>OIBG01000048.1_pt1 | contig 36163 bp, 31 predicted proteins | sample 1581011 | NCBI WGS metagenome assembly OIBG01 (sample SAMEA3882533, study PRJEB24775) | human gut metagenome | biome: human-associated habitat; feature: intestine environment; material: feces | place: Netherlands | collected 2009/2010 | reverse complement strand
CCAGCCGTTTTTCACGGACAGGCTCATGCGGTCCAGCAGGATACCGTACAGGGTCTTGGCATCGGTTGACAGGCTCTGGAACCGTGGCTCCTGAAACAGAGCCTTTGGAATGCGGTAGAAGGAGAACAGCTCTCCGGCTTGTCCGTAGAAGTAGTCAAGGGTCATGTGGCTTTTTCAACGTTTTGCTCCAGCTTGTGTTCAAAAAATCAACCGCCTTTCGTTTGAAAATAAAAAGCGCACTCTTTTCTTATTGAAAAGTGGTGCGCTATGTAATATAATGGCTGTATAATTTAGCTATCCAAAAGATAGTCGATGAGATATTCTTTCGGAATCATGAAAGATCGTCCGACTTTCAGGCAGCGAATTCTATGTTTATGGATTCTTCTGATGATGGCAGTCTGGCTTTTGAAACCGAGTAAAGTTGTTGCTTCTTCGACAGACAGCACATCAGGATAGTTCACAAATAATTTTTTATAATACTCTTTTGCTTGATTTTGATTCATTATCCTTGACTTTCCTTTCGTTTTGTGCCTAAGCAGAGGAGCGTTTTGCCCTGCATCCCTCCTGAACATCCCTCCAATTTCCATTTGGGCGGTCCAAACCGAAAAAACAGAGTAGAGGGAAAACGCATCGAAAAATCGTGGATATTTCAAATTGTTGTTCGTTGAAACGTGAATTTTGCCTTTGCACAGTGGGAACCAGATATCACTAGATATCACTGGATGACACCAGATGGAAGATGAGGATAAAAGCTCAAAATCCCTTGTGCTAATAACACGTGTGGGTTCGACCCCCACCACGGCATTGAAAAGCAGCTTAGAATCGTAAGATTTTAGGCTGTTTTTCTTTTTTATCCCCCGCATCCGGCTCATTTTCACACTTTTGTCTCCTCCGGGAAGATCCTGACGATGGCATTGGCAGAAGATACCTTACTGGAGAAATCCAGATGTATATAAATGTTGCTTGTTGTGCTGATGTCACTGTGACCCAGCCACTCCTGAATCTCCTTCAGGCTCACGCCATTGGCATAGAGCAGACTGGCACAACTATGGCGCAGATCGTGAAAGCGGATGCGCTTCATCTGGTGTGCGACCAGAAAATCCGGGAAATGCTGACTCAGAAAGTCGGGCCGAATCCGCTTTCCCATCGGGTCTACATAGATATAGTCAAGATAATCGGTGCAATAGCTTTTGCCGCAGACCTTCCGATTCTGCTCCTGCTCCTTTTTCATTTTATTGAGCATCTGCTCACAGGCAGGGATTAGGGAAGTGTCCGGCAGCTCGACTTTGTTTTTGTCTTATCTCGTGCGATTTCCGTTACCGTTCCGTTGACCTTTGCGGTCACAACCGTATGCTGAATGCTGATTTTCTTGTTTTCAAAGTCAATGGCATCCCATTTCAAGCCAACAACTTCACTGCGCCGCAGGCCGTAGAATGCAGCCATGATAACGCCAAACTCCGAAGGGTCACCTTGAATCACCTTGAAAAGCTGCTCCAGTTCTTCACCGCTGCAAATCTCCGACTTGAACTTTTCCTTACGAGGACGTTCAACGCGATCTGCCGAGTCCATCCGGCAGTCCTCCCTCTCCTTTGATATCCCCTTTGATCGTCAGCAGCTGGCGGATTTTCTCTGCGTGGAACGCGCCGCCATGTCGGCAGAACTTTCCAAGCTGAAAAAGGAAGGGATACTGGTCACCAAGCGGAATCATTTTCAGTTGTTGACCCGCTGACAGCCTGGCACATTGCCTGCAAGTACCGGCTCCCTTGCGAAAACCGGTGCTTTTTTGCAGTTGCACTTTCCCCGGAAGATTATTATACTTATAAAAAAGGCCGGATGCTGCAAGGACAGGAGGGAAAGCGTATGGCACGGAACAAAACCGCGCAGGGCGGTATATCCCTGCGCCGCAAGGTCACGGCATGGCTTGCCGCGATTTTGCTGGTCACCATGCTTTCCACTGGCATTGCTACCATGGCAGGTCAGTGGACGGTACGCTCCTTTGATATGCTGCTGGCCGACAACGCCGTCTGCTACACGGTGCAGAACGCCCTCAAGGACGAAGCACAGGCCTTTGCACACTATGTGCGTCAGCCTACTTCTGAAACGGAGCAGGCCTATGCCGCTGCCTGCGCTGCTGCCGAGCAGAGCCTTGCGGCCCTGCCCTTCGATTACGTCCGCATTGGTGAAGAGCGCTATGCCCGTACATGGAACCTTTTGCAAGGGTATGCGGGCTATCGGCAGGAGCGGGATGCCTTTTTGCAGCTTTCCCCCTCGGCAGATACCTACATTGAACAGATGTACCATGTGATGGCGCTGCAAGACTACCTTGCCGAGTATGCGCTGCGGCTGACGCAGGCCACACTGGAGCAGGAAAACGCCCTTTACAGCAGCACAGCAACCCGCATTCGGCATCTGCCGTGGCTGTATCTGGGGCTGTTCCTGACGGCAGCCGCGCTGATGCTGCTGCTCATCCGGGTGCTGAGCCGCGCGGTGGTGCGTCCGCTGCTGCGGTTGGCGCAGGCTTCTCACAGCATTGCCGAGGGAGATTTTTCCAGCCCGGATCTTCCGGTGAAAAGCAACGACGAAGTGGGGCGGCTGACGGGAACCTTCAACCAGATGAAGCACGCCATGGCGCAGCAACTGACCACGCAGCAGGCCTTGCACCGGGAAGAGGTGCGGAACCTTGCACTGAAAAAAGATCTGGAGCACACCCGGCTGGAGGTGCTTAAAAGTCAGGTGAATCCGCATTTTTTGTTCAACACCTTGAACATGATCTCCTGCATGGCGCGGCTGGAGGATGCTTCCACCACCGACCAGATGATCGTGCATCTGGGCAATTTGTTCCGGCACAATCTGCGCACTAAGCGCCAGCAGATCACGCTGGAGGAGGAACTGGACGGGCTGGAGGATTACATTTATTTGCAGCAGATGCGGTTCGATGGACGCATTACCGTAGAAAAAAGCATTCGGGTGCAGCCTGCGGCGGTTTTGGTGCCGTCCTTTATGCTGCAGCCGGTGGTGGAAAACGCTTACTCGCACGGGCTTAAGTCCCGCGAGGAAGGCGGACGCATCCTGCTGCGAGCATGGATGCAGGGCAATGTGCTGGTGCTCACGGTCGCGGACAACGGCAAGGGGATGACCCCAGAGGAACTGGACGCTGTGCAAACTAAAATTGCCCAGAGCGAGCAGACCGGACGCAGCATTGGTCTTGGCAATATTTCCCGCCGCATCGGGATGCTGTATCCGGGCGGAAAAATGCAGATATACAGCCGCGCAGACTGCGGTACTGTGGTGCGGTTTGAACTACCGCAAACGCAGCAGCCGGAAGAAAAGGAGGAGACGCTCTCGTGAAGTGCAAATTACTGGTGGCAGAGGATGAATTGATCGAGCGCAAGGTGCTGTGCCGGACTTTGCAGAAGTATCTGGGAGATCTGATAAGCCTGTATGAAGCCAAAAACGGCAGAGAGGCTCTGGAAATTTTTGCCCGCGAAGCGCCGCAGGTGGCTGTGCTGGACATTGAAATGCCGGGTCTCACCGGGCTGGAGGTGGCGCGCAAGATCCGAGAAACAGACAGAAATTGCGCCATCCTGTTCCTGACCGGCTTTGATAAGTTCGACTATGCACGGCAGGCGATCTCTGTACGGGCAATGGACTATCTGCTCAAGCCTTACAACGAGCAGGAACTGGTATTCGCGGTGGAGGATGCAATCCGGCAGGTGTCGGTGCCGCTGCCTGCCCGCCCGGCACAGCCCCCTGCGCCTGCAGAGCCCATCCGCCGGGAAGAGGACGAGGATATGCGTACCGCCATCATCCGTGCCGAGATCAGCCGCTTCATCGACGCCCACTATCGGGAGGATATCTCCATGCAGGATGCCGCCGCTGCGCTGCGCTACTCGGACGCCTACTTCTGCAAGCTGTTCAAGCAGTGCTTTAAGGTAAACTTTTCGGCCTACCTGAACGAATACCGGGTGAACAAGGCGCGCCAGCTGATTTTGGACCCGCGCCTGAGCCTGAAGGATATCGGCGCTGCTGTGGGTTACAGCGACGCCAACTATTTTACAAGGGTGTTCAAGCGCCTGACCGGCCAGACCCCTTCGGAATACCGCGTAGCCGCAGCGGAAAAAGCGGCACAAGGATAAATCGGATCCAAAAGAAGCGCTCGTTCTTTCCTGCCTGTGAACAGGAGAGGAACGGGTGTTTTTTTGTTTTTGCCAGTTTTTTTCGTCCAAAAAACACAAAAATTGTACTTGGATACAACAAAGACAAAATCGTACTGCGTTTCACAAAATAATCCGGTTTCGCAAAAATGAACGAGTTGTTAAAATATAATCATAGAAAGAACGCGAAAAGAGAGGATGCCATTCATGAAGAGAAGAACGTTTCTGTCGCTGATGGGCGCAGCGGCACTGACCAGCAGCATGATGCTTACCGGCTGCGGTGCCGGCTCCGGTGACGACCGCAAGATCGTGCGCATCGGCCATGTGCAGTCCCAGACCCACCCGGATCATCTGGGACTGGAAGCCTTTGCCAACTACATCAACGAGAAGCTGGGCGACAAGTACCGCGTAGAGGTGTATCCCAGCGAGTTGCTGGGCTCCCAGACCGAAATGGTGCAGCTGACCCAGACCGGTGCCATCGACTTTGTGGTGGCGTCCACTGCCATCATGGAGACCTTCAGTGCCAAATACCAGATCTTCAACCTGCCTTACCTGTTCTCCAGCGTAGAAGCCTACCACGAGGCGATGGACGACCCCGAAGTGACAGACCCCATTTTCAAGACCACCTCCAAGGCCGGTCTGGAAACAGTGGCATGGCTGGATGCCGGCACCCGCAACTTCTACACCATCAAGACCCCCATCAACCAGCCCTCCGACCTAAAGGGTCTGAAGATCCGCGTACAGCAGTCGCCCACCAATGTGGAAATGATGCGTCTGCTGGGCGGCACCGCTACGCCCATGGGCTTCGGCGATGTGTACACCGCACTGCAGGCCGGTATTCTGGATGGTGCCGAGAACAACGAGCTGGCTCTGACCGATAACGGTCACGGCGATATCTGCAAGTATTACTCCTATGATATGCACCAGATGGTGCCGGATCTGCTGGTGGCAAACTACGCCTTCCTGAACGAACTCAGCGACGAGGAGCGCGCGATCTTTGAAGAGGGCTTCCAGATCGTGAAGAGCACCGAGCAGGATGCTTGGGAGGATGCTGTGGCTGAGGCGAAAGATAAGGCCGAGAATGAGCAGCACGTCAACTTTATTTACCCGGATACTGCACCGTTTCAGGAGGCTATGGCTCCCCTGCACGATTCCGTGCTGGCAGCAAACCCGGAGTTGCAGCCCATTTATGACCTGATCCAGCAGCACAACGCTGCCCATATTGCGGACTGAGGAGGAGCATCATGGAAAAACTGAGAAATACCCTGAACAAGGTGCTCAACCTGCTGGCAGGTCTGAGCATGACGGTCATGGTGGTGCTGACCACCTATCAGGTCATCGTACGTTATATCTTCAACTCTCCCTCCACATGGTCGGAGGAACTGGTGGGTTATCTGTTCGGCTGGAGCACCATGCTGGGTGCCACTATTGTCTCCGGCGAGCGCGGCCACATGAACATTCCCGTGCTGGTGGACCGGTTCAACCCCACCATGCGCAAGGCGTTCCACATCTTTGCTGAGGTCATCGCCTTCATCTTCTCTGCGACCATTCTGGTGTTCGGCGGTTTTCAGGTGTCCCAGCTGGCTATGGGACAGCAGACCTCCTCGCTGGGCGTTGCCGTGGGCGTGTTCTACTGGGTCATGCCCATCTGCGGCGTGATCATTCTGGTGTATTCCGTGCTGAACATTATCGGCATTGCAAACGGCTCCATCTGTCTGGATACCCCGGAGGATGCAGACTTTGCAAAGGTGGAAGCCGAAATGGCTGCCGATGCCGACAAGGAAAATAAGGAGGACTAAGCTGTGGCAATTCAAGCGTTACTCGTAATTCTGGCAGTGCTGCTGGTGCTGCTGTTCCTCGGCGTGCCCATCTCGTACGCCATTGCAGTCTCTTCCCTGACTGCCATTCTTTCTTCCATTGATCTGAATGTTGCCGTGCTGACCGCTGCCCAGCGCACCTTTGTGGGCATGAGCAAGTTCAGTCTGACCGCCATCCCGTTCTTTATTCTGGCCGGCAACATCATGAATCAGGGCGGCATCGCCAAGCGTCTGGTGGATTTCGTCATGGCCATTCTGGGCAAGATGCCCGGCGCACTGCTGGTGACCAACATCGGCACCAACGCCCTGTTCGGTGCCATCTCCGGCTCTGCATCCGCTGCTGCGGCTGCTGTTGGCTCCATGATCCGCGACGGTGCCGACGAGCAGGGCTACGACCCCGCCGTGACCGCTGCCACCAATGCCGCTTCCTCCTGCTCCGGTTTGCTGATCCCGCCGTCCAACGCCTTGATCACCTACTCGCTGGCATCCGGCGGCACCTCTGTGGCTGCGCTGTTCATGGCCGGTTACATTCCCGGCATCATCTGGGCGCTGTGCTGCTGCGTGGTGGGCGTGCTGCTGGCTGTCAAGCTGGGCTATAAAGGCACCCCCGGTAAGTTTGACTGGAAAAATCTCGGCATCTGCACCCTGCGCGCTCTGCCTTCCCTGTCCCTGATCATCGTGGTCATCGGCGGCATCATCGGCGGTGTGTTCTCTGCCACCGAAGGCTCTGCCATTGCCGTTGTCTATGCGCTGATCCTTGCTTTCTGCTACCGCTCCATCAACCTGAAGAGCCTGTGGAAGATCATCGTGGACTCTGCCAAGATGTCCGGCATGGTGGTGTTCCTTGTAGGCGTTTCCAACATTCTGGGCTGGGTCATGGCCTTTTTGCAGATCCCGGATGCGGTTGCAGCAGCCCTGCTGAGCTTGACCAGCAATAAGTACATCATCCTGCTCATCATGAACGTGATCCTGCTGGTGTCCGGCACCTTTATGGATGTGACCCCGGCCATCCTCATCTTCACCCCGCTGTTCCTGCCCATCTGCCAGAGCTTTGGCATGAGCACCATCCAGTTCGGTCTGATCCTCGTGTATAACCTGTGCATCGGCAACATCACCCCGCCTGTGGGCAACGCACTGTTCGTGGGCATCAAGGTGGGCCGCACCTCGCTTTCCAAGGTCATGCCGTACATGCTGATGTACTATGTGGCCATCATCGGCGGCCTGCTGCTGGTCACCTTTATCCCGGCAGTGTCTACCGCACTGCCGCAGGCAATGGGCCTGATGTAACTGAGACATTCCCTTCTTCTCCTAAAAAAGGCGGTGCCTGCTTTGCGGCGGGCACCGCCTTTTCCTGTCTCTTGCACAAAGGCAGTCTTATGCGCTATACTATCTGCAAAGGGAGGAAGACACCATGCGCAGACGGACTTTTTTAGCCGGGCTGGGCTTTGCAGCCTTGCAGCTGGCAGGCTGTGCCGCAAAGCCGCAGACCACACCGGACTATGTGCTGACCTATGCCGACAACCAGCCCGCCGGGTACCCCACTACGCAGGGCGCGCAGTATTTTGCCGACCTTGTGCAGCAGCAGACCGGGGGCAAGGTGGTCATTCAGGTCAAGGCGAACGGCGAGTACGGCTCGGAACAGCAGGTGTGGGAACAGCTTGCCATTGGCGGCGTAGATTTTGCACGTGTGTCGCTCTCGGTGGCCACGGACGATCTGCCCCGGCTCAACGTGCTGCTGCTGCCGTATCTCTACCGGGATGCCGACCATATGTGGCGTGTGCTGGACGGCAGCATCGGGGCTGAGTTTTTGCAGGACTTTACCGCACAGGGACGGGTAGGCCTGAGCTGGTACGACGCGGGTGCCCGCTCGTTTTATGCCCGTCAGCCGGTGCGCAGCCTGAACGATTTACAGGGCAAGACCATCCGCGTGCAGGATTCGCAGATCGTGATCGACATGATCCGCCTGCTGGGTGCAGTGCCGGAGACCACGGCGTACAGCGACGTCTACTCGGCGCTTGAGACCGGGCAGATCGATGCCGCCGAAAACAACTGGCCGGCCTACTATTCCATGGAGCACTACAAGGTGGCACGGTACTACATGGCCGATGAGCACAGCCGCGTACCGGAGGTGCAGCTGGCTTCCGGCCGCACATGGGATGCACTGCCGGAGGAATACCGGCAGACCCTGCAAGCGTGCGCCCGGGCATCGGCGCAGTACGAGCGCCAACTCTGGGCACAGGAGGAAACCGCCGCCCGAAAAGCGGCATTGGCTGGCGGGTGCCAGGAACTACCGCTGCCCGAAGAAGAAATGCAGAACTTCCGGCAACTGGTGCAGCCGCTATACCGGAAATACTGTGCCGACTATCTGCCGCTGGTGGAGGAGATACAGGCAGAGTGACAACAGAGAAAGGGACGAGTCAAATAAAAAGGCTCACAGCTTTGAGGTTATGCTGCGGAGCACTTTTCCTCCACGCCCACTCCGTGAAACAGCAAACAAGCCAGACCGGCAGGTCTGGCTTGTTTGCAATATCAAAATAAATGTTTCCGCTGAATATACCCAAGGTGCAGCGGAGGACCTTCTGAATCAAAAACTCTCCCTTAGCTCACATATCCATCGGTCACGCTGATGATGTTGGCATTGCCTTCCAGACTTTCATACACGTTCACGACGGCATAGTGCATCTCGGCACCCGGATAAACCGTGGTTGCTTCGCATAGGATGCGGTAGTTCGTGCCTGCCACGGTCTGGGTGCTCAGCAAGGTCACTGGCACATAGTCCACGCCCACAAAGCCCTCGGTGGCCTTGTTGAACGCCGCCATGGCTTCCTCCGTCATGGCGGGGGACTCGGCTTCCTGCCAAGCGCCCACAGCGCCTTCTTCATAGTCCAGATTTGTCAGGCACAGTGGGTCGCCAATGTCCAGAATTTCTGCTTTGCTCAGCCAGCTGTGCTGCAGCGTGACCACCACATACTCTTCCTGTGCGCCCGGTACGACGACAGTCGCCTTGCACAGAATGCGGTACTGGGTACCGAAGCCGGTGGCGCGGCTTGCCAGCAGGGCTACAGGTGTATAGGAAACGCCCTCCAGACCATCAAAGGCCTAATCGAACACTTTGCGGACTTTTTCGGTCAGTGCTGGGTCGGAAGCACGCTTCCAGCTGCTGGAAATACAGTTTTCCTCAGCCACAGCAGAAACTGGTTCCACCGTCTCTGCCGAAAGTGCATATGCCTGTACCGCACCGCCTGCCAGCAGGGAAAGAGCCATCACAGCCGTCATGCAAACAGAAACCGTCTTTTTCATAGTATTGTCTCCTCTTCTTATTGTGTGTATCACTGCCGGGGTGTGCACCCGGTTCTGTCGCTACATTCTGGATACGAATGAGCCGCCCTCGGAATTGCACGGGTTTGAAATATTTTCCAAAAAAAGAAAAAAGCCCGTGTGCACAGTCCTGAATAACAGGCTCTTTGGGGGGGGATCACCTCCTCGGAGAACCACACGCAAAGTCGTGGTTGGTTTGGTTCTGGTAGGAAAGCTGCATCGTGGTGGGTGCGTTTGCTCATCCCATCCGCTTCTTCAGAATAGAAGGAATCAGTCTCACTCATTTCAGTATCATTCTCTTTAGTCTTATTACATCGTGATTTTGCAGGGTCTTGACACGCGATTTTGAAGCCACAAGAATCGTCATTATCACGATTCTTGACGCTCTCTTTTAATGATTCTGCCGAAAAATTTTTCACATACACCAAACTTGGCTTTCCTTGCCCTCTGCGTTTTCGTTCAATCAGACCAAACTTTTCGAGTTCCCGGAGCAGCTTGGTCACTTTGTTGTCTGCGCAACGTAATGTCCTCTTGACATCCTCAATCGTGAAGAGGATGAACACCCGGTTCTGCTTGTCCAGCCAGCCGTTGTTCACGGACAGGCTCATGCGGTCGAGCAGGATACCGTACAGTGTTTTGGCATCGGTTGACAAGTTCTGGAACCGTGACTCCTGAAACAGAGCTTTCGGGATGCGGTAGAATGAGAAAAGTTCTCCGGCTTGTCCATAGAAGTAATCAAGGGTCATGCGACAGTACTGTGAAACGGTGGCGGTACGATGTTGACATTATAGGAAGTCTCCTCGCAATAGATTTGTGGAAAACAAAAAGCGCAATTCCGATTTTGAAAATCAAAATTGCGCTTTCGGTGAACCGTAAGCATTGGTGTACAACGTTTTTACGATGAAAAGACAAAATAGCTTGACGCAAGGATTTGTAAAGTTATAATAATTATAGGATTTCAAAAACTTCATAAGCGAGAGGAAAGTCAGAATGCCATTAACTCGTTTAATTATCAAAAATTACAAATCAATTAAAAATTGTGATATATCATTAGAAAAATTAAATGTCCTTATTGGCGAAAATGGATCCGGAAAAACAACGATTCTTGATGCTATAAATTACTTCTACAAAAATCTTACGTATTCAGCAGCTAGTGATAGTGTCTTTGATGAAAACAATCGCTATAGTAATGAACTGAAAATTTCCTTAGTCTACGATTTTTCGCAGTTCGTCAAAATTTCAAAATCAAATTCCGATGTGACTCCAGATTTTTTGGAAGATAAGTCTGGCGAAAAAAGGAGATATGCGGGATATTACAAAGCAATAATAGCCATGGCATCCGCCACAAAGGATATGAAGCTTCAAATCGAGTTATCTCAAGTTAAAGGACACACGATACGATGGAATTACTTATATGAAGATCGTTTGATTTTAAAAAGTTTATTTCCAATTTTCTATGTGGATGTTCGCAATCTTGACATAACAGAGTGGGGATACATTTGGGATGTCTTAGCAGAACTCGGAAAGGTTTCTAATGTGGAGCGTGAAACGATAAAGGCTAAAATAAATGATGATTTATTGAATGAAAGCCACGAAATGTCTCAAAAATTGAATGAAATAATAAATGTATTCAACGCAGCCGGTGTAAGTGTTAAGCCATCAACTTCAAAGGAATTTGCTAAAATTCTAACTAAGGCATTCTTTTCAGGAGAGTCCATATACCAAAAAGGAAAACGTCTCAATTATTACTCCGCTGGAACAAATTCAGTAAAATATATCGAATTATTGATTAAATCAATTGAGGCAATATCTAAAACAAAATTGAAAGAACCCATTGTGCTATTTGATGAACCGGAGATAAGTCTTCATACTAACTATTTGGATGAATTGGCAGAATCATTCATATGTGTTGATTCACGTTTGAGCCTTTTCATTTCCACGCATTCTCCTCGCTTGATAAAAAACATCATCGCTAGTTCTGAATCGGCAGCAATATACAATATCAAACTGGTTGATAGGTATTCACATATTTATAGGATGAAAAAGTTTTCTCAGTATAGCCCAGTGTCAAAATATCGAGTAGAAGATGACCATATCAATTCTTATTTTTCACGATGTATTCTATTTGTGGAAGGCGAAACAGAACTGGAACTGTTTTCAAATCCCTATATAAAGATGCTTTTTCCGAAATTTAGAAGTGTTGACGTATTTAAGGCTATGAGTGATACACCGATACTAAATATTATGAATCCCCAGTTATCAAAATCTCAAACGCCTTATGTTTGCTTAATTGATATTGATAAAGCAATACTATATGATGAAAAACTAAATTCTTTTTCATTGAAAAAAGAGTATTTTCCAGATAATGATAAAGAAAAATTTCGCTTTCGGAATAAGCATGAATTGGAGCCTTATCTTTATTATCAGCGAAAGCGTATTAACGAAATGCAAAAGAAGCTGCGCATTCACTATCATTTTCCTTTTTATAGCTGTAATGATTCAAATTACGATGATTTCATTTTATCTGTTCGCGAGTATTTGTTGCGATATAATGTTTTTTCGTTTTCTACAACGGTAGAGGGTGCCCTGATTAACAAGAACACGATTCAGTTTTCCCTGGATTTTTTGCAACGGAAAAAAAAGAAACTGAATATAATGATTTTATAACATATTTTAATAGACTTTCTCGGAATGATCAAATAAATTTATTAAGGCTTGTGTTTAACGGGAAAAGCGACCTTCTTAAATCTTGGAAAAGTATAAAAAGAAATTTAACGCAAGACATATCGGACATTGAATTGTCTATTGAAAAAATTATGATTGGGAAAAAGACATCTGGATGGGTGTCCAATTATTTAGACGAATTTTTTCAGTTGATTATCCCTATAGACGGTACTTTTTCTGAAAAGGAAGCTCGTAAATTTTTAGAGGACGAAAACAACCTTAAGAAAGTTCAGACTGCATTTAAAGAACAATTTTCCGAATTGCACTCGCTTATTGAGAATTTGTGTGGTATAATTCAAGAGTGAACAGTTGAGTAGTATATAAGTAGCAATGCTTGAGCAATCAAGGCCTTGATGTCAGTGTAGCAAACTGAATTCCAAGGAACTAAGGTCACTAAATGGCTTTGCCCGTTGCCGGTGTGCGTCGTGATCATTCCTCCATGTGCTGTGTAAAGCACGCGCTTCGCGATTTGTTAGGAAAGTACTTATATACTGCTCTCTGTTTCTTTTTATTGGAGAAAAATGCTATGTTTACTACAGAGTCATTCTGTAATTTAGTTTGGGGTACGTCTTATTTAAAAGTTCTAAGAAAAATTTCTAAAGAAGATTATAATGAGTTTGAAATTCCCAAAAAGGGCGGAACCCGCACAATCAACTATCTAGATAGACAATCAAGTCTGTGGAAGCTTCAACGAGAGCTACTTAATAAATATCTAGTTAAGCAAGACCTTCCCATTTGCGTTAAAGGCTTTAAAAAAGGTGAAAATTACAAATCTTTTTTATCAGAGCATATTGGCGCAGAGTTTTTCCTAAGAATTGATATTGCGAATTTCTTTCCTTCCATTAAAATTTCTTCCGTCAAAAGAGAACTCTCATTAGTTATTCGGTGTGATAATGATGCTGAGGAGGAAAAGCTGCTTGATTTAATTGGAGAAATCGTCACCTTGGATGGAAGATTGCCTCAAGGAGCCTCTACATCCCCTGTGATTTCTAACCTTGTTATGGCGAGAATAGATCAAAGAATCACAAAATACTGTCAAGTTTTTAATGTGCAGTATACGAGGTATGCAGATGATTTACTGTTTTCAAGCAACACATTTGATTTCGAAAATAAGAAATGGTTTCTGAAAAAGATAAAATATATTTTGAAATCGCAGGAGCTATCGCTCAATTATTCAAAAATTCGGTATGGACACAGAGAAATCATTTTAAATGGCTACGTTATTTCAAATAATGAAATTCGTTTATCGCGGAATCGCTTATTTGACATTCGCCAAATTGTCAATTTTACGAAAGAAAATGTTCTACTGATAAGAAGCATTGGATTAGATGAATTTCTTTCAAAGGCCAATAAACTACCTTTAAAGCATCGAAATCTAAAGGAGTATCCATTTAAAAGCATTTTTCAATTTAGCCAGTACCTATGTGGTTATCGGGCCTATTTGATCTCAATGGTTGATACAAATTGTTTGCAAACGTCTTTTCAAAAGGAGCTGCAACGTCTAATTCGCAAAATTGAAGCGCAAATTTTGCTTTTGGAACAAGCATTACCTATAAGAAACAGTAATTAAATTAGGCATTGCTGTCACAATAGCCTCTCCAAAGGGGATACAGAACTGATTTCTTCGATTTTAACGTTTTTACATCGAATATTGTTCATCCTCGCAACTTTATTTGGGGGTGCGTGAGTGCGTGGTTCGGGAGAGCGCTTGCATGGCATGCAAGAGGTCAGCGGTTCGATCCCGCTATTCTCCACCAAAAAAGCACTGTACTTCGTAGGAAGTATGGTGCTTTCCTTTTTGCTGAAGCCGATTTTTGGGGGCTGCATTGCTTCACCTGCACCGTTTTCAGGCTTTTGCAGGCGGTCGAGTTACGCCCCCGCGATTCCGCACGATGGAGCAATCTGCTCTTCTATGGAACGGCGGCTTGTAAAAAATCATGATTTATGGTAGGATATTCTTGAAAGAAGAAAGCGGGTGAACCGATGCCGGAAAACAAAACACAGCAGGAACTAGATTTTGAACGCAAACACGAACAGGACTTGCAGCGTCTGAGAGGACTGCGCCTGATCGACGATGATTTCATGGCGGCGGTGTTTGAAGACCCCGCTTGTGCAGAATTTTTGCTTCAGATCATTCTCAAACGAGAGGATCTGAAGGTTCGTGAGGTGCATGGTCAGTACAGCATTAAGAATTTACAGGGACGCTCCGTTCGTCTGGATATTTTGGCTGTTGACGAGCAGAATCGGGCATATAATATTGAGGTACAGCGCAGTGACCGTGGCGCAAGCGAAAAACGCGCCCGCTACAACAGCAGCTTGCTGGATGCAAACCTCACGTATTCGGGCAGCAGCTATGATGCTTTGAACGAGGCATATATTATCTTCATCACCGAAAACGATGTGTTAAAGGCTGGATTGCCGATCTACCACATTCATCGTGTGGTGGAAGAAACAGGTGCTGTTTTCAATGACCAGTCACATATCATCTATGTGAACTCGTAGATCAAGGATGAATCTGCGCTTGGAAAACTGATGCACGATTTTTTCTGTACCGATGCAAAGGATATGTTCTATTCGGTGCTTGCAGAGCGAGTACAATACTTTAAGCAAGATGCGAAAGGAGTGGCAACGATGTGCAGAGCAATGGAAGAAATGCGGAATGAAACGGTTCGAGAACGGAATATTGAAATTGCAAAGACAATGTTGGCTTCTAAGAAATTGAGCTACGAAGATATTGCTTTGTTCTCTGGGTTGACGGTTAACGAAGTTAAATCCTTGGACGCGAAGAAGCCAGCCTGATAACAGGCTGCCGTTCGCAGACAATAACAAGTCATCGACAAATATCATCGAAACATTCTAAGGGTTGGAACGGGTTCAAAAAACAGCTTACAGCAACAAAAGAGAGGCATCTTCGTCTGGGTACAGCACAGACGGAAACGCCTCTCTTTTCGTTTTTGAACGATCTTATTCGTAGTCGATGGGCAGGGTGGGCAGGCCGTTGAGCTCCAGCCCGGCGGTGTGTCCGGCGATGTACTGATAGTAGCCCTGGGCGGCGATCATTGCGCCGTTGTCGCCGCAGAACTTGAGCTCCGGCAGGTAGACTTTGGCACCCAGCTTCTGTGCGCCGTCGTTGACGAGCTGGCGTAGTCGGCCATTGGCTGCGACACCGCCCGCCAGGCAGACCTGCTTCGCCCCGGTGTCGGCTGCGGCCAGGAGCAGTTTTTCGGCCAGGATGCCTGCGATGCGCTCCTGAAAACTGGCGGCAAGGTCGGGCACGTTGACTTCCTCGCCCTTCATCTGGGCCTTGTTCACCTCGTTCAGCACGGCGGTCTTCAGGCCGGAGAAGCTGACGTTGTACTTGCCATCCACATGGGGCACCGGCAGGCGGTAGGCCTTGGGGTCGCCGGTCTTGGCAGCGTTGGCAACGCTCGGCCCGCCGGGGTAGGGCAGACCCAGTGTTCGCGCCACCTTGTCAAAGGCTTCGCCCGCCGCATCGTCCACGGTGTGGCCGAGGATGTGGTAATGGGTGTAGTCCTGCACTTCCACGATGTGGCTGTGGCCGCCGGAGGCCACCAGACAGAGGAAGGGCGGCTTGAGTTCCGGATGGGTGAGGTAGAGCGCCGCGATGTGGCCGCGCAGATGATGCACCGGTACCAGCGGCTTGTTGGCCGAGTAGGCCAGCCCTTTGGCGAAGTTCACGCCCACGAGCACGGCTCCGATGAGGCCGGGCGCAAAGGTAACGGCCACGGCGTCCACATCGTCGATGGTCTTGCCGGCATCCAGCAGGGCCTTTTTCACGGTGGCGCTGATGAACTCGCAGTGGCGGCGGCTGGCAATTTCCGGCACGACGCCGCCGTACAGCGCCTGTTCTTTTACGCTGGTGGAGATGACGTTGCTCAGCAGATGCCGGCCATCCTCCACCAGGGCTGCGGCGGTCTCGTCGCAGGTGGATTCGATTCCTAAAACGATCATAGTATCAATGGGCCTCCAGCCAGTTTTTGCCGGTGTGCACGTCGGTGCTCAGGGGCACGGCGTACTGCACACAGCCTTCCATCTCTTCTCGCAGGATGGCGGCGGCCTTTTCGGCCTCGGCCTCCGGTGCCTCCACGATGAGTTCATCGTGGACGGTCAGAATGAGACGGCTCTCCATTTTCTCGTCCCGCAGACGCCGCCAGACCCGCACCATGGCCAGCTTGATGACGTCGGCAGCTGTGCCCTGAATGGGCGTGTTGCGTGCCATCCGCTCGCCGCTGGCCCGGATGTTCCGGTTGGCACTGGTCAGCTCCGGCAGGGCGCGGCGGCGTCCGAACAGGGTGGAGACGTAGCCGCACGCCCGCGCGTCGGCGATGGTCTTGTCCATGTAGCCGCTTACCTTGGGGAACGCGGCCAGATAATTTTTGAGGAAGGCGTCCGCCTCTTTGACGGAGACGCCGATGTCCTTCGAGAGGCTGTAAGCGCCCTTGCCGTACATGATGCCGAAGTTGATGGCCTTGGCCGAAGAGCGGATGCGGGGCGTGACGGCCTCCAACGGCAGGTTGTAGATCTTGGCGGCGGTGGAACGGTGGATGTCCTCTCCGCTGCGGAAGGCCTGCTGCATGTGTTCGTCGCCGGTGATGTGGGCGAGGATGCGCAGCTCGATCTGGCTGTAATCGGCATCCACCAGCACACAGCCGGGCTTGGCGATGAAGTAGGCCCGCAGCTGGCTGCCCAGCTCAGTGCGGATGGGAATGTTCTGCAGGTTGGGGTTGTCGGAGGAGAGACGGCCGGTGCGGGCTTCGGTCTGGTTGAAGCGGGTGTGGATGCGGCCATCCTCCGCGATGACCTTCAGCAGGCCCTCCACATAGGTGGAGTTCAGCTTCTGGTAGGCGCGGTACTGCAAAATATCCTCGACCAGCGGGTAATCCCGCAGGGATTCCAGCGTCTCGGCGTCGGTAGACCAGCCGCGCTGGGTCTTTTTGCCGTGGGGCAGACCCATGGTATCGAAGAGCATCTCGCCCAGCTGCTTGGGGCTGTTGGGGTTGAAGCTGGTGCTGCCGGTCTCCATCTGGATGCGGGCCAGCACCTCCGAAAGTTCGCTGCGCATCCGCAGGCCGAACGCCTCAATGCCGTCCCGGTCCACCAGGATGCCGGTGCGGGTCATGTCGGCCAGCACCTGGGCCAGCGGGAACTCGATGTCATTGTACAGCGCATCCTCGTCCCGCGCGGTGATCTCGGCCTTCATCCGGGCAAAAAGGTCGGCCAGCGAACCGGCATCGGGCCAGGCCTCACAGGTGAACGCGGCCTGTGCCTTGTAGCTTGTCAGCAGCTCGGAGACCTGATACTTCGAAGCCGAGGCGTCCAGCAGGTAGGCGGCCAGCTTGCCGTCCCACACGATGCTGCTGCCCCAGCCGCCGTGGGCCATGGCCAGCGCGTAGAGCGGGGCGGAGTCGAAGACGTCCAGCGTCACGGCGGGGTCGTCCAGCAGGCGGACCAGCGCGTCGTCCGACAGGGGATAGACGGTGGTGTCCTGCACGGCATACCAGGCTTCCGGCTGAAGCACGACGTTTTTCGCGCCCTGCTTGCCGGTCACTGCAGGCCGCGCGGCCAGCAGGTAATGCCCGGACGGCGTCAGGGGCAGGACGTCTACGGTGCCCTCCACGGCGGGCAGCGTCTCCGGGTCGGCCGCCGGGGCGACGCCGTCCAGCCCGAACCGGGGAATGAGGGAGTGAATCTCCAACTCCTGCAGGAGCTTCACGGCAGCGGCCTTGTTGCCCTCGCCCACCTTGTAAGCGCCCTCGGCGGTGTCGATGGGCGCATCGGTGCGGATGGTGCCCAGCAGATGGCTCAGCTCGGCATCGGCCTTGCATTCCAGCAGGTGCTCCCGCTGCTTGGGCTTGATGGTCTTGTCGTCGATATTGGCATACACGTTTTCCAGTGTGCCGAACTTCTGCACCAGCGCGAGAGCGGTCTTTTCACCGATGCCCCGCACACCGGGGATGTTGTCGGACGTGTCGCCCATCAGGCTCTTCACCTCGATGAGCTGCCGGGGCTGGATGCCGTATTTTTCCTCAATGGCAGCCACATCCATGGCCACGGTCTTGCTGCGGCCCATGGCGGTGGTGGCCAGCAGGACCGTGGTGCTCTCGCTCACCAGCTGCAGGCTGTCGCGGTCTCCGGTGGCCAGGAAGCAGTCGTCCTTGCGGGCGTCGCAGGCTGCGGCCAGGGTGCCCAGGATGTCGTCAGCTTCCCAGCCCTCGGCTGTCACTTCCCGGTAGCCCAGGTCGGCCAGCAGCTCCTTCAGAACCGGCATCTGCTGCGCCAGCTCTTCGGGCATCCCATGGCGGGTGGCCTTGTAGCCATCGTACATCTTGTGGCGGAAGGTGGGGGCTTTGAGGTCGAACGCGACGGCGACCTCGTCCGGGTCGCACTCCTTGAGCAGGGAGAGCAGAATATTCAGAAAACCATAAATGGCGTTGGTATAGCGGCCGTCTTTGGTGGTCAGCAGCTTGATGCCGAAAAAGGCACGGTTCGCGATGCTGTTGCCGTCAATGACCAGTAAACGCATAGGCTTTGATCCTCCGTAACATAATTTCACATCTTATAGTATAGCACAAAGCGGAGGATATCGGAGGATTTTTTGAAAATTTTTGATGTAGCCCCTCTTCGTACAACCTCTCAGTCGAGCCTGCGGCTCGCCAGCTCCCCTGGTAGGGGAGCCTCTGGCGAAGAGGGAAGGCTTTCGGTCCAGCCAAGGCCTCTCCGATCAGGAGAGGCAGCACCGAAGATGCCGGAGAGGGTCACGCCTCGATCCGGATCGCGCTCACCGGGCAGGTCTGGGCAGCGTCCACAGCCTGGGGCACTGCCTCGGCGGGGATCTCACCCAGAAGGGCCACGGCCAGGGTGCCCTCCATCGTGAATACCTCCGGGCAGAGCCCTGCACACTGGGTGCAGCCGATGCAGAGGTCCGGGTCAACGAATGCTTTCATGGAATGCTCCTCCTTCCAATTTGGGATGCTGCTAGTTTTCCCGCCGGGGCGTGGAAATATCCCTATGCTTTTCGGTGCAAGTATGGTACAATAGGCAGAGACTTTCCGGGAGGATGAAACGATGAACATTCAGATCTTCGGCACGAACAAGTGCTTCGATACCAAAAAGGCCCAGCGTTATTTCAAGGAGCGGGGCGTCCGGTTCCAGATGATCGACCTGAAGGAAAAAGGCATGAGCCGGGGCGAATTTGAAAACGTGGCCCGCGCGCTGGGCGGCTGGGAAAAGCTGGTGGACCCAGCGGCGAAGGACAAACAGACCCTTGCGCTGCTGGACGCTCTGGTGGACTGGCAGAAGGAGGACAAGCTGTTCGAGAACCAGCAGCTGTTCAAAACGCCCATCGTCCGCAACGGGCGGCAGGCCACCGTGGGCTATCAGCCCGATGTCTGGAAGAGCTGGGAATAACACGCGCTTTCACAAAAAATCCACGCGCCGGATTTTGCACTTTGGGGCGAATCGTGGTATACTAAAACACAGTGTGGCCCCTACGATATCCAATTAGGAGACGAATAGAATATGAAAACCTATATGACCCCGGAAGAACACGCCCGGCTCCACCGCCGCCGCGCCCGGCAGGCACTGGGCCTGCTGGTGGCGGTGCTGGTGCTGGTGGGTGCCGTGACCGTGGTGCGCGCCGGTGTGCGCACCGTGGCAAACCTGTTCGACGATACCCAGCAGCGGCAGGAGTATGAGGACAAGCTCGAAGGCCTGGTCCTGTTCGACCCCGTTCCCTTTGACGGCATCGAGAACATCGACGATCTGACCCTGCGCGAAGCGGCGGTCTGGGGCTGCGTGTACAGCATCCAGGAGACCCAGGGCGGCTTCGACAACTACAACACCGACCCCGACACCGAGCAGCTGCTGCTTCCCTCGGTGGATGTGGACGCCTATCTGGCCAAGCTCGTGGGCCCCAGCTTCAAGATGACCCACAAGAGCTTTGAGATGGATGATATGACCGTCGAATTTGACGAGACGACCCAGTGCTACAAGATCCCGGTCACGGGCAGCGTGGGCACCTACCGCGCCACCGTCACCCGGCTGTTCAAGAAGGACGGTCTGCTCCATGTCACGGTGGGCTATATCCCCACCCAGAGCGCGGATGACAGCATCCTGAATGCAGCCTCCGATACGCCCACCAAGTATATGGACTATCTGTTCAGCCGCCAGAGCGGCAGTTGGTATCTGACCGGCCTGACCGACAGTGAGACCAAGCCCGAAAGCACCGCGTCGTCGGCTGCCGCTGAGCCGATGCCGCTGGCGGACAGCGAGGTGCAGGACGCCATCCTCGCCACAGCGGGCGACTCCGCAGCCGCCAGCGAAGCGGCTTCCGGGGAAGCAGCCCCCGCTTCGGAGCCGGCTGACAGCACCGCCGCCGAGAGCAGTGCCGCCGACAGCGCTGCCGCCAGTGAAGCAGCATCGCAGAGCGCGGCAGGGTAAGCTCCAAAACCGAATGAGAGAACAACACCCCCGGTCCGGGACGCGGCAAACGTCTCAGGCCGGGGGTGTTGTTCATTTTCTGGGAATCTCAGCAGACCAAAGCCTCATCCGTTGGCCTTTTCATCCCATCCGCTGGACTTGACGATCTGCCCATCGGTGGTGCACCAGAGGGCTTCGACACCGTCGAGGCTCTCGACAATGGCCTGACCTTCTTCCAGCGGCATGCAGAACAGGCCGGTGGTCAGGCAGTCGGCAACGCCGGAATCGGGGGCCAGCACGCTCACGCCGTCAAAGTAGGCGGCGGGCCAGAGGGTGGCGGGGTCGATGAGGTGGTGGTAGCGCACACCATCGACAAGGTAGTAGCGCTGATAGTCGCCGCTGGTGACGAGGGAGAGGTCACTCATTTTGACAGCGGCCACCGAGGAGGAGCTGCCAGTGTAGACGTCCGAAGCGTTCCACGGGTCTTCCACACCGCCGACCCACTGGGAGCCGTCGGGCTTGGTGCCGATGGCCCGCAGGTTGCCGCCCACGCTGATGAGAGCGCTGGTCAGGCCGCGGGCCTCGGCAGCCTGAGCGACCATCTCCACGGCGTAGCCTTTGCCCACGCTGCCCACATCCAGGGACATCTCCGGGTCAGTCAGGTAGACCGTTCGGGCGGCGTCGTCGATGACGAGGTCGTGGATGTCGCAGTGCTGGGCGGCAGCATCCAGCTCGTCCTGCGTGGGCAGCTGGTTGTTGCTGTCGTCGGTGTCGGCGAGGGCAGCTTCGCGGTAATTGTGCCAGATGTTGAGCACACTGCCCATGGCGATGTTCAGCTTGCCGTCGGTGGTGTCGTACATGGTCTGGGCCAGCTCCAGCATCCCAAGGATCTTGTTGTCCACGGTCACGGGGGCAAGGCCGGCGTTGTCGTTGATGGTCTTGACGTTGGTGATGCCATCGTAGTCGTTGTAGATGTCGTAGAGCTTGTGGTATTCCAGCAGGTCGGCGTGGAGTGCGTCCATCTGAGCGGCGAACTCCTTCTCGCTGTCGCAGTAGGCGATGACCTGGGTCACGGTGTCAAAGGCGTCATAGAACACCGTGGAGTAGCGCTGCGGGCCGTCGGCGGTGCTGGAAGCGCCGGACGAAGCGGCACGGCCGCAGCCGGCCAGCAGGCTCAGGCAGAGCGCGGCAGACAGGAAAACAGACAGGACGCGTTTCATGCTTGGGCGGTCTCCTTTGCAGCGGTGAAGGCGGTGTGCTCCTCCTGCAGATGGGCCAGCAGGTCGCCGAAGACCCAGTTCTTGTTGGAGGGGGTCACGAGGGCTTTGAGCGGGATATTCACCTGAGCCTGCTTCATGAGGTCGAGCAGGGTGTCCACGTCTTTGTCCTTGAAGTTGGCGAGGACAAGGGCCGACGGGTAGGCGTTCGGGTCCAGCACCAGTGTGCGGGGCGCTTTGGTCTCCACCTCACCCAGCAGCTGGGCGACGGTCTTGCCTGCATCGGCGGGGGAGACGAGGAGGAGCTTCATGCCAAAGGCAGGGGCCATGCCCTCCAGGATGCCGCGGTCGGCGGCGGACAGATTCCAGCCCAGTGCCAGCGGGATGCCAGCGTTCTGGTTGCGTGCGATATGTGCTTTCATATAGAAACCTCTTTCAAAAAGATACCTTAGTATACCACAATTCCGGGCAAAGAAAAAGCGCTCTTGCGAAAAGAGCGCTTTTTCAAACCGTTCAGTTCATTTTTTTGCCGAAGAACTCGACCTCTTTGTTGATGAACTGCATCAGCTCATCGAACTGGTCGGGGGTCAGGCTCTGGGCACCGTCGCACTTGGCCTTGGCGGGGTTGTTGTGGACCTCGATCATCAGGCCGTCGGCCCCGGCTGCTACGGCAGCCTTGGCCAGCTCCGGCACCATCCAGGCGTGGCCGCAGGCATGGCTGGGGTCTACGATGACCGGCAGGTGGGTCATCTTGTGGAGCATGACCACACCGGCCAGGTCCAGCGTGTTGCGCATACTGGTCTCAAAGGTGCGGATGCCGCGCTCGCAGAGGATGACGTTCTCGTTGCCCTCGGCCATGATGTACTCGGCGCTCATCACGAACTCTTCCAGCGTGTTGGCAAGGCCGCGCTTGAGCAGGACGGGCTTTTTCTGGCGGCCCACGGCCTTGAGCAGCTCAAAGTTCTGCATGTTGCGGGCACCGACCTGAATGAGGTCCACGTTCTCAAACAGGGGCAGATGCTCGGTGTTCATGATCTCGGTGACGATGGGGGCACCGGTGGCGCGGCGGGCCAGCTTGAGCAGGTCCAGACCTTCGCTCCGCATCCCCTGGAAGGAGTACGGAGAGGTGCGGGGCTTGAACGCGCCGCCGCGCAGCAGGGAAGCACCAGCGTCCTTCACGCGCTGGGCGCAGTAGGTGATCTGCTCTTCGCTCTCAATGCTGCACGGGCCTGCGATGACTGCGAAATTGCCGCCGCCGATCTTCACGCCGTTCACGTCGATGATGCTGTCGTCCGGGTGGAACTTGCGGTTGGCCTTCTTGTAAGGCTCGGATACGCGGCGGCAGGTCTCGACGACGGGGTTGGCCAGCACCCAGCTCTCGGCAATGGCCTTGGTGTCGCCGATGAGGCCGAGGATGTGGGTGTCGCTGCCTTTGGAATCGTTGATCTGCAGGCCCATGCCCTCCAGCTCGCGGCAGAATTCGTGGACCTGTGCGTCGGGGGCGTTCTGTTTCAGTACGATGATCATGGTGGTGTCTCCTTTACCTTCTCACACGGTTTTGGGAACGGCACAGGAGACCGGCTCCGTTGCCGCGGCTTGTTTCATCAAACTTCAGTTTCCTGAAGCGTGAGCTTATCATAACACTTCAGTTTCCTGAAGTCAAGAGGCTTTTTGATATTTTTTGGGAAAAGTGGTAGAATAGAACAAAACCCTCTCAGGCGCTGCGCGCCAGCTCCCCCAAAGGGGGAGCCCTTGGCAGGTCGGGCAGGCTTGAGCGGGGTGAATAAAGCTTTGGATCTCAGAACGTGCCGGGCTTCGCGACAGAGGCAAGCTGCTGCTGCCGATTTGGACAAGGCCCGACTGCATGGGAGCCAAAGGCGATAGGCGATAAGAAGATTCTTGCCTGATCTGCTGAAAAGCTCCCCTGTCGGGGGAGCTGTCGCCGTAGGCGACTGAGAGGGTAAGGATGTTATAGGGAGAACATGATTATGGGAAAAGAAGCAAAAACCAACGCGATGCGGATCTTGGAGCGGGCCAAGGTGGCCTATACGGCGCATGAGTACCCCCACGAGGAGAGCGTGGCCGTGGACGGCATCCATGTGGCCCAGAGCCTGGGCGAGGACCCGGCCTGCGTGTACAAGACACTGGTGACGCAGGGGGCCAGCCGGAATTATTTCGTCTTTGTCATCCCGGTGGCGGCGGAGCTGGACCTGAAGGCGGCGGCCCGCAGCGTGGGCGAAAAGAGCGTCGCCATGATCCATGTGGCCGACATCAACAAAGTCACCGGCTATGTGCGCGGCGGCTGCAGCCCGGTGGGCATGAAAAAGCAGTACACCACCGTGTTCGACGAGAGCGTTCTCGCGCAGGAGAAGGTCTATGTCTCCGGCGGCCGCATCGGCACGCAGGTCTGCTGCGCACCGGCCGACCTCATCAAGGCGGCACGGGCCACGACGGCGCGGATTATTTTTTGAGAGGTTGTAGGAAGAACAAATCCCCTAAAATATATTCCACAAATAAGTCATACTTAAAAAGAAAATGAGTGTCGAAACTGCACAAAACTTTTGAAAGTTTTTTGGAGCAAGAGAACACAAGGGAGAATTTGCCCAAACACCCTTTGCAAAGCGGATTTTTTGCCGTAAACTGTATGTATCAGAAGGACGGTGCGGCGCAGAGCGCACCGTTCCAGAGGATGGAACAGGGAATCCCCGCAGAGAATTTGGAGGAATACGGAATGCTGGAACTGCTGCTTGGAACCATTCGCCGTCTGTGTGCGACTGGATACCAGGGCATCCGTGTAACCTCATGCGGGCGTGTTCTGCACAGACCGTAGGATCAAAAGGCCGTGGTGTAGCTGCATCACAGCCTTTTTTGTTTGCACGGAGTCTGGAAAGAGAGAAAGAGAGGCTCGGAAATATGATTCGTAAAGTTGCTGTGATCATGGGTTCGGACAGCGATTGGCCGGTGGTGAAGGGGGCCTGCGCCCAGCTCAAGGCGCTGGACATCCCGTTCGAGGCACACATCCTGTCGGCACACCGCACCCCGGCGGAGGCGGCAGAGTTTGCCCGGAACGCGAAGGCCAACGGCTTCGGCGTCATCCTGTGCGCCGCCGGCATGGCGGCCCATCTGGCCGGTGCCTTTGCAGCCAATACCACGCTGCCGGTCATCGGCATCCCGATGAAGGGCGGCGCGATGGACGGTCTGGACGCACTGCTGGCCACGGTGCAGATGCCCAGCGGCATCCCGGTGGCCACCGTGGCGCTGAACGGTGCCAAGAACGCCGCTTGGCTGGCGGCAGAGATCCTGGCCCTCAGTGACGATGCACTGGCCGGGAAGCTGGACGCTGAGCGCGCTGCCATGGCGCAGCAGATCGCGGCCAAGGAACAGAAACTTCAGAAAGAAATTGAGGAACTCTAATGTCTGATTTTGCATATCCGCTGCACGAAGAGTGCGGTGTGTTCGGCATCTATGACCGTGCCGGGACCGAGGATGTGGCAGCCGCAGCCTACTCGGCCCTGTACGCTTTGCAGCATCGCGGCCAGGAGAGCTGCGGCATCGCCGTCAACGACGATGGCGTCATCACCGGCCACCGGGATCTCGGCCTGGTGAACGAGGTGTTCACCCCGGCGGTGCTGGCGTCGGTGTCCAGCCCCACGGCCCACATGGCCACCGGCCATGTCCGCTATGCCACCGCCGGGAGCCGGGTGCGGGCCAACGCCCAGCCTATGATCGTCCGGCATGGCCGGGGCACGATGGCCCTGTGCCACAACGGTAACCTGACGAATGCGCTGGAGCTTCGCCGCCAGCTGGAAAACGAGGGTGCCATCTTCCACGGCTCCTCCGATACCGAGGTCATCTGCTACCTCGTCACCCGCAACCGGCTGCGGATGGGCAGCATCGAGACGGCCATCAGCAAGACGATGGATGTGCTGGAGGGTGCCTACAGCCTCGTCATCATGTCGGCCACCAAGCTCATCGCGGTGCGTGACCCGCGCGGCTACCGGCCTCTGTGCATCGGTACGCTGCCCGGCGGCGGCTACGTCTTTGCCAGCGAGAGCTGTGCGCTGGATGCGGCCGGTGCTTCGCTTCTGCGGGATGTGGAGCCCGGCGAGATCGTCGTGGCCGACACCCGCACCGGCGAGCTGCGCAGCATCAAGGATCACTGCGGCCGGAAGGACACCCAGATGTGCGTCTTCGAGTACATCTACTTCTCCCGCCCGGACAGCATCATCGAGGGCAGCTCGGTCCACGAGGCCCGCAAGCAGGCAGGCCGCTTCCTGGCGCAGGAGCACCCTGTGGAGGCCGATGTGGTCATCGGTGTGCCGGACTCCGGCCTCGACGCCGCCCTCGGCTACTCCGAGGAGAGCGGCATCCCCTACGGCATCGGCTTCATCAAGAACAAATACATTGGCCGCACCTTCATCCAGGGCAGCCAGAAGCAGCGCGAGAACAGTGTGCGCATCAAGCTGAACGTCGTGTCCAGCACCGTCAAGGGCAAGCGGGTCGTGCTGGTGGATGACTCCATCGTGCGCGGCACCACCTCTGCCCGCATCATCAAGCTGCTGCGGGACGCCGGTGCAGCGGAGGTCCACTTCCGCGTATCGGCCCCGCCCTTCAAATATCCCTGCTATTTCGGCACCGACATTCCGGACCAGAAGCTGCTGGTCGCCACCGGCCGCACCGTGGAGCAGATCAATGAGGTCATCGGCGCGGATACGCTGGGCTACCTGTCCACAGACCATGTGGTCCGGCTGGCAAAGAACGCTTCATGCGGCTTCTGCACCGCCTGCTTCACCGGCGAATATGCCGTCAAGCCCGACGAGGTGCTTTCGACCGATATTCATGAACGCCACCTGAACGACCGTCCCAAGGACGCAAAAAAGTTAGGAGAGTAAGACCATGGAAAAGAGCTATTCGGAAAGCTACGCAGCAGCCGGTGTGGATATCACCGCCGGTTATCGTTCCGTTGAACTGATGAAGCAGTATGTCGCCCGCACCATGAACGAGCACTGCATCGGCGGTCTGGGCGGCTTCGGCGGCCTGTTTGAGCTGGACTGCACCGGTTACAAGCACCCGGTCCTCATCTCCGGCACCGACGGCGTCGGCACCAAGCTGAAGCTGGCCATGCTCCTGAACAAGCATGACACCATCGGCATCGACTGCGTGGCCATGTGCGTCAACGACGTCATCTGCGCCGGTGCCAAGCCGCTGGTCTTCCTGGACTACATCGCCTGCGGCCGCAACATCCCGGAGAAGATCGCAGAGATCGTCAAGGGCGTGGCCGAGGGCTGCGTCCAGGCCGACTGCTCTCTGGTGGGCGGCGAGACGGCCGAGCATCCGGGCATGATGCCGGAGGACGAGTACGATCTGGCCGGTTTCACCGTGGGCGTCGTGGACAAGGAGAAGATCCTGAGCAACGAGACCATGAAGCCCGGTGATGTCATCCTGGCCCTGCCCTCCACGGGTGTGCACTCCAATGGTTTCTCGCTGGTGCGCAAAATTTTCGATATCGACAACGACCCCGATGTCCTGAAGACGGCTCCCGCTGAGCTGGGCGGCAAGACGCTGGGCGAGGCCCTGCTGGCCCCCACCAAGATCTACGTCAAGCCGGTGCTCAAGGTGCTGGAAGAGGTGGATGTCAAGGGCATCTCCCACATCACCGGCGGCGGCTTCTATGAGAATATCCCCCGCAGCCTGAAGAAGGGCTGCTGCGCCCGCATCCGCAAGGCGGACGTCCGCACTCCGGCGCTCTTCCACCTGATGGAGAAGGTGGGCGGCATCTCTGAGCACGATATGTTCAACACCTTCAACATGGGCGTCGGCATGGTGCTGACCGTCCCCGCAGAGCAGGCCGACAAGGCGCTGGCCATCCTCCACGCAAACGGTGAGCCGGAAGCCTATCGGCTGGGCGTCATCGCAGAGGGCGAGGGGGTCGAACTGTGCTGAACATCGCCGTGTTAGTGTCTGGCGGCGGCACCAATCTGCAGGCCCTGCTGGACAGCGAAGCCCGTGGGGAGAACCCCAACGGCAAAATCACCCTCGTCGTGGCCTCCAAGCCCGGCGTCTATGCGCTGGAACGGGCCGCGAAAGCCGGGGTAGAAGGCTGCGTCGTCCGCCGCAAGGATTACCCGAACAGCGAAGAGTTCGATGCCGCTCTGCTGGATACGTTGAAAAGCCACCACATCGACCTCGTGGTGCTGGCCGGATTCCTGTCCGTGCTGGGGCCCAGCGTCATTGCGGCCTACCCGCGCCGCATCCTGAACGTCCACCCGGCCCTTATCCCATCCTTCTGCGGGCCCGGCATGTACGGCCTGCGCCCCCACGAGGCGGCACTGGCCCGCGGTTGCAAGGTGACCGGTGCGACCGTCCACTTCGTCAATGAGGAGTGCGACGGCGGGCCCATCCTGTTGCAGAAGGCCGTGGACATCCTGCCCGGCGACACCCCCGAAGTGCTGCAGAAGCGGGTGATGGAACAGGCCGAGTGGAAGCTGCTGCCCAGGGCTGTGGCTATGGTGTGCAGCGGAGAGATTCAGTAAAAGAACCCTCTCCGTCCTTGCTGGCGCAATGCCACCTCTCCCGAAGGGCGAGGTCTTGGCAGAAAGATGAAGTTTGCAAGAACTGCTAAAAGCTCCCCCATCGGGGGAGCTGGCGAGCGAAGCGAGACAGAGAGGGTCTCAATAATAGGAGAACATTATGGAAAAGATCGACCTGAACGAATATCTGGCCTCCAACGAGTATCCCGGCCGCGGCATCGCAGTGGCCATGGCTCCGGACGGCCGCCAGATGTTCATCGGCTATTTTATCATGGGCCGCAGCGAGAACAGCCGCAACCGCGTGTTCGACCCCATCCCGGAGCGGGGCGGCATCTGCACCGTGGCCGCAGACCCCGATAAGCTGGAAGACCCCAGCCTCATCATCTACAACCCCGTGCTGACCCTGGGCAAGACCCAGATCGTGACCAACGGCGACCAGACCGATACCATCTACGACCTCATGAGCCGGGGAAAGAGCTTTGCAGATGCCCTGCGCACCCGCACCTTTGAGCCGGACGGCCCCAACTACACCCCCCGCATCTCCGCTGTGGTGTATGAGGATGGCAGCTATCAGATGAGCATTTTGAAGTCTGCCGACGGCAACGGCGAGAGCGTCCAGCGCTACTTCTTCGATTATCCGCAGCCCGTTGCAGGCGAGGGCCACTTCATCAGCACCTACAAGCACAACGGTGCCCCCATCCCCAGTTTTGAGGGCGAGCCGCTCCGCTTTGCCTGCCCCCGCACCATCGGCGATTTTGCCCACGGCCTGTGGCAGAACCTGAACCCTGACAATAAGGTCAGCCTGTTTGCCCGCGTCATCGACCTGGATACCGGCGAAACCGGCGACATGATCTTCAACAAATACGACGCCGTGTACGACGACGAGGAAGACCCCGAAGAACCCGCCCTGCTGCCCGAAGAGCTGGAAGCTCTGGCCGCAGAAAGCGCAGAATAAGGAGGAAGTACGGATGAACGAACTGGCACTGAAGTACGGCTGCAACCCCAACCAGAAGCCCAGCCGCATTTATATGGAAGATGGCTCCGACCTGCCCGTGACCGTTCTGAACGGCAAGCCCGGCTACATCAATTTTCTGGATGCACTCAACTCCATCCAGCTTGTCCAGGAGCTGAAAGCGGCCTGCGGCCAGCCCGCAGCGGCATCCTTCAAGCATGTTTCCCCGGCTGGTGCGGCCCTGGGCCTGCCCCTGACCGAGGTGGAGCGAAAGATGTACCACATCGCCCCGGATCTTGAGCTGTCTCCGCTGGCCTGCGCCTATGCCCGCGCCCGCGGTGCGGACCGGATGTCCTCCTTCGGTGACTGGATCGCCCTGTCGGATGTCTGCGACGTGCCCACCGCAAAGCTCATCCAGCACGAAGTGTCCGACGGCATCATCGCACCGGGCTACGAGCCGGAGGCTCTGGCCATCCTGTCCGGCAAGAAGAAGGGCAACTACAACGTGGTCGCCATCGACCCGGAGTATAAGCCCGCCCCGGTGGAGCACAAGCAGGTGTACGGCATCACCTTCGAGCAGGGCCGCAACGAGCTGGTCATCAACGCCGACACCATGTTGACCAACTGGGTCACCGAGAACAAGACCGTCTCGGAGGAGCAGAAGCGCGACCTCGTCATCGCCCTCATCACCCTGAAATACACCCAGTCCAACAGCGTCTGCTATACCTACAACGGCCAGACCATCGGCGTGGGTGCCGGCCAGCAGAGCCGCATCCACTGCACCCGTCTGGCGGGCCAGAAGGCCGACAACTGGCAGCTGCGCCACATGGACAAGGTGCTGAACCTGCCCTTCCGCGATGATGTCTCCAAGCCCAACCGCGACAATGCCATTGATGTCTACATCGGCGATACGCCCGAAGATGTCATCGGCGACGATGTCTGGGCCGAGACCTTTACCGAGCAGCCTGCTCCGCTGACCGCCGAGGAAAAGAAGGAATATCTGCGCCACGTCACCGGTGTTTCGCTGGGTTCGGATGCGTTCTTCCCGTTTGGCGACAACATCGAGCGCGCCCGCCGTTCCGGCGTGACCGCCATCGTCCAGCCCGGCGGCTCCATCCGCGACCAGCAGGTCATCGACACCTGCAACAAGTACGACATCGCGATGGCCTTCTGCGGCATCCGGCTGTTCCATCACTGACCCTCTCAGGCGCTTCGCGCCAGCTCCCCCAAAGTGGGAGCCTTTGGCAGGACGATAGAGAGAATGCTGGACAGATAAGGCCCGATGTTCCGGAAGCTATTGGGCTCCGCTGCTTCGAAAAGCAGCAGCTTGCCTGAGCGGCAAGGCCCACATCTTTATGGCGGGTCGAACCCAGGCAGTCAGCAGGGCCAGAACCGACTCGCCAGTGCCTCCCACTTTGGGGGAGGTGGCATCGCGTGAGCGATGACGGAGAGGGGAGGATGTGGATGGAACACGAGAGTTTAGGAGATAGAATATGGCTAAAAAAATATTAGTCGTTGGCGGCGGCGGACGTGAGCACGCCATCATCAAGGCATTGAAGAAGAGCCCGGACTGCGGCGAGATCTGGTGCGCACCCGGCAACGGCGGCATCAGCTATGACGCCAAGTGCAAGAACATCAAGGCCACCGATGTGGACACCATGGTCGCGTTTGCGGCGGAGGAACAGTTCGATTACGTCGTCGTCGCGCAGGACGACCCGCTGGCTTTGGGCATGGTCGATGCGCTGGCGGCGGTCGGCATCCCGGCCTTTGGCCCGGACAAGGCAGCGGCCCGCATCGAGGCTTCCAAGGTCTTCTCCAAAGACCTGATGAAGAAATACGGCATCCCCACCGCCAGGTATGAGACGTTTGACGACCCGGCCAAGGTCATGGACTACATCCGGGCCGAGGGAAAGTACCCTGTCGTCATCAAGGCGGATGGTCTGGCTCTTGGCAAGGGTGTGCTCATCTGTGAGAACGAGCAGCAGGCCGCCGACGGCGTGAAGGAGATCATGCTGGACAAGAAGTTCGGCGCTTCCGGCAACCATGTCGTGGTCGAAGAGTTCCTCACCGGCCCGGAGGTCAGTGTGCTGAGCTTCACCGACGGCAAGGTGGTCAAGCCCATGGTGTCCAGCATGGACCACAAGCGGGCCAACGACCACGACACCGGCCTGAACACCGGCGGCATGGGCACCGTGGCCCCGAACCCCTACTACACCCCGGCCATCGCTGCCGAGTGCATGGAGAAGATCTTCCTGCCCACCATCCGGGCCATGAACGCCGAGGGCTGCCCCTTCAAGGGCTGCCTCTACTTCGGCCTCATGCTCACCCCGGACGGCCCGAAGGTCATCGAGTACAACTGCCGCTTCGGTGACCCGGAAACGCAGGTCGTGCTGCCGCTGCTGGAGAGTGACCTGCTGCAGATCATGACGGCCTGCACCAATGGTACGCTGGCCGACACCGAGGTCCGGTTCTCCGACGGTGCCGCCGCCTGCGTCATCCTGGCTTCCGGCGGCTATCCCGTCCAGTATGAAAAGGGCAAGCCCATCTCCGGCCTGACCAACGGCCAGCTGGCAGGGGAGGAGAACATCACCGTCTACCACTCCGGCACGGCCATCACCGAGGACGGCACCCTCGTCACCAACGGAGGCCGTGTGCTGGGCGTCACCGCTACGGCACCCCGGCTGACCGCCGCCGTCACTCAGGCTTATGCGGCAGCCGAGAAGATCTCCTTCGAAAAGCTGCACAAGCGGACGGATATCGGTCTGCGGGCACTGAAGGCGATTGCAGAAAATTAAACGGAACCTCTGTACAACCTCTCAGTCTCGCTTGCGCATCGCCTCCGCGATGCCGGAGAGGTTGTACGAAGGATGCCTGGAAATGATAATAGGAGGATAAATTCCTATGGTATATCGTATCTATGTGGAAAAGAAGCCCGGCTTCGACGTGGAAGCCGAGGGGCTGAAGAATGAACTGGTGTCGCTGCTGGGCGTGTCTGACCTGACCGGTCTGCGCCTGCTCAACCGCTACGACGTGGAGGGCATCGACGAGGCACTGTTCCAGCAGTGTGCATCCACCGTGTTCAGCGAGCCGCCGGTGGATAACACCTACGACGCGCTGCCTCAGTTTGAGGGCGTGTCCTTTGCCGTGGAGTATCTGCCCGGCCAGTTCGACCAGCGCGCCGACTCGGCTGCCGAGTGCATCCAGCTCATCAGCCAGGGCGAGCGCCCGCTCGTCCGCTCGGCCCGCGTCTATCTGCTGCAGGGCAGCCTGACCGAGGCGCAGGTGGAGGAGATCAAGAAGTATGTCATCAACCCGGTGGAGGCCCGCGAGGCAAGCCTGGAAAAGAAGGATACCCTGAAGATGGAGTACCCCATCCCCAGCTCCGTGGCGGTGCTGGACGGCTTCAACGAGCTGGACGAAGAGGGCCTGAAGAAGTTCATCGAGGAAAAGGGTCTGGCCATGGACCTGGGCGATATCCGGTTCTGCCAGGACTATTTCCGCGGTGAGCACCGGGACCCCACCATCACCGAGATCCGGATGATCGACACCTACTGGTCTGACCACTGCCGCCACACCACCTTCGGCACCATCCTGGACGATGTGCAGATCGACGATGCTGTGGTGCAGGAGGCCTTTGACCGCTACATGGCTATGCGCGAGGATCTGGGCCGCACCAAGAAGCCCCGCTGCATGATGGACCTGGCCACCATCGGTGCCAAGGAGCTGAAGAAGCAGGGCATCCTGAAGAACCTCGACGAGTCCGAGGAGATCAACGCCTGCACCGTCAAGATCAAGTGTGACGTCAACGGCAAGGATGAGGACTGGCTGTTCCTCTTCAAGAACGAGACCCACAACCACCCCACCGAGATCGAGCCGTTCGGCGGCGCAGCCACCTGCATCGGCGGTGCCATCCGCGACCCGCTGTCCGGCCGCAGCTACGTCTATCAGGCCATGCGCGTGACCGGTGCGGGCGACCCGCTCAAGCCCGTCAGCGAGACGCTGCCCGGCAAGCTGCCCCAGCGCAAGCTGGTGACGACCGCTGCCGCCGGTTACTCTTCCTACGGCAACCAGATCGGCCTTGCCACCGGCCAGGTCGATGAGATCTACCACCCCGGCTATGTGGCCAAGCGGATGGAGATCGGCGCCGTCGTGGGCGCGACCCCCGCTTCCCACGTCCGCCGCGAGTGCCCGGCTCCCGGCGACGTCATCGTCCTGCTGGGCGGCCGCACCGGCCGCGACGGCATCGGCGGTGCCACCGGCTCTTCCAAGGCCCACAATCTGGGCAGCCTCGACCACTGCGGTGCCGAGGTCCAGAAGGGCAATGCCCCCATCGAGCGCAAGCTCCAGCGTCTGTTCCGCCGCGAGGACGCCTGCAAGATGATCAAGCGCTGCAACGACTTTGGTGCGGGCGGCGTTTCTGTTGCCATCGGCGAGCTGGCCGACGGCCTGTACATCGACCTGAACAAGGTCACCAAGAAGTATGACGGTCTGGACGGCACCGAGCTGGCCATCAGCGAGAGCCAGGAGCGCATGGCCGTGGCCCTTGCCCCGGAGGATGTGGACAAGTTCATCGCCATCGCCACCGAGGAGAACCTCGAAGCGACTCCCGTGGCCAAGGTCACCGAGGAAAAGCGCCTGAACATGGTGTGGAACGGCGTGTCCATCGTCAACATCAGCCGCGAGTTCCTGAACTCCAACGGTGCAGAGAAGCACCAGAACGTCCATGTGGAGCAGGGCACCGTCTGGCAGCCCCAGTGGTCCGGCATCACCTTCGCCCAGAAGATGAAGAACATGGTGGGCGACCTGAACGTGTGCAGCAAGAAGGGCCTGTCCGAGCGGTTCGACTCCACCATCGGTGCCGCCACCGTCCTGATGCCCTTCGGCGGCGCACACCAGCTGACCCCGCAGAACGCCATGGTGGCAAAGCTGCCCGTGGACGGCGAGACCACCACCTGCTCCGGCATGGCCTGGGGCTACAACCCCTACCTGATGAGCGCCAACCAGTATGTGGGTGCCCGGATGGCTGTGGTCGAGAGCGTGACCAAGCTGGTCGCCTCCGGCTTCCGCTATGAGGATGCCTACCTGACCTTCCAGGAATACTTCGAGCGCCTGGGCTCCAAGCCGGAGCGCTGGGGCAAGCCGCTGGCCGCTCTGCTGGGCGCACTGGATGCCCAGATGGGCCTTGGCATCGCCTCCATCGGCGGCAAGGACAGCATGTCCGGCTCCTTCGAGCAGCTGGATGTGCCGCCCACGCTCGTCTCGTTCGCGACGGCCATCGGCAAGGCCGGCCGGGTGATCTCGACCGAGTTCAAGAAGCCGGAAAGCACCGTCGTGCTGGTGCGGCCCATTCTGGACCCGGAGACCGGCTGCCCCAACTTCTTCTCGCTGAAGGCCAACTACAAGATGGTCGAGCAGCTCATCGAAGAGGGTATGGTCGCCGCTGCCTGCTCGGTGGGCTACGGCGGTCTGGCTGAGGCTCTGTTCAAGATGGGTCTGGGCAACCGCATCGGCTTCAAGATGATGGCCGACAAGACCACGGCAGAGATGTTTGCGCCCATGTACGGCTCCATCGTGCTGGAAATGGTGTCCGATTCGCCTGCCGGTGAGCTGCTGGGCGAGACCACCAAGGACTACACCTTCGAGTGCTGCGGCGAAACGCTGGATATGGCCGAGCTGCAGGAGATCTGGGAGTCCAAGCTGGAGCCGGTCTACCCCTACCGCAAGGCCGGTGCCAATGTGGACAAGATCAACGGCCGGCTGGAAGCTCCCGCCGCTGCGCCCAAGATCGGCGTTGCAAAACCGAAGGTCATCATCCCGGTCTTCCCCGGCACCAACTGCGAGTACGACACCGCCCATGCCTTTGCGCGCGCTGGTGCCGACCCGGAGATCCTTGTCATCCGCAACCTGACCCCGGCGGACGTCACCGCCAGCTGCGAAGCACTAGTCAAGGCCATCGGCGAGAGCCAGATCGTCATGCTGCCGGGCGGCTTCTCCGGCGGCGACGAGCCGGACGGCAGTGCCAAGTTCATCGCCTCCTTCTTCCGCAACCCCGCTGTCACCGAGGCAGTGCGTGAGCTGCTGCAGAAGCGCGACGGCCTGATGCTGGGCATCTGCAACGGCTTCCAGGCCCTCATCAAGCTGGGTCTGGTGCCCTACGGCGATATCCGCCCCATCACCAGCTATGACCCGACCCTGACCTTCAACACCATCGGCCGCCATCAGAGTATGCTGGTCCGCACCCGCATTGCCTCCACCGGCAGCCCCTGGCTGAGCAACTGTGCTGTGGGCGACGAGCACACCGTGGCTATCAGCCACGGCGAGGGCCGCTTCGTGGCCCCGCAGAACGTGCTGGACGAGCTGGTCCGGAACGGCCAGGTCGCCACGCAGTATGTGGATCTGGACGGCCAGCCCACCATGGATCAGCGCTACAACCCCAACGGCTCGCTCCTCGCCATCGAGGGCATCACCAGCCCGGATGGCCGCGTCTTCGGCAAGATGGGCCACTCCGAGCGCAGCGGTGAGTACCTGTACAAGAACGTTACTGGTGATAAGTACCAGCCGATCTTTGAGGGCGGCGTAGACTATTTCAAGATTTGATGGTAGAATAAAGATATCGGCCTTTCCGTTGCAATTGATGAGTTCCTTCGTACAACCTCTCAGTCACGGCTGCGCCGTGCCAGCTCTCCTGGTAGGAGAGCCTCTGGCGTACCGCAGGGCTTCGTTCGCATGGCATACCATGCTGCTGCCGTAAAAAGCAGAAACTGTATCGTGATGCCAAGGGCTCCCCTACAAGGGGAGCTGTCGAACGAAGTGAGACGGAGAGGTTGTACAGAAGGATAAAAATCAGAGAGGCTGCACCGAGTAAAATCTGCCCTCGTGCAAGTGACCGGGGGCGTAGGAGGATTTCCAATGTCTCAGCATGACCGCTATATCAGCCCGTTTTCCACCCGTTACTCCTCCGATGAGATGCAGTACATCTTCTCGGATGACAACAAGTTCCGCACCTGGCGCC
>OIBG01000038.1_pt1 | contig 40608 bp, 32 predicted proteins | sample 1581011 | NCBI WGS metagenome assembly OIBG01 (sample SAMEA3882533, study PRJEB24775) | human gut metagenome | biome: human-associated habitat; feature: intestine environment; material: feces | place: Netherlands | collected 2009/2010 | reverse complement strand
GGAAGTAGAAATCTACTACCGCTTCATCGGCAAAATCGACTGACCTTTCTTTTTTACCCAACAATATCTTTAATTAAGGGAGACGGGCCTGAGTGTGCCGGACGTTTCGCTGCTGCTGCCGCTGGCCGAACTGCTGGGCGTCTCGGTGACAGAATTGTTGGAGGGGCGGCGGCTGGAAGAAGCGGCCATCCCGGCCGACGAGGTGGAAGTGCTGGTGAAAAAGGCACTGACCCTCCCGACGGAACCGGCGGAAGTGAAACAGGAACGGGTGAAAAAGTATCTGCCGACGTATCTGGCCTGCAACGTGCTGGGCGCGGTAGAAGCACTGATGGTCTGGAATCAGGGGTGGATGGAAGAAAAGATGCAAATGCTGCTGTGGATGAGCTGCGGTTTTGGATTCCTTTTCGGGGCGTACTTTTTCTTTACAGAGGAAGTGCTTCCGGGTTACTATGATGAAAACCGTATCAACTATGTTACACAAGGGATTTTCCGAATGAATATTCCGGGGGTCTATTTTAACAACCGGAATTGGCCGGTCATTTTAAGATGGGGACGTATTTGGACGGTCGTGACGGCGGTGGCAATGCCGTTATTGCTTGCGCTTGGCACATGGGCAGGGAAGATGGTTGGAAAAGAACTTTGCCTGATGATCTGGTTGGTATATTTGGTGAGCATGGCATTTGCAATCATCGTTCCGGCACGGAAGTATGAATTTGGTGCACCGAAGAAAAAATGACCATATCTGCCCCCGGAGAGGTTGCCTTTCCGGGGGCGGTTTTGCACTCCATGCAGGAAAACCGCCCGGACGACCGTTTTATGGAGTGAAAGGATGTGGAACTCGATGAAACGGAAGCGTTCTGTGCGGAACCGCCGGGCACGGCGGTGTCTGTTTTTGATCTTGCTGGCTCTGCTGGCGCTGTTGCTGATATGGCCCCGGACGGTCCATCTGGAGGGGCTGGTCAGCCCGTATGCCATTCTGGTGGATGCCGACAGCGGAGAGACAGTGGCAGAAAAAGAGGCGGATGTGAGCATCTACCCGGCCTCGATGACCAAAGTGATGACGGCCCTTCTGGCCCTTGAGGCAAACCCAGACCTGGAACAGCCGGTGACGCTGCCGGAGGACATCTTCCCGGAATTGCGGGCCGAGGGCGCATCGATGGCGGGGTTTCGGCCCGGTGAGACGGCCACCGTGCGGGATCTGTTATACGGTGCGCTCCTGCCTTCCGGCGCGGAGTGCTGCGAGGCGCTGGCGCGGGAAGTGAGCGGTTCGGAGGAAGCCTTTGTGGAGTTGATGAACCAAAAGGCGACAGAGCTGGCGATGCGTTCCACCCACTTCTGCAACCCCACCGGCTTGCACGACCCGGAGCATGTCTCCACCGTGCGGGATATGGCCCGGCTGCTGCGGGCTGCGATGCAGAATGAGACCTTCCGTGCCATCCTGAGCGCCGGGCGCTATGCCGTCCCGGCGACGGACCTGCATCCGGAGGGTTTTACAATGACGAGCACTTTCTGGGCAGAGCTGGGCGATGTCTCCCTGCGGAGAGGGCAGTTCCTGGGCGGCAAAACCGGCTACACCAGCGCGGCGGGGCTTTGTTTGGCCAGTGCCGCACAGGTGAAGGGGAAACGGTACATTCTCGTCACGGCGGGTGCGAAGGGGAACCACGGCACCGAGCCTTACCATATCGAAGATGCTGTCCGGGTCTACCGCCAGCTGACTCGCTGAGATATGAGCAGAATCACTAATTTTCATGTGGAATCTTTGTTGAAGCTTATCAAAAGGAGACTCTTGAAAAATTACCGCAATCTGATATAATCACATTCGTGAAAACCACAACGTCCTGCCCCTTTTCCGGCAGGGCGTTTTTGTCGGAAAAAAATCGGTTTTGTTGCTTTTGATGACCCCCAAAGGAGGGCACTGACATGACAAAAGATATGACACAGGGCAGCCCGCTCAAGCTGATCCTCGCCTTTGCGGTCCCGCTGATGCTGGGCAGTCTGTTTCAGCAGTTCTACAATCTGGCCGATACCATCATCGTGGGCCGGTTCGTCGGTGTGGAAGCGCTGGCGGCGGTCGGCAGCGTGGGCGGCCTGAACTATCTGGTGCTGGGCTTCGTCAACGGCATCGCCTGCGGCTTCTCCATCCCCATTTCGTGGACGTTCGGCGCAAAGGACTACCGTGAGATGCGTCGTTACACCGCCAATGCCGTCTGGCTGTCGATCTTCTTTGCGGCGGTGCTCACCGTGGTCACGGTGGCTATGACCCGTTCCATCCTGGTCTGGACCAACACCCCGGACAACATCATCGACCTGGCGGATGTCTACATCCGCACCATTTTTGTGGGCATCCCGTTCACCCTGCTGTACAATATGACCAGCGCCCTGATGCGCGCTCTGGGCGATAGCAAGCGCCCGCTCTACTTCCTGCTGGTGGCGAGCTTCCTGAACATCGGGCTGGATCTGCTCTGCATCATCGTGTTCCGGATGGGTGCCTTCGGTGCGGCGTTCGCCACCGTGTTCAGCCAGGCCGTGGCCGGTCTGGGCAGTCTGCTCTATATCCTCAAACATTACGGGGAGCTGCGCTGGTCCAGAGAAGAAGGGCAACTCAGCAGGACGCACTGCGCCAAGCTCTGCAGCATGGGCATCCCCATGGGCCTGCAGTGCAGCATTACGGCCATCGGCAGCGTGGTGCTGCAGGGTGCCGTCAATGGTCTGGGCAGTGACATCGTGGCAGCACAGACGGCCGGCGGCAAGGCGGCGCAGTTCCTCTCCGTCCCGCTGGAGAGCATCGGCACGGCCATGACCACCTACGCCAGCCAGAACATGGGCGCACACGACCTGAACCGCGTGAACAGGGGCGTCAATACCGCGCTGAGCATCGGCGTGGTGTACAGCATCGCGTCCTTCCTCATCCTGCGCGTGGCGGATAAGCCCCTCATCGGACTCTTCTTGGAGAGCGACCAGACCGAGATCATGGCCAACGCCCAGAGCTTCATTTTCTGGAACAGCGTCTTCTACATCCCGCTGGCGGTCCTCATCATCTACCGCTATACCATCCAGGGGCTGGGCTATTCCAGCCTGGCCATGTTCGCCGGGGTGGCCGAGATGGTCGCCCGTGTGCTGGTGGGCTTCCTGTTCGTGCCGCTGTGGGGGTACTTTGCCGCCTGCATCGCCAACCCCGTGGCCTGGTTCTTTGCCTGCTTCTTCCTCATCCCGGCCTACATCGTGGTGTACCGCCGCCTGAAAAAGGAAAAGCTGGTGCCTCACGCAAACCTGTAAGAATCAAAAGAAGCGTTTTGCGATGACTGCATTGCAAAACGCTTCTTTTTATATTATACTGATTATAATTATGCCACAGAAAGGGCGGTGGAGCCGATGGAGCAGGAACTGGAACAGATCGAGGGTACAGTCGAAGACATCATCTACGAAAATACGGACAACGGCTACACCGTCTTTGAGATCTCCGGCGGCGGCGTCCTCACGGTGGTGTGCGGCGTGGTGGGAGAGCTGCATGCAGGCGAGAGCGTCGTCTGCCGCGGCAAGTATGAAAACCACGCCACCTATGGCCGCCAGTTCCACGCGCAGGAGTGCGAGACCGACATGCCCAAGGATCTGGAAGCCGTCTATGCCTTCCTCGCCAGCGGCTCGCTGCCCTATATCGGGGCGCGCACGGCCACGAAGATCCTCGACAAGTTCGGGGCACAGGCACTGGAGATCATTGCGAACGACCCGGCCCAGCTGACCACCATCTCCGGCATCTCGGCGGACAAGGCCGACCGCATCCAGCAGGAGTTTAAGCGGATGTTCGGGATGCGGGAGCTCATCGCCTATCTGGCGCAGTTTGAGATCAGCCCCCGCCGCGCGATGGAGGTGTTCCGGGTGTTCGGCCCCAGCGCCATGAATGCCATCTCCTCCAACCCCTATCTGCTCTGTGGCGAGCCGCTGCAGCTGGATTTCCGCCACGCCGACAGCATCGCCCAGTATTATCACATGGAAGGGGACTGCACCCAGCGGCTGGAAGCCGCCCTTTTGCGCACCCTGCGCCACAATGCGGGCAACGGCCACACCTGCCTGCCCCGTGCGCAGCTGCTGGAAACGGCCTCCAATTTCATCCACCAGCCGCCGGAAAAGCTGGCCAAAGCACTGGACCAGTGCATCGAAACGGACGAACTCAGCGTCCGGATGTTTGAGGGCACACCCTACATCTACCTGCCCGACCTGCTGGCCGCCGAACAGGACATCGCCGACCGGCTGGCCCTGCTGGCCAAGCGGGAGAAGCAGACCGTCCGCGACCTGGACAAGAACATCCAGGTATTGGAGCTGACCCAGGGCTTTGCCTATGCACCGCTGCAAAAAGAGGCCATCCGCAAGGCGATGACCGAGAACTGCCTCGTCCTCACCGGCGGCCCCGGCACCGGCAAGACCACCACCGTGAACGCCATCCTGCAATTGCTGGAACATCAGGCCGAGCGGGTGGCTCTCTGCGCTCCCACGGGCCGTGCGGCCAAGCGGCTGAGCGAGCTGACCGGCCGGAAGGCCTCCACCATCCACCGCCTGCTCGAAGTGGACTACACCGGCGGCGTGGTCAGCTTCATCCACAACGACAAGAATCTGCTCAAGTGCGATGTCGTCATCCTCGACGAGATGAGCATGGTGGACGTCAAGCTGTTTCAGGCCCTCATCGCGGCGCTGCGGTACAGCTGCCGCATCCTGATGGTGGGCGATGCCGACCAGCTGCCCAGCGTCGGCCCCGGCAACATCCTGGGCGAGGTCATCCGCTCCGAGCGGGTGCCCACCGTCTGCCTGAATGAGATCTTCCGGCAGGCCAAACGGAGCCTCATCGTGGAGAACGCCCACCACATCATTTCCAGTGAGCCGCTGCAAAAAGGCGGCAAGACCGACGACTTTTTCTTTCTGGAATCGGACGGCGACGCGGCCCAGAAGCTGGTCTGCGACCTCGTCACGACCCGCCTGCCCCGGAGCTACGGCTTCGACCCCGTCCGGGATATCCAGGTGCTCTGCCCGACCAAGCTCGGCCCCACCGGAACCCAGGCGCTGAACGTGGAGCTGCAGAACCTGCTCAACCCGGAGCAGAAGGGCAAACCCCAGCTGCAGAGCGCGGCCCGCGTCTTCCGGGTGGGAGACAAGGTGATGCAGGTGCGCAACAATTACGAGATCGTCTGGCAGCGGGTCGGCGGGGAACAGGGCGTGGGTGCCTACAACGGCGACATCGGCATCGTGGAGTCCATCAACATGCGGGAGCGCTCGATGGTGGTCCGGATGGACGACCGGCGGCTGCTCTACCCGGCGGAGAACCTCAACGAACTGGAGATCGCCTACGCCATCACGGTGCACAAGAGCCAGGGCAGCGAGTTCCCGGCGGTGATCCTGCCGGTGGCACAGGTGCCGCCCCGGCTGTGCTACCGGAACCTGTTCTACACCGGCGTCACCCGCGCACGGAAGCTCTGTATCGTGACCGGGCGGCGGGATGTCGTGAACCGGATGATGGGCAATGTGCGCCAGAACCTGCGGTACAGCGGCCTGTGCACCCTGCTGCAGCAGGCCCTGCCCGCTGAACAGCAGAAACTTGAGGAATGACGCAGGAAACCGCTGCTTTGTGCAAGAACGCGGGTGTACTTTTCCGCACGGTTATGTTATACTATAATGTGTTTGATTACCCGGCCGGGGAGCCCGGCATTCAGATAGGAACAGGGAAAGCAGAGAAAGGATCTTCGTATTATGGCACAGAATGATATCGGTATCGACCTTGGTACCACGACCATCATCATCGCGCAGGAGGGCACCGGCGTGGTGCTCAATCAGCCCAGCGTGGTGGCGGTGGATACCCGCAAGAACTCGGTGCTGGAGGTTGGCGACAAGGCGCTGGCCATGGTGGGCCGCACCCCGAACTATATTTCCGCGATCTTCCCGCTGAAGGACGGCGTCATCAGCGACCACACCATGACCCGCGAGCTCATCTGCCGGTTCGTCAATCAGGTGTACAGCTCCCACATGGTCAAGCCCCGCGTGGCGGTCTGTGTGCCTGCGGCCATTACCGGCATCGAGAGCGACGCCGTGGTCGAGGCGGTCATGGCAGCCGGTGCGCGTCAGGTCTACCTCATTGATGAGCCCATCGCCGCAGCCCTCGGCTCCGGCATTGACATCACCCAGCCCGACGGCCGGATGATCATCGACATCGGCGGCGGCACCACGGACATCGCGGTGCTGAGCTTGGGCGGCAAGGTCAAGGCCACCAGCGTCCGCGTGGCGGGCAACCACTACGATGACGAGATTTTGAAGCATGTGCGCAACAAGTTCAGCATCGCCATCGGTCAGCGCACCGCCGAACAGCTGAAAAAGAACGTGGCCTGCTGCCCCCAGAAGGCCGATTTCAACGAGACGATGGAGGTCAAGGGCCGCAGCCTGCTGACCGGCCTGCCCATCCGGGTGAACGTCTCCACCAGCGACCTGTACGAGCCGGTCATGATGCTGAGCGAGCAGATCGGCACGGCGGCCCATCAGGTGCTGGAAAAGACCCCGCCGGAGCTGGCCGGCGACATCTTCCGCAACGGCGTGGTGCTGACGGGCGGCGGTGCCCAGCTGCACGGCCTGCCGGAGTACCTGAGCCAGGAACTCAAGGTCAACGTGGAGGTCTCGCCCGACCCTGTGAACTGTGTGGCGCTGGGCACGGCCATGAGCCTGAGTGTGCGCGACCGGCTGGAGACCGGCTTTACGGACGCGACTCCCCGCATCGGCCGCCGCTGAGCGAAAAGACGTACTTCACGGTTTTGAAAAAATTGCGATATTTTTTGTTCATCGTTGTTGAATCGGGCCGGAAAATATTGTATAATATTTTCAAATCGGTTTTTGCGGGCGGAGCCATGCGCTTTGGCCGCAGAAGAATAAATGACTAGGAGGAAGAACATGAATCTGGGTTCTGATGTGGTTATCACCATTACCGGTATCGTATTGGTGTTTGCCATCCTTGTCCTGCTGATGGTGATCATCACGCTGGAGGGCAAGATCTTCGACGGCATGAATGTCAGGAAGGTAGCAGCAAAGGCTGCACCCAAGGCTCCCGCTGCAAAGCCGGCCGCACCTGTTCAGCAGGCTGCTGCTCCTGCTCCTGTGGTGGAAGAGGGCATCCCCGGCGATGTGGTGGCTGCGATCATGGCAGCGATCCACGCAATGGGCAACGGAAAGTACACCCTCAAGGCCGTGCGCCGCAGCAAGAATGGCTGGGGCAAGGCCGGTGTCAACGACACCACCGCACCTTTTTAACACAGGAGGAAGAACATGACACAGTTTATCAGCACTCTGGTCGGTATTTTCCAAAGCTCTGGCTTTGCCCGCTTCGGTGAGCCGGGCGGCTACCTGTACGCAATCATGATTTGCGTCGGCTGCTTCTTGCTGTACCTGGCCATTGTGAAGGAATATGAGCCCCTGATCCTGCTGCCCATGGCGTTCGGCATGATCCTTGCCAACCTGCCCGGCAGCGGCATCATCCACATGCAGTATTTCGTCGGCGATGGTCTGGAGCACCCGATGTGGGTCGAGATCCTGAACAACGGCGGTCTGGCCGATATGCTCTACATGGGCGTCAAGCTGGGCATCTACCCGCCGCTGATCTTCCTGGGCATCGGCACCATGACCGACTTTGCACCCCTGATCTCCAACCCCAAGAGCCTGCTGCTGGGCGCTGCAGCCCAGTTCGGCATCTTCGGTACCTACATGGGCGCCCGCCTGCTGGCAGCCACCGGCCTGGTGGACTTTACCCAGAAGCAGTCTGCTGCCGTCGCCATTATCGGCGGTGCAGACGGCCCGACCGCGATCTTCGTCACCTCCCGTCTGGCACCGGAGCTGCTGGGCAGCATCGCCGTGGCAGCATACAGCTACATGGCGCTGGTGCCTGTCATCCAGCCGCCCATCATGAAGGCTCTGACCACCAAGAAAGAGCGTACCGTCGTGATGAAGCAGCTGCGCACCGTGACCAAGACCGAGAAGATCGTCTTCCCAATCATAGTCACCATCATCGTCTCCCTGATCGTTCCGGATGCCGCCGTTCTGGTCGGTATGCTGATGCTGGGCAACCTGATGAAGGAGTCCGGTGTCGTGGATCGTATCCAGAAGACCGCCGGCAATGAGCTGATGAACATCATCACCATCTTCCTGGCGCTGTCCGTTGGCTGCACCACCTCTGCCAACACCTTCCTGAACACCCGCACCCTGTTCATCATCGTGCTGGGTCTGATCGCATTCTCCTTCGGCACCGCAGCCGGTGTTCTGTGCGGCAAGGTCATGTATGCACTGACCGGCGGCCAGGTCAACCCCCTGATCGGTTCCGCAGGTGTTTCCGCTGTTCCGATGGCGGCCCGCGTTTCTCAGAAGGTCGGCCAGAGCGAGAACCCCTCCAACTTCCTGCTGATGCACGCCATGGGCCCCAACGTCGCTGGCGTGATCGGTTCCGCCGTTGCTGCTGGTATTCTGATCAACATCTTCGGCTAAGCCCTGTTTTGGCAAATTGAAGATTCCAAACCGCCCATCTGTCGGCACTGCGCCGCAGATGGGCGGTTTTTTATGCGGTAAACTCTGTGCAATAGGGATGAAATGTGATATACTATATCTTAGTGATTCATGGAAAATAGCTTAAAGAACAGGTGAAACAATGGCAATTGATCTCAGGCAGGAATTTTGCGCGCTGCGCGATACCTACATTGAAAAACAGTTCGGCCGCCTGAACGCGATGCAGCGGGAGGCTGTGTTTACCACCAACGGCCCGCTGCTGATCCTGGCAGGCGCCGGAAGCGGCAAGACGACCGTGCTGGTCAACCGCATCGCGAACCTCATCCGCTTTGGTGCGGCGCACGGCTCCCAGTGGGTGCCCCGCGAAGTGACTGAGGACGACGTCAAGGCGCTGCGGATGGCGATCATGACGAACACCGATGCCCCTTCCTGGCTGGACGGGATGCTCCGCAAGGATGCGGTGCGCAGCTGGAACGTGATGGCGATCACCTTTACGAACAAGGCGGCAGGGGAGCTGAAGGAGCGCCTGCGGAACATGCTGGGCGGCGAAGAGGGCGACGAGGTGTTCGCCTCCACCTTCCACTCGGCCTGTGTGCGCATCCTGCGCCGCTGGGCGGAGGAGATCGGCTACCCCCGCAGCTTTACTATCTATGACACCGACGACGCCCAGCGCGTGATGAAGAGCGTATACAAAGAGCTGAGCATCGACGACAAATTCTTCCCGGTCAAGAGTGCCATCAACCAGATGAGCCGCTGGAAGGACCAGCTCGTCAGCCCCGAAGAGGCCCTGCGCACCCCGGCGCGGGATACGAAAGGAGCGCTGGCGGCCAAGGTCTATGCGGCCTACGAAAAGAAGCTGAAGGACGCCGGTGCGTTCGATTTCGATGACCTCATCTACCAGACCGTTCAGCTGCTGGCCGGGCACGAGGAGGTGCGGCAGTTCTACCAGAACAAATACCGCTATCTGCTCGTGGACGAATACCAGGACACCAGCGTGGCACAGTTCCGCCTGGTCAGCCTGCTCACCGGGCCGGAGAAGAACATCTGCGTCGTCGGCGACGATGACCAGAGCATCTACCGGTTCCGCGGTGCTACCATCGAGAACATCCTCAACTTCGAGCGCATCTATCCCGGCACAAAGACCATTCGTCTGGAGCAGAACTACCGCTCGACCTCCAATATCCTGAACGCCGCCAACTGCGTCATCCAGCACAACACCGAGCGCAAGGGCAAGACCCTCTGGACGAAGAACTGTGAGGGCGACAAGGTGCAGGTCTACACGGCGGAAAACGAGCAGGATGAGGCCATGCACATCGCGGATGTCATCGGCCAGCACCTCAAAGAGGGCGGGCATCTGGCAGACCACGCGGTGCTTTACCGAATGAACGCGCAGTCGGCCCCCATCGAAAGCTACTTTACCCGCGCCGGCATCCCGCATAAGATCGTGGGCGGCCAGCGCTTCAACGACCGCAAAGAGGTCAAGGACATCCACTCCTATATGTCCATCGTGGCCAATGCCCGCGACGACGTCCGCCTGCGCCGCATCATCAACGAACCGGCGCGGAAGATCGGCAACACGACCATCGAGGTCATCGCAGACCTTGCCGCGCAGGAGAACACGAGTATGCTGGAGATCATCAGCCACGCCGACCAGTACGCGCGGCTGGCCCGCTCCATCATGCCGATCCTGAAATTCTGGCAGATCTACGAGAAATTGCAGGAGTCGCTGGAAACACGGACGCTGGATGAGTTCGCGTCTGACGTCATTGAGCTGAGCGGGTACAAGGCCATGCTCGAACAGGAAATCGCCAAGGGCCACGAGGACGCCGCCGACCGGCTGCAGAACCTAGGCCAGCTGGTCAACAACGTGAAAAACTACTGCGACCAGCACGGCGAGGAAGCCACGCTGGAAGGCTACCTCGAAGACATCGCCCTCATCAGCGACATCGACAGCTACAACGAAAGCAGCGACCAGGTGGTCCTGATGACCATCCACTCGGCCAAGGGGTTGGAATTTCCGTATGTGTTCCTCATCGGCATGGAGGAGGGCGTCTTCCCCAGCGAGATGAGCAAATACTCCGAGGCAGACCTCGAAGAGGAACGCCGCCTGGCCTATGTCGGCATCACCCGCGCCAAAAAGGATCTTTATATCTCCAACAGCGTGACTCGGATGCTCTATGGCCGCACCCAGCGCAACGAGCCCAGCCGCTTTTTGCGCGAGATCGAGCCGGAGTACATCGAGGAGACCCGCAGCCCGGCGCTGGAGCGCCGCTCTCAGCTGGGCGGCTGGGGTTCGGCTTACAGCGATACCGTGCCGGGCGGCGCGTCGGGCTACTCCGGTGCCTCCGGCTGGGGCCGCAGCCGTTCCGGCGGCTCCGGCAACCGCTCAGGCTACCTGAATGCCGAATACAACGGCGGTAGCCGGGGCTTCGGGGCCGATTACGCCGGGCGAGGCACGTCCGGGCCGGCCAGCATGGACAGCCGCAGCCGTTCGGGCGGTTTTGGCTCCGGTTATGGCCGCGCCGCAGCCCCCAAGGCTCCGGCGAAACCGGTGCAGTTCACCGGGGCACCGGCGGCAAAGCCTGCCGCCAGTACCCCGAAACACTATGAACCGGGGGATATCGTGGAGCATAAAGTGTTTGGCCGCGGCAAGGTGCTCAAGGTCAAGCCTGCCGCAGGCGACCAGATCGTAGAGATCAACTTTGAAAAGGTCGGCGTGAAGAAGACCATGGCAAACTTTGCGCCGCTGACAAAAATAACGGAGGAATGACAGATGATGACAGTCCGATTGATCGCGCATACGCCGGAGCCGGAAAAGGTGGTGGCTGCGGCGGCGAAGCTCTGCTATTCCGACGCCCACATCGCCGACCTGCTGGACGGCCTGACCGAGGAGAAGACGGCCAGCTTCCTGACCATGCTCAGCGACCTTGGCCACGCCAGCCCCATAGAACATGCCAGCTTCACCTTTGGCATCGAGGGCGTCAGCCGCACCCTGCTGGCTCAGATCACCCGCCACCGCATCGCATCGTTCAGTGTGCAGAGCCAGCGCTATGTCCGGTTGGACGACTTCCGTTATGTCATCCCGCCGGAGATCGAGGCCATCCCCGAAGCGAAGGAAGCCTTCATCGCCAGCATGAACGAGGACGCGGCGCGCTACCTCGACCTCGTGAAAAAGCTGGAGGAGGGCCATACTGCCCGCCTGATGGCGGAGGGAATGCCCGAAAAACAGGCCCGTGCCAAGGCTTCCAAGCAGGCCAATGAGGACGCCCGCTTCGTGCTGCCCAATGCCTGCGAGACCAAGATGGTCGTTACCATGAACGCCCGCAGCCTGCAGAACTTCTTCCATCTGCGGTGCTGCAGCCGCGCCCAGTGGGAGATCCGGGCGCTGGCCGAAGAGATGCTGCGGCTGGTCTACCCGGTGGCACCCCATCTCTTCCGCACGGCTGGCCCGGCGTGTGTTTCCGGCCCCTGCCCGGAGGGCAGGATGTGCTGCGGCAAGACCGCCGAGGTGCGGGCGCAGTATGCCGCTTTGAAGGGGGAACCCGTATGAGCCACGGAAAACTCATCGTGCTGGAAGGGCTGGACGGCAGCGGCAAGGCCACCCAGGCCAAGCGTCTGGCCGCAGCACTGGCCGCCGAGGGCAGGCTGGTGCGGGAGATCACCTTCCCGAATTATGCCAGCGATTCGAGCGCGCTGGTCCGGATGTATCTGGCCGGACAGTTCGGCGCGAGACCCGACGACGTGAACGCATACGCAGCATCGAGCTTTTATGCGGTGGACCGCTATGCGGGCTACAAAGCCGACTGGGGGAGATTCTACGAAGAGGGCGGCATCCTCATCGCCGACCGGTACACCACCTCCAATGCGGTGCACCAGTGCTCGAAGCTGCCGCCGGAAGAATGGGAGCAGTTTCTGCACTGGCTGTTCGATTACGAGTTCCATCTGCTGGGTCTGCCCGCACCGGACTGCGTGATCTATTTACAGGTGGACCCTGCCGTGAGCCAGAAGCTGATGACCCAGCGCTACCACGGCGACGAGAGCAAAAAGGACGTCCACGAAAAGGATGTGGAGTATCTGGCCCGCAGCCGCAAAGCGGCTGAGTTCTGCGCCGCTCACCTGGGCTGGCAGACCGTGCCCTGCACCTGCGGGGACGGGATGCGCAGCATTGAAGAGATCGGGCAGGAGGTCCGCCGGCGGGTGGACGCGGCCCTTGCGGAATAACGCACAATCGACCTGTGCCGGGCAGGCGCAGGGATACCCATGCGTAGGAGGTAGGTGTTTTTATGTACCGTTTGATGCAGCCGTCCGACCGGGCGGAGATCCTGGCGCTGTGGCAGCGCGAACATGGGGAGGACGAAACCTTCCTCGCCAACGCCATCGAGCGCTTTGCCGGGGAGCAGAATGTCTATGTAGCGGAGGAAAATGACCACATCGAGGCCGTGGCCATGGCGGTGCCGGTCTCGCTGCAGGGGCGGCCTGGCTGCTGCCTGTACGGCCTGACCGGGCAGGGCAGCCTGATCCTGGCGGGCCTGGTAGATCACCTGTGCACCCAGCAGAAACTGAAAGGGGCCGGGTTCGTGGTCGTTGTGCCCAGCGGGAATGAGCAGGCGGCGCTGCTGCAGGATAAGGGCTTCCAGTGGGCCTTCCCGCTGCGGTGTCTGCCCCGCGAGGTGGACCGCAACCTGTGGAGCCAGGCCGAGTTCGACACCGTCACGGCCAAAAAGCTCTGTGAGCTGCGGGCGAGATTCTGGCCCGACACCGTGCAGCTGCCGCCGGAACAGATGGCCGTGGTGCTGGGAGATCTGTACTCCCGCGGGGCCACCATCGTCTCGAACGACAACGGCTACGGAATATATTTCCGCAAGGAGGACACCCTTTATTTTGTGGAGATGATGGCCACCGGCGACCGCGCCGCAGAGATTTTGATGGAAGCGGCCCGCGAAAAAGAGGTCATTGTGGAAAAGGCCGTCATCACCGTGGGTGCCGCGCAGAACCTCTTCCTTGGCGAGGGCACCCGGCAGGATTATGGAATGATCCGCTTTGAGGGCGAAGCCTTTGATGTGAGCGAGAGCTATATGCGGCTGATGTTGGACTGAAAGGAACATGCAGATGGCAAGTAACCATACGAGACCCCGCAAAAAAGGCGGTGCGCTGAAGATCCTGCTCGTGCTGCTGGTGCTCATGCTGGCGGCAGCGGGCGGCGCATTCCTGCTGGCAAAGCGCGAGATCGACGGCGGCACCCGGCAGGACGCCGTGACCGTAGAGATCGCGCAGGGCAGCGGTGTAAGCACCATTGCCCGGCAGCTAAAGGAAGCGGGCGTCATCCGGTTTCCGCAGCTGTTCCGCTGGTACGTCGGCCGCAAAGACGCGGCGGCGAAGCTTCAGTACGGCGAATTTTCGCTGGAACCCGGCAGCTCTTACGATGCGCTCATCGAGGCGCTTTCGGCCTATGCCAAGGCAGATTCCGTCCGCCTGACCTTCCCGGAGGGCACGACGGCCATCGCCATCGCGCAGAAGATGGAACAGGCCGGGCTGTGCACCGCAAAGGAGTTTCTCGAAGAGGCCAACACCGGCGATTTCAGCGAATACACGTTCTGGCAGTATGTCCCCGATGACACGGATGCCCCGGACCGTTTCCTGAAATGTGAGGGCTATCTCTTCCCGGATACCTACGAATTCCTCGCGGATGATACGGTGCACAACTACGTTGCAACGTTCTATTCGCATTTTGACCAGCAGTTCACCGACGCGATGTACAAGGAGCTGGACCAGCAGGGCCTGAGCCTTTCGGAGGTCATCACGCTGGCATCCTTCGTGCAGGAGGAGGCCGGCAACGACCAGGACAACAATGTGGCCCAGGTGTTCCGCAACCGTCTGGCAGAAGGCTCGCCCTACCCAAAGCTGCAAAGCAACACGTCCAGCTATGTCCAGAGCGATGCAGACAACAACTATCTCTGGAACTGGGTGGCCCCCTGGTACGGCGGCTGGGAGAAGATCCCCGAAAACATCCGCAATGCCTACGACACCTATACCTGCACCGGCCTGCCCGCCGGGCCGATCTCGAACCCCGGTCTGGCCGCCATCCGGGCTGCGCTGGCCCCCCAGCCCGATGCGGAAGTCCAAGACTGCTATTTCTTCGTGACCGACCTCAGCGGCCAGTATTACTATGCCCGCACCTATGCGGAGCATCAGACCAACTGCCAGAAGGCAGCGGATGTGAACCGCTCGATCGCGGCAAAAAAATGAGAGCGAAGCCCTTGTGCTGACGGAAAACGCAATGGTTGACCGGTTGGTCAGGGGCTCTCCCTTTGGGAGAGGGTAAGCTCGTTTAGGAGAATGATTATGTTACAGATCCCGGAACTTCTGTCCCCCGCGGGCGATTTGGAGCGCCTGCGCTACGCCATCAACTACGGTGCAGATGCCGTCTATTGCAGCCTGCCCGAATTTGGGATGCGCTCAGCCCCGGCCAACTTCACGCCGGAACAGCTGACCGAGGGCGTCATCTACGCCCATGCCCGCGGCCGCAAGGTCTATCTGACCATGAACACCCTGCCCACCAACGAAGAGGCCGACCGTCTGCCGGACGCCATCCGGAGCGCGGCCGCAGCGGGCGTGGATGCCTTCATCGTGGCAGACCTGGGTGTGCTGGAAGCCTGCAAGCAGTTCGCGCCGGACATTGATGTCCACATGTCCACCCAGACCGGCATCACCAACTGGGCCGCTGCCCGTGCGGCCTACAACCTGGGCGCCAAGCGGGTGGTGCTGGCCCGTGAGCTGACCTTGCAGGACATTGCCACCATCCGGGATAAGACCCCGCCGGAACTGGAGATCGAGGCCTTCGTCCACGGTGCCATGTGCATGAGCGTGTCGGGCCGGTGCCTGCTGTCCAACTACCTGACGGGCCGCGACTCCAACCGGGGCCAGTGCGCCCAGCCCTGCCGCTGGAAATACTACCTGAGCGAGGAGACCCGCCCCGGCCAGCTGTATGAGATCGGCGAGAACGAGGACGGGAGCTATATCCTGAACGCCAACGACATGTGCACGGCACCGTTCCTGGACCTCATCTGCAAGGCAGGCGTGGACAGTCTGAAGATCGAAGGCCGCGCCAAGACGTTCTACTACGTTGCCAGCGTGACGGCAGCCTACCGCCGCGCACTGGACCAGTATCTGGCCGACCCGATGAACGACAACTTTGAGCTTCCGGACGAGGTGCTGGCCGAGCTGACCCGCACCAGCCACCGCCACTATTCGCCGGGCTTCTACTTTGGCCGCGAGCAGGCCAAGCAGGCCACCGACAGTGCCACCTACATCCGCGAGTGGGAGTTCGTGGGCACTGTGGACAGCTGGGAGAACGGCATCGCCAGCTGCCAGCAGCGGGGCAAGTGGAGCCTAGGCGACACGCTGGAAGTGCTCTGCCCGGACGGCCGCAGCATCCCGCTGCACCCGGAGTGGATCCGGAACGAGGCGGGGGAAAAAGTGGAGTCTACGCCCCATGCGATGGAAAAATACACCATCCCCACCCCGGAATTGCCCCCCATGAGCCTGCTGCGGCGCAAGGTCTGAGATTTCCGTTCCATGCAGCAAAAAAATCCCGCCATTTGGCGGGATTTTTTTCGTCAGAGCGTATCCAGAACGTTGCGCGCCTTCCGGATGGTCTCTTCGCTCGTCTGCCACAGCTCGAACTCGGAGAAGCCGGGCAGGCCCATAGGGACGCCCTCCCGGCGGAAGGTCATCCGGCTGTCCAGCACCTGCTTGCCGGAAAGGTGGAAACTGTGCGCACCGGTCTGTTTGGCCAGTGCAGGGAGGTTGGCCGGGGAGACGCCTGCGCCCACCAGAATCTCGATGCGCCCGGCGGCGCAGTCCACAAGCTGCCGGAGCAGGGGTGCCCCGGCGGGGGCGCTGGCGGCCTGGCCGCTGGTCAGAATGGTGGAAAGCCCCAGAGCGCAGGCCGTGTCCAGTGCCGCGAAGGGGTCGCGGCAGACGTCAAAGGCGCGGTGGAGGGTGAGTGCAACGGGGCGGCTCGCTTTGGCGGCGGCTTCACGGGCGGCCTCGTAGATGGGGCGCAGGGCCTCTGCATCCAGCGCACCGTCCGGGGTCAGCACACCGGTGACGATGCCGTCTGCCCCGGCGGCGACGAGCGCGGCGGCAGACTCTTTCATCTGCGCCAGCTCCCAGCGGTCGTAGCAGAAATCACCGAAGCGGGGGCGGAGCAGGGCGCGGACGGGCAGGCCGGTGGTCTCCTTGACCTGCCGCACCAGCGCAAGGCTGGGGGTGGTGCCGCCCACGATGAGGTCGGCGCAGAGCTCCAGCCGGTCGGCCCCGCCGCGCTGGGCCGCAAGGGCACTGGCGGTGCTGTCAACACAAACTTCTAATGTATAGGGCATGAAAAACCTCCTTTGATACAGCTGCCGGAATGGTCCATCAACAAGACCCGTCAACAGAAACTGCTGACGGGTCTTGTTCAGGAACAACAGGTCACTTTACGGATTCGAGGAAGCGCACGAAGCCTGCACGGCCTGCTTCGTCCAGCTTGTAGACACCGGCATCGGTCAGGACCTCAGCGAAGACATGGCCGACCTCGTCCTGCAGGATGAGGTGGACCGTATCAGCATTCAGCTCCGGGTGCCGGGCGAGGATCTCCTCGGCCCAGGCGGCGTGCTTTTGCAGGGCTTCGGGGTAGTCGGCCGTGGGCACATGCGCGGTCAGCAGGTCGGCCAAGTCGAACAGCTCCTGCTTCAGGCGGCTGGGCAGCACGGCCAGACCCATGACCTCGATGAGGCCGATGTTCTCCTTTTTGATGTGGTGGAGCTTGGCGTGGGGGTGGTAGACGCCCAGCGGGTGTTCCGGCGTGGTGATGTTGTTGCGGAGCACGAGGTCCAGCTGGAATCTGCCGTCCCGCATCCGGGCGATGGGGGTGATGGTGTTGTGCGGTTCGCCGTCGGTCTCAGCGTAGACGAAGCAGGCTTCGTCGGTGTAGCCGCGCCATGCGGTCAGGATCTTGTCCGCCAGGTCCACCAGACGGCCATCGTCCTCGCAGGTCAGGCGGATGCAGCTCATGGGCCAGTGGACGATGCCGGCTTCGACATCCTCGTAGCCGGGGAAGGTCCAGCTCTTCTCGATGGGAGCCTTGGCCATGGCGAACTCGTAGTGGCCGCCCTGGAAGTGGTCATGGCTCAGGATGGAGCCGCCCACGATGGGCAGGTCGGCGTTGCTGCCCACGAAGTAGTGCGGGAACAGTGCTACGAAATCCAGCAGCTTGCGGAAGGTGGCCCGCTCGATCTTCATGGGGGTGTGCTGGCTGTTGAACACGATGCAGTGCTCGTTGTAGTAGACGTAGGGGCTGTATTGCAGATTCCACGCGCTGTCGTTGATGGTCAGCGGGATGATGCGGTGATTCTCGCGGGCGGGGTGGTTCATCCGGCCTGCATAGCCCTCGTTCTCCACGCAGAGCTGGCATTTGGGGTAGGCGCTCTGGGGGGCCAGCTTGGCGGCGGCAATGGCCTTGGGGTCTTTTTCGGGCTTGGAGAGGTTGATGGTGATGTCCAGATCGCCGTAGGGCGTTTTGGTGACCCACTTCAGGTCCCGCTTGATGCGGTAGCGGCGGATGTAGTCGGTGTCCTGGCTGAACTTGTAGAACCAGTCGGTGGCAGCCTGGGGGCCTTCCTCCTCGTACCGCTCCTCAAAGTTGGCGCGGACGATGGAGGGGCGCGGGGTCAGGACGCCCATGAGTTTGGTGTCAAAGAGGTCGCGGGCGGTGGAGTTGTCCGCGCACACACCGCGCGATACAGCATCGTCCACCAGCGTTTTCAGAATGGATTCGAGGTCTTTGTAGCAGACTTCGCCCTCCGGCTCGGTGAAGCTGTCCAGCTGCATGGTCATGAGCAGCTGGTTGCGGATGTAGATTGCATCGTCCGGCAGGATGAGGCCGGTGTCCAGACCATAGTTGACGAGCTGCTGAATGGCAGTGGAGATCACAGGACAGCGCCTCCTTCCGGGCGGATGGAGAGGATGTGGCAGCGGCCCTTGCCGAGGATGGCCTCCATCTCAGCCTTGAAGGAATCGAGCCGGGTCAGCGGCACAAAGGCCTGCACGGTGCCTGCGAAGCCGCCGCCGTGGACGCGGACTGCGCCCTCGCCATGCAGGAAGTGCTTGGCAGCGGCGATGGTCACGGCCACCTCCTGATGCTCCTTATACCCGGCGGGGATGACGTTCTGCAGATACTCCCAGCTGCTCAGGCCGGACTCGGTGACCAGCGCAAGGAAGGTCTCGAAGTCGTCCGCGCGGAGGGCGTCCACCTGCTTTGCGACCCGGTCGTTGTCGGCGTAGACGTGGAAAGCGCGCAGAACGGCGCGGTCGCCGCACTGTCTGCGGCACTCCGGCAGGTTGGCAAGGAAGGTCTCAAACGGTACATCGCGCAAAACTTCGCCGCCGCAGACCGCTGCCACGGCGCGGCAGTCGGCCGGGATGGCGGCATACTCGTCGGTCAGGTCGGCGTGGTCTGCACCGGAATCCAGGATGCAGAGCGCGAGGCCGGCCTTGGAGAAATCGACCTGTACAGGCTCGACCACGGGGTGGGCCGGGTCGGCAAAGTCGATGGTGATGATGTTGCCGACGCTGGAAGCCATCTGGTCCATCAGGCCGCAGGGCTTGCCGAAGTAGACGTTCTCTGCCCACTGGCCGATCTGGGCGATGGCGATGGGGGAGACCTTTTCGGTCATGAAGCAGTCGTTCAGGATGACGCCGATCAGCACCTCGAAGGCGGCAGAGGACGAGACGCCGCTGCCCTTGGGCACGTTGGAGGAGATGTAGACGTCCAGACCGGAGAGGCTGGCCCCGCGCTCCTGGAAGGCCTTGCACTCGCCGCGCAGGATGGCGGCGCTGGTGTTTTCCTCTTCCTTGCGGGCCGTCAGGTCGGCCAGGTCGATGACGCACAGGTCATAGCCCTCGCTCTGGACGCGCAGCTGGTTCAGGCGGTTGGGGGCGGCAGCTGCGATCATATCAATGTTGACGCTGCCGGCCAGCACACGGCCGTGCTGGTGGTCGGTGTGGTTGCCGCCGATCTCGGTGCGGCCGGGGGCACTGTACAGCCCGGCCTCGGTGTGGGCACCAAACGTTTTTTCCAGCCCGTCCAGCACAGCAGCGTAGCGGGCTGCCTGTGCGGAGGTCTGTTCGGGGGCGCAGCAGTACAGCGAGGCCAGACGCTCGGTGTGGGCGCCGCCTGCCAGCTCCTGCTTCCAGACAGAAACGGATTTCATCATGGCGAGTTCCTCCTCTGAACAAATCGTGCAAACTTCGTCACAGCCCATGCGGCGGGCCGTGGGATTCTTTCGATACTCCTATAATAAAGAATCTGTGCCCAAAAGACCATGCGTTATTGTTGCATCTGAATGCAAAGTTGCCAGAAAATCCGGCACAAAATTTGTGCAGAAATTCCTGCAACAGAGCTGAAAAAATCCTCCAAACCGGAAAAGCATTGGCCACAACCCACAAAGAACGGTCGGCTGCGGGTCAATCAGGGCCAGAGTTCCGATATGGAGGATTGGATTTTGCCAGCGGGTCAGTGGAAGTCCGGGCCGGTGAGGCCGTCGAGATTCAGCATCCCTTCCAGTGCAGCCACATCGGCGGAGACGTCCAGCGCGTCGGACTGGAACAGCTTGTCCAGCTGGTTTTCGAAGGCCGTGATGAGCAGGTCCATCGAGTGCTCGATGCTCTGCCTAGCGTCGGTGATGTTCTCGCCCTGCACATCCTGCGCCGAGAGCTGGGCGTAGGTGTTCAGCAGCTTGAGGGCCGTGGGCAGGTAGTAATCCATGAACTTTTGCAGCTGGGCTTTTTTATCCGGGTCTTTCTTGGCCAGAGCAAAGATGCGGGCGCTGAGCTCTTCCAGCCGGGAGATCTTGGCCGTCATCACCGGGTCGGGGATGGCATCGTTGGCACGGCGCAGCTGCTGCTGAAGGGAGGCGTACAGGTCTTCCGGTTCCGCTTCCGGCTCCGGGGCCTTGGGCGGCTGGGGTGCGGCCCCGCGCACGACAAGAGTGTCAGTGCGGTAGTCGATGTAGGCATCGGCCCCGAAATAGCCGTGGTCGATGGCGTGTTCCACCGCAGCGCGGCCACGGACTGCGTCGATGCCGACCGCCGCGAACAGCTCGCCCAGCGCGATGTTGTCCCGGTCGCCGACGATCTTGTCGAGCTTGCGTTCCAGCTTGCGGGCGCGGTCCATCCGCAGGCCGGTGAAGAGGGCTGCGCCGCCGCCGATGGTCTGGGCCAGCGCCGTCAGCAGCTCACCCCAGTCGATCTCATGGTCCCAGCAGAGTTCCTCCATGGCATCGGCCAGGTCGCCGATGCCCACCAGCAGGAAGATGGCACCGAAGATGGTGCACAGGGTGGTGAGGGTCTTGTGCCACTGCTTGGCGCTCTTCTGCTCCGCAGTGGGGACATCCGGGTCGGAGACCGTCTCGCTGCACTGGCCGGAGGCGGCGCTCTGTGCGGTGCGGGCATCCTCTGCGTGGCTGTCGCGGGCGGGGTCGGCATTGGTCTGTTCCTTTTTCTCGGCATCCCGGTCGATGGCGCGCAGGATGAAGAACAGGATGCCCAGCCACGGCGACATGGCGAACAGCACCAGCAGAAGGATGGTGGGGAGATGGGCAAGGAAATGGTTGCTGCGTTTTGGCTCCATGGGGCAAATTCCTCCTAAAATGAAAAGAACCGTGTTCCACCTTATTATAGCGGAACACGGCTCTTTTGTTAAGGGATAATTTATCTGGGAGTAAACGCCTTATTTCATCAGGCTGCAAACCGCTTCGGCATACGCGGCGGGGTCATCCACAGGCAGGCCTTCGATGAGCTGTGCCTGTGCATAGAGCAGGTCGCTGTATTTCTTGAGCTTCTCGGTGTCACCGGCCTCCTGTGCGGCCTTGAGCACGGCGAAGACGGGGTGATGGATGTTCAGCTCCAGCACCTTGTCGCTCTTGACGCCCTCGCTGCCGGGCTGCTTGGAGAGGACCTTCTCCATCTCGATGGAGAGCGGGCCGTCTGCGGAGAGGCAGACCGGGTGATCCTTCAGGCGGGTGGAGACCTTGACCTCCTTGACCTTGCCGTCCAGTGCATCCTTCATGGCATCGAACAGGGGCTTGTTCTCGGCGGTGGCATCCTCGGCGGCCTTCTTCTCGTCCTCGGTCTCAAGGCCCAGATCACCGCTGTTGACGTTCTTGAACTCAACGGTGCCATCCTTGCCCTCGGCATCCTTGCGGGGATAGGTGCGCAGGATCTGCAGGCAGAACTCATCTACATCCTCGGTCAGCAGCAACACGTCGTAGCCCTTATCCAAAACCAGTTCAGCGGCGGGGAGCTTGGCCAGACGGTCGGTGGAGTCACCGGCTGCAAAGTAGATGAACTTCTGCTCAGCGGGCATCTTGTCCACATACTCCTGCAAAGTGACCATCTTCTGCTCCTTGGCAGACCAGAACAGCAGCAGGTCGCGCAGCAACTCGCCGTGCATCCCGTAATCGGAGTAAGCGCCGAACTTGATCTGGCGGCCGAACTCCTTCCAGAAGGCCTCGTACTTCTCGCGGTCGTTGGTCAGCATGGCGTGGAGCTCGTTCTTGATCTTCTTTTCCAGTGCGTTGTGGATCAGCTTGAGCTGGTTGTCCTTTTGCAGCATCTCACGGCTGATGTTCAGGCTCAGGTCCTGGCTGTCCACGATGCCCTTGACGAAGCTGAAGTAATCGGGCAGCAGGTCGCCGCACTTTTCCATGATGAGCACACCGGAAGCGTAGAGTGCCAGACCCTTTTCGTAGTCCTTGGTGTAGAAGTCGTAGGGGCGATGGCTGGGCACAAAGAGCAGGGCGTTGTAGTTCGCAGTGCCCTCGGTGCGGCTGACGATGACGCGGGCGGGGTCGGTATAGTCGTTGAACTTATCCTTGTAGAAGGCGGCGTACTCTTCGTCGGAGACTTCGCTCTTCTGCTTCTTCCAGATGGGCACCATGCTGTTCAGGGTCTCCAGCTCGGTGTAGGTCTCCCACTCCGGCTTGTAGTCATCGGGCTTGGGGTCCGGTTCGGGCTTCTGGCGGCTCTTCTCGCGCTCCATCTGGATGGGATAGCGCACATAGTCGCTGTACTTCTTGACGATGGCCGCGATGCCATATTCATCGAGGAAGTTCTCGTAGTTGTCGGTGTCGGTGCTGGGCTTGATGTGCAGGATGATGTCGGTGCCCACGGTGTCCTTTTCGGCCGGGTTCATCTCGTAACCGTCCGCACCGCTGGATTCCCACTGCCAGGCCTGGTCTGCGCCGTAAGCTTTGGAGATGACAGTGACCTTGTCGGCCACCATGAAGGCCGAGTAGAAACCGACGCCGAACTGGCCGATGATGTCGATGTTCTCGTCCTTGTTCTCTTTCTTGAAGTCGAGCGAGCCGGAGTGGGCGATGGTGCCGAGGTTGGACTCCAGCTCTTCCTTGGTCATGCCGATGCCGTTATCGGAGACGGTCAGAGTGCGGCTGTCCTTGTCGCGGGTGAGCAGGATGCGGAAATCGCCTTTGTTCATGCCGACGGAGGTGTCGGTCAGGCTCTTATAATACAGCTTGTCGATGGCGTCCGAAGCGTTGGAGATCAGCTCACGCAGGAAGATCTCCTTGTTGGTGTAGATGGAGTTGATCATCATGTCCATCAGCTTTTTGCTTTCCGCCTGAAATTCTTTCTTCGCCATAATACAAAACCTCTTTTGTTCAGATTCGGTGCCAGAGAACCGGAGTTGGGGATGACGGCTTAGCACTCATAACTTTCGAGTGCTAATATACACCGCTTCGCATCAAAAATCAAGGGGTTTCATAAAAAGTTCAGAAATGTTTGCGGTTCCCTTTGCATTCCGGCTCCAAACCCATTATAATAGTCCCGATAAAGTCGGAAAGGATGACTTCAATGCAGTTTGAAATGTGTGCGCTTCCCGGTGGAGGGAAGCTGGAACTTTATCTGCGCAGCCCGGACCCGGCCATGCCGAACGCGCTGCGCCGTCCGCTGGTGCTGGTGGTGCCCGGCGGCGGGTACGAACACGTCAGTGCCCGCGAGGCCGACCCGGTGGCGCTGCAGTTTGCAGCGGCAGGGTATCACACTGCTGTGCTGACCTACAGCGTGGGCGAGGGGGCACGGGATCACCAGCCGCTGCGCCAGCTCCGCGCGGCCATCGGGCTGCTGCGGCAGAACGCAGAACGCTGGGGCATCCTGCCGGACCGGATCGCCGTTTGCGGCTTTTCGGCGGGCGGACACCTGGCGCTGTCCGGTGCGGTGCTCGACTGCCCCGGCGAGGCGGCAGACCGCAGCCGGAAGCCGGATGCCGTGCTGCTGGCCTACCCGGTCATCACGGCGGGGGAGTATGCCCACCGGGGCAGTTTCGTGCAGCTTTCGGGCAGCGAAGACCGGGCGGAGCACCAGAGATTTGGACTGGAAGAGAAGATCACGCCGGATACGCCGCCGGTCTTCGTCTGGCACACGATGGAGGACGCCACCGTCCCGGTGGAAAACACCCTGCTCCTCCTTGCAGCGCTGCGGAAGAACCATGTCCCCTGTGAGGCGCATCTGTTCGAGAAGGGGGTCCATGGCACCAGCATCTCTACCGCAGAGGTGGATGCCGCCAGCGCCCACCGCGCCCATTGGGTGCAGCTGGCGGTGGAATGGCTGAACGACACCTTCGATTTCCATCTGGAATAAACTGGATTTGTATAGTTCTACAAAAAATTCATGAAAAAATAGTTGACCTGCAACAAATTTTAGCGTATACTGGTCAGCGAAAACAAACGCCGGGCACACCGCCCGGAAGGAAGAGGGAACATTTATGGCAATGCGGCCGGAAATTTCTGTCAAGAACCTGATGATGCAGGCGTTCCTGACGGGCTGGGAGCTCTCCGACAAGAGCATCTCGCAGGATGAATATCTTCAGAGCGCCATTCAAGTGATCGAGGTGCTCCAGGTGGAGCCGGAGAGCCTTTATGCCGAGGAAGGCCTCGGCCTGCCGGACGGCGAAGAGGTGGACCATCTGGACGACCTGCTCCGGGCAGACGGCCAGTGGATCTATTACGGCGTCGAGGCAGAGAACTTCTTCCTCATCCAGTGGTATCCGGATGTGGAGTCCGCCAAGGCCAAGCTCGCGGAGCTGGACGCCATGGGCGACGGCAGCCGGCAGTATCTGGTGGATATGAGCCTGAAGCGCGAGAACCCCAGCAGCGCCGAGAATTTCGGCAATTCCAACCCCGTCCAGCTCCGCTCCTGATGTTGATTTTTAAGAGGAAAGGGACCCCAAGCGATGCAGCTTTCTCAGACTGAACGTGAGCAGCTTTACGCCATCCTGGAACAGTACGACCACCATCCCAAAGTGCAGGAGATGCGGGAGTTCATCCAGCATGGCGATGTGACCACTTATCAGCACTGCAAAAATGTGGTGCTGGTCAGCTTCTGGCTCAACCGCCGCTTCCATCTGGGTGCCGACGAGACCGCGCTGGCGGTGGGCGGCTTTCTGCACGATTTCTACCTGTACGACTGGCACAAGACGAGCAGCTTCCATGGCATCCGCCGCCTGTTTGAGATGCACGGCTTTTCGCACCCCGGCTCGGCCTGCGTGAATGCGGAGCACTACTTCCACATCACGAAGAAGGAGCAGGACATCATCCAGAGCCACATGTGGCCGCTGACCTTCCGGCATGTGCCCACCTGCCGCGAAGCCATCATCGTCTGCCTGGCCGATAAGTACTGCGCTGTGGTGGAGAGCATGTTCCGCCGCGCCAAAGTCGCCACCACCGTGGGTGCGGATGGGGCCGACGACACCGAGTGGTAAAATAGAAAACCCTCTCAGTCTCACTTCGTTCACCAGCTCCCCCGAAAGGGGGAGCTTTTCTTGTGCCGTAAAATACAGCACAAGACCTCGCCCATCGGGAGAGGTGGCATTGCGAAGCAATGACGGAGAGGGTCTTTCTTTTTCAGCGACTTATTCCGACCGCAGGGCCTTGACGGGGTCGGAACGGGAAGCGCCCTTGGCGGGAATGAAGCCGCCGAGGATGGTCAGCACGGTGGCCAGAACGATCAGCACAAGGGCTGCGTTCAGCGGCAGGCGGGCGACCACGTTGGTGCCGTTGGAGATCTTCTGGATGAGCATGTTGCCGGGGATGAGCAGGATCTCGCTCAGCACGACGCCCATCACGCCGGAGCACAGACCGATGATGAAGGTCTCGGCGTTGAACACCTCGGAGATGTTCCGCTTGGACGCGCCGATGGCACGCAGGATGCCGATCTCCTTGCGGCGTTCAAGCACGCTGATATAGGTGATGACGCCGATCATGATGGACGAGACCACCAGCGAGATGGAGACGAAGGCGACCAGCATGTTGGAGATCATGTTGATGATCTCAGTCACGGAGGTCATCAGGGTGCCGACGACGTCGGTGTACTGGATGACCTTGTCGTCCGCGCCCTGGGACCGCATGTTGTCGTTATAGGCGTCGAGTTTGGCCACGACGGACGCCTTGTGGTCAAAGTCCTGCGGATAGATCTTGATCTGGCTGGGGGCGTCGAGGTCGGCATAACCCAGCGTCTGCAGGTTGCTGTCGTAAGTGGCGGTGGAGGAGAGCATGGCCGACTTCATCAGGTCGGTCAGGTCGTCCTCGCTCATGTTGAACTGGATGGCCTTCTGGAAGGCTGTGGCGTCGATCTTCAGCGCGCTCTCCATCTGGCTGCCCAGCTGGGAGAAGCTCTGCTGCATCTGGCTCTGGATGTTCTGGCTCATCTGGGTCATCAGCTTGGTCATGGCCGTCTGCATCGTGCTGCCCAGCTGAGCCTGCAGCGTCTCGGAGATCTGGGACGAGTAGCTTTCCATGAGGGTGGACATCGCCGTCTGCATGGTCTCCGAGAACTGGGCCTGCAGGGCGTCCTGGTCAAACAGTTCGCCCATGGCGTCGTTCATCAGGGCCTTGAAAGCATCGCTCTTGAGGTACTGGGAGAAGCTGATCTTGTTCAGGTTCAGGATGCCGTTCCCGATGACATAGTCCTTGTAGCCGACCAGAACCTTCTGGGCCAGCTCCTGCATCTTGTCTTCGGAGACGGAAAGGTCCATGTTGGCAAAGAGGTCGGTCAGGGTGCTCATGTCCAGATCAGGCGTTTCGGTCAGGTCCAGATCCAGCTGGAAATCGTCGGGGTCGAGCAGCGAGCCGAGATCGACCGAACCGTTGTCCAAATCGAATGCACCGCTGAGGTCGAAGTTCAGCTTGCTGGTGTCGAACTGGAAGGCGCTCTTGAGCATGTCGGTGTCGATGCGGAACAGGCTGCTCATATCAAAGGCGGAAGCGTCTTCGGCGCCGAAGGGCTCGCCGTTCATCACATTGATGGCAGGGGAGGCCAGCTGGTCTTGGACCATCTGAGAATCGGCTGCGGCGGCGATGACGTGCTGGGTGAGGGTGGCTGGATAGGCGATGCCGGAGGACAGCATGGAAGCAGAGGCATCCTCTTTGGGCTGCACGACGCCCACCACGGTCAGGGTCTCGCTGGATGCGACAAGGCTCTTCATGAAGTCCTTGTCGTCGGACTTGTCCACCCAGGCGTTGTGGTCGTCGTCGCGCAGATAGCGGTCGGCCGCGTTGACCAGTTTGAACTGGATGCCGATGAAATCGCTGTACCGATAGGTCTTGAAGTCGGTGGGAACATCGACGTTCTGGTTCTGGGCGAACTGCTGGATCATCTTGTCCAGCTCGGCGCTGTCCCGCAGGCCGAGGGCGTACAGCGCATAGTCGGTGATGGTGCCGTCGGCACCCAGCACGGCCACGCATTCGTTGTACTTCTCCGGCCAGCGGCCCGCCTTGACCTCGTACTGGGAGTTGTAGAGTTCATCGCTTTCGGGCAGCTGATAGAACACGCTGGTGTTCATCATGGAGGACATCATGCTGTTGGTGGAGCTTGTGGAGCTGATGCCCAGGCTGGAGAGGGAGGAATCCGGGTTCACCTGACGGATGGAGCCATCGGCGTCTTCCCGGTAGATCTGGGGCTGCACATTATAAGAATACTCGATGGAGGTGGCATCCTCGGCAATGGTGCAGTCGTCGCTTTCGAGATAGGTCTTGAGGGACTTCAGGTCGTTGGAGGTGATGCCCGCCACCATCTGGGTGATGAGCTGCCGCACCGGGACCATCCCTTCCTCGGCGGTCGTGCCGGAAGCGGACGCCGGCGAGCCGGAGGTGAGCATCGAGGTCAGGTCCATGCCGCTGCTGAGAATTTGCAGCGGATATTCGGACAGGGTGGAGCGTTCGGTGTCGTCGATATACTGGTTGACGCCTGCCGACAAGGAGATGATGAGCGCGATGCCGATGATGCCGATGGAACCGGCAAAGGCCGTGAGCAGGGTGCGGGCCTTTTTGGTCAGCAGATTGTTGAAGCTCAGGCTCAGCGAGGTGAGGGGAGACATGGACGAGCGGCCCATGCTCTTGTGTACCGGCGGGGCAAGCTGGGCGGCGTCCGGCTCGAAGGGGTCGGTGTCGGAGCGGATGACGCCGTCCTTCAGCTGGACGATGCGGGTGGCATACTGGTGGGCCAGCTCCGGGTTGTGGGTGACCATGACGACAAGGCGGTCTTTGGCCACTTCCTTCAGCAGCTCCATGACCTGGATGCTGGTCTCGCTGTCCAGTGCGCCGGTGGGCTCGTCGGCCAGCAGGATGTCCGGGTCGTTGACGAGGGCGCGGGCGATGGCCACCCGCTGCATCTGGCCGCCGGACATCTCGGTGGGGTGCTTGTGCAGCTGGTTGCCCAGCCCCACTTTCTGCAGTGCCTCGGTGGCCCGGCGGCGGCGCTCGGCACCCGATACGCCGGAGATGGTCAGTGCCAGCTCCACGTTGGCCAGCACGGTCTGGTGGGGGATGAGGTTGTAGCTCTGGAACACGAAGCCGATGGTGTGGTTGCGGTAGGAGTCCCAGTCGCGGTCGGTGTACTTTTTGGTGGAGATGCCGTTGATGATGAGGTCGCCGCTGTCGTACCGGTCCAGACCGCCGATGATGTTCAGCAGGGTGGTCTTGCCGGAGCCGCTGGGGCCAAGGATGGCGACGAACTCGCAGTCGCGGAGGCTCAGGCTGACCTTGTCAAGGGCTGTCTGGACCAGGTCGCCGGTCTTGTACTGCTTGTGGATCTTTTTGAGTTGAAGCATGGATTCTGCCTTTCTGTAAACACGGCTGAGGGAAGTGCCAAAGCCGCCGGAACAAAAATATCACTTTATTTTATCAGAAAAATGTGAACAAATCGTGGCATCCCGACGGCTCCCGACAGGGGAAGTTCTGGAAGATAAGAGAAAATTACGGTCCCTTGCTTTTGGGTGGAAAAGGTGGTATCCTTGACAAAGAAAAGCAGTTTCCATCGGCTTTTCTCTGGCGGAAAACGCGAGGTGAACCGGGCAGAGCAAACACCAAAACGACACATTTTGACGCTTTTTAGGGGATTGCATCTCTCTGTGCTGCTCTATAAAATAGGAATGAAAAGCCATAGACCGGAAGATTATGGCAACCATAGCAGCAAGGAGGAGTCTTTTATGGAACGAACGTATACCCCGCTGATCCGGCAGTTCTCGTCGATCAAGGGCTATCAAGCCGCGTATACGCTGGTCTACGCGCTGGATGCGTCAGAAGGCGGCTGCCACCTGACGCTGGACCGGAAGGGCGAGCGGGAACAGCAGGTCAGCGAGTTTGTTCCGCTGCACCCGGAGGCAGGCTACCGGCTGCTGCAATATCTGTGTGAAAATGCCGTGCAGCCAGAGATCTGGGGCGATGTGATCGCAGACTGGCTCCCGGTGCTGGAAGCAGAGCAGAACGGAGGTGCCGCAGGTGCCCGGTGAGCGGGATGCGGAGAACCTGCGCGTCGCTCTGATGAGCTACGACGACCGGGAACTCCGCATCCGGAAGTTTTATCTGGAAGAGCAGAGCACCATCATCCGATGCACCTGCTTCCAGAGCGGGGAGCCTGTCCTGCAGGCGCTGCGGCAGGAGCGGTGCTTTGATGTACTGGTGCTGAGCAGCCAGCTGGAGGATATGGATAGCCTGACCTTCCTCGAAAAGCTCAACCGCCTGCCCAGCCACCCGCCGCTCCTGTTGCAGGGCGACGGCTGGGCCGACGACATCACCGCCGCCCACCTGCAGCCGGGCAGCCGCTTTTACGGCGTCGGGCACGACCATCTGCGGGATCTTCTGCGGGGGCTGCTGGGCGTCCCCGGCCGGAACTCGATGCAGATCGAGCGGTTCTGCACCCACCTGTACGAGCTGTGGAAGCTCCCGCAGCCGGACACCAATTGCGAATACCTCACGCTGGCGGTACAGATCGCCTGTTCAGCCGATGGAAAACTGGCGCTTCGCAAAGAGATCTTGCAGGGCGTCGCGGAACAATATCACATCACGGTGGCCGCTGTGGACAGCGGCCTGCGCCGTCTGGTCGAAGGGCTGGAGACACGGCACCCGGTGGAATGGGAGCACTTCAAGGCGGAAAACGGCCTGACCGGGCTCAAAGTCACCACCGGCAGGCTGGTCTACTCGCTGCAGCAGACCGTGCTGCGGCGCGGCATCATCGTGCGGGAACAGCGGTAAGGAGGAACGGTGGATATGTGCAGGCAGGACGAAGCGGGATTTCCGCAAAAACAGTTGGAAACAGCGTTTCTGCACTCACTGCGCCTGCTGGAACAGAACCGGGAATATTTACAGATGCACTTACAGCCGCTGAAGGATGCCCGCACGGCCCAGGCGCTGGAGGATATGGAGCAGGAAGCAGCCCGGCTGGAACGGACGTTCCGGGAGTTGATGGAGCTTTCGGCTCCGGAGGAACCGGTGCAGAAGCGGCCGGTGGACCTGTGCCGCCTGCTGGCGCAGCTGGAAGGGCTGCGCGGCGAGATCGACGCCCAGAGCAGCACGAAGCTCACCGTAGACTGCGGCGGGCTGGAGCAGTGCCTTGTCTGGGGCGACCGGGAAATGGCCGAACAGATCTGCTTCCACCTGCTTTCGAACGCCCTGCGTGCCGCCGCGCCCGGCGGGAACATCCAGGTGTGCCTGCGGCAGACCGGGCAGGACATCCGCCTGACCATCGAGGACGATGGCTGCGGCCTGCCGGAAGGGGAGGGCTGGCTCGAAAACCGCCGCCGCTTTCTGGGCGGTGCGCAGGCGGGGCTGCTGCTCTGCCGCCGGTATTGCCGCCAGCTGGGCTGGGAGCTTGCCCTGCTGCCCCGCACACCGCAGGGTGTCCGGGCAGAGCTGACACTGCCGCTGCCCACCCGGCCGTTCCCCATCGAAACGACGGTCGAGTTCCGCTCGCAGCCGTCCCACCCGGACGAATACAGCACCACCGCGCTGCAGCATCAGCTCCGCCGCGAGCTGTATCTGCTCACCCGCAGGCACGCAGGGAATTGACCGCAGATTCCGAAGCCGTCCTGGGGCGGCTGCTGGACAAGGCGGTAGAAGAATATCTTGCAATGTGATCACGAACGCGCTGCGCATCGGGCGGGATGGACTGCCCACCGATGCGCAGCGCGTTTTGTCTGCCAAAATCCACTCTCAGTAAAGAATCTTAGCTGTTTTATGGAAAAATACGGCCGAAAGTTCCGTGAAATTAACAAAATGTTTAACTTTATGAGCGGAAAATACTATTTTTTGCGTGTAAAATGGGGAACACCAATTGATTGTTTTCGCGGTTTTGAGTATAATACAACTGTATGCGAGTCCTGCAGATGATTCGCTAACGAACTACTTTTCGGCAGAGGACGGCAGAGCGGCCCTGCCCGAAAACTGGCAGGAAGTTCCTTCAGGAGGAAAGAAAAACGTGAGAGTAGGTCTTGACATCGGCAGTACCACCATCAAGTGCGTGGTGCTGGATGAACACGATTCGATTGTATATTCGACATATGAACGTCATTACAGCCATATCCTGGAAAAGGCGCAGGAGCTGCTGCGCCGGATCGACGCCGAGCAGCTGCACGGCCAGAAGGCGCTGCTGAGCATTTCCGGCTCGGCGGGCATGGGCCTGGCAGACAGCTGCGGTGTGCCCTTCGTGCAGGAGGTGTTCTCCACCCGCGTGGCGGTCAAGCGGTTCGTTCCCGCAACGGACTGCGTCATCGAGCTGGGCGGTGAGGACGCGAAGATCCTGTTCCTGACCAACGGCACCGAAGTCCGCATGAACGGCAGCTGCGCCGGCGGCACCGGTGCGTTCATCGACCAGATGGCCACCCTGCTGAAGATGAGCGCTGACGAGATGAACAAAGCCGCCGAAAAGGCTGAGCGCACCTACACCATCGCTTCCCGCTGCGGCGTGTTCGCCAAGAGCGATGTGCAGCCCCTTATCAATCAGGGTGCCCGCACCGAGGACATCGCCGCCAGCATCTACAAGGCGGTCGTCAACCAGACCATTGCCGGTCTGGCACAGGGCCGCCCCATCCAGGGCAACATCCTCTACCTCGGCGGCCCGCTGACCTTCAGCACCGTGCTGCGCAAGAGCTTCGACGAGGCGCTGGGCGTCACCGGCACCTGCCCGGAGAACAGCCTGCTGTATGTGGCACTGGGTGCGGCGCTCTATGCAGACAAAGAGTTCAACCTCTCCGAGGTGGCCGGGGCACTGGATGAGTACGCCGCTACGGCGACCTACGCCAGCGAGCCTCCGCTCTTCGCCAACAAGGAGGAGTACGAGGCCTTCCATGCCCGCCACATGTCCCACAGTGTGCCGCATGTGCCCTTCAGCGCACAGTGCGGCCCCGTGCACATCGGCATCGACTCCGGCTCCACCACCGTCAAGCTGGTGGTCGTGGACGAAAAGAGCCAGATCCTGTACACCAACTATCAGCCGAACCTCGGCAACCCGCTGCCCCTCATCAAGGAGCAGCTCATCAAGATCTATCAGGAGCACCCCGGCCTGCACGTGGCCAGCGTAACCACCACCGGCTACGGCGAAGAGCTGGTCAAGAATGCCTTCCGCTGCGATTACGGTCTGGTGGAGACGGTGGCGCACTTCACCGCCGCCAAATATTTTATGCCCGATGTGGACTTCATCATCGACATCGGCGGCCAGGATATGAAGTGCTTCAAAATCGAGGATGGTGCCATCAGCAACATCTTCCTGAACGAAGCCTGTTCCTCCGGCTGCGGCAGCTTTTTGCAGACCTTCGCGCAGGCACTGGGCTATGATGTCAAGGAGTTCGCCGCGCTGGGCCTGTTTGCCGACCGCCCGGTGGACCTGGGCAGCCGCTGCACCGTCTTTATGAACAGCTCGGTGAAGCAGGCCCAGAAGGACGGCGCATCCATCCAGAACATCTCGGCCGGTCTGTCCATCAGCGTCGTCAAGAATGCACTGTACAAGGTCATCCGCGCGTCCAGCCCCGAAGAGCTGGGCCGCAAGATCGTCGTGCAGGGCGGTACCTTCTACAACGAGGCCGTGCTCCGCGCCTTCGAGAAGGAGATGGGCGTCGAGGTCATCCGCCCCGACATCGCGGGCCTGATGGGCGCTTACGGTGCGGCGCTGTTCGGCCTGCGCCAGAGCGCCAGGAACCACAGAGAGACTTCCTCCGTGATGACGCTGGAGGAGCTGAAGAGCTTCGACCAGAAGGTCGTCAGCGTCAAGTGCGGCGGCTGCGGCAACCACTGCCAGCTCACCGTGAACACCTTCGCCGATGGCCGCAAGTTCATCTCCGGCAACCGCTGCGATAAACCCGTGACCGGCAAGAGCGAGGACAACAGCCTGAACCTCTATGCCTACAAGCAGCAGCTTCTGGCAGGCTACAAGCCGGTGCCCGGCAAGCGCGGCTCCATCGGCATCCCGCTGTGCCTGAACATGTACGAGATGCTGCCGTTCTGGCACACCTTCTGGACCAGGCTCGGCTTTGCCGTTCACACCAGCCCGGTGTCCAGCCGCGGGCTGTATCTGGCCGGTCAGGCCACCATCCCCAGCGATACGGCCTGCTTCCCGGCCAAACTCAGCCACGGCCACATCAAGGCTCTGAGCCAGATGCAGCTGGACGCCATCTTCTACCCCTGCCTGACCTACAACTTCGACGAGGGGCTGGGCGATAACCACTACAACTGCCCGGTGGTCGCGTACTATCCGGAAGTTCTGGCCGGCAACTGCCCGGAGCTGGAAGGCAAGAAGTTCATCTATGATTACGTGGGCATCCACCGCCCGAAGGACTTCGTCCGCAAGATGGCCAAAGAGGTCCTCCCGCGCTACTTTGGCGGCATCTCCGAGAAGGAAGTGCAGGCCGCAGCAGATGCCGCCTACGCCGAGCACGAGGCCCACATGGCCCAGATCCGGGTCAAGGGCAGCGAGATCATCGACGAGGCCCGCCGACAGGGCAGGCGCATCATCGTGCTGGCCGGCCGCCCCTACCATGTGGACCCGGAGGTCAACCACGGCATCGACCACCTCATCACCCGCCACGGCGCTGCCGTCATCACCGAGGACAGCATTTCGGACCGGGTGGAAAAGTTCCCCACCAGCGTCCTGAACCAGTGGACCTATCACAGCCGCCTGTATGCAGCGGCCAAGTACTGCACCACCCAGAAGGATATGGATCTGGTGCAGCTCGTCTCCTTCGGCTGCGGCGTCGATGCCATCACCACCGACGAGACCCGCGAGATCCTGCAGGAGGGCGGCAAGCTCTACACCCAGCTGAAGATCGACGAGATCACCAACCTGGGCGCGGTGAACATCCGCCTGCGCAGCCTGTTCGCGGCGCTGGATGAGCGGGACGAGGACCGGAAAGGGTAAACCTCTCCGTCGCTGCTGACGCAGCGCCACCTCCCCTGACAGGGGAGGCTTTGGCATATTGATTTACTTTCCCTCTCTGCCAAGGGCTTCCCTATTAGGGGAGCTGTCGAGCAATGCGAGACTGAGAGGTTAAACCACATAGGAGGAACCTATGGAATACAACTATCCCAAATTCACCCCGGAGATGAAGAAGACCCACACCATCCTCATCCCCAACATGGCCATCACCCAGTTCCGGCTGCTGGAATACGCGCTGCGGTTCGACGGCTACAAGTGCGAGATCCTCGGCAACTGCGGCAGCGCCGTAGCTCAGCTGGGTCTGAAATACGTCCACAACGACACCTGCTATCCGGCACTGCTGGTCATCGGCCAGTTTCTGGACGCCCTGAACAGCGGCAAGTATGATCTGGAACATACCGCCCTGCTCATCACCCAGACCGGCGGCGGCTGCCGTGCGTCCAATTACATCCACCTGCTCCGCAAGGCGCTGGTCAAGGCGGGCTACCCGCAGATCCCGGTTGCCAGCCTGAACTTCTCCGGTCTGGAGAAGGACAGCGGCTTCCAGATGACTCTGCCGCTGGCGCGCCGGGCTATCGCCTGCATCTTCTACGGCGACCTGCTCTGTGCCCTTCGCAATCAGGTGGCCCCCTACGAGAACATGAAGGGGAGCGCCGACAGGATGGTGGACCTCTGGGTCGAGCGGCTGGGCCGCGTCCTGCTGGCGGGCAAGGGCTATACCTCCAAAGAGATGAAGCATACCTTCCCGCTCATCGCAAAAGAGTTTGCCACCATCCCCGTCACCCGTGTGCCGAAGGTCAAGGTCGGCGTCGTTGGTGAGATCTACGTCAAATACAGCCCGCTGGGCAACAACGACCTGCAAAAGTTCCTGGAAAGCCAGGATTGCGAGGTCAACTTCCCCGGCCTGATGGGCTTTGTGCAGTACTGCATCTTCAACATGGGCGAGGACCATGTCCTCTACGGCGGCAAGCTGGCCGTCAAGGTCGGCACCGACCAGCTGCTCAACTGGCTGGACGGCGTCGAGCGCGCCATGCTCAAGGCGACCGCCGATGCCGGGTTCTATGCGCCCGGCCCCTTCAAGGAACTGGTGGAAAAGCCCCACGGCATCATTTCGCTGGGTGCCAAGATGGGCGAGGGCTGGCTGCTGACCGCCGAGATGATCGAGCTGGTGCAGGGCGGCTACGGCAACATCGTCTGTGCCCAGCCGTTCGGCTGCCTGCCCAACCACATTGTGGGCAAGGGCATGGTGAACAAAATCCGTGCGCTGTATCCCGCTGCCAACATCACCCCCATCGACTACGACCCCAGCGCCACCAAGGTCAATCAGGAAAACCGCATCAAGCTGATGCTGGCCGTTGCCAAGGAGCGCCTGAACGCCCCCGCTGCCCCGGCCCGGCCCCTGACCGCCGAGGAGATCGCGGGCGGTGCGCCGCGCGTCGAGACCACGGTGTGACCCGGCAAACGAACAGACAAAAAAGGCCCCGTGCAGACCAATGTGTCCGCACGGGGCCTTGCTTATGCGCCGGGAAACAGAAGAGAAATCACTTCTTCAGGTAGATGTGGTGGGGCAGACCTGCAATGTACAGCGGAGTCAGCTCGGCCTGGATGAGGGGACGGGCATAATCCAGGAACTCCTCGGTCATCTGGGTGTGGTTGGCGTTCATCCAGCTCAGCGGCACCTTCTTTTCGAGGTTTGCGACCTCGCTGATGGGATGCAGCTCGGTGGTGCACTGATAGGGGTTGTTGGAGATGCGCTTCAGAGCGACCATCTGGCCGGTGACGCCCTCAAAGGCAGCCTTGGCGGCAGCACCGCCGACCTGATAGGCCTCGGTGATGTCGGTGCGGCTGGTCAGGTGGCCGGCGCAGCGCTGCAGGGTGGAAAGCTCGATGCTGCGGGTCTTGGTGTCCAGATTCCGGGCCACGACATTTGCCAGATAGCGGGCGGTGCCGGTCAGGGCCTTGTGGCCGAAGGCATCGACTGCATGCACATCGTCGGCCAGCTCGCAGACATAGCGGCCATCCTCCAGCTTGACGCCTTCGGAGACGGCGATGACGATGCTGGGCTTCTTCTCCTGCATGGTACGGACCTTCTCCACGAAGTGGTCCACATGGAAGGGCACTTCGGGCAGGCAGATCATGTCTACGCCCTCGCAGTCGTCGCTCTTTGCCAGGGCAGCGGCGGCGGTCAGCCAGCCGGCGTTGCGGCCCATGATCTCGACAACGGTGACGTACTTGGTGCCGTAGACGGTGGCATCGCGGATGATCTCCTTCATCACAACGCCGATGTACTTGGCAGCGGAGCCGTAGCCGGGGGTATGGTCGGTGACCATCAGGTCGTTGTCGATGGTCTTGGGTACACCCATGAAGCGGATGCTGCTCTGCACACGGTTGCCGTAGTCGGCCAGCTTGCCGATGGTGTCCATGGAGTCGTTGCCGCCAATGTAGAAGAAGTAGCCGATGTCCAGCTTCTCCAGAATGGCGAACAGCTTCTTGTAGACCGCCTCGTCGTCGTGCCAGTCGGGCAGCTTGTAACGGCAGCTGCCCAGGAAGCTGGACGGCGTGCGCTTGAGCAGCTCGATGTCGAGGTCGTCGGTCAGGTACTGGGAAAGGTCTACAACGTTTTCCTCCAGCAGACCGGCGACACCGTTGCACATGCCGTAAACGACCTGTGCGCCGCGGTTCTTGCAGCTCTCAAAAACACCTGCCAGACTTGCATTGATGACAGAGGTGGGGCCGCCAGACTGGCCAACGATTGCATTTTTACCCATGATGATTTCTCCTTTTCTTCTGTTTCGGCTTTATATTATCGTGCAGGAGCACGAAAACAGACTGCGGGAAAGAGGGATGCGGGGGGGGAAACTTACAGGCGGATGTGACGCGGGGTGCCGTTGACGTAAACGGGCGTCACCTCGTCCAGGATCAGCGGGCGGGCATATTCTTCAAATGCCGCCGTGACCTGCATCCCGTCCGGGGTGATCCAATCCAGCGGGACCTTCTTCTCAAGGTTCGCCACCTTCTGGACATCCACGGCCTCGGTGATGCACTGATAGGGGTAGTTGGAGATGCGCTTGAGCGAGATCATCTTGCCGGTCTCGCCCGCGAAAGCAGCCGCAGCGGCCGCACCGCCCACGGCGTAGGCCTCGTTCACATCGGTGCGGCTGGCCAGATGGCTGGCGCAGCGCTGCAGAGTCGAGAACTCGATGGCGCGGCTCTTGCAGTTCAGCCGGTCGTGGATGAGGTCGGACAGATAGCGGCTGGTGCCGCTGAGAATGGCCTTGTGGCCAAAGGCGTCCAGCTGACCGGCGGTGGAGACCAGATCGCACAGATAGGTGCCGTCGGCGGTCTTCACGCCCTCGCTGGCTGCGATGATGACATTGGGCTTGCTCTTTTGCAGCTCGTCCACCCTGGCCAGGAAGCGGTCCGCATCAAAGGGGACTTCCGGCAGCAGGATGAGGTCCGGGCCTTCGCAGTCATCACCGCCGGCCAGGCAGGCCGCACCGGCCAGCCAGCCCGCGTGGCGGCCCATGATCTCGGCCACGGTCACGCTGCGGATGTTGTAGACGGAAGAGTCCCGGATGACTTCCTTCAGGATGGTGGCAATGTACTTGGCTGCCGAGCCGTAGCCGGGGGTGTGGTCGGTCAGGCACAGGTCGTTGTCGATGGTCTTGGGCACACCGATGAACCGCACCGGGCTGCCCACCTGCGCGCCATAGCGGCTGAGCTTGGCGATGGTATCCATCGAGTCGTTGCCGCCGATGTAGAACAGCGCGCAGATGTCGTACTTGTCAAACAGGGTGAAGAGTTTGACGAACGGGGTGGCGTCCACATCCGGGTCAGGCAGCTTGTAGCGGCAGCTGCCCAGATAGCTGGACGGGGTGCGCTTGAGCAGCTCGATGCTCATGCGGTCGTTCAGCAGAACGTTCAGCTCCAGCATCTCTTCCTTGAGCAGGCCTTCGATGCCGTACTGCATCCCGTAGACCTTCTCAGCTCCGAGACTGATCGCGGCTTTGTAGACGCCTGCCAGACTGGAATTGATGACGGCTGTGGGGCCGCCGCTCTGGCCAATGATGACGTTTTTCGCCATGAGAACCTCCTTCTTATCCAAAAAACTGTTACGTCCCGCAAAACGGACGGCTGCGTTCGGAAACTGTTCCGGGTGCCCTGCACTGCTCCCGGAACAAGCGCAGCCATTCGCCGCAAGTCGTACAAAAAGAATGCAGGATGTGCAAGCACTTCAATGAAAACGGCACAATTCCTGCTACTCTTCTATTGTAAACCATTTGCCTGTTGTATGCAAGACCTGATTGGTTGCACAGGCAAAAAAATTATGATACAATAATGGTCATATGGCACAAAAAACGGTGCGATCCCGGAATGCGATGCAATTTTTGAGGGATACTACCCGTAAATATAAAAAAGGCAAGGGGAACGACGATGGGAATTTCACACGAATATCATTCGGCGCATGGCCGCGCCAGGCGCAGCCGTGCAGGGACCGGGCTGCGGCTGGCAGGGGTCATTGCAGCCATTCTGCTGCTTTCACTGGCCGTGACGGCCATTCTGGAAAACGGTTCGAAGGAGAGCGAGCAGCCGCAGACTGCGACTTCCAGCGGCATGGCCGAGAACATTCTGGCTCCGCTGCCCATGCAGGGCGCAGCGGCCGACAGCACAGCGGGGGAGAGCGGGGAGACCGCAGCGGACTCCGGCAGCGCGGGCAGCACGGCGGATCCTGGTGCCGCGGCCGTGACGCTGGAGACCTTCGGCCCGGCCCGGCAGACGGCGGGCGGCTACACGGTCAAGGCGCACGACAGCAGCACCATCCGCCAGCCCAGCTGCGGGCAGGTGGACCTGAGCTATTTTGCGGATGCAGCCTTCCTCGGTGACAGCCTGACCGTGGGCTTTTCCGATTACAACATCAACCTGGGCGGTGCGCTCATCTGCGGCTACACCGGCGTCGGCCCGGACGCCATCGTGAACCGCAGCGCCGTCAAGAGCTCCACCCGCGGCGAGGAGGTCGCGCTGGATGTGCTGGCCGCTGCCCACCCGAAAAAGCTCTATCTTCTGCTGGGCACCAACACCCTGACCACGCTGGGCGCGGCAGACCGCTTCCTGGCCTACTACGGCCAGATGCTGGACCTGCTGCGGCAGACGCTGGGCAATGACTGCGTCATCTACGTCCAGTCCATCCCGCCGGTGCGCCCGGCCGCTGCGGCGGAAAAGCCCGGCCTTGCGTCGGACGTCATCCGCTCGGTCAATGAGCAGCTGGCCCTGCTGGCAGCGGACAAGGGCTGCGTTTACCTCGACCTGTGGGAGACCTTCGCCGACGGCGAGGGCAACCTGAAAGAGGTGCTGGCCGCTCCGGACGGCATCCATTTCTCGGCAGGCAACGGCTACGGTGCCTGGGTCACCTATCTGCGCAACCACGCAAAGTATTCGGCTGCCAATGCCTGGACGCCGGGCAGCGCCTACGCGGCAAATTAAGCATAAAAAGGAACGGCACACCGTCTGGTATGCCGTTCCTTTTTTGCGCCTGCTTATTCGGCCCAGAACACCCGGCCATCCCGGCGGGGTGCGGGCTGCGGGGCTTCGCCGTCGATGGTACCGACGACACAGTGGCCGATGCCTTCCCACTCGCCCTCGACGCCGAGGTCTTTGAGCAGCTGCTTGTACTCCGGTCGCTCGAACTCCTCCTTGGCGCGGTGGATCCAGATACTGCCCAGACCCAGTGCGTGTGCGGCCAGCATCAGGTTGCCCATGACGAGGCTGCCGTCGTAGATGCCGGTAGGGCAGCTCTTGTCTGCCAGTACGATGAGGACTGCCGGGGCACCATAGAAGGGGTCTTTGCCTTCCGGGAAGCCGCCGATCTCGCGGTTCAGGGCGGAGAGCCTGTCGCGCAACTCCTTGTTGGTCACGGCCAGAATGATCGCGCCCTGTCGGCCTCTGCCGTTGGCGGCGTAAAGACCGGCCTCGATGATCTGCTGAAGATCTTCCCTGCGGGGCATGTCGGGCTTGAACTGCCGGATGCTCCGGCGGGTCTCCATGGCTTGAATGATGTCGTTCATAACAAAACCTCCCTGTTTGTGTCTTTCACGCGGCACAGCGCCGCAGTGAGATGAAGTTTTCTTTATTATACAGAGAATGGAGCCGGTTTGCAAATGGAAAGGCAGACAAACACAAAAAACGGCACCGCAGGCCGTGGGGCTTGCGGTGCCGTTGATCTGTTTTGGAAAAAGGGGAGCGCTTACTTCAGCTTGCTCTTGGCCTTCATGCGCTGGTCGTGGTTCAGGATCTGCTTGCGGATGCGCAGGTTCTCCGGGGTGACTTCCAGCA
>OIBG01000028.1_pt1 | contig 45044 bp, 45 predicted proteins | sample 1581011 | NCBI WGS metagenome assembly OIBG01 (sample SAMEA3882533, study PRJEB24775) | human gut metagenome | biome: human-associated habitat; feature: intestine environment; material: feces | place: Netherlands | collected 2009/2010 | reverse complement strand
AAATCACAGTGCCGGTCAGGTGCTTGCCACTCATGCCTTTTGACTTAAACACAGATCGGATTTTCCGGCTGGTGTCGCGGGCGTAAAACTCATTCATGATATTGCGGAAGGGCGTAAAATCATCGTCGCCTTTCAGACTGTCCACGCCATCGTTGATGGCAATTAACCGGACGCCGCGCTGCCGCAAAATCTCCATGACCTGGCCGACTTTCAGATAGTCACGCCCTAACCGGCTCATGTCCTTGATGACGATTGCCTCTACACGCCCTGCCTCCACTTCCTCCATCATCGCCAAAAATCCGGGGCGGTCAAAACGGGTGCCTGAGATACCATCATCGGTAAAGTGCGTAGGGTTGGGCAGCCCATTCCGGCGGGCAAAATCCTCTAACATCTGCTTTTGGTTGGATATGGAATTGCTCTCGCCCTGTAACTCATCGTCCCGGCTCAGGCGCTCGTACAGTGGGGTAATTTTTTCATTTCTCATGGCTGTACCTCCTGAAACAAAAATGCTCTAAGTGATTGCTTCACTAACCATGACAAAATCATGATTAAGAAGTCACTTAGAGCATATATCACCGGCAGCCAGCTTGTAAAGTTTGTACTGCCGACCGGCAAAGCTGTTGGGCTTCTTTTTTGCCAGTTCTTCAAACAGCAGATCCACCGGGTTCTGGTATTCCTCGTCGTCCTCCAACACCTGCATGGTGTTGAGCATTTCCAGCAGAGTAGCGAAGTTTTGCTCCTCCACCGGGGCTTCATAATGCAGATAGGCGATCAGGGCGGTCAGCAAAAGACGTTCACTTTTCTCCCAGAAGGGGTCCCCGCCGGACCCTTCGCCCTTGGTGTTGGTCATCAGGGTCGTAACCAGCTTCAGAATGTCCTTTTCGCTGTGGACATAGGCGAAGGGATTGTAGTGCATCGACTTTTTGAAGTTAATGGTATTCAGGATTTTCAGCTTGTAACCGTTCTTCAACATTGCGTTGCCACATTCAAGAACGATAGTTCCTTTCGGATCGGTGACGACATAGGAGCTGTGGCACTGAAGCAGATTCGGTTTCAGCCAAAACCGCGTCTTACCGCTGCCGGAACCGCCCACTACCAGCACGTTTTTGTTTCGGGCGTTCTTGGGGTCAGGCGGGCGGTTGGACATCATCAACCGTTCTGTTTTAGTCAGGATGATGTTGTCGGAAAACTTAGGAGCCATGAACGGCTCAATGTCCTTGGCATTGCCCCACCGGGCAGAGCCGTACTCCATGCCATGGCGGTACTTTTTGGCGTTTTTTCCACGCAAATAGACGGCAAGGCGCAACCCTGTGCCGCAGCACAAGCCCACCAGCAAATCCAGCGGATGCAGGCTTGGCAGCGGGTTTGCAAATGCCACCGGGATGGTGCCCATCATGGACATGATCTTATCGCCCAGTTCCTTGCCCTCAGCAAGCCGCCACGCTTCACCGAAGTTCGTTGCCACCAGTCCCAGCAAAATATAGGGCAGATACAGCGCCAGCAGCTTTGTCAGCTTTTTCGTGGTCACAGCCCCCGCTCCTGTTCCTTGTGCCGGACTTTGCCGGGGAGTTCTGCCGCTGCCTGCACCAGCTCCTGCAATCGTGCCAGCACCGAGGGTCTTTTGTCCTTGTTCAGCAGGGATGCCGAATATTCCTTGAACGCCGAGTGAAAGGCTTCTGCATCCGGGGCTTTGAAAAGGACCAGATACCGGGGCGGCACCTCGGAGGTGTCCTTGCGGATGGCGTAGTCGATGCCGTACTTTTTGGCGTAGCGTTCCAGACCACGGATGCCCGTTTTGCTGATTTCCACACTGGACACGCCCCGATTCTGCCGCAACAGGGTGCGGACGCTCTGCTTGCCTTGGGATGCCTTGGACTGGTACAGCCGATACGCCGCCTTTACCGCCCGGAGGACCGTCCGGGCAGACAATTTCGTGGTGGAGATCATCAGGTTGAAGGATTTCTGTTCGATTTCTTCCTGCACTGCTATCACCTCCAATGCAGCAGGGTGATTTTAGCGGTCACGCTCTGCCGGGGGCTTGGTGCGGGGCTTTTCTGCCGAAGGTTCATCGGGCACCGGCAGTACCAGCAGACGGTTGCCCAATTTCAGAAAGGCTTCCGGCTGATGGAATAGCTGCTCGTACTTCTGCGCCAGTTCCGGGGTCAGGGATGCAAAATCCTCCTCGCCCAGCCCCACCACCAGAAAGGTTCCGGCAACGGCGTCGTACATCTGCCCGTCCTCGTCCCGCAGGGCACGGTTCAACGGCAGACCCATGAGTTTGCCCTCGTCATTGCAGATGATAGCCACCGGGTCTGCAAAGGGGTAAACAGCATCAATCGAGCCGCCCACTGCCTGCTGCAAGGCTTTCAGGTCGTTATCGATCTCGACCTGCTGCGGATGCTGTCCCGGCGCAATTTTCAGCACCGATAAGGTGTTTTCAGCCATGCGAATCCTCCTTTCCGTTCAGTCCGATCTCACCGCTCCGTGCCGCCTGCATCAGAGCCGCCACGAAGAATCCGAAAATCGCACCGGCTTCAAAAAATGCGAATCCGATAAAAAAGTTCAGCATAGCACACCTCAGTCGATGCAGATGCAGGTCAGCTTGTCACGGTCGATCATCAGGGTGACACTTTTGGCTTCCAGATATTTCTGGATGGCGTACATATCACCCATCGTCAGGGATGCGAAGTTGCCATCCTCATCGAAGCGGTGAAAAATCACCGGGCCGACCAGATACCGCTGACCCATCAGCTTGACGACCTGTTTGGGATTGTAACGGAAGCCCAGCGGCTCGTTCTCGGAGATGCCGATGCCCTCATCTGCTTCGTCAAAGCAAGCCAGAATATGCGGCGCATCGTCAGGGCGAATAACCGTCAGATCCAGAACCGGCGAGGTTGCGGCGAAATAAGGCTCTGCGCTGCCAAGCTCGTGCTTCATCGCCATGTGCATGACCGAGAAGAAGCCGGACACGGCATCGTCGATGTGGTCAAGTTTCTTGCTCATACTGTCGATGGTCTTTGCGGTCTTGAAATCAATCGTGTTGTTCATAGGCGTTACCTCCAATTTTTTGCAAACAAAAAAGACCCCATCGGGTCTTACATTACGGGTCAGCGCTCGTTGCGGCGCTGCTGCTTTTTCTGCCACGCATCCAGAAGCTGGATGATCTTCTCTTCCATCTGTTTGGGCGTGTAGCTGCGGGGAAAATACTTCCGCAGGGTCTCATTTTTGATGGTCACGGTGTCTTTCTCGCTCTTTTTCTCCTGTCCCATCACATCAAAGGCTTTTTCGTAGCTGAACTCTCCCTGCTGTGCCATCTTTTTCAGTTGCTGCGCCTGCGATAAGGACGGTGCATTCTGGGTATCCTCCATGGCTTCTAAAAAATCCCGCTGTTGGCTTTCTTCCAGATAGGACAGTTCCACAGCGGGATTAAAAGCGATTTTCTTTTCGTCTACCATGTCCAGCAGTTCCGGGATAAGGTTGGTCAAGCGGATGAAACGGCGAATAGTATCTTTACTTACCCCAGCATCATCGCCAACTTTTTCGACGGACAACTTCTGCGCAACTTGCGTAGAAGTTAAATCTGACCTAGCACCTTGATTTTTTATTGCATCCAGCTTCATTTTGTAGGCAAAAGCCCTCTCACTGGGCAGGATGTGTTCACGTTGGAGATTGCTGTCCACCATCAATATCACAGCAGCATCGTCCGACATCTGCCGCACGATAACCGGCAGGGTATCCAGCCCGGCAAGTTTAGCCGCATACTGGCGGCGGTGCCCGGAAATGATCTCATAGCCGTCACCGTCCGGGCGAGGGCGGGCAATCAGCGGAGCCAGCACACCGTACTGTGCGATGCTTTCCACCGTCCGGGTCATGGCTTCATCGTCCAGCACCTTGAAGGGGTGGTTGGTGAAGGGGTGCAGTGCATCAATGGGAATCTGCTGCACTTGCTCCCGCTGTTCCTCCTGTCGGTTTTCCTCGGTGGAAAAGAGATCATCTAATCCTTTCAGAGCTAAGTTTCCGCTGTCGATCGGCATCCGCCTGCACCTCCTTTGCAAGAGATTTGTAGGCTTCTGCCACCTTGCCCTTGGGGTCATAGGCAAAGATGCTTTTGCCTGCCGCACTGGTTTCAGCCGCTCGGACAGAGCGGGGAATGGTCTGCTCGAACACCTTCAGGTGCTTTCCGTATGCCTGCCGGATCAGATTGCTGATCTGTTTTCCGTAATTGGTGCGGCTGTCGGTCATAGTCAGCAGAATACCCTCGATTTTCAGCTTGGGGTTGATCTGCCGCCGGACCTTTTGGACGGTCTGCAAAAGCTGTTCCAGACCTTTTGCGGAAAGATACTGCGCCTGCACGGGAATCAGGGCAGCATCTGCCGCCGCCAGTGCGTTGATGGTCAGCATCCCCAGCGAGGGCATACAGTCCAGCAAAATAAAATCGTACTCCCGTTTGGCACTATCCAGCACCTGCTTCAGCATCTTTTCCCGGTTCATGCTGTTCACAAGGGCAACTTCCAGCCCTGCCAGTTCGATGTTGGCAGGGATCAGGTCAACGTCCTCTGCATGGTGCAGAATGCCCTCGCCGGGCTGGATGGGCTGGTCGTTCATAGCTTTTGCCATCAAGGTAGACAGCGTAGTGGGCAATTCATCCGGCTGCTGCCAGCCCATACTGATGGTAAGTGAACCCTGCGGGTCAACATCCACCAGCAGAACCTTTTTGCCCTCCATTGCCAGCCCAATGCCCAGATTCTCACAGGTGGTGCTTTTCCCCACACCGCCTTTTTGATTGGTGACTGCAATAATCGTAGCTTTCTTTGCGATAACATCACCCCGCCTTCGGTGAACCACGCGCAAAATCGTGGTTCGTTTTGTTCTGATAGTAGAGGTTCATGGTGGTGGGCGCATTGTAGAGCATCGCCAGCAGATACTGCTTCATGTTCCGCACCGGGGCGGTGTTTTCTGCCAGAGAACCCAGCACGAAACGGATGTGGTCGGCATTCAGCTTTTTCAGCCGACTGCGTACCACCTCGACGGGTTTGTCATCCCCGGCGATCCGCAACATCTTGCGTTTGGTGGAACAGGTATCCACAAGCAAGTCTACGATCTGGTAGATGGTGTCCTCATCATCCGGGCAGAGCCGGAGAAGAAGTTCTACCTCCAAAGACTGAGAAAAATAATCTTCCAGTTGTGTGCGCTCATCCGTATCGTCCCCTTTCTCGGAAAAGAAAGGGTCAGTCTCACTCATTTCAGTATTATTCCACTCAGTCTTATTTCCTCGTTGTTTTGCCGCATCCTGTTCCCCGGAATCAGCGTTACCGGAATCGTTCTTATCACGATTGCGGTATCGTGGGTCTGCAAAGTTTTTGACGTAGATGAGGTTCGGCTTTCCCAAGCCCCGGCGTTTCCGTTCAACAAGTCCGGCGTTTTCCAGCTCACGAAAGAGCTTCGTTGCCTTGTTATCGGCACAGCCAAGCGCATCCATAACCTCCTGTATGGGAAAAATGATATACACTCTCCCCTGTCCGTCTAACCAGCCGTTTTTCACGGACAGGCTCATGCGGTCCAGCAGAATGCCGTACAGGGTCTTTGCATCGGTGGACAAGTCTTTGAAGCGTATGTCCTGGAATAAAATTTTGGGCACCCGGAAATACGAGAACATCTCGCCCGACTGCCCATAGAAATAGTCAAACATTCTGTTCTCCCCCCTTTTTTGACCGTTTACATCCTTGACACCTCCGTTCTGTTTGTGATGAAATATGTATGACTATCGTTATTTTTCTTTACAAAGATGGCTTGTCATGCTACAATAGCCGCATCTACGGCCACCAGACAACAGGAAAGGAGTATCTCATGGCCAAAACTGCCGACACCATTGCAATTTATTCCCGCAAGTCCCGCTACACCGGCAAGGGCGAGAGCATCGGAAATCAGATCGACCTCTGCCGCGAATATATCCGCACCCACTACGGCGATGCCGCAGCACAGCACGCGGTCGTTTTTGAGGACGAGGGCTTTTCCGGCGGCAACCTGAACCGCCCGGACTTCAAAAAGATGATGACCGCCGCCAAAGAGCGGAAGATCCGTGCCATCGTGGTCTATCGTCTGGACCGCATCAGCCGCAACATCAGCGATTTTTCCAGCCTGATTGAAGAACTGGGGCGGCTGGGCATCGACTTTGTGTCCATCCGGGAAAGCTTTGACACCTCCAGCCCCATGGGACGTGCCATGATGTACATCGCATCAGTGTTCAGTCAACTGGAGCGGGAGACCATTGCAGAGCGCATCCGGGATAATATGCACGAACTGGCAAAGACCGGGCGCTGGTTGGGCGGCACCACCCCCACGGGATACGCCTCCGAGAGCGTCAAGAGCATCACGGTGGACGGCAAGACAAAAAAGGCTTGCAAGCTGAAGCTGCTGCCGGATGAGGCAGAGATCATCTACAAAATTTTCGACCTCTATGAGCAGTACGATTCCCTGACCATGACCGAGACCGAGCTGCTGCGGCAGGGCGTTAAAACAAAAACCGGGCGTTCGTTCACCCGGTTCTCCATCAAGTCTATTTTGCAGAATCCTGTCTACCTCATTGCAGACAAGGACGCCTATCAGTATTTTGTGGACAACGAGGCAGAGCTGTTCGCCCCGGAGTCCGATTTTGACGGCGTGCGGGGCGTGCTTGCTTACAACCGCAGCGATCAGGAAAAGGGGCGTGCCACCGTCTACAATCCCATCAGCGAGTGGATCGTTTCGGTGGGCGAACACCCCGGCATCATTTCCTCCAACCGGTGGATCCGGGTGCAGGAATCCCTGGAGCGGAACAAATCCAAGTCCTACCACGCATCCCGCGGCAACGAGGCGCTGCTGACCGGTCTGCTGTGGTGCTCCTGCGGCAGCCGGATGTACCCCAAGGTCACCGGGCGCAAAACGGCAGACGGGCAGGTGGTTTTTCCTTATATGTGCAAGCTGAAGGAGCGCAGCCGCCGGGAGCTTTGCAGCGTGTCCAACGCCAACGGCAATCTGTTGGATGCCGCCATCTGCGAACAGGTCAAGCACCTTGCCGACCATTCCAGCGACTTTATGAAGCAGTTGGAAAAGGCACGGTCCGCCCATGCGGGCAACCGCTCCGAGTGTGAGACCAAGCTTTCTGCCCTGCGCAAGGAGCAAGCCGAAACCCAGCGGAAGATCACCGCCTTGATTGATTCGCTGACAGATTTCGGCGACAGTACCGCCACTGTCCACCTGAAAAAACGCATCGAGGAACTGAACGGTCAGGATGCCGCCCTGAGCTCCCGCATCCGGGAGCTGGAAAGCCTTACGGACGAAGGGGTTCTTGCAGGGATGGAATTTGACCTGATGCGTCAACTGCTGACCGTATTCCACGACAACATCGACGATATGACCGTGACCCAGAAACGTGCCGCCATCCGCACCGTAGTGCGCAAGGTGGTGTGGGACGGCAAGGTGGCGCATGTGGTGCTCTTCGGCTCACCGGAGGATGAGATCGACTGGACCACCTTCCCGGTAGACCCGGAAGAGGACGAGAATGCCCCCGAGGGCGGTGGAGATGGTTCCGATTCTCCATCCGGCGTTCGTTCGGGTGAGGATAGCATTTTCAATGCAGCGGCTCGCATAGGTTGAGAACCGCGCCTTCCGGGTAGAGTCGAAGGTATCCACCGCCTTCATCAGGCCGATGGTCCCAATGGAGATCAGGTCTTCCTGGTCGCTGGGCTGGGCGTAGTATTTTTTCGCCACATGCACCACCAGCCGCAGATTGTGCCGGATGAGCGTTTCCCGCGCCGTGGGGTCGCCCGCCCGCAGGGCCGCAAAAGTCTCGACTTCTTCCCGTGCGCTCAGGGGCTTGGGGAAGCTCCCCGCTTCCAGATGCAGCGCCAGCACCAGAAATTTCGTAGCAAAAAATTGCAGCAGAGTCAACAGCATACAACGCACCTCCCAAACTATGGTCCTCCTACACTGTATGAGCGGGGACAAACGGTTCAGAAGTTGTCTGCCTGCTGCACTTTCCTGTATCCTGTTCTTGTTGCAATCTGATTCATTGCAGGTTCAGCTTACAACAAAAAATGAGATAGGCTCCCTTTCGGGGAAGTCTATCCCATTTTGATATTGTCAATATCCGTTGACAGATATTGGCTCTTTGCGTTTCCTGTGTCAACTTTTATTGTACAACACCACTTTTCAACGGCCCGGTTCCATGTTACAATAAGAAAAAACGAAATCGGGTGATCTTTTGGAATTTTATGGCACCATCGGCCCCGCCTGTGCCCAGCCGGAGACCTTGCAGCGCATGGTGGAAGCTGGCATGACGGGCATCCGCATGAACCTTTCCCATGGGCCCCTTTCGGCCCACAAAGACTGGCTGGACATGATCCACGCCGTGGGCATCCCCCAGCTGCTCATCGACCTGCAGGGGCCGGAGCTGCGCATCGGCACACTGACCCAGACCCTTGTGCTGGAACCGGGGCAGAGCCTCCGGCTGGGGCAAGGGGGTGTCCCCTGCCCGGCGGCGCTGGTGCAGGCGGCCCGGCCGGGCCAGAATCTCCTGCTGGACGACGGCAGGCTCCTTGTGCAGGTTGCCGGAGCCGACGGCGCGGCCCTGCAGTGTACCGTGGTGCGGGGCGGCACTCTGCAAAGCCGCAAAAGCCTTGCGGCGCCGGGGCTGGCGGTAGCCTCCCCCACGTTGACGGAGGCAGACCTGCAAAACCTGCAGCTGGCGGGAGCCTGCGGCGTTACCGGGGTGATGCTGCCCTTCGTGCGGGGGGCCGAGGACATCCGCGCCCTGCGCCGGGCGCTGGAACAGGCCGGGGCCGGGCAGATCCGCATTTTTGCCAAGATCGAGAGCCTTGCGGGGGTGCAGGCCCTGCCGGAGTTCCTGCCTCTTGTGGATGAAGTGGTCATTGCCCGCGGGGACCTCGGCAACGCCATGCCCCTGTGGGAACTGCCCCGGTGCCAGAAACAGCTTTCGGCGGTCTGCCGGTCTGCCGGGGTGCCCTTTATGGTGGTGACCCAGATGCTGGACAGTATGTGCAGCCGGGCGGTACCCACCCGCGCCGAGGTCAGCGACATCTACAACGCCGTGTCAGACGGTGCTTCCAGCGTGATGCTCACCGGGGAGACTGCCGCGGGGCAGTACCCGGTGGAGGCCATGGAGTATCTTGTGCGCACTGCCCGCACTGCCTTGGAATAACCAGGATGAAACGGTTGTTTTCTCTAGGATCGGGGGATTTGGGACAACAAAAAAGCCGCCCGGTTCACAGGATATATTCCATCTGCCGTTCCTTTGTTTTCATACCCATTTTTTCGTAGAAGTGCTCTGCCGAGGTGTTTCCTGCCCAAACGTTCAGTGTCACCTCATAGCAACCCTGCTCTTTCGCCTGCTGCTTCACATATTCAAACAGGCTTTCCCCGATATGCCGTCCCCGTGCCTGCTGATCGACGCACAAATCATCAATGAACAGCGACTTAAAGGGCACCATATTCGTGGAAAAAGGCTGTTCCTGCATCTGACAAAAGGCGTAGCCCATGCACACATCGTCCTGGTCTACAGCAACGTAGATGGGTTTCTCCTCCTGCTTCAAAAGCCCGGCCAGCTCACAGGCGGTGTATTTGGTGGTGCCGGAGACAAAAACATCCGGACGGATCTCTGCATGGATCTGCAATACCTGCCCCAGCAGCGCAAGAAGTCTGGGAATATCTTTTTCCTCTGCTTTACGGATCTTCATTTTACTTTCCCTCATATCTTTCTCAGAACCGCTCGTTTTCTACGGTGGTTCCTGCAAAGATTATACCGCATTCGCCACCAGGGTGGCAAGGAGCCGCCGCCTGCTCTTTACACAAACGGATTGTAGAACCGACCGAACCGGATGGTCACGGTGAGGCTGAGGAGCAGCAGGAGCACCCCGACACCCAGCGCGATGAGATCACGGCGGACGAAAGGCCGCTGGGTGTACCAGGTGCGCTTGTTCTTTTTGCCAAAGCCGCGCAGTTCCATCGCATTGGAGATGGTGTCGATGCGGTTCAGGCTGGTCAGGATGAGCGGCAGCAGGATGTTGACGGAGTTTTTGAGCCGCTTGAAGAAGGGTTCCTTCCTGCCCAGCTCCACACCGCGGGCCTGCTGGGCCTGGCTGATGCTGTGGTAGTCGCGCTGGATGTCCGGAATGTACCGCAGCGCAATGGCCACTGAGTAGCCCACTTTGTACGAAATGCCGATGCTGTTCAGGCTGGCCGCAAACTCGCTGGGGTCGGTGGCCGAGATGAACAGGATGGCCACGGGCAGGGCCACGAAATACTTGAGCGAGATGTTGCACATATAGAACAGCTGCTCAGCCGTCAGGTCATACCGCCAGAACAGGTGGCAGAGCACCGTGCGGGTGCCGTACAGCGTCGTGCCCTGGTCGGGGTCGAACAGGAAGATGAACAGGTTGTTCAGCAGCAGGAACACCAGCATGAACACCAGCATGAACCGCACCTCGCGGAACCTGATCCGGCTCAGCTTGAACGCGGCCAGGCTGACCGCCAGTAGCACCAGCAGCACCCAGGTGTTGTAGGTGATCATGCTGGCAAAGGTGAACAGCAGAAAGAACGCCAGCTTAGTGGTGCCGGTGAGCTTGTGAATGACGCTCTCCCGCGGGAGATAATTCAAAACAGTTTTAGCGGCCATGTTCCCGCACCTCCCGGTCCTGCGCGATGAAGCGCTCCACAAATTCCTGCGCGGGCGCAATGCCGCAGCGGTTGGCCAGCGTGTAGAGGCTGGTCTCCTTCAGTGCGGCCTGCTGGATGAGGGCGGGGTCGCACAGAACGCCCGCCGGGCTGCGGTCTGCGATGAGTGCACCGTCGCAGAAGACCAGCGCCCGCTGGGTGTATTCGAGCATCAGGTGCATGTCGTGGGTGATCATCACGACCGTGACGCCCTGGGCGTTCAGCCCCCGCAGGAACTCCATGATGTCGGTGTAGTGGCGGAAATCCTGGCCCGCCGTAGGCTCGTCCAGCAGGATAAGCTCCGGGTCCAGCGCCAGTACGCTGGCGATGGTGACACGCTTTTTCTGGCCGAAGCTCAGCGCCGACACCGGCCAGTTCCGGAAGGGATACAGCCCACAGATCTTGAGCGTCTGCTCCACCTTTTCCCGGATCTGCGCTTCGGTCAGGCCGGAGCGCTGCAGGCCCAGTGCCACTTCGTCGTAGATCATGGTCTTGGAGATCATCTGGTTGGGGTTCTGCATCACATAGCCGATGTGCTGGGCACGGCGGCGGATGTTCTCCTCGGCCAGCGATCTGCCGTTGAGGAAGATCGCGCCCGCATCCGGCGTCTCGAAGCCGCAGATGAGCTTGGACAGCGTGGATTTACCCGCGCCGTTCCGGCCCACGATGCTGACCATCTCCCCTTTGCCGATGGAGAAGCGGACATTTTTCAGGGTCGCCTGTCCCTTCTGGTAACCAAAGCTCAGGTCCCGCACTTCCAGCAGCGGTTCCGGAGCCGGGGCAGCTTCCGGCTGCGGATAAGCGGTGAACCAGTTCCGCAGGGCCGTGGTGTCGGCTTCGTTCAGGACGAGGCTGTCCACATGCGACGGGTGCTTTTCCGGGGTGATGTCCACGCCCGCATACCGCAGAGCGGTCAGGTAGAGCGGCTCCCGGATGCCGTTTTCGGTCAGCAGGGCGGTGGAAAGCAGCTCGTCCGGGCGGAGGTCGGCCAGAATTCTGCCCTCATTCACGAGGACGATGCGGTCCACGCTCCGCCAGAGGACGTCCTCCAGCCGATGCTCGATGATGAGCACGGTGGTGTCGGTCTTTTTCTGGATCTCGTCGATGAGCTCCATGGTCTGCTTGCCGGTGGCCGGGTCCAGGTTGGCCAGCGGCTCGTCGAAGAGCAGGATCTTGACCTGATCCACCATAACGCCCGCCAGACTGACCCGCTGCTTCTGCCCGCCGGAAAGCTCATGCGGTGCATAGCCGAGGTGGTTCTCGATGCCCACCAGCTCCGCAGCGCGGCGGGTGATGGTGTGCATCTCATCCTGCGGCATACAGCTGTTTTCCAGCGCAAAGGCGATGTCCTCGCCCACGGTCAGGCCAATGAACTGGCCATCCGGGTCCTGCAATACTGTACCCACATGGGCCGACAGCTCAAAGATGCTGCTGTGCGGCGCATCCACGCCGTCCACGGTCAGGGTGCCGGTACACACGCCGGGGTTCGAAAAGGGGTTCAGGCCGTTGATGCAGCCCGCCAGCGTGCTTTTGCCGCTGCCAGACGGGCCTGCGATGAGCACACGCTCCCCCGGATAGATGTCCAGGTCGATGCCAGTCAGCGTGGGACGCTTCTGGGCGCGGTACTGAAACGAGAAATCTCGGAACGAGATGATGGGTTCGTTACGTTCTGCCATGGGCAAATTACCTCAGCTGTTCAAACAAAAAGCCTTTCCTCCGGCGGATGGCCGAGGGAAAGGCTGCGGGTTCCATCCAGAGTCGCTCCGGCCGGGATCACTCCTGGTCGAGAGAGCCCTTCTTGGCGATGGTCCTGGTGTAGGCCAGCACCAGCAGGCCGCCCACCACCACAGCGGTGATGATGTTGGACACAGCGGCAAAGGCACCCTGCGCAAAGACCTTCTTGACCGGCTCGGCGTAGATCAGGATATCCAGCACCGGGGCCACCACGACCCAGGCCAGCAGATGGGCTGCGATGTTGGCGACCGTAAAGGCGGCCATCTTCTTTTTGCCGAACTCGCCCTCCTGCAGGTCCAGCTTCTTGGCGAACAGGCCCACCACAACGCCCACGAAGGCCGAAGCGATGACCCAGCTCCACCACGGGCTGCCGCCCCAGGACAGGTCGATCAGGGTGTGGCCGATGAAGCCGATCAGACCGCCGGCCACCGGGCCGTACATCGCGGCCAGCAGGGCCAGAACGGCGTACTGCAGGCTGATGTTGGTGTTGGGCACCGGGCTGGGAATGGCCACGAACCGGCCCAGAACAAAGAACAGGGCTGCGCCGATGCCGACGGCGACCACTGGTTTGATGCTGTTGTTGTTTTTCATATTCTTTCGCTCCTCTTTTTTTGCACCGCAGTGTGCGGCATTTTTTTCAAGGCATTGTCAGTATACGACAAGCCGGGAACCCTTGTCAATGGACAAACGGCTCTCTTTGCAGAAAAACCGCCGGTTTTGCCGTTTCAGCGGGAGCTTTGGGGCTGCGGCACCAGTTTGCAGACCAGCCGGACCATCACCGGCGTCAGCGGGAGCCACACCAGTGTGCACAGCAGGTTGAACAGGGTGTGGGCGTTGGCGATCTGCCGCGCCAGCACTTCCAGCTCCGGCCCCTTGGGCGAGACGGCCTCCACCAGCCTTGTCATCCAGGGCAGAGTCAGCAGGCAGACCACGCTGCCCGACAGGTTGAAGCAGCCGTGCGCTGCCGCCGTCCGCCGGGCATCCGTAGGCTGACCCACCGCCGCCAGCACCGCCGTGATGGTCGTGCCGATGTTGTCCCCCAACAGGATGGGCAGGGCACCGGCCAGCCCCAGCACACTGTGGATGCCGTCCGGCCCGGCCTGCTGAGCGGCCCGCTGCAGCACTGCGATGGTGGCCGAACTGCTCTGCACCACCAGCGTCATCCCGGTGCCCAGCAGCAACCCCAGCAGCGGCGTATGCCGCACCTGCGTCATCCAGCGGAGGAAGACCGGGTGTTCGGCCAGCGGAGCCATCGCGCCGGACAAAACTTCGATGCCGTCGAACAGCAGGCCGAACGAAAACACCGCCAGCCCCAGCTGCCGCGTCCGCTCCCGCCGGGCCAGCAGCCAGACCAGCACCCCCGCAAACAGGATGGGGAACACCCAGTCCGCCAGCCGGAACGCCACCAGCTGGGCCGTCATGGTGGTGCCCACATTGGCCCCGAACACCACGGCCACGGCCTGCGGCAGCTCCATCAGCCCGGCGCTGACGAACCCGATGACCATCACCGTGGTGGCCGAGCTGCTTTGCAGCACCGCTGTGACCAGCAGCCCCGCCAGCGCCCCGGTGAGCGGTGTGCGGGTGATGCGGCGCAGGAACCCCCGCATCCGCTCCCCTGCCGCCTGCTGCAACGCCCGGCTCATGTTCTCCATCCCAAACAAAAACAGCGCCAGCCCACCGGCCAGCCCGAATGCCGCCCGAACGCCTTCCCCCATGTGTCGTCCTCCTCTCGGTGTGGATAACACAAAAATACTCGCCTTCCGGTGGGAAAGCGAGTACATTTTGCAAGGGAGCCGGTCATTTGTCCGTCCGGACGCAGCGCAGGGCATACCGCGCCTGTCCGCCTGTGGTGCAGGTGAACAGCTCTCTGCAGATCTTGCTCTTTTGGGAGGAGTTCTTAGTTCTTGCCGGTCAGCTTGAAGCCGTTCAGGGTCTGGATGGTGGTCACGATGACATTGACGTTGTTGACGATGGAGCTGCCAGCAGAGAAGATGCGGGCGACGTAGTTGAACAGGGTGCCAACGTTCAGGAAGATCTTCCAGGCCTCGGTATCGGTGATCGAGCCACCGTTCAGGTAGACCATCTCGTTCTCGTCAATCTCGGCAAAAGCAGCGGGCATCTTGATTTCGTTCATAACAGAGATTCCTCTCTTTCAAACATTCGATTCGTTTTTGTGTTTCAGCAATGCAGGCCGACTCAGCCGTGCATCGCAACCAGTGTCACGACCAGGACCGTCGTTCCGACGATCAGGATCTCGCCCAGGTGGTCCTCCAGCCGGAAGGTGCTGGCAGGCTGTTCGGCCGTCTCCGGCTCCGGCTTCGCAGTGGACTCGCCCGACACAGGCGTCCAGTGGGCATACAGGGTCTGCCCATCTTCCTGGAACTCGTACTCAGCCGGCTTGATCTTATCGCCGCCCACAAGATCCGTATACCAGCCATCGAAGAGGTAGCCTTCCATGGTGGGGGTGGGCAGTCTGGAGATCCGGTAGTTCTCCGTGCCATCCGAAGTTTTGATCCGGTAGACGAAGACGTACTCCGGGGTGCCGATGCCGCCCTGCCGCTCCAGATAGATGGTGTAATAGTTGGGGTTGTCCGCAAATGCCAGAGGCGTCACGCAGCAGAACATTGCCAGCGTCACCACACCGAGCATCAGCCGCTTCAGGAATTGCTTCATCGTTGCTGCCTCACTTTCCAGTCTTGCCGATACCGGGCAGCGCCCTGCGTCGGAAACAAGGAGATCCCACGCCCTTCCGGGCAGACTTTCTCTATATAGGTTATACGATAAACACAGCATTTTGTCAATCGGGATTGCGCAATTTTCGCATTTTCATGTTTTCTGAAACCGCAGCCCCGCACCGTGCTGCGGCATCAGGGCGCTGTGAGCAGGGAAACCACGGCACCAGCGCAGGGTCTTCGGCAGAATGCCGCCTGCCAGGTGATGTGTTCCGGCTCCACCGGCTCAAAATAGCAGGAGGAACACGCCGCAGCCACACCTTCTGCCTCGTCTGCACTCCCGCGCACCGTGCAGAACACCGCCGTCGGGCCGTCGGCCCCGCCAATGACAGCGATGGCCGCATTCCCTTCCCCCTGCGGTTCCAGTCCATACTTCTTTTCCAGCGCTGCCCGTTCGGGCGGCAGCTTCCTGGGTGTGAGACGCGGGTAGTCCCCCTCAGCGCAGTCGGAGAGGAAGAAATTTTCGGCAGCCGGGGTCAGGCGGTAGGTCATCATACAGAAGCGGTTGGGCCACTCCCAGCCATCACAGTCCGGAAGTTCCAGCGTTTCCGACCGGACATCCAATGCAGTCAGCTGATAGGTCTGTGCGTTTCCCGGTTCGTGCAGCGTCACCGACCCGCCCACCGCAGGGGTCCGGAACCGTTCCGCCGGGTGTTGTTCCAGTTCCGCTTCCAGCCGCACCTCCAGGGCACGGAAGCGCTTCGGGCAGCTCTTCCGGCTCCGGGTCGCCCAGGGGTAGCTTTCCCGCCAGAACTTCCAGACCGTCGTTTCATCCAACCCATAATGCCGCAGGAGCGCTGCGACTGTATCATCGCCGGCCATCTCTCCCGGAAGATAACCCGCCCCGCAGCCATCTCTGGAATGCAGCCGCATCCCATTCAGTTCCAGCTCCGCACAGAACCCCACATTCAACGGATTTTCCTGTTCCATCTGCTGTTCCTCGGCTCTGGTCAGGGTGCGGCTGCATTCGCCGTCTTCGGTCAGGCCCCATTTTTCCATATAGGCCCGCAGTTCTTCCTGCGGCACCTCCATCGCAAAGTCCACGACCAATCCCTGTCGGCACCGGTAGACCGCCGGGATGCGCCACTTGTACCCATGCCATTCAAATTCGCGGTCCACGCGCAGTTCCTCGCCGGGGTCGTTTTCCTCCTGTGTTCCCCAGAAATTTTTCCCAAAGCAGACCTTCCAGCGGCGGTGTTCGTGTCTCATGGCAGTTGTCCCCTTCCGTTTTTCTCTATTTTAACACCATTTCATCGGCCCCGCAATTTCTTTGCGAATTTTTGCCGGTTCTCAGCCGCCTGCCCCTACACAAACGGCGGCGGTTGTGCTATGATAAGGCTGAAAAATCGGTTTGGCACTGCCAACCCATGAAGAAGGTGTCGTTCATGTCTGATCTGCTTGAGACCCTGCGGCAGGAGGGCGTCGATCCCGCGCTGCTCGCCGCTGTGGAAGAATACCGCGCAGCCCACCCGCTGGCCGAGGCGTTGCGCCCCCGCATCCCGGTGTCGGCCTTTACCTATTATGGTAAGGACGTCTGGGAGCAGGCTCTGGCCGCGCTGCTCTGCGGCGAGAACCTGCTGCTGGCAGGCGGCAAGGCCACCGGCAAAAACGTGTTGGCCGAGAACCTCTCCGCCGCCTTCGGCCGCCCTGCGTGGGACATCTCGTTCCATGTGAACATGGACGCTGCCTCCCTCATCGGCATGGATACATTCGAGGGCGGCGCGGTCAAGTTCCGGCCCGGCCCGGTCTACCGCTGCGCCCAGTGCGGCGGGTTTGGTGTGCTGGACGAGATCAACATGGCCAAAAACGAGGCGCTGGCCGTCCTCCACGCCGTGCTGGACTTCCGCCGCGCCATCGACGTGCCCGGCTATGAGCGTATCCCGCTGGCCGAGGAGACCCGCTTCATCGCCACCATGAACTACGGTTATGCGGGCACCCGTGAGCTGAACGAGGCGCTGACGTCCCGCTTTGTGGTCATCCAGATGCCCACCATCACACAGGACAACCTCGAAAAGCTGCTCCGTGCCCAGTTCCCCGACCTGCACGCAAACTATGTCCACCAGTTCGCCCTGCTCTTCCTCGACCTGCAAAAAAAGTGCGACAGCGCGGAGATCTCCACCAAGGCGCTCGATCTGCGCGGGATGCTGGATGCGCTGCGGCTGATCCGCCGGGGCGTCCCGGCCGGGGCCGCGCTGGATATGGGCATCACCAACAAAGCCTTTGATTCCTACGAGCAGGGGCTGATCCGGGACGTCATCGCCGCCCGCATCCCGGCGCAGCTCACTGCCGCAAAGCTGTTCCGCTGATGGAAGCGCAGAGCTACACCGCCGAACAGCGGCGCGCAGCCAATCAGGTCTGGGCGGCAGCCGGTGCCTATGGGTTTGAGCCGCTGTTCCTTGCACACAACACCGACGGCACGATCGATTTTTACATGAACTGCATCGTGGGCCTGGTGCACAAATATTACGGCGACGATCTCATCCGGAGCCTGTTCGGGCTTTGGGATGGCGACATCCGGGAGGCCGAACTCGACGACCTGACCTGGCTCTACCTCGAAAGCGCAGCCTATGCGCTGGAGCTGCCCCGCCGCCCGGTGCTGGCCGAGCTGCGCCGCGCCCATGCGGACTACTTTTTCGGCATCCAGTACAAGCTCTCCCGGCAGGAGTGGATGGCCAAAAATCAGCTCGTCTACACCATGCAGGCAGACCGCTGGCGCACCGTGCAGGGCCGCCGCCCGCCGGTGATGACCCCTTACGAAGCCGACCTTGCCGCCGCGCTGGCCCCGCAGACGCCGCCGGAACCGGCTGCGCTGAAACCGGCCCTGCTGGCCCTCTTTGCCCGCGCGAAGCTGTTTGACGGCACCGTGCACAAAAAGGCCGCGCTCCACCTGCATCTCGAAGGGCTTCTGGCTTCGCTTGCCACCAAAACGCTCCCCACCCAGATGATCAAGACTGACCGCGTCATGGTCGAGCACTCCAGCGCGGTGGATGCCGCAGGCAGCGGCGGGCTGACGGTGGACAAGCGGCTGGCCCACATCACCCTCCGGCAGAACGCCGCCGAAGACCGCGCCTACATCGAGAGCTGTTTCGGGCGCTCCCTCTACCCGCCGGAACGGCTGCACAAGGCCGAGCAGGAGCTTTGCACCGGCGATCATCTGGGGTGTCATCTCTGGTTCGCCGCCGGTGTCCCCAGCCCCGAACAGGCCCCCACCCCGGAAGCAAAGCATCTGGCCGAACAGGCGCAGCTGCAGGCCGACCGGAACCGCGCCTACTATGCCAAAAACCGGGAGCTGCACCGCAGCGTCGTGCTGCGGCTGACCGAGCAGATCCGCAACTGCATCCTCGTGCATCAGCAGCCCCATGCGCGGGTGGCCCGCAGCGGCAGTCTGGACCCCGTGCGGGTCTGGCGGGCCCCTGTGCTGGACGACGCCCGCGTCTTCCGCTGCGCTGAGGAGGAGAACCAGCCCGCCTTCACCGTAGACCTGCTGCTGGATGCGTCGGCCTCCCGCCTGCACTGTCAGGAGGTCATCGCGGCGCAGGGCGTCATCCTTGCCGAGAGCCTGACCGCCTGCGGCATCCCTGTGCGGGTCAGCTGCTTTTCCAGCCTGCGGGGCTACACGGTCCTGCGGGTGCTCAAAGGCTTTTCGGACAAGAACCTACAAAACATCCACCAGTATTTTGCCTCCGGCTGGAACCGCGACGGCCTGGCCCTGCGGGCTGCGGGCGACCTGTTGGACTTTGCGCCCGGCCCCGCGCCGCGTCATCTGCTCATCCTGCTGACGGACGCCTCCCCCAACGACAGCCGCCGTGTGCCGCCCTCTTCGGAGAACCCGCTGGGGCACGACTACGGCGGGGCCTTCGGTGTGGACGATGCCGCTGCCGAGGTGCGCGCCCTCCGCCGCAAGGGGCTGCGGGTCTCCGCCGTCTTCATGGGCGAAGACCGCTCCATCCCCGATGCCGAGCGCATCTACGGCAAAGATTTGGCCCGCATCCGCGGCATGGACCAGCTGGCCCGCGCGGCCGGGCAGCTCATCCAGAACGAGATCCGCGAGCTGGGCGATTGACTCCTCGCACCAAAAGACCGGGACTGCATGTTTGCGGCCCCGGTCTTTTGGTTACAACCATAGTGTTTATCTCTTTCCCCAATGCGCAAAAATATTTTTGCAATCTTCAAACTTTTAGTTGTAATTCGTGACAACTTATGCTATAATACAGCCAGAAAAGAACGAATCAATGGTTGTACGAGGAAGGAGACCCGTTATGGATGCCAATCGTTACTTTGAGCAGATGCACCAGGTCATGTCCGCACAGAAGCGCGATTTCTCGTTGATTTTGAGTGTAAAGGTGCAGGACCTTGGCGGCGCGGATGCCTACATCGAGCTGCGCCGGAACGCATCCGGCCGCGCACGGGTCTTCTATTCCACCATGGGCCGCCGCAACCTCAACTTCCAGTTGTTCCGCAAAGGTTGGCAGTTGTGCCACAACGCATCCGGCGAGATGACCGGCCGTTTCCCCACCAAAGCGGACGCCCTGTTGGACGCAGCGGACTTTTCCGCCTGCATCCGGGACGATGCCTTTGACCCGGCCCGCACGGAATTTCTCGTGAACCAGCTCCGACTTCTTTCGGACGCCTCCTGCCCTTCCCTGCCGCAGTCGGCCCGCGAAGGGGCACTCATCACCGTGGACAGCTTTGTGGGCCGTGGTGGGCACTGGTGCTATTGGAGCACACAGGCCGCTGACTGCCTGCCTCTCGCAGCGCTGCTCTGCTGGCTGGGTGATTTTCTGGCCGGGAGCGAGCGCCGCACCCTGCAAAACTGCCCGCAGGCCATGGAGCTGGCCGCGCAGTGGCAGGCGGAGCTTTGCTCGCCCTTCCCCTGCCCGGCGGACGCTGTCCGTTCTCCTGCCCAGCGCCCGGCCCCGCGCCGCGCCGCCCCTGCCGCGCAGAACCCCCACTGGCAGAGCATCCTGGCGGTGCTGGCCACCGTATGACAAAAGTGCCCCGCCCTCTGGTTTTCCAGAGAGCGGGGCACTTTTTCAATATTCGATCCCCTGCCGGGCGGCGATGCCCTTCTGGTAGGGGTGGCGGCAGCACTTCATCTCGGTGCTGTAATCCGCCGCATCCAGCATCCACTGCGGCGCAGCGTGTGCCGTCAGAACGCATTCCTGCCCATCCGGCCGGTGCAGAACCGCCGTTTGAAGCAGCTCTTTGTCCACCATATCCAGTTCCCATGCGGAACCGGCCTCGTCCAGAAGAAGCAGATCGGCCGGCTGGACCATGGCAGCCCGGAGGTTCTCATTTTGCAGTGCCCGCGTAGCCGCCTTTTCGGCGTCGTTCATCTGGAACACGAACTTCTGCCCGACCTTGCCGCGGTAGACTTTGGCCCCCAGCTGCTCCAGCAGCGGGACCTCGCCGCTTTTGCCGCCCTTCAGGAACTGCACGATGACCACACGCTTTCCGCTGCCCAATGCGCGCAGCGCGAGGCCCATGGCGGCTGTGGTCTTGCCCTTTCCATCGCCCCAATAGAGATGCAGCAATCCGCGCTCCATCATGCGTTTTCCTCCGTGTACTGGACGGTTTTCACCACGTGCAGGATGTGTTCCGCCTTCCAGTCGCAGGCATCCAGCACATAGCCGCCTGCGTTGGGGCCGCACCATGCGTGGAAGGTCTTGTGCGGCACCGCGAACCGCTCCATTGCGGCCATCTGGGTGCCGCCGTGCGCCACGATGACCAGCCGCTCCTCGCCGTCGGCAAGTGCCTTGTCCACCAGAGCGGCAAACGCCGCGCAGACGCGGTCACAGAAATCGCTCTTCCGCTCCCCGTCCGGGTGAGCGCTGGCTTCGTTCTGCCGGACCCACTCCAGATACTCCGGGTCCTGCTCCACACGGACGAACTTCTGCCCCTCGAACCGGCCGAAGTTCATCTCCTTCAGTCCCTCCACCGGCACCAGTTTTGCATCCGGAAAGAGGATCTTTGCCGTCTGCGACGTGCGCTGCAGCGGCGTCACGTAGACGACCTCCGGGGAAAAGTCCGCCCGCCGCAGCTGGGCCGCGCTTTCGGGCGAAAGCGGGATGTCCCGCTGGCCCTGATACCGTTTCTGGGCGTTGTATTCAGTTCTGCCATGGCGCAGCAGATAGATCCACATGGTGTTGTCTCCTTTTTTCATCCTTTTGCCGCCCCATTATAGCCGATTTCCGCAAAAGATACAAGCCGCCCACGGTTCATTCTTCCCCCCGCCTGCCACAGCATTCTTTTTGGTTTGCAATATCCAACCACGCGTATCCGTATGACACGCCCGTGCGCCTTTTGTCAAGCGTAAAAAAGCACCCGCCGCAGGATGTGCAGCAGGTGCCGGAAATTTGACCGTTCTTATTCGTACAGGGGGAACGCCTTGGTGAGCGCCAGAACGCGGGCGGAGATGTCGTCCCGCTTCTCGTCATAGTGCCAGATGCAGTCGGCAATGCAGTCGGCGATGATCTTCATCTCTGCCGGGCCCATGCCGCGCGTCGTGACGGCAGGAGTGCCCAGACGGACGCCGGAGGTCACGAAGGGGCTGCGGGTCTCGCCGGGCACGGTATTCTTGTTGGCCGTGATGTGCACACTGTCGAGGCGGGCTTCCAGCTCCTTGCCGGTGCATTCCTCCTCCCGCAGGTCGAGGAGCATCAGGTGGTTGTCGGTGCCGCCGGACACCAGCTTCACGCCGCGGGCCTGCAGCTCAGCCGCCATGGCCTGTGCATTCTCCACGATCTTGCGCGCATATTCTTTGAATTCCGGCTTCAGTGCCTCCCCAAAGCAGACGGCCTTTGCCGCAATGACATGCTCCAGCGGGCCGCCCTGGGTGCCGGGGAAGACGGCGGAATTGATCCGCTTGGCCAGCACCGTGTTGTTGGTCAGGATCAGACCGCCGCGCGGGCCGCGCAGGGTCTTGTGGGTCGTGGTGGTCACAACGTCTGCATAGGGCACCGGGCTCTGGTGATAGCCGCCCGCCACCAGACCGGCGATGTGGGCCATATCGACCATCAGGTAAGCGCCATAGCCGTGGGCGATCTCGGCCAGCTTTTCAAAGTCGATGGCGCGGGGGTAAGCCGACGCGCCCGCCACGATGAGCTTCGGGCGCACCGTTTTGACCTGCTTTTCCAGCGCTGCATAGTCGATGACGCCGTCCTCGTTGACGCCGTAGGAAACGAAGTGGTAGTTCTTGCCGGACATGTTCACCGGCGAGCCGTGGGTCAGGTGGCCGCCCTGCGACAGGTCCATGCCCATGACGGTATCGCCGACGTCCAGCAGTGCAAAGTAGACGGCCAGGTTGGCCTGTGCGCCGGAGTGCGGCTGCACGTTGGCATACTTGGCCCCGAACAGCCTGCAGGCGCGCTGGATAGCGATGTTCTCCACCTCATCCACATAGGTACAGCCGCCGTAATAGCGCTTGCCCGGCAGACCCTCGGCATACTTGTTGGTCAGCACCGTGCCCATCGCAGCCATCACGGCAGGCGAAACGATGTTCTCGCTGGCGATCAGCTCGATGTTCTCCCGCTGGCGGGTCAGCTCGCGGCCCATCGCCGCAGCCAGCTCCGGGTCAGCCTTGCCCACCAAGCCGATGGTGTCCATCATTTCATCGTACATTTTCACTACCCCTCTCTGACAGATCGTTCCGGGCAGAGCGGCTCCGAAGTGAGCCTTGCTCCCCTCCTCTTTATGATAACAAAATCAGCCCCGATGCGCAACCATATTTTCGCCTAAACCCTTGCTTTTTTTGCGGCCAGCGTTTATTATATCTGTATAAAAATCCGTTCCCGCGTTTGTGCAGCTTTTCAGAATCAGCCTGCACAAACTCCGGTGGAAACGAGGGAGAAATTCGCAGATGGATCATTCCCTGCAAAAAGCAGCCCAGCGCAAAGCGGGCATCGCCGCACGGCGGGCACTTTCCGCCGCCGCACGTTCTGCCGCAGACGCCGCGCTGTGCCGCCGCATCGCAGCACTGCACTGCTTTCAGAACGCCCGGACGCTCCTTGCCTATGCCGCCTTCGGCGGGGAGGCAGACCTGTCCGCTCTGCTGGCGGAGGCCGTGCAGCAGGGCAAGACCGTCGCCTATCCCATCTGCGGCGCGGGCTTCACCCTGACGGCCGCTGTGCCCGGCCCGGACGGCTGGGAGGTAGGTGCATACGGCATCCGGACCCCCATCCCGGAACGGGCGCAGCTGCTCCCACCCGAAGCGCTCGACCTGGTGCTGGTGCCCTGCACGGCCTTTGATGCCGCCTGCCGCCGCGTCGGGATGGGAAAAGGCTACTATGACCGCTACCTGCCCCGTTGCCGGAACGCTGTACTGCTCGGCACCGCCTTTGAGGCGCAGCGGGTGGAGCAGGCCGCTGTGGACGCGCACGACCAGCGGCTGGACGGATTTGCAACAGAGGAGGGGATCTATCGTGGAACTGATGAATTTGAGCTGTGAAGCGTTTTTAGAAGACCTTGCCGGCAGCGCCCCGGCACCGGGCGGCGGCGGGGCCGCAGCTCTGGTGGGTGCCGCCGGTGCCGCCCTTGGCAATATGGTCGGCAGCCTGACCATCGGCAAGAAAAAATATGCCGCCGTGGAGGCGGACATCCTTGTCCTGAACCGCCGTGCCACCGCCCTCCGCAAGCGGCTGGAAGGGCTGGTACAAGCCGACGCCGACGCCTTTACACCGCTGGCCGCAGCCTACAAGCTGCCCAAAGAGACCCCGGAGCAGCAGGCCCACAAAGCCGCTGTGCTGGAGACCGCGCTGGAAGGGGCCTGTGCTGTGCCGCTGGAGATCATGTCCGCCTGCTGTGAGGGTATTGCGCTGGCGGCGGAATACGCCGAAAAGGGCAGTGTGATGGCCGTATCGGATGCCGGGTGCGCTGCACTGTTCTGCAAAGCCGCCCTGCAGGCCGCCGGGCTCAATGTCTCCATCAACACCCGGCTGATGGCCGACAATGCCCGCGCCGCCGCCCTGAATGCACAGGCTGACGCCATGCTGGCGGAATTTGTGCCGCAGGCCGACCAGGTCTACGAGAAACTCACACATTCATCGAGGGGGTAATTCTGATGGCAACGATTTTGAAGGGCGCGCCCGTTGTGGCCGCCATGAACGAAGCAAACGCCGCCCGCTGTGCTGCAATGCAGGAAAAGGGCGTCGTGCCCACGCTGGCCGTGGTGCGCGTGGGTGCCCGCCCGGACGACCTTTCCTACGAAAAAGGCGTCCTGACCCGCTGCGGCAAGGTGGGCGTCGCCGTAAAGCAGTTCCTTCTGCCCGAAGATGCTGCACAGGATGCGCTTCTGGAGGTCATCCGACAGATCAACGCAGACCCGTCCATCCACGGCTGTCTGCTCTTCCGCCCTCTGCCCAGGCAGTTCGATGACCGCGCCGTCCGCGCGGCGCTGGCCCCGGAAAAGGACATCGACGGCATCACGGACGGTTCGCTGGCCGGTGTGTTCACCAACACCGCCATCGGCTACCCGCCCTGCACCGCACAGGCCTGTCTGGAGATCCTGAAGTATTATCAGGTGCCGCTCTCTGGTCGGCGGGCCGTGGTCGTGGGCCGCAGCCTCGTGGTCGGCAAGCCCGCCGCCATGATGCTGGACCGGGAAAACGCCACGGTGACGCTCTGCAATTCCCGCACCCAGGCCCTGCCCGCCCTCTGCAAAGAGGCCGACGTCGTGGTCGTTGCCATGGGGCGGCAGGGCTTTATCGGCAGCGACTGCCTGCGCGAAGGCCAAGTTGTGGTCGATGTGGGCATCCATATCAACGCAGAGGGCAAGCTCTGCGGCGACGTCCGCTTTGACGAGGCAGAACCCCTCGTCGAGGCCATTACCCCGGTACCCGGCGGCGTGGGCACCGTGACCACCTCCGTGCTGGTCGGCCATGTGGTGGATGCCGCAGAAAAAACGCTGTAACAAACGATAGCAATTCAACTTTTTATAGCAGTTTGCGTTTTTCATGCACAAGCAGCACCCGCAAACTGCATATCGCAAAGATGCCGTTTGAATGTTGCACTCATTTCTTGACTTTCGATAAAATTTGCGATAAACGATTTTTTGAAGGAATATAATCATGTCGAAAGATGAATATTTGATCACAGATCCACCCCTGAAAGCGCTGACTGTTTTTGCGATGCCGATGATCCTTGGCAGCTTTTTTCAACAAGTATACAATATGGCCGATTCCATAATAGTTGGTCAATTTGTTGGCTCCTCGGCACTTGCGGCTGTTGGTGCTTGTGCTGCACTGACCAATGTTTTTATTTGTGTGGCGCTTGGTGCTGGTGTGGGCGCAGGTGTGCTTGTAAGCCGCTATTTTGGTGCAAGAAATTATGGTAGAATGAAAACCATTGTGTCAACGTCCCTGATCAGCTTTTTGATCTTAAGCGTTGTCCTTGGTGTCTTTGGCTTTTGCTTTTCTCATTTCATGATGAGCGGATTACAGACCCCTGCCGATATATTGGAAGAAGCAGCATTGTATCTGCGTGTCTACTTTGTGGGTTTCCCGTTTCTATTCATGTACAACATTCTTTCCACCATGTTCACTTCCATCGGTGAATCCAAAATTCCGTTGGGACTGCTGATATTCTCATCGATCCTGAATATTTTTATGGATCTCTGGATGGTGGCTGGTCTTGGTCTGGGGGTGTTTGGTGCAGCCCTTGCGACCTTGATTGCACAAGGAATTTCTGCCGTGTTTTCGTTTTTGATCTTTCTGTCTCGGATGCGGCAATACAAGAGCTCCTTTCGCAGGTTCGACCGGCAGGAGCTGTATTCCATGCTTCGCATTGCGGTACCATCGGTTTTGCAGCAGTCCACAGTGTCTATCGGTATGATGATCGTGCAGGCAGTGGTCAATCCCTTCGGCACACAGGCACTTGCCGGGTATGCAGCAACAATGCGGGTAGAAAATGTTTTTTCGCTGATCTTCGTATCCATCGGCAATGCAGTTTCGCCGTTTGTATCCCAGAATCTTGGCGCAAAGAAAATTGAGCGCATCAAAAAAGGTTATCATGCTGCACTGGTGTTGGATCTATGCTTTGCAGTTCTTGCTTTCGTGGTCATTGAAACACTGCACACACAGATTTCCTCGTTGTTCTTGGGAAAAGACGGAACCGCGTTGGCCTATCAGGTGTCCGGTGATTATATGAGATGGCTTGGTTACTTTTTCATCTTCATGGGCATCAAGATGGCAACGGATGGCGTTCTTCGCGGACTTGGGATCATGCGGCCATTTCTTATTGCAAATATGGTAAACCTTGCAATCCGCTTGTCTGTTGCTTTGATTTGTGCCCCGCGTTTTGGCATTGCTTTTGTTTGGCTTGCAGTCCCGGCAGGTTGGCTTGCAAACTTCCTTATTTCCTATGCGGCGCTCAGAAGATCGTGGCCAGAGGATAAAGCAGCGGTATCTCAATGATTTCATGCAGTGGAGAGGTGCTTTTTCTGCGTAAATTCAAGGCACGAACGCTGGATGCTCCTCCGAACGCGATCCCATGTGCTTTTCAAGCGGTTTCGCCTTCCGACTGCTCCGGCTGGTTCAAATCTTGTGATTATTTGCACTATCGCAATTTTCAAAAATAGTACCTATCAACACAGCATATTTGCCTTTGCAGGGTACGAAAAAAGGCGCTCGGTGAGTGTTCACCAAGCGCCTTTGCTTTCGATTCTTAAAGTATAGCGTTTTTTCGTTCGCTTTCAATCTGAAAATCGCAACAACTTTTTCCGCGCAGATTTCCGTGTTTTGTAAAGTTGTACAAAGTCAGACCTTTATTTTTGTCGATTACCGGGTCAGCAGCAGAAGCCAGGCCGAAGCCACCGCCTGCAGGATAAGCCAGCGGGCCACCACCTGCTCATCGCTCCAGCCCATCCGCTTGCGCACATGGTCATGCAGCGGGGTCAGGGTGTGTTTGAGGATGCTGATGTGTAAAAACCGCTTGAAGCTGATCTTCAGGATGCCCAGGCTGCCGTCCACGATGAAGACCAGCGCCGCCAGCAGGAAGGAGAACGGGTGGCTGCTCTTGAGTGCCAGCACCGCGAGGAAGAAGCCCATGGCGCGACTGCCCGCGTCACCCATCAGCAGGGTGGAGGGCTTGGCATTCATCCACAGGTAGGCCAGCAGTGCGCCGATGAAGACGATGGCGGCGGTGCTGTAGTCCCCCAGTTCCTCGCCATAAGCCAGCAGGAAGGTGCCGATGCTGACCACCGCCAGGCTGGCCGACAGGCCGTCCACACCGTCGGTGCAGTTGACGACGTTGATGCTGGCCCAGATGAGGACGACGATGAGCACGAGGTAGAGCGGATACGGGATGGCAAAGCTCCACTGCAAAAAGTTCACGGTGGTGCTGTTGAAGTTCAGGTAGGTCACACCCGCCACAATGGCGATGACGAGGTCGATGAGGCCTTTTTTGTATTCGTTCCAGGCCACCTCGGAGGCATCGTCAAAATAGCCGGAGAGCATGGAGGCAATGAGCAGCACGGTATAGATGATATACTCGGTGCGCAGCGGCACCACCGCCAGCGTGACCAGCGCGATGCAGAGCACGAAGATGAGGCCGGAGCCGCGGGCCTTGCCTTTGGAAAGCTCGCCGTTCACCGCAAACGCGCGGCCATGGTCGTGGGGGAGCTTCTCCCGGAAGACCGAATCCATCAGCGCCGTCAGCGCAAAAGCCAGCAAAAATCCCAGCGCGTCCACGGTGCGCTGACTGCCCGATAACAGTTGGAGCATACGATTTTCCTCTTTCCCGGAGCCGCACACAGCGCCGCTCCTGTTGTTTCACTCATAGGTAAGGAAAGTGTATCACGCCCGGCTGAAAAAATCAATCTCCTGCGCACAAAACACGCCGGTTTGACATTTTTCATTCTTCCTTATATAATAGGGATACTCTGTCCCCCTGTGCGGGGCATTTTTTATGCGAACAGGAGAAGCCATGACACTTTCACTCGAACAGCTCTCCTCCCGGATGCGCCGGGGGGAGGACATCCCCTTGCGGGAAACAGCGCAGGTCGTGCTGGCGCTGAGCGTCCCTTCCATTTTGCAGCAGATGGTCGTCACCGCCATGGAATACATCGACGCCGCCATGGTGGGCCACATCGGGGCCGAAGCCACGGCCGCCATCGGCATCGTCAGTTCCAGCACCTGGCTGCTCCACGGCATCCTGGTGGGGCTGTACACTGCCTTTTCCATCCAGATCGCGCAGTATCTCGGCGCCGACCGCCAGGCCGACGCACGCGGCGTGCTGCGACAGGCCATGCTCTTCAATCTCATCCTGGGTCTGGCGGCGGCAGGGTTCGGCATCGGCATCAGCCGCTTTCTGCCCGGCTGGCTGGGCGCTGACCTCTCGCTGCAGGCCAACGCTTCCGCCTACTTTGCCATCTGGTCGGCCGCCCTCCCCTTCACCATGGCCATGGGCATGTACGCCGCCATGCTCCGTGCCACCGGCGACGCCCTGACGCCCGGCCTCATCAGCATCCTCGTCTGCGGGCTGGACGTCGTGTTCAACTTTTTCCTCATCAACCCCACCCGGACGCTGCCCCTCTTCGGCACCCGCGTCACCGTCTGGGGTGCCGGGCTGGGCGTTCCGGGTGCGGCGCTGGGCACCGCCCTTTCCAACGTGATCGGCGGGCTGCTGGCGCTGGCCATCCTGCTGCTGCGGGACGGCCCCCTCTGCATCCGGAAGCCCGGCTCCTGGAAGATCACCCGCGCCTGCCTGCTCAACCTCTGGCGGGTGGGTGCCCCGCTGGCCGCAGAGCGCGCAGCCCTCTCCTCGGCGCAGGTGGTGCTGGTGCGCATCGTGTCGGGGCTGGGCACGGTGGCCATCGCCGCCAACAGCCTCGGCGTCAGTGCCGAGGGGCTGTGCTACATGGCCGGTTACGGCATCCAGGACGCCGCCATCGCCCTCATCGGGCAGGCTGTGGGTGCCAACCGAAAGGACATGGCCAGGCGGTTCGCCTGGCTCTGCACCGGCATCGGCATCGGCATCATGGCGCTGTCCGGCATGGGGCTGTGGGTGTTTGCCCCGGCGCTGATGGGCATCTTTACCGCCGACGCCGCCGTCATCGCGCTGGGTGCGCGGGTGCTGCGCATCGAAGCTTTCGCCGAACCGATGTTCGGGGCCAGCATCGTGGCCAGCGGTGCCATGCAGGGCGCGGGCGACAGCACCGCCTGCTTCGTGCTGAACCTCGTCAGCATGTGGGGCATCCGGCTGACGCTGGCCTCCTTCTTTGCGCCCCGGTTCGGGCTGGCGGGCGTGTGGGGTTCCATGTGCTGTGAGCTCTGCATCCGCGGCCTGCTCTTCCTCTTCCGCCTTGCCCGCGGCAAGTGGCTGGAAAAAGGAGCCTTAACCTAAAAAAGACCCTCTCCGGCATTGCTCCGCAATGCCGGAGAGGGTCTTTTTTACTTTCTGCCGTGCAGGATGGGCGACAGCGGCTTATAGATCACCATGCAGAGCACCGCATCCAGCAGGCCCTTGACCAGCGTGAAGGGCATGTTGAAGATGACGAGGCACTTGATGAGGCTGTCTGCCGAGGGCAGGATGGCCTGGTACATGCCGAGGATGGCTTCCAGCGGCATGTGGTAGAACTGCACATAGGCCGGATAGGTGATGAAGTAGTTGGACGGCACACTGAACACCGCCATGGCCGCTGCACCGATCAGCGCACCGAGGATGGCCGTTTTGCGGCTCTTGCGGTGCTTGTAAATGCAGCCCGCCGTGACCGAGAAGACCGCGCCCAGCATGAAGTTGCACAGCTCGCCGACACACGCGGTACTGGTGCCCTTGATGACGATGTGGAGCAGGTTCTTCATGAAGCTGATGACGGCACCGTACACCGGGCCCAGCGCAAACGCACCCAGCAGGGCGGGCAGGTCGGAGAAGTCCATCTTGACGAAGGACGGGATGAGCATCGGGATGGGGAACTCGATGAACATCAGGATGAAGGCCACCGCGCTGAGCATGGCGGCTACGGTCAAGTTGTGGGTCGTGTTTTTTTTCATGGTAATTTCCTCCCGTGGGGACACATGGCCCCGCTCAATTGAACTGGAAAGCCCTTTTCGCGCCGTACCGGAACCGGGAAGACAACCAAAAACGCGCCCTGCCGCAGCAAACACTGCAACAGGGCACGCAAACAATTCGATTTGTCTGCCGTTTCTTGCATCCGGACTATACCGTTGGCCCCGGAGTCTCACCGGGTCAGCACTCTTTGGGAGTGGTCGCGGGCTGTACCGCCAGTGGGGAATCGCACCCCGCCCTGAAACGAACTTTCTGGGCAGAGTATAACGCGCCGGGCTGCACTTGTCAACCCCCAATTTCGGTTGCCCTTTCCGCGCGCTTTATGGTATACTGAGGCGTAATATTTTATTTCCGAGGAGTTTTTGCCATGATCTTTTCCATCCGCGATCTCGCGTTCGAGATCGGTTCCCTCTATCTGGAAGGCTGGCTTGCCCTGGCGGCGCGCTGCGTCTGTGCGCTGCTGCTCTTTGCCGCCGGGGCGCTGGTCTCCCTGCTGCTGCGCAAGAAGCTCTTCCCCATCCTGCAGGCCCGCAGCTGGCATTTTGCCGCCACCCCCATCCTGCTGCGCAGTCTGGATCGCCCGCTGGAACGGATGGCCGTCTTCACCGGTCTCTACCTTGCGCTGACCAGCCTGCCGTGGGCCATCACCGGCCTGCCCAAATTCCTGCTCGTGGCCTACAAGGTCGTGATGAGCTTTCTGTTCTGCGAGGGTCTGTATCAGGCCTCGGATGTGGCTGACCTGCTGCTGGCCTCCTGCAGCCTGGAGATCCGCTCCAACAAGACCCTGCTCGCCCTGCTGAACACGACCTACAAGGTGCTGGTGGTCGTGCTCGGCGTTGCCACCATCGCGCAGGTCATCGGCTTCCCCATCGGCAGCATCGTCGCCGGTGCCGGCCTTGTCGGCCTGACCATTTCGCTGGCCGCACAGGAGAGCGCCAGCAACCTGTTCGGCGGTCTGGTCATCCTGCTCGACAAGCCCTTCTCGGTGGGCGACTGGATCACCGTGGGCGAGATCGAGGGCGAAGTCATCGACATCAACTTCCGCTCCACCCGCATCCGCGCCATGGACAAAACGGTCAGCATCGTCACCAACAGCAAGATCTGTTCTTCCACGGTGCAGAACGCTGCGCTGCGCACCATGCGGCCCTATCGGTTCACGCTGGGCGTCACCTACAACACCACCCGCCCCCAGCTGGAAAAGCTGATGGCCGACCTCAAGACCATGCTGGACGAAAGCCCCTACACCCAGAAGGGCAGCAACATCGTCCGGCTGACCAGCTTTGGCGATTCCAGCATCAACATTCTGGTTTCCGCCTATCTTCAGACAAACACCTACGCCGTCTTCCTCGAAGAGCAGAACGACCTGAACCTGAACATCATGGACATCATGCAGGCCGACGGCGTGGACTTTGCCTTCCCCTCCACCAGCGTCTACATCGAAAAATCCGGCTCCTGAGCTGCACTCCTCCGCTCCCTCTCACGAGGGAGTTTTTTTGTTTGCAGGCAGATGGAGTTTTCGTGCATTGCACTCACAAGGCCACATCCAGCGCCATCATCAGCGCAAAGCCCAGCACCACGCTGATGACCCCGGCAGGCTCATCGGCCTCCACGGCTTCGGGGATCATCTCCTGCGCCGTCACGCAGACCATACACCCGGCGGCGGCGCTCATCAGCCAGGGCAGAGCAGCCTGCACCCAGCCCGCCAGGGCCAGTGCCAGCAGCGCCCCCAGCGGTTCCACCAGCCCGGAGGCCAGCCCAGCCCCGAACGCCCGCTTCCGGCTCTCCCCGTTTTGCAGCAGCGGCAGGCTGACCGCCGCGCCCTCCGGAATGTTCTGCAGCCCGATGCCCAGCGCCAGAGCCAGCGCACCGCTCATGGCGTCCGCCTCCCCGGACAGCGCCAGCGCAGCCGCCAGACCCACCACCATGCCTTCCGGCAGGTTGTGCAGGGTCACGGCCAGCACCATTCGGCCGCAGTGCCCGGCCCCGGCACCTGTCAGCAGCGTCCCCGCCGCCTGTTCCAGCCGCAGCAGGCCCACTGCTCCGATGACCAGCCCCGCCGTGGGCGGGAGCCACGCAGGCAGCAACCCTTCCTCTGCCCGCTGGATGGCCGGCAGCAGCAGGCTCCACACACTGGCCGCCAGCATGATGCCCGCCGCCATGCCGCAGAGCATCCGCCGCGTCTTCGGCTCCTGCGTCGGCCGCATCAGAAAGACACCGGCCGCCCCCACCGTTGTGCAGCAGGCTGGCAGCAGCAGGACCGCCGCCAACAGAAAAAAGATCCCGTTCAAAACGCATTCCCCCTTCCCGCCGTTCTATGCAGGAAAGAGGAATGTGGTGAACGGGATCGTCCCTGTTTCAGAAGGGATCGTCGTCTTCTGCGTCGGCATCGCCGCACGCTCCGTCATCGTCCGAGGCGAACGCGCTGTCCGTATCTTCGCCGCCGAAATTGCGGTCGAACGCAGTCATATACTGTGCATAGCCCTCATCCCCTGTGCCAAAGTAACCAAGATCAAAGTCTTTCATCGCGGTGTCCTCCTGCTGTCGTTTCTGTCCCGAACAGGCCTTTCCTGTTCTGTTTTCCATTATACACTTTTGCCATCCCATAAACCGGATATTCAAACTATGATTCTGCACCGTTGGTGCAGCGGCTTTTGTGTATCCTTCTTTTGCCTGGTTTTGCAGATTTTGTGAAAATGACAGTCTGCTAAAAAAGCCTTGACTTTTGGGCAATATTTCTAACAAATGTGTGGATTTTCCTTTGTGAATGCAATCTTTGCCGAAAAGCCCTTGATTTTTTTGACAAACGGACTAGAATATCATTTTGCAGAACGATCCCGCCTGTGAGGGGTCGGCTGTGAATTTTTTAGATCGTAAGGAGATTTTGGAATATGAAACTCAAGAATGTTGCTGTTGTCGTTGCTGCTCTGGTTCTGGCTGTTGGTATGACTGCCTGCGGCGGCTCTTCTTCCACTGCCGCTTCTTCTACCGCAGAGTCTGCGGCTTCTTCCGTTGCTTCGGTCTCTGCTTCCTCTGAGGCAGCTTCCAGCGAAGCCGCATCCTCTGAAGCTGCATCTTCTGAGGCAGCTTCCAGCGAGGCTGCTTCCTCTGTGGCTGCTTCTTCCACTGCCGCCTAAGTTCTGATTTTGTCCCGTTGCAAATAGCGGAATGCCGCCCTACAGGCTCTCACCTGTGGGGCGGCATTCTATTTTTTTATTGACACTTCTCCCGAATGGGTCAGACGCCCCAGAACAGGATGCCCAGCCCTGCTGCCAGAACGATCATTCCGATCGGCGAGGGGGCTTTTTTTATTACCTTTTTGTAGGCGAAGTGCACCGCCCACAAAAGGGCAAACACCGCCGCCGACCGGGCCGAAACGGAGAGCCCGCTGCCCACGGTCGTGAAGCCCGCCAGCGTGGAGAGCGCCATGGTCAGGGCCGTGGCCAGGATCATCGCCACAACGCAGGGCCGCACTCCGGAGAGGAAGGCTTCCACCCCCGCATACTTCATCAGGTTTTGCAGCACCGCTGCGATGAGCAGAATGATGACAAACGAAGGCAGCACCACGCCCAGCGTGGCGAGAAACGCACCCAGCAGCCCTCCTTGCGAGGAGCCGATGAAGGTCGCCATGTTGACGGCCAGCGGGCCGGGGGTAGACTCCGACACTGCGATGAAGCTCAAAAAATCGCTCTCGGTCAGCCAGCCATGCGAAAGCACAGTCTCCCGCACCAGCGAGATCATCCCGTAGCCGCCGCCAAAGGAGAGCGCCCCGATCATGAGAAAGTTCAGGAACAGCTGCACATAGATCATCTTCCCGCACCCGCTTTCTTCACAAGATAGAGCAGCACCCCCGCTGCCCCGCTGAGCAGGATGTAGTAGATGGACGAAAACGACACCGCCGCCACCGAACAGCCCACCATGGCCGCGATGACCGCCGCCAGGATGCAGACGTTGAACGCATTCCGTTCCAGCTGGCGCAGCATCTTCAGCCCCGCCGAGAGGATGAGGTAGATGACGCAGACCTGGATGCCCCGGAACGCATGGGCTACCACCGTCAGGCTCAGAAAGCGGTCAAAAAACAGCGAGATGCAGTAGATGACCACAAAGGACGGGATGCAGACGGCCACCGTGGAAGCTGCCGCTCCGGCGGTGCCGTCGATCTTATAGCCGATGTAGGTGGCGCTGTTCACCGCCACGGGGCCGGGCGTAGACTCGGCGATGGCGACCATATCCAGAAATTCCTCTCTGGACACCCACTGTTTTTCCTCGACGAATTCGTGCTCCAGCAGGGCGACCATGGCATAGCCGCCGCCAAAGGTAAACGCGCCGATCTTCAGGAATGTCCAGAACAGGGTCGAAACTTTTTTCATTCCGGTTCCCTCCCAAAAACGAATCGTTTGTTTGTTTCATGTCTCCTTACTATATCGCCCTGCCGCCCGCCTGTCAAGAATCACTCCGCCCGCAGAGATTGGATCTCCGTGCAGAAAGCGGCGCAGCTCTTCTCTTTCTCCGCGCGGCATGGTATACTGAACACAGACACCTGATGTTACAGAAAAGAGGTCTTATTTTATGAAAACCGCATTGACCATTGCGGGCAGTGATTCCAGTGGCGGTGCCGGCATCCAGGCCGACATCAAGACCATGGCGGCCAACGGCGTCTTCGCCATGAGTGCCATCACGGCCCTGACCGCACAGAACACCACCGGTGTGACCGGCATCTTTGAGACGACGCCGGAGTTTCTGGCCGCTCAGCTGGACGCCGTGTTCACCGACATCTACCCCGACGCCGTGAAGATCGGCATGGTCTCCTCGGCACCGCTCATCCGCACCATCGCCGAGCGGCTGCGCTTCTATGAGGCAAAGCACATCGTGGTGGACCCGGTGATGGTGGCCACCTCCGGCTCCCGGCTGCTGCGGGACGACGCCATGCAAGCCCTCACGGAGCAGCTGCTCCCGCTGGCAGAGGTCGTCACGCCCAACATCCCGGAAGCCGAGATCCTTTCCGGCCTAGTCATCACCGACGCCGCCGGGATGGAAGCCGCCGCCCGGAAGATCAGCGAGCAGTACGGCTGTTCCGTCCTCTGCAAGGGCGGGCACAAGGTCAATGATGCCGACGACCTGCTCTGGCGGAACGGCAGCGGGAAGTGGTTCCGTGGGGAGCGCATCCACAACCCCAACACCCACGGCACCGGCTGCACCCTGTCCAGCGCCATCGCCTCCAATCTGGCCAAAGGCTATGACCTGGACTCCTCGGTCGAGCGGGCCAAGGAATACATTTCCGGCTGTCTGTCCGCCATGCTGGACCTTGGCAAAGGTTCCGGCCCCATGAACCACATGCACAAGCTCTTCCTCGATTAAGCAGCACGAAGCCCCCATCCCTGCGGTGCAGAGATGGGGGCTTCAGTCTGCGTTATTTTGCCCAGGTGACCGCTTCGCTTCCGGTATAGTCGAACCGGCCGTCGTTCTTTTCTTCCAGTGCCTTGATCATGTGATAGGTGTATTCGTTGTACGGCGTCGGGATGCCCAGCTCTGCACCCATCCGCATCAGGGCACCGGAGAACATGTCGATCTCGGTGTGGCGTCCGGCGTCCAGATCCTGCAATGTGGAGTATCGGGCCGTGGGCGGCACGGCACTGCCCCGCCCGGCGGCGGCATCGGCGATGCGCAGGTCGATGCCTTTGGCCGCTGCAATGGCCTCCAGCTCCCGGCGCAGACCGTCGCTGATGGCCTGCATGTGTACGCTGTCCCGGTAGCAGCCCACGCCCGCGCCCAGGATGGCCTGTGGCAGGTTGTTGCAGACGTTCAGGCGGAACTTGGCCCACATTTCTTCCCGGATGTGCTCCGTGACCCGGTAGTGGATGCCGCTCCCCTCGAACAGTTCCACGATGGCCTGCACCCGCTCGCTCTGGAACGGTGCCTCCTGCTCGCCGAAGATGATGCCCAGCGTGGCGTCCGGGTCAAAGTGGAAACCGTCGGCCTCCTTATGAGACGCCACCTTGATGAGCGAGCGGATGACATGCGCATCCCCCACCTCAGCAGCGATGCGCTCCTCGCTGTCCACGCCGTTCATCAGGCTCATGACCACCGTGTGCTCTCCCACAGCCTCCCGGATGCTGTCCATTGCGCCGGGCAGCGCACCGTATTTCAGGCAGACCACGAGAAAGTCCACCCCGTGGGCCTCCTCCGGTGCCCAGACCTCCGGGCGGTAGGTCCTGCCGTTGATGCCAATGCCGTTTGCCTTCAGCCGCGCGGCGCGTTCGCCCTCGGCCAGCACCCCCAGCCGGATGCCCGGCTTGCCCGCCAGACCCCAGATCACATACGAACCCACGGCACCGGCTCCCAGCACCGCCACAGTTTGCATCTTCATTCTTCGTTCCCCCTCGTTTTGTATTGCGTTTTCATTCTAGCACGAAGCCGCGCCTCTTTGCAAGATGCTGCCCTGCCGGATGTTCTTTTTGGGGCGGGCCTGCTCTGTTTTCCTTGCAAAGCGCCGTCCGCTCCTCTATAATAAAATCTCAAGCTGTCGATTTCAAAAAAGGAGAAGTACCATGGAACATTGGCACCGCAGCGGGCAGGCCCTGCTCAACGAAATTTCATCCACCCGGCTCCCCGCCAGCCAGCTGGCCGTCTGGTCGATCGGCCAGTGCGGGTTCATTTTCAAGTACGAGGACACCGTCGTCTGCATCGACCCGGTACTCAGCGACCTGACCGGCCCCAGTGGCTCCCGCCGCTGCTACCCGGCCCCCTTTGCACCGGAGGCACTGCGGGCAGACCTCGTGCTCTGCACCCACGGCCACGCCGACCACATGGCAAAAGATACCCTGCGCGGGCTGGCCCGGCATCCCGCCGCCCGGTTTGTTCTGCCCGCCGGGTGCTCTGCCCTCGCCGCCGAATACGGCATCCCGGCAGACCGCATCACAACGGTGCAGGAAGGTTCCATCCTGCCGCTGGGCGGAGTCACCATCCGGGCCTTTTCCGCCGCCCACCCGGAGCACATTCTGGATGCGGGCGACCCCGGCATGGCGCTGGGGTATCAGCTCACCTTCGGCGGCTTTACGGTCGTGCACCTGGGTGACACCTACCTGACGCCCCATCTGTACGAAACGCTGCAGGCGCTCCCCCGCCCCGACCTGCTGCTGGCCCCCATCAACGGGCAGGACTTCTTCCGCACCCAGCGCAACTGCATCGGCAATCTGGAAGCCGAGGAGGCCGCTCAGCTGGCCGTCCGGCTGAGCGCGGCCTGCACCATCCCCACCCATTACGACATGGTGCAGGGCAACACCGTGGACCCGCTGCGGTTCGCTGCGGCCCTGCGTCAGCTGGACCCCGCCGCCTGTTTCGCCCTGCCTGCGCTGGGCGAGCGGCTGCTCTTCCAGGCCGATGCAGGCCGGAAGGACAGCAGCGTTTTCTCCTGCCCGCCGCCGTCCTCGTCCATCCAGCGGTAGTCTGTGCTGCGGGTGAGAAGTCCCTGATAGCGCACGCCGTCCGGTCTGGCCATCGACGCCAGCAGCCAGTCCACCTCCAGCGGCTGGGCAAACCGCACCGTGCCGCTCAGGGTCACAAACGACTGCCCCTCGATGGTGAACCGCACTGCACAGCCGGTCTGTGTGCGCAGGACTTCCAGCGACGCCGTGTCGGTCCGGAGCGTTTGGGTCGTATTCGCGGCCAGCCGGGCTGCCCGGACGGTCTGCTCTGCACGGAGAGTGCAAGGCTCCTGCGGGTCCATCCGCAGGTCGATGAGCGCTTCCACCGTCCGGATGCTCCGGCGTTCCAGCGCCGTCTCCACGGCCCTCCGGGTGGTCTGCCCGCTCCGGTAGAGCACGACGGCCCGGTCGTTCTGCGAGAGGATGACCGCCGGAGCCATTTTACTGCCCACCAGTTCCACACGGACCACGTCCCGGCTGAGGGCATTTCCGGCCCCGATGGCAAGCGCCGCTGTGAGCAGCACAGCGGGCACCGCCGCCCGCAGCCGGATGTTCCAGTGCCAGGCCAGCCCCAGCAGCGCAGCCAGCAGCAGGCAGACGAGCGCCGCGTAGGCCGTATCAAAATAGATCTGCGCACCCGGCCAGCCGGACACCCACAGGGCCCAGCGGTCGAGCAGGTCCACCAGAACTTCTGCCCCGAACGCCGTGACCCGGTGCAGCGGCTCCAGCACCGGGGCCAGACCGGTGAGTGCTGCCGCCAGCCCCAGCAAGAGGATCGGTTCGACCAGCCAGAGCACGGCCACGCTGGAGACCAGCGCATACAGGCTGGTGCTCAGGCCCCGCAGCACCAGCACCGGAAAGGTCGCCATGCAGGCACAGCCGGAGACGCAGAGCGTCTCCCACACCGCTGCCCCCTGCTGCCGCAGACAGTTTGCAAGGACTCCGCCGCGTTTGCCGGCGGTTTTTTTGTTGCGGCGGCGTTTTTCTTCCCGCCGCTCTGCACTGCGTCGGGCCAGTGCGGCACCCGCCAGCGTCCCCAGCACCGCCGCATAGGAAAAAACCCGATGTCGCAGACCGCGTAGCTGTTGCCTGCGGTCATCAGCACACCCGCCACGCCGAGGGAGGTCAGCGCATCCGCCGGGCCATAGACCCAGACGCCCAGCGCGCTGATCCACACGGCTGCCCCGGCCCGGAGGACGGACGGCGTGAAGCCGGTCACTCCCACCAGCAGCACCGCCATCCCGGCCCGAAGCAGAGCATTCCGGCGGCAGCTGGCGTAGCTGCGCAGTTTTCTGCGTTTCAGTCGGAACCGGACCAGCACACTTCCGCAGAGGATGGAGACGTGCATTCCGCTGACGACCAGCACATGGGAAAGCCCGGCCCCGCGATACGCCTTCCGGAGGCAGGTGGAGAGATGGGTACGGTCACCCGTGACCATTGCGGCCAGAACACCCGCCGGGCCCTCTGCCATGCCACGCCGCAGCGCAGCGCTCAACCGGCTTTGCAGGCGGGCTGTCCGGGCGCGGAACGAGCGGCTTTCTCCCAGACGTTCCAGCTTGGTGCCCCCGGCAAGTTCTGCATTCAATGCAATGCCGTCGGCATAGGCGGAACGCTGTTCCCCTTCCGGCCGTGCTTCCAGTGCAAAGGTCCCGCGCACCCGCTCCCCGGCGCTGCATCTCGGCAGGGCGGCGCATTCCACGCGGAAGTTCGCCGCTTCGCCGTCCACTGTTTCCACACGGAGAACGGCATCCACGACGCCCGGATAAAAGGAGGTGCGGACCTGCTCCACCTCGGCGGTCAGCGTGACAGAGATGCCGTCATAGGCGGCCTGCAGAGCGTTCAGCCGGGCGTGGGTGCGCAGCACCGCCCCAAGGCCCAGCACGGCCCCTGCCAGCAGCAGAATGCCGCCCAGTTTCAGGGGCTTTCGGCCCCGCACGGCGGCAAGGAGCCCGCAAACAAAAATTGCCGCAAGCAGCGGCAAAAGCCATGCTTGCGGCAAAAAGGCGCACACCAACTCCACCCCCAGCGCACCGGCGCAAAAGAGGCAGAGCGGGCGTCTCATGATTTAGTGCAGGAAGAGGGGCAGCGGCTCCAGGAAGATGATATCCTTGCGCTCCGCTGCATCACCCTCGGCCAGAACAGCAGCCTGACCCACGATGGTGCATTTGGTCTGCTCGGCCAGCGCATCCAGCGCCTTCAGCGAACCGCCGGTGGAGATGACATCATCCACGACCAGCACCCGCTTGCCGTTCATCTTGTCCAGCTCCTTGCGGTCGATGACGAGCTTCTGCTTGCCCGCAGTGGTGATGGACTGGTCCTCGACGACGACCGGCTCCTTCATATAGAGCTTGATGCCCTTGCGTGCGCAGACGTAGGGCTTGCCGCTCTGGCGGCTCATCTCGTGGGCCAGCGGGATGCCCTTGGCCTCGGCAGTGAGCAGGATGTCAAACTCCGGGCACTTCTTCAGCAGCTCGGCGGCAGCGGCCACGGTCAGCTCGGTGTCGCCCAGCATGATGAAAGCAGCGATGTCCATGTGGTCATTGACTTTGCAGATGGTCAGTTCACGGGTCAGGCCCGCGACGTTCAGCGTATAGGTTTCAGCCATAACAATTCCCCTTCTCTTTGTAGTTCCGTTTGGTTTTGGCTCAGATGGGCAGTTTTTCGCCGCCCAGCACATGGAAGTGCAGGTGCTTCACGGTCTGACCGGCATCCTCGCCGACATTGGAGATGACGCGGTAGCCGTTGTCGAGGCCCTGCTCCTTGGCGAGCTTTGCGATGACGGCAAAGATGTGGCCCAGCAGGGCACCATCTTCTTCGGTCAGCGCAGCGGCGGAAACGATGTGCTTTTTGGGCACGACCAGGAAATGCACCTTCGCCTGCGGGTTGATGTCGTAAAAAGCAACGACCTGATCGTCCTCGTACAGCTTTTTCGAGGGGATCTTGCCCTCAGCGATCATGCAAAACAGACAATCTTCCATGGGAATTGCTCCTTTCGGATCTTTTTTATTCCTCTGCGCAGCACCCCTTTTCAGGGGCGCTGCGCAGAGGTTATTTTTTCATGTTCAGCCCAGCTGCTTCTCGACGATGCCCTTGACGGCTGCCAGAGCTTCGTCGATCTTGTTCTCGTCCTTCAGACCGGCCATTGCAAAGTCGGGCTTGCCGCCGCCCTTGCCTCCGGCGATGGCGCTGATCTCCTTGACCAGAACGCCCGCCTTCAGGCCCTTTTCCTGTGCCATCTTGTTGACGGTGACGGCCATGGTGATCTTATCCTCGGCCTTGCCGACCAGAACGGCCACCACAGGGTTGACGGCCTTGTCGCGGACGGAATCGCACATGCCGCGCAGGGTGTCGCCGGAGGTGCCGGTGAAGTAAGCGGAAGCGATCTTCACGCCGCCCACTTCCTCTGCGTCGTCGAACAGGCTGGTGACCTTGGAGGCAGCGATCTTCGCCTTCATATCGTCCAGCTCCTTGCTCATGGCCTTGTTCTCGGCCATGACAGCCTCGGCGCGGGCAGGCAGACCGGCCACATTGTTGGCCTTGAGGGCAGCCGCCACGGTGTGCAGCATCGTTTCCTGCTTGTTGGCGCGCAGCAGCAGGTTCTTGCCGGTCACGGCCTCGATGCGGCGGATACCGGCAGCCACAGAGGACTCGCTGACAATCTTGAAGCAGCCGATCTGAGCAGTGTTCCGGACATGGGTGCCGCCGCAGAACTCGGTGGACCAGCCCTCGATATCGACGACGCGCACGACCTTGCCGTACTTCTCGCCGAACAGAGCCATTGCGCCCAGCTTCTTTGCCTCGTCGATGGGCATCTCCTTCACGGTGACATCCATGGCGTCAAAGATGCGGTCGTTGACGATCTTCTCCACGCGGGCCAGCTCGTCTGCGGTGACTGCGCTGAAGTGGGTGAAGTCGAAGTGGGTGATCTCGCCGTCCTGATAAGAACCAGCCTGGTGCACGTGGTCGCCCAGCACTTCGCGCAGAGCAGCCTGCAGCAGGTGGGTAGCCGTGTGGTTGCGGCAGACAGCCATGCGGTATTCCTTGTCGACCTTGGCGTTCAGATGGTCGCCGACCTTGACGATGCCGCTCTCCAGCACACAGGTGTGGACGTAGTAGCCCTTGGGGGTCTTCTTGACGTCCAGCACACGCAGGGAGCAGTCTGCACTGGTCAGCACACCGTGGTCGGCCACCTGGCCGCCCATCTCGGCGTAGAACGGGGTCTTGTCCAGCACGACCAGAACGTCTTCCTTGGCCTGCTCATCGGTGGCGATGGCATCGGTCAGGGTCTCCTCGTCGCTCAGGGCGACCACGACGCCGGTGTCGTTCAGGGTCTCGTAGCCAGTGAAGACGGTCGGCTCCGTGTTCAGGCTGCCGAACAGGTCCTCGCTCCAGCCGGAGATGTTTTTCTTCAGACGCTCGGCGCGGGCGCGCTCCTTCTGCTTCTTCATCTCCGTGTGGAAGCCTTCTTCGTCGATGTCGATGCCCTGCTCCGCTGCGATCTCCTTGGTCAGGTCGAGGGGGAAGCCGAAGGTATCGTTCAGCTTGAAGACGTCCAGACCCTTCAGCAGATGCTCGTGGGCCTTTTCCAGGCCGTCGATCATGTTGTTCAGGATGGTCATACCGGCGTCGATGGTGCGGGCAAAGTTTGCCTCCTCGGTGCCGATGACCTTCTTGATATAGGCGTCGTGCTCACGCAGTTCGGGGTAAGCAGACTCGCTGGACTGGATGACGGTCTCGACCAGCTCCACCAGGAAGGGGCGGCAGATGCCCAGCATCCGGCCATGGCGGGCGGCACGGCGCAGCAGACGGCGCAGCACGTAGCCGCGGCCCTCGTTGGAGGGCAGGATGCCGTCGGACACCATGAAGGTGCAGCTGCGGATGTGGTCGGTGATGACGCGGATGGAGATGTCGTCCTTTGCATTGGCACCGTAAGTCTTGCCCGCGATGTGCTCCACATGGTGCAGCACACTCTGGACGGTATCGACCTCGAACAGGTTGCCGACGCCCTGCATCACGCAGGCCAGACGCTCCAGGCCCATGCCGGTATCAATGTTGGGCCGTGCCAGGCGCTCGTAGTGGCCCTTGCCGTCGGCATCGAACTGGCTGAACACCAGGTTCCAGATCTCCATATAGCGGTCGCAGTCGCAGCCCACGCCGCAGGTCGGCTTGCCGCAGCCGTACTCCGGGCCGCGGTCGAAGTAGATCTCCGAGCAGGGGCCGCACGGGCCGGAGCCATGCTCCCAGAAGTTGTCTTCCTTGCCCAGACGGACCATGTGGTCGGGGGCGATGCCTACCTTCTTGGTCCAGATGTCGTAAGCCTCATCGTCCTCTTCGTAGACGGAGATGTGGAGCTTATCCTTGGGGATGGCCATCCACTCGTCGCTGGTCAGGAACTCCCATGCCCAGGGGATGACCTCTTCCTTGAAGTAATCCTGGAAGGAGAAGTTGCCCAGCATCTCGAAGAAGGTACCGTGGCGGGCGGTGATGCCGACACGCTCGATATCCGGGGTGCGGATGCACTTCTGGCAGGTGGTCACGCGATGCCGCGGCGGCTCCTCCTGGCCGAGGAACCATTTCTTCATGGGGGCCATGCCGCTGTTGATCAGCAGGAGGCTAGGGTCATCCTTCGGAACCAGCGGGAAACTGCCCAGACGCAGGTGACCCTTCGTCTCAAAATAATGCAGGTACTTTTCGCGAAGCTCGTTCAATCCGGTCCATTGCATAGGTGTTGTTCTCCAATCCATAAAATTGCGATGCAGGGTCCGCCACAAAAAATTACAGCCCACGCCCCAATACAGGGACGAAGGCTGTTATGCTTCCGTGGTACCACCCGGTTTGCAGCGCCGCAAGAATATAATACAACAGCACTGCCGCTTTGTGTCTGCGTTAACGCCGCAGGTACGCTCGGCTCTGCGCCGAAAGCTCCGGGGTGGCTCTGCCGTGCTTCCGCGTGAAAGCCTTGCACCAAACGGCTTTCTCTCTGAGGGACGGAACGGACGGCATTGGCCCTTTCATCGCTATTTTCCTTTTTACAGGCTTATTATATGCCGTTTTGCGCCGCTTGTCAACTGATTTTTCCGCATAAAAGGTCATAACTGCGCAAAAGCTAACGCAGAGAGGAGTGTTTTTTATGGCTGACGTTTTTCCGGAGGTCGGGCAGGTCGTGCTGACGAGCCTGCTGTCGCTGGCCGCGATGTTTATTTTCACCCGCGCGGGCGGCAAGCGGCAGATTGCGCAGATGAGCCCGTTCGACTACCTGAACGCCGTCACGGTGGGTTCCATCGGCGCAGAGCTGGCGACGAATCTTGAGCAGTGGTGGCGGCCCTTTTCTGCGCTTATTGTCTATGGGCTGGTGACGTGGTTCGTGCACTACACTGCCTGCAAGAGCAACGCTATGCGCAGCCTTTGGAGCGGACGCAGCCTGATTTTGATGGACGACGGTGTTATCCTGAAAAGTAGCCTGCAGCGCGCTGCCATCGACGTGAACGAGTTCCTGGGTCAGGCCCGCGTGGCCGGGTACTTTGACCCGAACGAAATAGAAACGGCAATTTTAGAGACAAACGGCCAGATCAGCTTTCTGCCCAAAAGCTGCAACCGTCCCCTGACGCCCGACGATATGCAGCTGCACCCAGACGCCGCCAGCACCTGGTATGACCTGATTATAGACGGCCATCTCATGCAGGACAATTTAAAGGCTGCAGGCCGCGACGAGCGCTGGCTGGACGCCCGGCTCCACGCGCAGGGCATCGGCCAGCATGGCGAGGTGTTTTACGCGGCGTGTGACAAAGCGGATGGGTTCTTTGCATGCAGGATGCGCTAATAATCGAATATGTAAAAAAGACCTGCCAGAATTCTCTGACAGGTCTTTGTGGTGGAGAATACCGGGATCGAACCGGTGACCTCTTGCATGCCATGCAAGCGCTCTCCCAGCTGAGCTAATCCCCCATAGCTGGCGTCGCCTCGGTGCGTTCGCTCCTGACGACGTTTGCTATTATAGCAAACCTTTTTTCAAATGTCAACAGGTTTTTACAAAAATCTTATAAAATAAAAAGTTTCACAATGCCAAAAGGCCGCATTCCCTGCGGAATGCGGCCCTGCAAGCTATACTTTTAGATGGAGATTGCTTTGGCGATCTCGATCATATCGCGGTCAATCGTCTTGTGCATGGACAGTGCAACGTTGACATCGTAGTCAACGATCTTGTCGCCGGAGACGGCAACAACACGGTTGTAGATGCCCTTGTCCAGCAAATCAATGGCATGGTAGCCCATCAGCGAGGCGTTCACGCGGTCACGGACCGTCGGGGAGCCGCCGCGCTGGATGTGGCCGAGGATGGTAACGCGGGTGTCGATGCCGGTCGCTTCGTGGATCTGGTCTGCGACCTCCTGTGCGGAGCCGTAGCCCTCTGCGACGATGATGATGTGGTGGTTGCGGCCCTTGATGCGGC
>OIBG01000012.1_pt1 | contig 72759 bp, 75 predicted proteins | sample 1581011 | NCBI WGS metagenome assembly OIBG01 (sample SAMEA3882533, study PRJEB24775) | human gut metagenome | biome: human-associated habitat; feature: intestine environment; material: feces | place: Netherlands | collected 2009/2010 | reverse complement strand
ATTTTCCATGAAAATCGTTGTTTTAGCCGGCGGCATCTCCACCGAGGGCTGGGAGACGCTGTGGAAGTACTGCGCCGAGGGCAAGTACTCCTCCGACGACACCTATAAGTACGGCTTCGATCCTCTGAACAAGGGCGACGTCGCTGTTTCCACCTTCTACTCCTCCTCTCTCTACGGCAAGATCGACGCCGCAGCTGAGAGCTCCGAGCATCCCCTCAAGGGCGCTATGACTCCCGAGAACTGGGACCTCGTTGAGATCGACGACGGCACCTATTACATCGCCGAGTACATCGGCATCCTCGATAAGGCCGGCCGAACCGAGGAAGAGACCGAGGCTGTCAAGGCGTTCGCCGAGTGGTTCGGCTCTGCGGAAACGCAGACGGAATGGTCTGACGAATTCGACTCCTTCCCCTGCAACGAAGTGGCTGTGAAGAACGTCTACGGCGACGAAATCCCCGCCATTTATCAGCTGAAGAACTGCGCGCTGGAGAAGGTGGAAGGCACCGACATGACCTATGCGGAATATGTCGCGGCGAACAGCAAGGAATGGACGAACATCATGACCAACCTCGGCTTCTACTGGGCCGACGCCTCCGCCGCCGTGGCGGAGCCCGACTGGGCCAACCTCGACTGGGCGACCCTGACCCAGAAGGCCGCGTAAGGCAAGCCCCGCGCACCGCGTCCCGCGGAGAGGCTCAGCGGGATACCGACTGTTGTGTGTTTTCAGGCGAGCCGGGATCTCTCCGGCTCGCCTGATCTCTTTATTCCGAATACAAAAAGAGGAGAATCCATTATGATCCGGCTCAATGACATCGTTGTGAAGTTCGGCGACTTCACCGCCCTGCACAGCATCAACGTCCATGTGAAGGAGGGCGAATTCTTTACCTTCCTCGGCCCCTCCGGCTGCGGCAAGACCACCACGCTCCGCACCATCACGGGCTTCATCGAGCCGGCGGAGGGCTCCGTCGTGGTCAAGGGCCGCGACATCACGCGCGTCCCCATCGAGGACCGCAACATCGGCATCGTGTTCCAGAGCTACGCGCTCTTCCCGACGATGACCGTATACGACAACATCGCCTTCGGCCTCAAGGTCAAGAAGGCAAAGAAGGACGAGATCGACCGCAAGGTGCGCGAGATCGCGCGCAAGGTCGACCTTTCCGACGAGCAGCTCAAAAAGGCGGTCTCTCAGCTCTCCGGCGGCCAGCAGCAGCGCGTGGCCATCGCCCGCGCCCTCGTCACCGGCCCCGCCATCATCTGCATGGACGAGCCACTGAGCAACCTCGACGCCAAGCTGCGCGTGCAGCTGCGCAACGAGCTGAAGAAGATGCAGAAGGACTTCGGCATCACCACCATCTACGTCACCCACGACCAGGAGGAGGCCCTGACCATGTCCGACACCGTGGTGGTGATGGACAAGGGCCGCATCCAGCAGATCGGCACCCCGGAGGATATCTACAACGAGCCGAAGAACGCCTTCGTGGCGGACTTCATCGGCGACTCCAACATCGTGGATGGCGTGATGCACAAGGACTTCCTCGTCTCTTTCTCCGGTGTCCAGTTCCCGTGCGTGGACCGCGGCTTTGCCCGCGAGCAGAGTGTGCAGGTCGTCGTCCGCCCGGAGGACATCGAGGTCGTTTCGCCGATGGAAGGCCAGCTGGTGGGCGTCGTCAATGACGTCATCTTCAAGGGCGTCCACTTCGAGATGCACGTCGATGTGGAGGGCCGCGAGTGGCTCATCCATTCCACCCGTGCCTGCACCCCCGGCGAGACCATCGGGATGCGCATCGGCCCCAACGAGATCCACATCATGGCGCGTTCGTGAGGGGTGAGCCGAAATGATGAAGATTTACGATCGAAAGCTCGCGTATCCCTACTTTGTATGGATGACGCTTTTCACGGTGGTGCCCCTCATCATCGTGGTATATTATGCCCTGACGGACAGCGACGGCAATTTCACCCTGAACAACCTGCTCTCCATCAGCGGCTATGGCTCGGTGTTCGCGCGTAGCCTGCTGCTGGCCCTCATCGCTACGGTCATCTGCCTGATCATCGCGTTCCCCGTCGGCTATTTTCTCTCCCGCCTGCGGGTGAACAAGCAGCATATCATGTTGATGCTGGTCATGCTGCCCATGTGGATGAACTTTCTGCTCCGCACCTATGCGTGGATGGGCCTGCTCAGTGTCAACGGCCCGGTCAACGCGGTGCTGGGTGCCTTCGGCCTTGGCCCCTACACCATGCTGAACACCTCCGGTGCGGTGGTGCTGGGCATGGTGTACAACTACGTACCCTATATGATCCTGCCGCTCTACACCAGTATGACCAAGATCGACCAGAGCATCGTGGAAGCGGCGCAGGACCTGGGCGCTTCCACCACCCAGACCCTGCTGCGGGTGCTCATCCCCATGAGCGTGCCCGGCATCAGCACCGGCATCACGATGGTCTTCGTCCCGGCGGTGTCCACCTTCGTCATCAGCCGGATGCTGGGCGGCGGTTCCAACCTGCTGATCGGCGACCTGATCGAGATGCAGTTCCTCGGCAACAGCTACAACCTGAACGTCGGCTCGGCCATGAGCCTGGTGCTAATGATCATCGTTCTGCTGTGCATGAGCTTTACTTCGAGCTTCGACGAGGATGAAATGGAGGGGGTGTCCTGATGAAAACGAAACATCTCCGCCTGATGCAGCGGGTCTATATCATCCTGTTTTTCTGCTTCATGTATCTGCCCATCGCGTATATGATCGTGTTCAGCTTCAACCAGAGCAAGGGCTATGCGCTGTTCACCGGGTTTACGCTCAAGTGGTACACCAGCCTGTTCCACAACGCCTCCATCCTGCGGGCGCTGGCCGTCTCGGTGGAAGTGGCCCTCATCTCGGCCGTCATCGCCACGATCCTGGGCACGGCGGCTTCGCTGGGCATCGCCTCCATGGGCCGCAAGAGCCGCCTTGTGGTGACGAACATCACCTATATCCCGGTCGTCAACCCGGAGATCATCACCGGCATCTCGCTGATGCTACTCTTCGTGGCCTACCAGCGTTTTGCGGGCCGGGTGGAGTTCCTGCCCGATACCATCATGGGCCTGCCCACGCTGCTCATCGCGCACATCGCGTTCAACGTGCCGTATGTCATCTTCAACGTCACGCCCAAGCTCAAGCAGCTGGACGTCAAACTGTATGAGGCGGCTCTGGACCTCGGCTGTGACCCCAGGCAGGCGTTCTTCAAAGTCATCCTGCCGGAGATCAGCCCCGCCATTCTGTCGGCTTTCCTCATCTGCCTGACCTACTCCATTGATGACTTCATGATCTCCTACTTCAACTGCGGCACGGTGGAGACCCTGCCCATCGCCATCTACTCCATGACACGCAAAAAGGTCAGCCCGGAGATCTACGCCCTGTCTACCATCATGTTCGTGGTCATTCTGACCATCATCCTGATCTCCAACGCCATGGAGAGCCGCGGCTACCGCCGGGACCAGAAGGCACTGAGAGGGGAGGATGTTGCATGAAACAGATGAAGCGCATGGTGCTTTTACTGCTGACGGTGGTGTTTGCCGTCAGTCTGCCGCTTTCGGCGTTTGCCGCCGGGACCATCGAGGTCACGGAAGATGTTTCCGTTTCAGATGATTACGACTGGACCCGCTTCAAGGGCCAGAACGTCACCCTGAACGTCTACAACTGGGGTGAGTATATCTCCAACGGCTCGGACGACAGCGTAGACGTGGTGGACGCCTTCCAAAAGCTGACCGGCATCCATGTCAACTACACCACCTTTGATTCCAATGAGTCGCTCTACGCCAAGCTGAAATCCGGCGCGGCGGATTACGATGTCATCATCCCGTCGGACTATATGGTCGCCAAGATGATCTCGGAGGGGATGCTTGCAAAGCTGAACTTTGACAACATCCCCAACTTCCAGAACATCGACGAAGTCTACCGCAACGCCGACTACGACCCCGCCAATGAATACACAGTGCCGTATATGCTCTGCACCACCGGCATCATCTACAACACCACCATGGTGGACAAAGCGCCCGCCAGCTGGGCCGACCTGTGGGATGAACAGTACGCCGGCAATATCCTGATGTTCAACAACAGCCGGGATGCGTACGCCATCGCGGCATTTGCCACCGGCCACAGCATCAACCCCCAGTCCACCGAGGAAGTGGACGAGGTGGTCGAACACCTCAAGGCGCAGAAACCGCTGGTCCAGGCCTACGTCATGGACGAGATCTTCGATAAGATGATCGGCGGCGAAGCGGCCATCGGCGTCTATTATTCCGGCGACGCCATCACCATGATCGATGACAACCCCGACTTGGCCTGGGTCTTCCCGGAGGAGGGCAGCGTCCTTTCGGTGGACAGCATGTGCATCCCCGCCACCAGCGAGAAGCAGGAAGCCGCCGAGATGTTCATCAACTTCATGTGCGAAGTGGACATCGGCAAGGCGAACGCCGAATACATCGGCTACACCACCCCCATGCAGGCCGTGTGGGAGGTGCTGGACGAGGACCTGAAGTACAGCGAGATCGCCTTCCCTTCGGAGGAGATCGAAGCGAAGGAAAAGGTCTTCACTGCCCTGAGCGATGAGGTCAACAGTGAACTGGACGTCAAGTGGAGCGAGATGAAGAGCTACGACGAGGGCGGCAGCGGCATCGTCTTCCTGATGCTGCTTCTGGCCATGGTCGCGCTGGCCTGCTTCAACATCTGGCGCAAGCTGCGCAAAAAATCGCGGAACATGTATTGATCCATGCAGGCTGCGCCGCAAACGGTGCGGCCTGTTTTTGATAGAGAGGATATTTTTTACCATGGAACTGAACCACTTTACTGAAACTGCGACCGTTCTGAACGCCGACTGTGATTTTCACCGGAAGCTCAAACCCAGCGCCCTGTTCCGTTATGTGGAGCAGGCTGCGGCGGATCACGCCCGCGCCTACGGCATGGACGACGATTTCTTTGCCGCCCGCCACACGACGTTTCTGGTGGGCAAGCAGGCCGTGGAGGTCTACCGGATGCCCACCCGCGGCGAGAAGATCATGCTGGATACTGCCTGTGAGCCTTGCAAAAAAGGCTCGATGAAGCGGATCACCCACATCCTCGACGAGGCCGGGAAGAAGCTGGCCCTCGTAGACTGCCGCTGGATCGTGGTGAACACCGAAACGGGGCACATCATGCGGCAGCCCAGCTGGTGCACCCCCAACTACGAAAACGAGGATGTGGAAGAGGAGCTGCCCCAGCTGGTGCACAAATGCAAGGAGCTGACCCCGGCGGGCAGCTGGACGGCCAGCTACTCGCTGTGCGACCTGAACGGCCATGTGAACAACTCGTTCTATCTGGACATCGCCTGCGACGCCCTGCCGCTGGATGCACTCCGGAAGGGCCCGCTGCGCTTCGCCTCCATCAAGTACCACCGCGAGATCCCGATGGGGGCGCAGGTGGCGGTGGCCTATGCGCCGTCGGCTGATGGCTGGTATGTGGTGGGCCGCCGGGACGAGCACATAGCCTTTGAGTGTTATCTGGAATTTTCCAGCGAAGCGGCTGAGAACGCCTGAGAAAAGAATTACAAAAAAATTACAAAAACTTTCGCAAAACCCCTTGCAAAATGGTTTCAAAAGAGTTACAATATGGTTACAAGAAGAGCGAAAGCTCTTCTGCGTGAAATCTTTTTCTTCTTGTTATCCGTGGATATCGGGTGCGCACCGCTCCTCCTCCGGCTGTTCTCCTTCGCAGCTGTTGGTGTGCACCGCACAGGCGGTATCCTCGCTTCGTGTGCAAAAGAGCTCGCTCCCGTTCGGGGGCGGGCTTTTTTGCGCCCCAGGCCCGCAGCAGGGGAGAACGGCCCGCATTTTCGGGAATAAAGTGTTACTTTCCACCGTTTTCTTAGACAAAGTGTCTGGTTTTCGCAAGGACAGTTTTGGAAAGTTTGTTTTGCGAAATGCTTGCGTTTGTGCCGGTTTGTGTTACAATAGGTGCAAGCATTTTTAGCATCTTCCAGGCACGATAAGTGAAATGAATTTGCCGCCGTTTCTACGGGCTGCACGAGAGAAAAGGAGTTTGAGTATGGCATATTTCTATGAAGAACCTTCCCGCACCTTTGGTGAGTACTTGCTGATCCCCGGCTATTCTTCTTCGGAGAATGTCCCCACGGCGGTCAGCCTGAAGACCCCGCTGGTCAAGTACCGCAAGGGCGAGGAAGAATGCCCGCTGGAAATGAACATCCCCATGATCAGTGCTATCATGCAGGCAGTCTCCGGCGACAAGCTGGCAATCGCGCTGGCACGCGAGGGCGGCGTTTCCTTTATCTATGGCTCCCAGAGCATTGAGAACGAGGCAGCGATGGTCCGCCGCGTCAAGAGCTATAAGGCCGGTTATGTCGTCTCCGACTCCAATCTGGCCCCGACGGCCACCCTGCACGATGTGCTGGAGCTGAAGGCCCGCACCGGCCACTCCACCATTGCCGTCACCGCCGACGGCACCCCCAACGGCAAGCTGCTGGGCATCGTGGCCTCCCGCGATTACCGCGTCAACCACACCCCCGATGACGCCTCCGTCACCACCTTCATGACCCCCATCGAAAAGCTGGTCACGGCCCCGGAAAACACCTCCCTGCATGACTGCAACAACATCATCTGGGACAACAAGATCAACACGCTGCCTCTGGTGGATGCCGAGGGCAACCTGAAGTATTTCGTCTTCCGCAAGGATTACGACTCCCACAAGAAGAACGCCAACGAGCTGTTGGACGCCAACAAGAGCTATGTCGTGGGTGCCGGCATCAACACCCGTGACTACGCCGAGCGTGTTCCCGCTCTGGTGGAGGCCGGTGTGGACGTCCTCTGCATCGACTCTTCCGAGGGTTATTCCGAGTGGCAGAGCCGCACCATCGGCTGGATCCGTGAACACTACGGTGACACCGTCAAGGTCGGCGCAGGCAATGTGGTCGATGCAGAAGGCTTCCGCTTCCTGGCAGAGGCAGGCGCCGACTTCGTGAAGATCGGCATCGGCGGCGGCTCCATCTGCATCACCCGCGAGACCAAGGGCATTGGCCGCGGCCAGGCTACCGCTGTCATCGAGGTTGCCAAGGCCCGCGATGAGTATTATAAGGAGACCGGAATCTATGTGCCCATCTGCTCCGATGGCGGCATCGTCCACGATTACCACATCACCCTCGCGCTGGCCATGGGCGCAGACTTCGTCATGCTGGGCCGCTACTTTGCCCGCTTTGACGAGAGCCCCACGAACAAGGTCCGTATCAATGGCCAGTATATGAAGGAGTACTGGGGCGAAGGCTCCAACCGTGCCCGCAACTGGCAGCGCTATGACCTCGGCGGCTCCACCAAGCTGAGCTTTGAGGAAGGCGTGGACAGCTATGTCCCGTATGCAGGCCCCCTGTCCGATGGCGTCCAGACCACGCTGTACAAGGTCAAGAGCACCATGTGCAACTGCGGTGCGCTCTCCATCCAGGAGCTGCAGCAGAAGGCAAAGCTGACGGTCGTTTCCTCCACTTCCATCGTGGAGGGCGGCAGCCATGACGTCATGCTGAAGAACGCGACCCCCAACATCATGAATGGCTAAGCATCATTGAATCGAACGGCTGCTTCCCGGCTTCTGGAAGCAGCCGTTTTTTCTGGTTTGGAAAAAAGATTTTGCCTGCATCCGCCGGAATTTTACAAAACCTCTTGCACCCATCCGGGAAAGATGCTATCATGGTACAAACGCCCTGTCATGACAGGGTGGAAGAGCTCCGCGCCGCACCTGAGATGCAGACCGGGCCGGGGCGTTTTTTCAGCAGCCGCCCGGTATCGGCCGCTGTATGGATATGAAGAGAGGAAACTTTCATGGACGAGATCAAAGTTGTTCCGTATATTCCGGATGAAGATTACGATAACCCTGCCATGGTCGTGGATTTCTACGAGTTCACGATGGCCAACTGCCTGTTTCTGCACGGCTTCAAGGATACGACGCTGGTGTTCGATATGTTCTTCCGCAAGAACCCCGACAACCAAGGCTATTCCATCAGCGCAGGCCAGCGCAAGCTGACGCGCTTTTTGCTGAACTATCACTTCAACGAGCAGGATATCTGCTGGCTGCGCACCAAGGGCATGAGCGAGGAGTTCTGCGAGTATCTGCGCACCTACCGCTGGCAGGGCGACATGTACGCTCTGCCCGAAGGCACGGTCTGCTATCCCCATGTGCAGATGGTCCGCATCGAGTGCGACCTTGTGGGCGCTATCCTCATCGAGACCTATCTGCTGCAGACCATGAACTTCCACAGCCTGATCGCCACCAAGGCGACCCGCGTCACAGGTCTGAACACCCACACCCCCCGCAGCGTCATGGAGTTCGGCACCCGCCGCGCCCAGGGCGAGAGCGCGGGCAACGACGGCGCGTATGCAGCCGTTCTGGGCGGCTGCATCGGCACCGCCAACTGCCTGGCCGAGATGAAGTATGGCCCGGAGGTCAAGGCCGTCGGCACGGTGGCCCACAGTTTCATCGAGTTCTTCCCGACCGAGTTCGACGCTTTCAAGGCCTTTGCCGATACCTATCCGGATTCCGTCAGCCTCCTGCTGGATACCTATAATATCATGGAGAGCGGTCTGCCCAACCTCATCAAGCTGGACGATTACCTCATCGAAAAGTATCCCAACGACCCCAGCCGCCGCGTCAAGAGCGCCCGCATCGACTCCGGCGACCTGGCCCGCGGCTCTAAGCGCCTGCGCAAGGCGCTGGACGCAGCAGGGAAGCCCTACATCAAGCTGGTGGCGTCCAACGGTCTGGACGAAAAGAAGATCGCCAACATGGAGCTGTATGAGCACGCCCACTTCGATTCCTACGGTGTCGGCGAGAACCTCATTACCTCTGCTTCCGACCCCGTCTTTGGCGGCGTGTACAAACTGGTGGCCGTCAAGCGCCCGGATGGAACCTATCAGCCCAAGATGAAGTGTTCGGATTCTGCCAGCAAGGCCATCATCCCTGGCAAAAAGATGCCGTGGCGTCTTTACGATGAAAACGGCCAGGCACAGTGCGACCTGATCGCCATGGATGGCGAGAAGATCGAGGCAGGCAAGCCTGTCACGATGGTCAACCTGGATTCTGACGCCATTGAGCGCACCGTGACCATCACCCCCACCAAGGTGAAAAAGCTGCTGGTGCCGCACATCCTCCACGGCGAACTTGCCATGGAGCTGCCCTCCATCGCAGAGAAAAAGGCCTACATCGCCCGCCAACTGACCGATGAGACCTGGGAGAGCGAGCTGCGCCTGGAGTGCCCCCACAAGCACTACGTCAACATGACCCCCGCCGTCGCCGAGTGCCGCTCCCGCATGTATGCCGAGCTGCATGGCGGCAAGGTATAACTTGACAAATCGGGATTTCTATTGTATGATATGAATTGTCGTTTGCAACTCTTGCAGCGGCAGTTCATTTAGAAGCCACTGTGGTGAAATTGGCAGACACGAGGGACTTAAAATCCCTTTCTGGCGACAGAGTGCGGGTTCAAGCCCCGCCGGTGGCATGAGAAAGCTCTGAATTGTTCGTTGATTCGAATGATTCTGGGCTTTTTCTTTTTGTTCCATTTTTTGGAAGCATTGGAGGGGCGAGAGGGATTTTTCGCGAAAAAAGGAGGAGTCTCTCTCGTGCGTAACCGTGATTTAAGACCCGCTGCCAAGGCAAACCCCACCATCCAACAGGCTTTTGAAAGGTTCCAAAAGTACAACCGGCTCAAGAATCTTTCCCAAGGCTCACTCGACTTCTACGCCGCTAAGGGCAGAAGCTTCTTTCGGTTTCTGGGGGACACAGAACAGCCCATCCATACCATCACAGAGGAAACGGTGGAAGACTATATCTTCTATATGGAGGACCAGCAGCTCCACGATACGACCATCAATACGAATCTGCGCATGGTCCGGGCGTTTTTATACTGGTGTATGGAGAAAGGGTATCTGGAGCAATTCTCTATCAAGCTGGTGCGGGCAGATGATCCAATCAAAGAACCCTACACTACCGACGAGCTACAGAGGTTGCTGAAGGAACCGGACTGCAAGACGTGCTCCTTTGCTGAATACCGCAACTGGGTCATTGTCAACTTCCTGCTTGGTACCGGCTGCCGTGCGTCCACGCTGCTCAACCTGCAGATCGGAGATTTGGACCTTTCCGCCGGGACAGTGTTTTTCCGCCACATGAAGGCGCGTAATCAGCAAATCGTGCCGCTCTCTAAGGCACTGGTCAAGATCATGGAGGAGTATCTGGAGCATCGCAGCGGCGACCCCACAGCCCCGTTGTTCGTCTCAGAGTATGGCAACCAGATGACCCTGAATTCGCTCGGTAATGCAGTGTGGAATTATAATCATAGCAGAGGTGTGGAGAAAACATCGATGCATCTGTTCCGCCATACCTACGCCAAGCTGTATATCCAAGCTGGCGGCGACCCGTTCCGTCTGCAAAAGCTGCTGGGACACGCGGACCTTACGATGACCCGACGGTATGTTGCGCTGTATGCCGACGACCTCAAGGCCAACTATGACGCCCTGAACCCACTGGAACAGATGAGCCATGGAAAGCAGCGGGGTGAAAAAATCGGGATGAAGCGGGAAAGGTGAAGGAGTGTGGCGGCTTCTTTGCAGTGATCGTGTGTATGAATTTGCAACTTTGCAATGTTGATGAAATTGAACGAAAATGCGATATAAATTGATGATTTCGGAAATGCAAAGTTGAGCGGCCGTTGCAAGGTTGAAGTGGGAAGGACCAATTGTGCAGAAAGAGAAGTTCACGAAATGTTTATAAAATGGAGCGTGACAATTACTGCCGACGGTGCTATAATGACCTTACCCCCGGAATGTTTCGTATGAAGCCCAGAAGTGAAGATGATGTCTCCGAGGGCCATTACGCGGACTCACAGTGATTTGGATCAGTTTCATCCTGTTCGAAATAAATGTAACGCAAAATATGCCAAACCTGGCGAAAAGCGTCCAAATGCGTCGCCAAGTGCTGAAATATGTCACAACGGCACGGCGGCGTGAATTGGCAGGGGTATAGCAGGGGATAGGAGAGTGGCGGCAGGGTGCTTGGCTATGGTATACAGTCTATAAAGACGTCTGCCTTGGGCTGGGTGCTGTAGCGGCAGATTTCCATGACACCTATCAAGCTGTAGACAAAGAAATCGCGTTCCTCTGTGTGATTGCCTACCTGAGTCCTCATTTTGAGGACACAGCTCAGCGGGTCAAGACGATTCTTGATGCGTTGATAAAATCGCCATATACGACCCCATACCAAACAGTACGCACCGGCAACGGCCTAAATTGGAATGAGGTCGCTTAGACTGACCCCATCAAGAAGGGTGTCCCCAATTTTGGGGAGATGTAGATGGTGGACAAAAATGTTCTCTGTGCACACAAGTGGGTATGCTCAAAAATGAGCTGTCCTCCATGTTCTCCAAAGGTCGCAAATCACGACCTTATACATCTACCTTGTTTCGGGTGGTGGCATTTCCGACTTTCCCTTTTTCCCTGTATTCTGGGGAAGGATGCCTTATTTTAGGGGATGCGCACTATAATTCCGTCGTATTTCACGACGCAAATAGATATGCTCAAAAGTTGTGAAACCATAATCAAACCGAAAATCCGCCGGGATGTGTGCTGTCTGATATTAAACGCGGCTCTTTAAGTTCACTTTCGGACTGAATACTGTATAAAATAGAAGGAGCCCTGCTACTCGTGTCTGAGCGGCAGAGCTCTGTTGCTGCTATAGGAAATGATGGTTGGTGTCAGCGCTCAATAATCTCTGTAGTAACTTTCGTTTGACCTTTGCCAAAAAGTCCGGCATAGCCAAAATCGGCCAAATCCTTGAGTTTCTGTGCTTTTTCTCATGTCTCACGGTAATCTTCACGAAGCAGAGTGTCTCCATTTTCATCATGGAATACTGTCCTGACAACGTATTTATTTTTTGGTCATAAGCTCCTCCTTCTGATGGCACGTGATATGATTTCAATTGCTCAATGAACTGAATTCTTGTTAGAGCCACCGTCTGCGCTTCTTGCCAGCTTCCATTAGCATTTTGTTCATCAGCTTCTCATAGTTTATGCCACAGACCTCGTCCAGAATAGCATCATCATACGGGATACCCTTGGCGTTCAGATGATCACGGAACCAAAACTTAGTCTGATAGTAGGGCCCCATACGGTCGGAATAAGCGCTGGGCCATTTTCCAAGGCAGTTCGGATGGCAGTCGGGAATGCTCCACCACTCCTTGCGCACCTGCTCGTGCATCTGACGAAGCTCTGCATCTGAACGATCGGCGGCTCGTGCGGTATAGATCTGGTCAAGTTCTGCCTGCTTCTTTGACTGACTGATATTCTGCCCGGCGTTTATCGCTCCAGCTGCACCCAGACCAAACAAACCAAGAAAAAACGAAATTGCTCCACTCATGATAGTACCCTCCTGTAAGGTGTGATATATTGTGTGTTTCACGATTTTATTGCCTTGCTGCTTTGCTGTGTCTGCTTGAATGCAAAAGTGAAGATAAGATAAAATACCAATCTCGGCATTCAAAGCCCGTTACAGAGCCTCTGAACTGGATGTTATTCATTCAAACACCCGTTTTGGGGGTTCTTTTTAAACTATTTGTGAGCATCAGCACATAGCAAAGCAGACGAAATGAGCACCTCTATTGCAAGAGTGAACATCATCTCGCCATGAGAGACTATCCGGTGGTCACTTCCTGCTGCCATACTGATTTATCCTTTACTCAGGAGTCTTGGCGTCAGATTGATCTCATCCGCCGGAATCGCCCTAAGTCCAAAGACATCTTTTAATTTTTGAAATTCCATACTGTCGGCCAATTCAAATGGAGTCTTTCCGTCCAGTTTGCTGCGGCAGGTGCTGTTAATGTGATTGAGCAACAAGAGAATGTCCTCCTGTGTGTAAGGGTCAAAGCTCTTTCCTCTCGGCAGAACATAACGAATATATTCATGGTTCTTTTCGACATGAGGCTTCTGCCACGAGGCCTGCGGATCACAGTAGAAGATGTGGGTTCGACGCTTGTTGTCTGTCGTATACTCCAACTCTTTCGTGTGCTTGAATTCCACACCATTATCAGTCAGAATCACTGGAAACAACTTACGGAACGTTTCAAGTCCCAAAGCAGATGTGAGCCAGTCGAAGCACTCATCAACAGTTGTGGCTTTTCCATCCTTCATGAAAAAGATCAGCATCAGGTTCTGCTTAACGAACAGCATCGTCAACATCCGTTTTCCTTTTTCTCTTCGTCCCTTTACGGTATCCATTTCGACGTAGGCCGTGTCCGGATGCTTTTCCATATATGCAGTGAAATCATCATAGGTTCGACTCTTTCTGCACTCCTGATTCAGAAACGCTTCAGAACTTTGGTGTTGTTTTCTTCGAGGTCGGTATCCCGTCTTACGGCGCAAGTCCAGATTCTTAACATCGAGAATTCCGGCGTCAATATAGTTGTACAATGTTCTTTGGCTGACAGAAAGCTCATTTCCATGTGTCGCACAGATATGAGTCAGCGGCTGTTCTTTCTGAATCAACGGGGTAACAAGGTCATTCAGAGCAGTCAAATCTTCCCCACGCAGTTGTGGTTTGCTTCTGGCTGCGGCGTATCTCTTTTGCGCCATAGCATCTGCCTGTGATGCAATATAATAGACCCGATCCAGCTTGCATTTTCTTCTCTGGTCACAGACATTGCAAACATAGGGTGGTCTTTGCAGATTGCAGCAAGGATCGCTCTGGAACGCAGAACATATCACCTGACAATCCACTTCAGAACATTGCCAACACTTCTTTGAGCAGTCCTCCTTTCCGCAAAGTCCCACTCGCCTACATCCTCCTGCATTCCTGCAGTTCTTGCCTAAAGGGTGCATTCCTGGCACCTTGGTTCCATTTTTCTTGATTTCTTCTGATATGTAACGTGGACTTTTATGGATCTTTTTTGCGATCTCCGTTAATGTCTTCCGTCCGTAGATTCCAGCTTCGATCGCTGCTCGGTCTGAGAGTGTGATTCGACTCATTTTTCCCTGCTTTCCGCAGGAAGTAACCATACTTAGTATACACTATATTGCAGAAGTGAACATCACCTCTGACCTCTTTTTTTATCCCTTGAACCTGACCTTCACTTTTGCAATCAAGCTTTGGACTGACTGAAGAATATCACACTTGATGTCCAACTAATCGGATTTACAAGTGCACTTTTAAAAATGTAGAGTTTTTTGCTGCTGGGCGCACGAATTGATGGATGACCGCACTGTCGCAGGCAAAAGTCTCCGGTAAGGCCTCCGGGGGCGGAGCTCCTCTCACTAGTCAGGCCCAACAGATAATCAGTGGATACCTGATAGAATTGGGCGAGTTGGATCAGATGGGGGATCTCAGGGCATTTGTCGTGCTCCCATGCGTAGACTGCTCGGCGGCTCACACCCATGGTTCGTGCAAGGTCAGTCTGGGTATAGCCGTGCGTCAGGCGCAGGTATTGCAGGCGTTCTGATATGATGGTCATGGTGGTGCTCCTTTTTATAATAATAGGCGTCCTCTCACAGCCCGGCGAGTCTCTGTCTTTACGAGTGCACTTTCACATGCGGCACTACTCTCACTCGTGCCCTCGCTCTCTGTCCTGCTATGATTTAGTCGGCCTTCACGAACAGTTCCATGCAGTCCGCGCAGATGACCCGCACTTCCTTGGTGCTCCGGATGATGGTGCCGCACTTGGGACATACCCACCGCCGGGTACTGCTCTTTGCTTTGGGAGGTTTCGGCGCTCCGGTCTGCCTGCTACCGGGTGCCTTGCTGCCTGCTCCGGTGCCTGCCATATCCGACCATGCCAGACGCTCGCCCATCTGGATGTCCTGCCAGCCCTGGAAGATGATGAAGACCAGCAGTTCTTCGGACGGGCTTGTGATGGTCCAGCCATACTTTTCGTGGTGGACGACGGTCAGCCCATGTGTCTCTGCCTGCTCCTTAAAGCGCCGGTTGTGGTAGACCCCATTGTTGCTGGTGTCCTTGATACCGGTCTCCATGCAGTACTCGTGCACCATCTCATGCAGCAGGGTGGAAGCGGTCTCTTCAATGGGACGGTCAAGGGTAGCCGACGAAATATTGATCTCGTATTTGTTCTCGCCGCCTGCCTGCCAGACCTTGGAACAGGTGATATGACCATAGGCGGACGGGGTCTTTTTCAGGCTGATGATGGGTTCAGGCAGCTTGCCTGCAAAGTAGTGCTTGTTGAGCTCGCGGAACATCTTTTCCAGCTGACCAGCAGCGCGGGAGGTTTTGACAGTCTGTTTCATGATTTTTCGACTTTCTCTTGATAAAAAAGGCCGGGACAGGTATAATATTGGTGTAGCCCGCCCCGGCGGGTGTGTTGGGCTCTGTACAACGTCAACTTTGGTCGGTGGTCGTTGTATGGGGCTCTTTTCAGGTGATGCTCAGGCGGGTGCCGGTGACCGTTTTGCTGTACTGGTCGTACAGGTCAGGAGCCACAGCCTTGATGGCTTTGCTGTCCAGTCGGGTGCTGGAGAAATCAGACAGGCGGACTTTGTGGCAGCCTACTTCCAGATAGTTGGTGGAGCGCTCAGCCAGGGCCTCGCGGATCTGGATCTTCAGCTGTTCCTGTTCAGCCTGTGCGGCCTCGATCAGTTGGGCGGCCTCCTTGTACTGTTCGACAAGGGTCAGTAAAATTTTGATGCTCATGTGTGTACCTCTCTTCAAATCGTTGGTGAATGGTCGGATGTGAGAACCGGTGTTCCCGATGGCATGAGTATACACATGCTTGCGCAAGTATGCAAGATGGAATGTTGCACAAAGATAAAGTGGCTGAATTATGCAATTTACATACTTGAGCAACGATGCACGGCAAAAGACAGAAAAGCAGATATGATATAATACCTATAAGAGTAAACAGAAAGATGGTGCTTCAGATGGGCGGCAAAACGAGCGCGGCAAGTAAGAATAAGTGGAACGAAAAAACATACGACCGGATAAACCTTGTTGTCCGTAAAGGTCAGAAGGAGCAGATTCAGGAGTATGCCAAAGAGAAGGGGATGAGCCTGAACGCCTATATCAACGCCTTGATTCAGGCAGACATGGGCGAACACCTGACACCGGGGGTGGTTAAAAATTTGGAAGGGGACGCTGACCCGGTAGAATGAGATCGTTATTCCATCTCCCCAGACCGAATTGAATCTAGCAGCAGAAGGCCTCTGTCTTTCACAGAAATGTGATCGGCGGGGGCCTTTTTAGCACAAAAAATAACCTGACCTATGCAAAAGAGCACAAACCAGGTGGTGCGCTGCATTGATGGTTAATTATACCTATATATAATAGGGGAATCGGGGGAGAGTGTAAAAATTATATAGTGTAATGCAATACGTCTAGTCTGAACCCATGACCAATGCAACGGTATGAACCGGTTTTTTAGTGCGAAGGGACGCTCTATTTAACGGTTGTCGTTGCATTGAAACTGCTATCTCACCTGACCGTGCTATCCAGCGCTATGGACAACTATATGGCCACACATTTTTCTGCCAGTGATTTCATCTGGGACTTTTAGGCGAAACTGGGCAATATGTGGAAAAGATTAGGTTGAGTCGAAAATTTTTCTAAAACATAGATGGATACAATTCCTCAGATTTCTATTGATTCCCAGATGTAACCATGATAGAATAATAAGAGAATTCAGACGGCCACATGGAAGAACTGGTATCCTCCGTTTTGGGATGGGAGATACGCCTTGATTGCGGGTAAGGAGGTGAATCATGTGGGCTTGTGTCTGTTTGCGAATAATAATGTGATAAATCATGCGGAAAACCAAATGATAGACCACAATAAAAAACCCACTGCTGTTTACCTTGCTGGCGTGATGCGCAAAGGTGAAAATGAAGTGGGCTTGTTAGGGTCTTGCAAAAGTGTAAAATTTTGCACTCCGACAGTACTGTGCGTGTGGAGCTTGAGTTACAGTGTGATGTTCTGGTTCTTGTTGCGCATTTAAAATGACCTTGGGCGAAACCGTCGTCCGAGGGCTTTTGTCTACTTGGAAATCAGGAGATAAACGGTCTGTACGTCTTGGGAAAAGAGGAACGGCTATCTAAAAGGAAGGTGCTTGCGGGAACGGTGTGAGCTAAAGGGATTACTTAAAAACGACTAACAATAAGAAACGTATAGACAAGGATTTATGTGAGGAAAAAATGGCTACGAATACGACTGGAATTGAGAAGAAAGTTGAAATTGACCGAAAAGAGAATCTGCACGACCATCGGCTGTACTGGTTCATCCGTCGTGCGCAGGATATTGTTTTGTCGTCGGTGGCGCTGGTAGTGCTGTCACCGGTTATGTTGATTACGGCGATTGCCATCGTGATAGATGATCCGTCTGCTGGCCCGATTTTTTCGCAGGAACGCATTGGACGCGACGGAAAGCCCTTCAAGTTCTATAAGTTCCGCTCCATGTGCCCCAATGCAGAGGCAAAACTGGACGACCTGCTGGACCAGAACGAGATGGATGGTCCCGTGTTCAAAATCAAGGACGACCCGCGCATTACCCGTGTGGGAAAATTTATCCGCAAGACCAGCATTGATGAACTGCCACAGCTGTGGAACATCCTGAAGGGTGATATGAGCATCGTTGGCCCCCGCCCTGCACTTCCCCGCGAGGTGGAGCAGTACGGCGACTACGAAAAGCAGCGTCTATATGTGACTCCCGGCTTGAGCTGCTATTGGCAAATTGCTCCACACCGCAATGATTTGTCTTTTGAAGAGTGGATGGATCTGGATGTGAAGTATGTCAAGGAGCGCAGTTTCTGGGTGGATTGGAAGATTATTTTTAAAACGTTCAAGGTGTGTTTGCTGGGGCATGGCGAGTAAATGACTGGATGAGGACTTTTAGGATAATTACATAGACATAAACGAATTTCATAAGATACGTGCAATAAGAATTGGAGAAACTGATATTATGAAGAATTGCAATAATGCCGTTGCGGGCACTGGGGCTAGAGACGTAATACGCAGCTGTCATAATAGGAACAAGGGTACGGCAGAGAATGAAAGGCTCCGCACCCCGAAGTTCATATTTTCTTACCCGAAGAATGAACGATTGCTCTTTTTGGGTGGCAGAAATGCCGCACAGGAAGAAATCTCGACCATGAGGGTGGGGTGACAGCCAGCGGACAGGTGAGCGAGCCTATCCGCTATTTGTGTTGGCCGAGATATTGATGAAGAAATTGAGTGGGATTGTGGGAAAGATTTATGAGTAAGAAACTTGCGATTGCGATGTTCGGACAGAAGCGATTATCGAGAGAAGGTGGAGTAGAGATCGTTGTCAAAGAGCTCTGCACTCGAATGGCACGGGATGGTTGTGACGTGACTTGCTACAACAGAGCAGGCCATCATGTGAGTGGTGCAGAATATGACGATGCTGGTAAAACGGAGTACGAGGGAATCCGTCAGAAGTCTGTTCCGACCATTGAGCGGCGAGGGGCTAGAGATATAATACGACGCTGTCATAATAGGGACAAGGGTACGGCAGAGAACGAAAGGCTCCGCAACCCGAAGTTCATATTTTCTTACCCGAAGAATGAACGACTGATCTTTTTGGGTGGCAGCAATGTCATCCAGAAAGAAATCTCGACCATGAGGGTGGGGTGACAGCCAGCGGACAGGTGTACGAGCCTATCCGCTCTTTGTGTTGGATGGAATGACCCAAAAATCGAATGTATGAGAAGTGGATGTTGTTACGAGTAAAGGAAAGGACTGTTTTCCGAAATATACGAAGCAGTTTCTAAACCATTATTACGGTATGAATGAATTTTTTAGAGGAGAGAGTCAGATGAAGAAAAAAGATGAAATAAAAGTGTGCTTGGTGGGTTCATCTGGCGGTCATTTGACCCACCTTTATATGTTAAAGCCTTTTTGGAAGGACAAAAATCGTTTTTGGGTGACCTTTGACAAAGAAGATGCGAGAAGTCTTTTGGAGGGAGAAAAAGTCTACCCGTGCTACTTTCCGACAAACCGTAGCATCAAGGCGCTCATTAAGAATACTAAAATCGCGTGGGACGTGCTGCATAAGGAAAAGCCGGATTTAATCATTTCCTGCGGTGCAGCAGTTGCGGTTCCGTTCTTTTACATTGGAAAGATGATGGGCGCAAAGCTGGTTTATATTGAGGTCTTTGATCGGATTGATAAGCCGACAATGACGGGAAAGATGGTTTATCCCATTGTAGACAAGTTTGTTGTGCAGTGGGAAGAGCAGAAAAAGGTCTATCCGAAAGCGGTCAATCTCGGCAGCATTTTCTAAGTAGGAGTAAGAGTAGGGGTACGAAGTGATGATTTTTGTGACGGTAGGAACACATGAACAGCCATTTAATCGACTGATTCAAAAAGTAGATGAACTGAAACGCGATGGCGTTATCAAAGATGATGTGATTATCCAGACTGGATTTAGTACATATAAGCCGAAATACTGCCAGTGGAGCAAACTGATTTCATATCAGCAGATGGTTAAAAATGTGGCTGATGCCCGAATTGTGATTACCCACGGTGGCCCGGCAAGTTTTATTATGCCACTACAGATAGGTAAGACTCCTATTGTTGTGCCACGGCAGCATCAGTTCAATGAGCATGTGAATGACCATCAAGTTGAGTTCGCAAGGAATGTGGCGCAGAGAATGGGAACGATTATTCCGGTGGAGGACATTAATACACTGGGAGATATCATAACGAACTATGATCAGATTGTTGCCGGCATGGGACATGGTATGAGTAGTAATAATGCCAAGTTTAATGAAGAACTTGAAAAAATAGTGGAAGAGATGATGGAGGAGAAAAATGATTCCTAAGAAAATCCATTACTGCTGGTTTGGTGGAAACCCGTTACCAGAAGACGTAAAACGATACATAGAAAGCTGGAAGAAATATTGCCCGGATTATGACTTGATTCGTTGGGATGAGTCTAACTATGACGTACATAAAAACGCTTATGTAGAACTGGCTTATCAGAATAAAAAATGGGCTTTTCTCACAGATTACGCCAGATTAGATATTATATACGAACACGGTGGTATTTATCTTGATGCAGACGTTGAACTGATACATAGTCTGGATGATTTGCTGCAAAACAGTTGCTATATGGGAATGGAACAGGTTGGGACGGTTGCCACAGGTCTTGGATTTGGCGCAGAACCCAAGCATCCATTTTTGCGTGAAAATATGAGGCCCTATGAAGAACAGAGTTTTGTCCAAGAAGACGGAACATTTAAGCCTCCGATTTGTGTTAGAGTAACGACAAAATTGTTGAAGGATCAAGGCCTAAGAGGTGAGAATATAACACAAAAAATACAAGATGTAACTGTTTATCCGACGGATTATTTTTGCCCGCTTAAAATGGGAACAAATAAACTTACGATTACTGAAAACACATATTCAATTCACCATTATGCGGCCAGTTGGTATACCGGAAATGCGATAATTAGGAAAATCAAATATTATTTGATACCTCTAAAAATTGTTGTAAAAAAGTATATTTTGCATGTGGAGTAATTAATAATAACCGAACATGACAAAAGTAGTATAGTAAAGATAGAGGAGAAAAATGTTTATTTCAGTTGTAGTTCCAGTATATAATGTTGAAAAATATCTTGAAAAATGTTTGCAAAGTCTGATAGAGCAGTGTTATTCGGATATGGAGATTGTTGTTGTTGATGATAAGTCAACGGATCGTTCGCTGTGTATTGCAAAAAAATATGAAAAATATAATAATGTAAAAGTAATTTCGAAAGAGAAAAATACTGGTTTGTCTGATTCGAGAAATGTTGGAATTAGGGAATCAAGAGGACAATATATTATGTTTCTCGATTCTGATGATTATGTAGAAGATGGCTGTATTTTTAAAATACAGGAAATTGTTAAGAAAGAGAATGAACCAGATATTGTATATTTTGGCTATAGTGAAGAATATGAAAGCACGAATGAAAAATATATAAAATATGGATATGTTTCGCAAAAAGACAAAATTTATACGGGTGAGGAATTTGCAATTGCAGAATTGAAACAAAGAAATTTGTACGCAGCAGCTTGCTTTGGTATTTATAACAGAGAGTTTATCGTAAGAAATAATCTATATTTTGAGTCTGGTCTATTACATGAAGACGAGCTTTGGACGCCACAAGTTATATTGAGAGCAAACAAAGTATATACATCAGATTATGTGTTTTACCATTATTTAAGAAGAAATGGATCTATTACAAGATCAGGAAACAAAACAAAACATGGGCAAGATATGCTCTGTATTTGTAAGAAATTAGATATATTAGCAAATGAAATTAAGAATCCAGAATTAAAAAAATACATGGATAATCACATTGCGATGCTTTATATGAAAGGTATGACAGAAGGAAGATTGTATCAAACGAATATGGAGATTGATCGGTTTTATCCATTGCGTAAGGTTTGCTTTAAAAAGGACAGAGCAAAAGCCATTCTGTTTGCATTTAGTTTAAGATTGTACTATAGGATTAATATAATGAAGACGCAAGGATAAGAGGATGAAGATTACATATAAAATCAATGTATATAACTTGTTGACATATTTGTTGGTATTTGCAATTATTAAACCATATTTTTTGCCTGCAGGACTAAGGCAGGCAAGTAAAATTATTATTCTCATAAGCGTTTTTTTGTTTACAATTTCAAGAGAAAAAAAAGAAAGAATTGTAAATTTGTCGTGGTTATTTTCTGGCTGCGTTTTGCTTTCAGCGGTTATGGCATATCTTAAAGGTGGATATCAGGATAAAGACTTTTTGGACGCACTTCTCTATGCCGTTACATTTTATGATATTTATTCGTTTATTGGACTTTGCAAGCAAAAGGATCGATTTAAAGAGACAATAAAATGCTTATATAATATCGTTAGACTATATTGTATATTGACAATTGTTTCAATATTATTGGTCGGTACAGTGAATAACAGCAATCAGGCTGCATACATCTTTGGAAATAAATTCACATCTTCATATTTATTTATATTTTTTGTTGCTTTATATGGTGCAACACATGAGATGATTTTATGGAAAAATAAAATTTGCTATATTGTTTTGTTTATAAGTTCAATTGCACTTACCTTATACATAGGTTGTGCTACGGCTACGGTAACTTTGGCAGTGCTGTTTATAGCAACAATAGTTCCATTAAAAAAAATCAGAATGTTGCTGTTAAATGAAAGATTTGCGGTAACAGCACTAATTATGTCTGCACTGGTTGTTTTGGTGATGGGACAAATTCTTAAAAATGAATTTGTAAATAATATCGTATTTGGATACTTCAACAGATCTTACACTGTGACTGGGCGTTTGGAAATATATAATGATTATTTGCTGAATATCATTAGAAGTAGATTCTGGTTTGGATATGGGTATAGCAATTCGATGATGAAGAATATGACAGGATTATATGCAAATGCACAGAATGGATTACTTGAAATCATGGTGAATATGGGATTTTTAAGTGTAGTTTCATTAATTGTTACTGTCTTCTGGTGCTTTAAAAATACTCTCAAGACAGATAAGTCTTTTTATATTTCAATTATTGTGTATGGAATGATTATTGCATCAATTTTTGAAGTGGCCTTGAACTGGTTTTTTTTCTTAGGTATATGTCTAATTCGATGGAATTGCGATGCCGATGGTTCAATACGGTCGAGTGATTGAAGGAGAAATTAAATATGAAGGTATATATTTTATCAATGCAACAGGTTAACAATTATGGATCCGTCTTACAAGCGTATTCATTAAAAAAAATGATAGAAAGTCTAGGTAATGAGGTGAGGTTTCTTGCGATAGAAAAAGGAACGAATGATGCTCTAAGTATACAATGTGAAAAAAAGGATATTGACAAAAAAAATGATAGCTGGTTAGAAACACAATGGAATCGCGTTAAGGGCAAAATACTTGGAAGAAATTTGCGGAGAGTTTTTTATGAATTTAGAAATAGCACAGGTCTGAATAGTGTGAACGGCGACGAGCATTTTGATACATGCGTAATAGGAAGTGATGAGGTTTTCAACTGCTTACAAAAATCCAAATGGGGTTTTTCTTCGCAGCTATTTGGGAAAGTTGAAGCTGCTGAAAGGGTAATCACATATGCAGCAAGTTGCGGATCGACAAAAGTGGATGATTTGTCGGACGAATTGAGAGAAGCTATTAAAAGTGCGATGTCGAATTTGTCAGTTGTATCCGTGCGGGATAGAAACACTGCAGACTTTGTAGAGAAAATTTCCGAAAAAAAGCCTGTATATAATTTAGATCCGGTGGCTGTAGGGAACTTTGATGATGAAATCAGGAATGTTACAGTGAATTCTAAACTTCCTAAAAAGTATTGCATCGTTTATTCTTATGCCGAGAGATTTAGTGACCCAGAGGAAATTAAGGCAATTTCTGAATATTGCAAGAAGTACAATTTGAAGATTGTGGCTCCGTTTGGAAGGCAGAAATGGATACCTTCGTATGAAACACTAACTCCGTTTGAGTTGTTGAAAGCTTTTCAGAATGCAGAATGTATTGTAACGGACACATTTCACGGAACACTGTTTGGTGCAAAATTTGGAAAGAGAATGGCGGTATTGATTCGGGAGAGTAACCAGAATAAACTGGAGGATTTAACGCAACGCCTTCAAATACAGAGTCATGTTATTACCGATATCTCTCAATTGGATACAGTGCTGAAAAAAGAGCTGGATAAGAAAAAAATCGGTGAGATACTGGGTTTGGAAAGAGAAAAATCATTGAAGTATTTGAAAGAAAACTTATAAATGGGTGACGAAGATGGAAAAAATAAATAAGATTTATAGAAGAATTCTTCGTATGCATATGGATAAAGAGTACCAAAGAAAAATAAAAAACAAGGATTGCTCGATTATTTCAATGAACTGCGTGGGGGGGTGGTGAGTCATGAATTGGGATTACGATTCAACTCACCAACTGTAAATCTTTGGTTTACTCCAAAGGAATTCATCAAATTTTTGAGTCAATTGGAGCATTATTTATATGATTGTAAAATCGAAATGGATGAGAAAAACAGTGAAAAATACGGTTATCCGGTTGGAAAGTTAGAAGATATCCATGTCTATTTTACACATTATGAAACGTTTGAACAGGCAAAACAGAAATGGATCGAACGTTTGAAGCGGCTGAATATGGACAATCTTTATATTATTATGGTGCAAAAAGATGGATGTACGGAACAGGATATTTGTTCATTCGATAGTTTAAAATTTAAGCATAAAGTCATTTTTACAGTAAAAGAATATCCACAGTATCGTTCGGCGTATTATATTCCGAGAAGCGAAGTAGATATACAAAATGTAAAAAATCTTTGTGATTATCAAAGTAAATTTACTGGAAAACGTTGGCTTGATGAATTTGATTGGATTTCATTTTTGAATGAAAGATGACTATAAAAATAATCAAGGAGCAAGCAGTAGAGAATGGGAAATAGCAGAAACAGTTATTTGATAAAAAACACTATTATATTTACTTTGGGAAATCTTGGATCAAAACTTATTTCATTTTTTTTGATTCCGTTATATACAAATGCACTTACAACTGCTGAATATGGAGTCGTTGATTTGGTTGCGACAGTTGGAACAGTTGCGGTTCCACTTCTTACTTTAAATATCTGTGAGTCTGTTATGAGGTTTGCATTGGATGAGGATGCAAATACTAGAAAAATTACCCAAATAGGGACGGGGATACTGTTAATCGGAATGATGGTTGGGTTATTGATTTTTCCGATATGTCGTTCTTTTGACAAGATTTCTGAATATGCCGTGTTTGTTTATTTCTATGTCGTTTCTTTGGCAGCAAGTCAGCTTTATTTGTGCGATTTGCGCGGGAAAGAGCTGTTGATTTATTACTCGATAGGAAATGTTCTACATACTTTTTTTATTGCGGTGTTAAATATTCTGTTCCTCTTGGTCTTTAAAGAAGGTGTTGATGGGTATTTAAAAGCTTACATTATAGCAAATACACTCACTGCCATATATGCAATTATTGTAGGAAAAGGATATAAATCATTCTCATTTTCAAGGATTGATAGAGATCTACTGATCAAGATGGCGAGATATTCCGTGGTATTAATTCCGAATTCATTTATGTGGTGGATTATGAATTCCTCGGATCGCATTATGGTGTCTAGCATGATAAGTGTGGCAGCCAATGGAATTTACGCCGTTTCATATAAGTTCCCTACGCTAGTTTCTACATTGACAACAATATTCAATCAAGCGTGGAGTTATTCTGCAATTCGTGAAGAAGGAACAGACGATGAAAGCGAATATAATAATAAAATATTTAGAGTTCTAATTGGAATTGTTATGTTGATTGGAATAGGTTTGTTAACATTTATGAAACCGTTTTTAAGTGTGTATGTGGGAAAAGAGTATTATTCTGCATGGAAATATACGCCGTTTTTGACAGTCGGATGCGTATATTTGACAATGGCTAGTTTTATGGCTACAAGCTATACGGTTCATAAAGATAGTTTTGGCTATCTTTTTTCTGGTACTTTTGGAGCAATATTTAATATTGCAATGAATTTTATATTAATTCCACAAGTAGGCGTTTATGGTGCTGCAATTGCTACGTGTATTAGTTATATACTTGTATTTGTCTTTCGACTTTTTCATACAAGAAAGTATATTCAATATAATATAAATAATAAAGAATTTATAGTGGGAAGTACGGCTTTAGTGTTGTCTGCGGGCTTGATGTTCATTGATAATAGGTTTGGTTTTTCACTACAATGCGTCATTCTAGCCGTTACAATATATTTGTTTTCAGATATCTGGCTCCCCATAGTGAGAAAAATACTAAAATTAAAAGGAAGACGATGATATGACTACAGTATGTGAAAAAGGTAAGTGCACAGGGTGTATGGAGTGTATTGATGTTTGCCCTAAAAAAGCTATAAAAGTAATTGATTCGTGGATGGAATATAATGCAGTAATTGATTCTGAGAAATGTATTCAATGTAATGCATGCCATAGTGCATGCCAAAACAACGCCGAACAAGTACTAACTAAACCGATTTATTGGAAACAGGGATGGGCGCAAGATGATTGCGTTCGTATGCGCTCTTCATCTGGAGGAGTTGCAACAGCAGTAGAACGAGCTTTCATAAAAAATGGAGGGATTGTTTGTAGCTGCACATTTAGTTTTGGAAAATTTGAGTTTGATTTTGCTGAGACAGAAGATGAAGTATGTAAATTTACAGGTTCAAAATATGTGAAAAGTAATCCTGAGGGAGTATATAAGAAAATTTTAGAAAAACTCAAATTGGGAAGAAAGGTGCTTTTTGTTGGGTTGCCATGTCAGGTTTCAGCGGTCAGGCATTATACAAAGAATCATCAAAATTTATATACCGCTGATTTAATTTGCCATGGAACACCTTCACCACAAATTTTGGACAGCTTTTTGTCTGATTATGGGATTCGATTAACAGAAGTTCAAAGCATTAGATTTCGGGAGAAAAATAATTTTAAATTGGAACAGAATGGAAAGCGTTTTGCGGTTCCGATAACAACCGATAATTATTTGATGACATTTTTGAACTCGACAACATACACGGAGAATTGTTATCAATGTCAATATGCCAAGATTGAAAGGTCCGGTGATATTACCCTGGGGGATTCATGGGGAAGTGAACTTGAAAAAAGCACCCAAGATAAGGGTATTTCTTTAGTGCTTTGCCAAAATGAAAAGGGAAAAGAACTTATAGATCAAGCAGATTTAACTCTTGTAGATGTTGATTTGAAAAAAGCGATAGAAAGCAATCATCAATTATATCAGCCCTCTCAGAAGCCTAAGCAACGGGAAGTGTTTTTTAAGGAATTGAAAAAGGGGTATGGATTTAAGAAAGCAGTAAAAAGATGTTACCCTAAGAAGTACTTGAAAAATATCGTAAAGACCGTGTTATATAATATGAAATTTATGGGGGGGGGCAGAACCGCTATCAAGTAATAGTTGTTATGGCTACAAAGGGCAGGTTGAAATAAATACTTCGAACGCTTGCAAAAATTATACTCAACTGGTTTATGAAAAGCCAGAGAAAACAGGATGTACATTTTCTGTCGTTAGAAATCCTTTTTGGGAGATGGTTTGCGATGGCTTCACTATAAAATGTCTTAATCTTCATAAGCTAAAATACGCGATTTGTGAAAGTAGAATCCGATTGGTTTGTTAGGATTTTATGGTTTGCAAATATATCTTATGAAGAAAGAGGCATAATATGAAAAAAGTAGTGAGCGTTATTATACCTGTGTATAACGTAGAAGAATTTATTTTTAGAACAGTGGAATCGGTAATGAACCAGGACTATAAGAATATAGAAATTATTTTGGTCGATGATGGTTCACCAGATAATTCAGCAAAAATAATTGACGAACTGGCGAAGAAAGACGATAGAATTACCTGTGTACATAAAGAAAATGGTGGCGTTTCGTCCGCAAGAAATGCGGGGCTTAGAATAGCTTCAGGTGAGTATGTGACATTTATTGACGGAGATGATTGGGTAGAGCCAAAGTATATTTCATATCTATTAAATCTTGTGGAAAGTAATAAGTGTGAAATTGGCATGAATAAAAATAATTATTCAGATTATAATACAAAATCTAACGAAGAAGAGTATGTTGTATCAGCCGAAAAAGCTATTGAATGGATTTACTTGGGTGATATTTTTGTTGCGGTTTGGAATAAGATTTATAGCATGCAGTTTCTAAAAAAAAATAATATTCTTTTTGATGAAAAAATTTGGTACGGTGAAGGAATGCTGTTTAATATTGACTGTCTTCAATTTGTAGATAGTATTGCCGTTGGAGAAAAAAGTGTTTATCATCAGGTAAGTAATCCAAATTCAGCGATGCGAAAATTTAATGTTGATAGCAACCTTTGTGGAATCAGATCATTGGAAATTCAAAAGAAACATTGGAGAAAATCAAATCCGGCAATAGTAGATGCTTGGAATTATCATAGGAGAGCATTCAATTTATCAATTGTGAGAGGACTTTTAAAGAGCGATATAGAGCAGGAATATCAGGAATTGTACGACTCCTGTATGAATAACTTGAAAAAGCAACTTTGGATTAGTTTAAAAGTGCCGATTCCATTAAGAGAAAAGTTATCATATATTGCATGGGCGATAATTCCGAGCTTTATGTCAAAACGCTGTAAAAATAAAGTTAGAATTAAAATAAGGAAGAAGTAAAAATGTCAAAATACTTTGGAACGGACGGCTTCCGTGGTGAAGCCGGAATTACTTTAACAGCCGACCACGCCTATAAAGTGGGGCGTTTCCTCGGCTGGTATTACAATGCTCTCCGTGAGCGCAATGGAGATACCGAACCCGCCCGTATCGTCATCGGCAAGGATACTCGTCGGAGTTCGTACATGTTCGAGTACAGCCTGGTTGCGGGTCTGACAGCCTCCGGGGCGGATGCCTACCTGCTGCATGTTACGACTACCCCGTCCGTGGCCTACATTGCCCGCGTGGATGACTTCGACTGTGGCATTATGATTTCCGCAAGCCACAACCCCTACTATGACAACGGTATTAAGCTGATCGACTGCTACGGTGAAAAAATGCCCGAGGAGACCCTGCTGCTGGTGGAGGACTATATTGACGGCAAACTCCATGTCTTTGATAAGGACTGGCCGGAGCTGCCCTTTGCTCATCGTGAGCATATCGGCTGCACTGTGGACTATGTGGCGGGCCGCAACCGTTACATGGGCTATCTGATTTCTCTGGGTGTCTATTCTTTCAAGGGTGTCAAGGTCGGTTTGGATTGTGCCAATGGTAGCTCCTGGAACATTGCGAAGTCCGTGTTCGATGCGCTTGGCGCAGATACCTATGTCATCAATAATAATCCGAATGGTCTGAACATCAATAACAATGCAGGTTCAACACATATCGAGGGTCTTCAGAAGTTTGTTGTGGAGAAAGGTCTGGATGTTGGTTTTGCATACGATGGCGATGCCGACCGCTGCCTGTGTGTGGACGAAAAGGGCAATGTCATCACCGGCGACCACATCCTGTATATTTACGGTTGCTACATGAAAGAGCGCGGTAAACTGCTGACCAACACCGTTGTTACAACAGTTATGTCCAACTTTGGTCTGTACAAGGCATTCGATGAGCAGGGCATCGGTTATGCCAAGACCGCGGTTGGTGATAAGTATGTCTACGAGTACATGGCTAAGAACGGCTGCCGCATCGGTGGTGAGCAGAGTGGTCATATTATTTTTAGCAAGTACGCCAGCACGGGTGACGGTATCCTGACGAGCTTGAAGATGATGGAAGTCATGCTGGCCAAGAAGAAGCCGATGAGCGAACTGGCAGCACCGCTGAAAATCTATCCGCAGGTACTGGAGAATGTCCGTGTTACGGATAAGAAGGCAGCACAGAACGACCCGGCTGTGCAGGAAGCGGTAAGTAAAGTTGCTGAAGCACTGGGCGATACTGGTCGCATTCTGGTGCGTGAATCCGGTACCGAGCCGGTGGTCCGTGTCATGGTGGAAGCACCTGACCACGATACCTGCCAGAAGTATGTGGATGAAGTGGTCCGTGTGATTTGCGAAAAGGGCCATAAAGCGTAAACAAGGTTGTGTGGAAAAACGCACGTATATCCTAAACGGTAAGGTTCATTATAGACCTTGCCGTTTTTCTTTTTATGGAAATGTGAAATTTCTGAAATTCCCTCAAAAGTGTATATTGAAAGCCCACTGTGGATTCCTCTTAGTAGAGGAAGCTTCAGAAAATTTGAAGAATTTTCTAAAACACCTTGCGAAATGGGCTTTCTCCGATTCTAGAAGTGAGAGGAATACGCAAAAGTCTCCTGAAATGTAAAATTCACAAAAAATTCAAAAAGCTTTCGATGAAAACTTTTGCGAAACGGCCTCTCTAAAATTCTAAAGGTGAGAAGACAATGTAAACTTCTCAGGTGGACCTTGAAAATCACATGAGCCATCCCAGTAAGATACATCTGGTCTGAATGTGCATTCTGCGTGTCTTACCAGAAAATACGCCGGAGAAATCGGGCAGGAACGGGCTGGGACAGAGTGGACGGTAGTTAAGAGCAAGATTCGCCTTTGTATACGAAACCGCTCCTACGGGCGGTTTCTCCACGGCGGCATCTTGATGGGGATTGCGCTCCCCATACCCGCACATCGTGCAAAATCACATGATTTTGCCTGTTGGTGGCCTGCTGCAGCAGATCACAGCCGGAGTGCAGATGCACTGCCGGGAAAATCAAATTTTTGATTTTGGAAAGGAGACCCCATGCCAAGAACGAGGAAAAAAGTGAAATCTATCGTAAAGACAAAAGTAATCTCCGCACGAGTTACAGAAACAGTACATGAACTTTTACACCGGCAGGCAGAAGATGCCGGGATGACCCTCTCTCAATTTGCAGCGCAGATGCTGATGAAAGGCCGTGTGAATACCTCGTATGTGTTCTACGTCCACCCGGACGAAATTGAAGCCATCACACGGGAGTTTGCCGCCATCGGGAATAATCTGAACCAGATCGCGGCGTTCTTCAACAGCGGCGGTATCCAGTCGCGCGCTATGCTCGAAAACATCAACCATGCAATTTCCTGTATTTTTGAAATGCGGGAGCAAGTCGCAGAAATGGCAGGAAAGAATTATGGCAATCTTAAAGCACATCGCAAGTAAGAGCTTCAACTATGGTGCTGCGCTGGAATATCTGATTTTCAAGCATGACGAACTTCGGAAAACTCCGATCCTTGACCAAAACGGAAATCGTATCATGCGAGATGAGTTTTATCTGGACGGTCTGAACTGTGAACCCTATTCCTTTGATGCGGCCTGCCAGCAGTTGAACCGCGAGTACCAGAAAAACAAAAACAAGAATGAAATCAAAAGCCACCATTACATCATCAGCTTTGATCCACGGGACAGCACAGAAAATTGTTTGACGGGGAAACGGGCACAGGAGCTTGGGCTGGAATACGCAAAAGCAAATTTTCCGGGGCATCAGGCATTGGTCTGTACGCACATGGACGGTCACAATGGTAGCGGAAATATTCATGTCCATATCGTAATCAACAGTTTGCGAAAACTGGATGTGCCTAAGCAGCCCTTTATGGAGCGGCCCATTGACTGCAAGGCAGGGTACAAGCACCATGTGACGAACGAGTACCTGAAGCATCTGCAGAAATCCCTCATGGATTTGTGCCGCCGCGGATTTCTGCATCAGGTCGATTTACTGTCACCATCCAGAACGGGCGTGACCGAGGCAGAGTATTGGGCACAGCGGCGGCTGGATGAGAAAAAACAGAAAATCGAAAAGGAAGGATTTACGCCCAACCCGACAAAATTTCAAACACAGAAACAGCTTATCCGGGATGCCGTTGCCGCTGCTCGTGAGAAAGCAATCTCGTATGAAGATTTTCAAGACATCCTGCAGGATGAATATGACGTTTTCGTCAAAACACAACGTGGGCGTTACAGCTATCTGCCGCCGGAGCGAAACAAGTTTATATCGGAGCGTTCCTTGGGGGACAGCTGCAAAAGAGAATGTCTGGAAGGATTCTTCATTCAGAACGCAGAGAGAAATCTACGGTACAAGAAAGACCCCATACTGATCTTTACGACCAGAACCAGACTGCGGCTCGTTGTGGACCTGCAGGAGAATGTCAAGGCACAGGAAAATCTGGCCTATGCGCTAAAGGTCAAAATCAGCAATTTGCAGAAAATGGCTGAAACGCTGGTATGGGTGCAGGAAAATAACATCAACGACCTGACAGAACTGAACGATCTGTGTAAGACAGCACAGGCCAATGCGCAGGCTGCGTATGAACGGCTGTCGCAGGCAGAGGATGAACTGCAGAAAACCAATGAGCAGATTCATTATGCGGGGCAGTACCTTTCTACAAAGGATGTTCAGCAGCAATTTACGAAAGCAATTTTCAAGAAGAAATTCCGTGCAGAGCATTCCAAGGAACTGGATGCCTATGCAGAATCCGTGAAATATTTCCGGGAAGAAAACGATGGAAAGCTGCCATCGCTGAAATCATTGAAAAAACGGAAGGAAGAGCTGACCAAAGAAATCGCGGAGAGGAAAAAGGCATATGCTCCCTTGCGGGAAGAATCCAGGCGTTTGGAAATTGCATCGGATAATGTGTACAGCATCTTCCGAAAAACCAATGAGATGAAATCCGACCTTGCATGGAAACGCGAGTGGGAGGCCAATGTCCGCGAAAAGGCAAGGCAGGAGCAGGCTCGACAGGAACAGCGAGAACGTCAACCGAAACGCAAGAAGCGTAGCTACGATATGAGCCTGTAATCAGCAGGGTCTTCCACCCTGCACCCCGGAACCCTGCCGGATGTGTAAGCCCGTGCAGGACTTTCCCATTCGGCAGGGACTTTTGAAAACGATTAGGAGGAAGTTTGAGTAAAGAGTACATCAAGGCACAAACCCCATTACCAGCTTATTTCCCTTATCCGAAATTTCTGCTGCAGATGAGCCTTTCCCATACGGCACGATTGACGTATGTTTTGCTGCTGGACCGCATGATCCTTTCGCAGAAGAACGGCTGGGTGGATGTGCAGGGCCGGGCATATGTGCTCTATCCGTTGGCAGGGCTGGCGGAAGATCTTCAGAGCAGCATTTCCAGTGTCACCCGTGCCCTGCGGGAACTGGAAGCCGCACGGCTGATCGAACGGCGGTCCAATGGCTTTTCCAAGCCAAACCAGGTGTTTCTAAGCTTCCCATCTGCTGCGCAGAAATGCACAGTCAAGATGGTCAAAAATGAGCAGCCTGATTGCTCAAAAGTGAGCAATACGATTGCGCAAAACTGCACACCTAACCAAATAAATAAGAACAACCTAAGATTGAACCAACTGAGTAGAACCAAAGAAGCATATGGGCGTTATCGGAATGTTTTTCTGGAAGATTATTCGGAACTGGAAATGGAAATTGCAGAGTTGGATACTCTGATCGAAGACCTTTCAGCCTATATGCAGTCTACAGGCAGGAAGTACGCAGACCATGCGGCGACCCTGCGTAGCTGGTCAGCACGGAAGAAAAGACAACAGAAACCGGGAGCAGGCATCCCGGACTATACCTACAACAAGGAGGAAAGTTTATGACGGAAACGATCCAGACAGCGATGGACAGGCTTATGACGATCTCTGTGGAACCGCAGGATTATGTTGCAGAAGATGGGCTGCTGTACTGCGGCAGCTGCAAAACTCCCAAGGAAGCGTTCTTTCCGAATGGAAAAAAACTGTTTGGGCGTGACCGCCATCCGGCTGAATGCCGGTGCAGGCAGGCTACAAGGGAAAAGCAAGAGAAAGAAGAACGTGCAAGGCTGCATTACGAGAAAGTGCAGCGGCTGAAGCTGCAGGGCTTTACCGACTGGGCGATGCAGCACTGGACATTTGCAAACGATCACGGGCAAAATCCACAGATGCAGCTGGCACAGCGGTATGTGGTCCACTGGCCGGAAATGCGGGAAAAGAATGTGGGGCTGCTGCTCTGGGGCGGTGTTGGTACAGGCAAGAGTTTTATGGCTGGTTGCATTGCCAATGCCCTGATGGAACAGGAAGTGGCAGTCTGCATGACGAATTTTGCCCGAATTATGAATGAACTGAACAGTGCCTTTGCCGGACGAAACGAAATTGTGGACAGGCTCTGCGGCTATCCGTTGCTTGTCATTGATGATTTCGGCATGGAGCGCGGCACGGAATATGCGCTGGAGCAGATTTATAACATCATCGACAGTCGTTACCGCAGCCGAAAACCACTGATCGTCACCACGAACCTGACCCTGACGGAGTTGAAAAAACCGCAGGATACCGCTCACGCCCGTATCTATGACCGTCTGCTGGAACTGTGTACGCCGATTGCCTGCACAGGCCCCAGCATGAGAAAGGATATAGGACAGGCAAAATTGAACTTGCTGAAAACACTTCTGGCTTGAATGGGAGGAACGCGATTGCAAGAAAACGGCAGAATGAATTGGCTGGAGCAGATCCACCAGATGAAAGATCGAGACATCCGCACGATAGAACAGCATGAACTGCAGGAACTGCCGCAGGATGCAGTGGAACACGGACTGCCGCAGGAGGAAAGGCTGAAAAATCTGCTGGATAAAGTCGGAAATCCTTATTGCTATCTGGACAACGGAATCATTGTGAAGCTGAACTTTGCACCGAGAGGGAGCAGTACACTGTCTGAGCGCATTGGCAGGTGCTTTCAGTCTGCCAGCTGAAAAGGCAGAGAAACTTTCGGCAAGCTGCTGAAAAAACACGCAGAAAAATTTCACACTTTAATGCGATAAAGCACTGGACAAAAGATGATGATTCTGGTAAGCTGTTTACGGGTAAGAAAATAGGAATGTGCCAACTGAGCAGAACTTGCTCGGTGGGCTTGTTCTACATAGAAAATGTGGAGCCTTTCGCTTCTCTGACGAACAGTATTGCCGATTCGTTAAGGAGGTGGAAGGCTTTTGTTATACCCTGATATGAATTTGCAGAAGAGAACACAGCAAAATACAATCCGATACCGTACAGCCTTGTACTTACGCTTGTCTCGTGAGGATGGCGATAAGACAGAGAGCGACAGCGTTGCAAACCAGCGCACCTTGCTTGAAGCCTATGCCGCAGACCACCCGGAACTGTGCATTGTGGACGAGTTTGTGGATGATGGTTACTCCGGCTCGAACTTTGAACGGCCTGCGTTCCAAAACCTGTTCAGGGAACTGGAGCAGGGGACCATCAACTGTGTTCTGGTGAAAGATCTGTCCCGATTCGGGCGAAACTATATTGAAGTGGGACGTTATCTGGAACGTATTTTCCCGGTCATGCGAGTCCGGCTGATTGCTGTGACAGACAACTATGACAGTCAATCTGCGTGGAAGACCAGCGATTCCATCATGGTCCCGATGCGGAATTTGCTCAACGATGCCTACTGCCGGGATATTTCCGTCAAGATCAAGAGCCAGCTTGCGGTCAAGCGGAAACGCGGCGATTTTGTGGGAAGTTTTGCAACCTATGGATACCAAAAGGACCCTGCCAATTACACCAAGCTGATCGTGGACGAACTGGCAGCGGAAACAGTGCAAGATATTTTCCGCTGGAAGATCAGTGGCATGAATAATCAGAGCATCGCAGACCGATTGAATGCGAAAAAGGTGCCGTCCCCGGCTGCACGAAAGTTGCAGAGCGGTGCAAAGCTGAGCCTGCATTTCCGCAAGAGCGATGAGCCGCCGTGGTCTGCCAAGGCGGTGGACCGCATTCTGCACAACGAGGTCTATATCGGAAAACTGGTGCAGGGAAAGACAAGGAGACTGGACTATCGCTCCAAAAAGAAAATGAACGTGCCGATGAGGGACTGGGTAATCGTGGACAATACCCATGAAGCAATCATTTCGGCAGAGCAGTTTGAACTGGTGCAGCGGATTCTGGAAACCGAAACACGCAGGCCGAACGATGCCGAAACGGTGGCCCTGTTTGCAGGCTTTCTCTACTGTGGGGACTGCGGCAGCCGGCTGGTGCGCAGGTCGGCCAGCTATAAGGGAAAGCGGTATATCTATTATCAGTGCTCCAGCAGCAAACAGAACAAGGGCAGCTGCACGAGCCATAACCTACGGGATGAAAAGCTCTACAACATCGTGCGGAACGCGCTTCAAATGCAGATTCAAATCGTGATGGAAGAAGCCGAGTTTGTGGAAAGCATCCGGCAGGCCCAGCAGGAGCCATATCGTGTGCGGCGCATTGAACGGCAGATTCGGCAGCTGACTGCAGAAAAGGCCCATACACAGGGCATTAAGGAAAAACTGTACGGGGATTATGCAGACGAAATCCTCACACGGGAGGATTTTCTGAACTACAACGAACTGTACAGCAAGCGGATTGAAGAGTATGACCATAAAATCACAGAACTGGAAGCGGAACAGCAAAATCTGCAGACTGCTCCAAATGCGTATCCATTTCTGGACGTGTACCGTAAGTATCGGAAACTGGAAGAAATCACCCGCCCGATGGTCGTTGAACTGATTGAGAAAATCGAAGTCTATGAGGGCAATCGGGTGGAAATTACATTCCGCTTCCACGATGAAATTGCGGACCTGCTGGAAGAACTGCATCAAAAGCAGATGGGGCAGCATGAAGTATCTGCATGAAATAGGAGAGACTGACCTATGGCAAGAGTAAGTAAGAAAGTAAGTGCGGCGCAGCGTGAAGCAGAGAACGCACAACACCGTATCTGGAAAACTGCAATTTATGCACGGCTGTCCGATTTTGATGATGTGCTTCGGAATACGGAATCGCTGGAAGTGCAGATTTCTTACATCAAAGAGTATATCAACCACCGGGATGATCTGATGCTGCTGGATGTGTTTGCGGACAAGCGGTGCACAGGGATGAACTTTGACCGCCCGGAATTTGAACGGCTGTTGAAAGCACTGCAGGAGCGGAAAGTCAACTGCATTGTGGTAAAGGACTTCTCCCGACTGGGTCGTAATTTCGTGGAAACAGGTCAGTATCTGGAGCAAGTGTTTCCACTGTTTGGCGTAAGATTTATCGCCATCAATGATAATTATGACAGCCTGAACAGACAGAGCCGGGACGGGATGCTGGTGCCGATCAAGAGCATGATCAATGAAATGTACTCGAAAGACCTGTCCAAGAAGATTCAGTCGTGCTTTCGTTCCAAGGAAGAACGAGGAGAAATTTATACGCCTGTTCCGTTCGGTTACAAGAGAAATCAGCAGAATCATTTGATTCTGGACGAGGAAGTCAGCGATGTGGTAGTTCGGATTTTTCTCTGGAAGAAATCCGGCATGAAAGAGCGCGAGATTGCAAAGAAGCTGTCTGCGCAGGGAATCCCAACACCTTTTACACGCCGCTGTCAGCTGGGATACCTGAAAAACACCTTGCGGGTAAAGGACCCAGCATGGCAGACCGTGTTCGTGACAAAGGTGCTGGAAAATCCAATCTACACAGGAACAATGGTCTATAACCGCATCGCCTACGATGAAACATATCGGAAGATCGGAGAAAATCCACGGGAAAGCTGGCGGATGGTGCCGGACAGTCATCCGGCGATTATCAGCTGGGAACTGTTTGATGAAGTTTCCGCATTACGGGAAGCCGAGCAAGCAGTCAAGGAAGAGCGAAAAAAGTGGTGCAGACAGCGCAGAAAGAACAATCCGAACATCTTCAAAGGCAGAATCTTTTGCAAAAAGTGCGGCGAAAAGCTGGTTTGTCATTGGCAAAGTGATGGTACGCTGTATTTTTACTGTGCATCTTGCCATGTTTCCATCTCAGAGAAAGACCTCTGGAACGGCATTAACAAGGAGTTGCACCAGCGGATGCAAGAACACCGTGATTTGCAGAAGCTGGTACGGAAAAGCTCTGGAAAAAGCAAACTCCAATCAAAAGAAATAGCTACAAAACGTGAAATTGAACAGGCGTCAGGCAATATCGTTCGACTGGAATCACAGAAGCGCAGCGGCTACGAGCAGTATGTCTTTGGAAAAATTTCAAAAGAAAAGTTCTTGGAATTGAAGCAGGATGCAGAGAATGAAATTGAGGCATTCAGACAGACAAATGCTGAAAAAGAGAAAGAACTGGTCGTTGTTCAAGAAGAATTGCAGCAGAAAAAGCAAATCGCGGGCAGCACAGAGGTTCTTTTAACGGCAGATAATCTACAGCAGTATGTAAAGAAAATTGAAGTGGATCACAAGAAAAATACTTACACGGAATTTGTGTTTTAACGAGGAGAACAGACGATGAAAGAGAAGATCTATGATGCCCGGACAGGCATGGAATATGTTTTGGTTGGCGATTATTACCTGCCAGCTTTGGAACTGCCCCGGACTCGTCCGATTGGCCACTGGGGGATGCTGCACAAGGCATACCTGAAACTGCGAAAACCAGCCTATTACCAAAGCCTGCTGCTGAGCGGAAAACTGGATACTGTTTTAGCAAATGTGGAAGAGCAGGCAGTGGAACGATATGAGGTTTTGATCGAGCAGATGAGCCAGCGGGAGGGGGTATCGGAAAAACTGAAAGAAGAAAATCAGATGGAGTGGGTGCGCCGCATGAGCAATCTGGAAAATCGTGCAGCGGAAATCGTAAAGGCAGAATTGATTTATACACTCGAAGGACGGTGAAGTGCGCATGATTGGAACCTATTACCGACTTTCTCTTGCGGACGAGGATGTGGGGGCTGATAAGGTCGAAAGCAACAGCATTCAGGGCCAGCGTGGACTGGTAGAGGGGTACATCATGGCTCGCTCGGAACTGGCCGCAGAGCCGTGTCAAGAGTATGTGGACGATGGTTATTCCGGCACATCCACAAGCCGCCCTGCATTTCAGAGGCTGATTCAGGACGCACAGGACGGAAAGGTGAAAACAATTATCGTAAAGGACTTCTCCCGGTTTGCCCGCGATTACATTGAGGCAGGCGATTATATGGAGCGTATCTTCCCGCTGCTGGGCGTTCGCTTTATCTCTGTCAATGATGGGTATGACAGTGGAATGCAGGCTGGGAACGATGTGCGCGGACTGGAAGTAGCCATCAAGAACATTATCAACGCATCCTACAGCCGGGATCTTTCCGCTAAAATCGCAGCAGCCGACCATGTGATGCAGAAGAAAGGAATGTATCTCGGAGGATACCGCCCGTTTGGATTCCTGCCGGACCCGAATGACTGCCACAAGCTGATCCTCGACCCGGTGGCCAGTCAGTATGTGCGGTTGATCTTTGAACTGGCATTGCAGGGTAACAAGACGGGCACCATCGCAAAAATCCTGAACGAAAAGCAGATCCCGACCCCGGCAGTGTATCATGTGGCGGAAAATCATGTGTACAGCGAGCAGAAAGCATGGGATTTGCAGCGCAGCCATTGGACAAGCGGAACGGTTTACCATGTTCTGAAAAATGAGAAGTATAAGGGAACCTATGTGGGCGCAAAATTCATTATGCCTGTTCCCTGTAAGCATCGGGTCCTGCGCGCTCCGCTGGAACAGCAAGTACGAATTGAGGACAGCCATGCCGCCATTGTGACCCCGGAGGAATTTGAACAGGCACAAAAGGTCATTATGCTGCAGCATGGGAATCATCAGGCCGGGAATTACACAAAACACCAGTATCCCTTGAAAGGCAAGGTTTACTGCGGTTACTGCCAGAAGCTGATGAAATATCGTGTTCTCAAGAAACTTGGCCCCTCTTTTAACTGCAGATTCTCAGCAACAGCGGTGGACAGCCCCTGCAAGCGAATCCCAATCTCTGAGGAACTGCTGGAAGAGATTGTCCGAAATGCACTGACAGCGCAAATAAAACAGGCGGAGCATATACTGGAAATCCTGCGCGAACGGGAACGCAAAGCGTTGATCTGCTTCTCCGCACTGGAACGGCAGGAAGAAAAGCTCAGTGTAGAAAAGGCAGAGATTGTAAAACAGCGCGTTGCACTGTATGAGCAGTATGCAGACGGAAACATGAGCAAGGAAGAATTCATCCGACAGAGAGCGGCTTACCGAGTGCAGGAAGATGAAAGAATGGCGCAAATCCAACGGCTGCGCACTGAAAAAAATCGAATTTTCCAGCCTGTGAAGAAGGATGCCGATAATTTGCAGACTGTCGTAAGTGCCGTAGAAGAATCAGGCGATGTGATGCACTTATCGCAGAATGTGGTAGAAACCTTTATTGACCGCATCGAGGTTTTCAACGATGAGCGCGTGAAAATTCATTTTACATTTGAGGACACATTGAACAGCTATGAGGAAAAGTGATTGCAGCGACTTTTTGAACTAAGGTATATAGCGAGTTTTAGCATTTAAAAACGGAGGCCCACATAAACCACAGACAGCACCCAGGAGAATTCGAGGGTGCGTCTGCAGCTTATGCGGGCCGTTTTATTTTGTGCTTTTTACTGCGAAATAATGTTAAACTCCAAGGCTGACAAGAGTGGCCTTTAACTCTTTTGCCATGCGAATAATGACAGTCTGTTCAGTTTCATTACAGTCCAGCAGCAAGCGGTGAAATTCGGAGTTTGCAGAGGAAGAAGAATGTTCAAGACAGTCGAGCAAAAGCTCATCCGCGGAAACGGATAAGGTGTTGGCAATTTCGACAAGAACAGAAATGCTAGGGATTTTTGTTCCATTTTCGATACGGACAATGTGTTCACGGCTACAGTTGATTTTTGCGGCGAGGGCTTCCTGCGACAGATTTGATTTTGAACGGTAGAAGCTGATTCGTTTTCCAAGAGAAGTACAATTTACGGACATATAGTGATCTTCCTTTCAAATGCCCGCATAAGATACTTTAATTATTTGACTTATGGAGAAATGAATCAAGAGGAACCAAAGAGGCAATCTGCATAGAAGTCAGAATTTTTGTCTTTCCCTTCTAGCGGAGATGGCTTCTGAGGCTAAAATGTGACCCAGCAGGTCACATTTTAGGGAACAAGTGACCTGCTGGGTCACAGAAAAAATCATCTGATAAGCGTATAATAAAAGCATGAAATCAAGCTGCGAAAATAAAGTGGGGAAAACGAAATGGAACGGTTGCTGACACTGTATAGCGAAGTTCAGTCAACGGATGTACGGTGGCTGTGGTATCCCTTTATTGCAATCGGGAAAATCACACTTCTGCAGGGTGATCCCGGCGATGGAAAATCTACCATGATGATGAATCTGATTGCGGAACTTTCAACAGGAGGTAAGACCCCGGATGGCTGTAAGATCGGTGTGCCGCAAAAAGTGATTTATCAGTGCTCCGAGGATGGCGTTTCGGATACGATAAAGCCCCGATTGGAACGCTGCGGGGCAGACTGCAGGAAGATTGCTTTCATCAATGAAGAGTTTTATAACGGCCTCACATTGGACGATGAGCGCATCCGTCAGGCAATCATTGAATTTCGGCCTCGATTGGTCGTGATTGATCCGATTCAGGCTTATCTTGGCAGCGATTCGGATTTGCAAATCGCAGGCAGAGCGCGGAAACTCATGCGCCGCCTTGGAATGTGGGCTGCTGGTTACGACTGCGCTATCGTTCTGATTGGACACCTCAACAAAAAAGAAGGCTCCAAAGGGTTGTACCGCAGTCTTGGCAGTATTGATGTTGTGGCAGCAGCACGAAGCGTCCTGCAGGTGGAGCGAGATACCGAGAATCCTGATATAAGAATCGTACATCAAATCAAAAACAGTCTTGCGCCTACGGCAGAAGACATCCGCTTTTCCATTTCTGCCGACAAGGGCTTTCGATGGCTGGAATGCAGGCCACAGCTTTTTGAAAAACAACAGCCGGACGCCGAACCTAAATTTGATACAGAGCAACAGAAAGCTGCCTACTGGATCAAGCATTTTCTTGAAAAAGGTGATATGAGCGCGAATGAAATTTATTGCCGTCTGGACAATGAGGGGGTCAGCAAACGAGTTGCACGGATGGTAAAAACAGAAATGGGAATCCACTGCTATCAGAAAAAGCGGAAATGGTATTGGAGCGTTCAGCCGGAAGAAGGTGCTATGAATGGATCGCAAGTATAAGGTTGGCGGCTATGTGAAACTTGCAAAACTGTGGGAACGCTCTAAGGATGCAGCAGTGGCCTATCACAGTTCCTACTATGCTGAAAAGTTCAGGGATGATGCGGATAAAAGGCTGGTTGGTGTCTATATTGACATCACAGGGAATAAGGAAATTTATAAACGCCCGGAAATGGTGCATCTGCTCAAAGATTGCAAAAATGGTTCCGTAAATCTGATTTTCTCGCAGACAAGGGCCTATATTGCAGCAAATACCTGTGATTTCTGTTTTCTGTTGAAATATCTGTTTGACTTGCCGATGCGAGTGGACATTGTTACAGACGATGATGACCAGAGAATCGACACCATTCTTGATGTTGATAACCAGCGGCAGAGCCTGAAAGATTTGGCTGAAAAATATACATCGATCCGAAGGAAAGATTATCTTGAGTGGAGAATCCGACTGGAACATGAAATGACAAAGGCTGAAGAAAAATGAACGTGGAAGGACAGTATAATCCAAAAGACGTAGAGTGTATTTCGGTAGAAAACCTTGAAGTGCTGCCGAGTGGAGCGGATTGGCAGAGCCGACATCTGGAATCTGAAAGGCGAAAAGCAGAGATTCGTGACAGAATCCATAAGCAGGCAGAACAGGGCCAGAAAACGGCAAAAGACTACTTTCGTCCGGCGAAACCGACACCGTCGATTTACGACAGCGACCTGAAGCGTGTAGCCGTTTATGCCCGTGTCAGCACTTCCAGCGAAGAACAGATTTCTTCCATTGAAAACCAGACTCTATATTACACCAAAAAGATTGCAGAAACGGAAAACTGGAATTTGCAGGATATTTACAGCGATGAAGGAAAATCGGGTACTTCACTGCGGAAACGGGATGCGTTTAAGCGCATGATGCGAGATGCCAAAGACCAGAAGATGGACTTGATTATCTGTGCCAGCATTTCGCGGTTTGCGCGAAATTTTTCGGATTGTATGACGCAGATTGCAGCATTGAAAACCATGCACCCGGCACATCCCATTGGCGTGTACTTTGAAACTGAAAACATCTACACGCTGAATCCAAGCAGCCAATATAGTTTGGACATTCAAGCACTTCTGGCAGATTGGGAATCGGGCAACAAGAGTCGCCGGATGATCCTTTCGTATGATCAGCGCATTATGACAGGTCAGTACCCGGTGGCTGACCTGATGGGGTATCGGCATACTAAGGATGGCCAGTTGGTGATCGAGCCGGAAGAAGCAAAGACGGTGCGGTTTATCTTTCTGGCATTTATTCAAGGGTATAACTACGATCAGATTGCAATGATTCTGACACAGAAGAAGCGCAGCACCCTGCGCGGCAGGCAGGAGTGGAATGGCATGATGGTGGCTAACATCATGAAAAACGAACGTCGCTGGGGTGATCTGGAAGCTCGGAAGAGCATTGTGGTGGACTACAAGTTGGGCAAGGTCACAAAGAATAACGGAAATCGCTGCTCTGCCTATGTTCCGGAACACCATGAAGCAATCGTTTCGCCGGAAATTGCACGGGCTGCACATCTGGTGGCATCAAGCAGGAAGAAGTGCGGTGTGCAGGATATTGTGGTGATCCAGCAGGGAACATTGAAAGGCTTTGTTGGCATCCATCCGAATTGGAGCGGCATCAGTGTTGAAAGCATCCGCAGCCTTTGCCTGAGCACCTATCTGCCGGAAGAGGTGATGAAACTGAACGATATAGCAGAGATGAGGGCTGGAACAAAACTGGAAAAGCCTCTTCGATCGGAATATATGACGATTTCAGGCACTTGCTTTATCAACCAGAGCAGCCCGGTTATGACGATTTCTAAAAATGGAATCCGTTTCAGCAAGGCCTGCCATAGCCGGTTGGACGACTGCGAGTATGTGGAACTGCTCTATCATCCGATTCTGCAGGTCGTGATTTTGCGAAAGAGCAATCACGGCTTTTCAACGACGATGCGCTGGAGAGATGACAATGACGTTCATAGTGCTTTTTCAGCCAGAGCATTTTCTGGACTGGTCTTCCAAACATTGAACTGGAAAAGGAATTGCCGCTATCAGTGCCGTGGTATCTGCCAGGAACGGGAAAACGCAAAATTCCTGCTCTTTGAGTTGGATGAGTCTCGGATTTTGACTGGGAAAAATCAGTATGAACAAGAAAATTGTTCGATGAATCTGAAATGCCGGTTATATCGGAGTAAATGGGTTCAGAGCATTACAGTTAGTGATGTGATGGAATCTGGCCAAGTCGTAGAAAATCCCATGATTGGTGCAATTCCAAGCAGAAATGAAGTTCAACGTGAACTGGATGATCTTTTGATGTCGATGTAGGAGGAACTTATAGAATGAAAGAAAAAAGCAGAACGCAGGAACTGAGCGTTCGGGAAATCTCCTTGATTCGTGAACTTGCACAGATACGGAAAGAACATAAAAGAGAACTGGAGTACGAAAAGTTCGATGGCTATGAACTTCCGCCGCGCACCCAGTTTTCCATGCTGAATAAACCTGCAGTGAGCATAAAATATGGTGTTATGAAATTTAATATGGCGTGCATTCGGCTTTTTGAAGGAATCAAGTATGTCCTTCCGATTTTGCACCCCAATAAGAAGCGGCTTGCGTTGATTATGTGCCCGGAAGAGGACAGTGCATCTGTTGAATGGGCAAGACAGAAGGACGAAAACTGGGTGAATAAGGATATTACATCATTGGAATTTGTGGAAAATATCTTCAGGCTCATGAACTGGAATCGGGAATGCCGTTATAAAGTGCTTGGACGGGTGGCTAATTCAGATCAGGGTCTTTGTATGTTGTTTGATTTGGAAGAAGCAATCATGTTCACCCCGAAGCCACAGGAATATACGGACCCGCTTACTGGCGAAATGAAGAAAAAACAGATAAAGTTCTTCCCGGATGCCTATAAGAACCGTATCGGAAAATCTTATAATGACTATATTGCAGACCATCAGATGAATCTGTTCGAGGATTTTATTGGGTATCAGAGTTCTACTGTATTGGATGAGCTCGAACGGGAAGCAGGCACTACTTCAATACCGATTCCGCAACGTGAAGAATCTGAAAATATACCTTTGCCAGATTTACCGGGACAGCTTGAAAACGTACAACAATCGGGCAATGAGATTGCTAAGAGAGGAATGCCGACATGAATTCTGGGCGAGTTATGAACCTGCGAGTGACAATTCCGGCGGAAAGCCGGAGAATGAATGTTGGGAAAGATGTTATCCGTATTCTTGGAAGTCCGGCCTATATCTGCGTTTTGCAGAGGAAAGATAGGAAGTCTATTGCAATCACGCCATGTGCTGCGGAGCATCCCATGTCCTTTAAGGTCCCGGACAGGCTGCTGACCGATGGGCAGTGTCGGATGATGATTAACGGAATACAGTTCATTCAGGTGTTGCTGGAAGCAAATGGTCTGGCGGCAGGAAAAGACCATCAGTTTAAAGGACGGTATGATGCTGAGAAAAATGCAGTTATCATTTCGCTTGAAAAAGATGAACAAAGTGCCCTCTCGCCTCAAAAGTGTACAACTTGACATCACGTCCACTTGGCCGTATAATACGTCCAAATGGACGTGACGAAGGGAGCTAATACTATGAGTACCGGAATTTTAGATGGCTTTCAAACGATAATTCCAACGGCAGCGGCTGTCTTATCGGAAAAACGACAAATATTAAGGCTGACGCAACAAGAGGTTGCTGATCGCGCAAAAATAACATTACGTCAATATCAAAGGCTGGAATCTGGGGAAAGAAACATTTTGACTTCTTCTTTTGGCTTGGCGTGTCGAGTAATTGAAGCTCTTGATATGGATGTTTCTAAATTCTATCATGGTGACTATTACCTTGAAGAAGAAGTGAAGACAATGAGAGGCAAAGGGATTGCCAGCAGAAAAAAGTCATCGATTTAAAGGACGGCATGATGCCAAGAAAGAGCAATATGGACAAATCTATGTTGAAAAGTTTACATCTGCCAGCTTGATATGCAAGGCGTTTTATGGTAAGATGAAAGCATAATAGGGAGATTATGAAGCTCGGAGAGAGGCGGTGAGGCCGATGGGAGATAACAGGATGGTTAGTTTCTCACTGGGAGGAATGGCCTTTGAATACGATGATAATAAAAATCAGATAAATATTAAAAAACACGGAATTTCATTTAAGAGTGCAGCGCGTATCTTCTTTGACTATGACCGAATCGAGTTTTATGATGAGGATCATAGCTATGACGAAGATCGATATAACACCATAGGCGATACTTCTGCTGGACGGATTTCTCAAAAAGCAGAGGGTGCATTGATTGGCAATATAGACCAGTTCATCGGAAAGGTGAATGAAATACTATTTGTTGTATATACTGAACGAGTAAGAATTGAAGAAAGCGGTACAAAAACAGATGTGACAAGATTGATTTCGGCACGAATGGCTACCGAATTTGAAAGGGGGCTTTATTATGGTAAAAACGAGTGAAATGTCTATGGAACTGAAACAGGAACTTGCATTTACAAAAGAAGAACTCGCAGAACTGGAAGCGGCAAAGAAAATGCCAATCACGTTTGATGCGGATTGCCCTGAAACCACACCTGAGCGGGCGGTTAAATTTAGAAGAGTTAATCCGCCGCGTAACAGAATGGATGCCCATGGAGCATAATCATAATCAAGAAAAGAACGTATAGAGCGCAAGTAAGCCCTACAAGGCTCAGATCGGTTCGGAACCGACTGAAACCCTTGTAGGGCTTATTTTTTTTTGTGTGTAAATTTTTTTGTTCCTTGCTTGACAACCGCATAGAGTCAACCAAGGAAAACTACGATAACTAAAGGGTTTTGACGGCTTGAGTTGTCCTTCAAATGTTTTATTTGCTGAAAAACTGCAAGATGCGGAAAATCCTGAGGGTTATATGTAGGTGGCTTTTGGAAGCTCTGTTTTGACCCACAAAAAGGAGCAGCAAATGCGTTCATTGCGTTTCCCGGCGGGACAGGTACGCTGGAAGAGATCGCAGAGGTGATGTCCAAAGTCTCGCTGAAACATCTGGATGCGCCCTGCATTCTGTACGACCTGGATGGCTATTATACAGGCCTGCGGATGCTGCTGGGCCACATGATCGAAACGGGCCTGTCGTCGGAAGAGCGGCAGAAAGGAATCTATTTTGCAAAGGATCTCGTGGAGATCAAGGCAATCATGAACCGTTGATTTTACAAAACGAGCCGAATCAAAATGACGCAGATACGATTGAAACTTGGAAAATAAAACAAAGAGTAAATCACGAGAAAGCCGTCCGCAACAAAATTTCATCTGCATCAAAAACGCATATAATGAAAAGAATACAAATCGTATAGCTTGTTTGAGCGGCACATTTCTACAGCGAAAAATTGACTCGAATGCCGCGCCGTTTTATGCTATAATAGTCCATAGAAAAGGAGCGTGGAGTATTTGGAACTGGAGCAAGCGCAGAAGCGCGTGGAAGAACTGCGCGCGGTGATCGAAAAGAACAACCGCCTTTATTACGATCAGGATGCCCCCGAACTGGAGGATTTTGAATACGATGCCCTGACACGGGAGCTGAAAGAATTGGAAGCACAGTTCCCGCAGCTGGTCACACCCAACTCACCGACGCAGCATGTCGGCGGGACCCCCAGCGGACGGTTTGCCAAGGTCACACACGCGGTCAAAATGGAAAGTCTGTTGGATGCGTTTTCGTTTGACGAACTGCGTGACTTTGACCGCCGGGTGCGTGAAGCAGGCGTCGAACCGGAATACGTGGTGGAGATCAAGATCGATGGCCTTTCGTGCAGCCTGGAATACGAAAACGGTACGCTGGTGCGGGCTTCCACCCGCGGCGACGGTGTGGTCGGCGAAGACGTGACGGCCAATGTCAAAGCCATCCGGAAGATCCCCAAACAGCTGAAGGATGCACCGGAGTTTCTGGAAGTGCGCGGTGAGGTGTATATGCCGCATGAAGTGTTCCAGCACCTTTGCGCCGAGCAGGAATTGCAGGGAGCGGCCCCCTTTAAGAATCCGCGCAACGCAGCCGCCGGTTCGCTGCGCCAGAAGGATTCAAAAATCACCGGGAGCCGTGGGCTGTCGATCTTTATCTTCAATGTGCAGCAGATTCGCGGCAAGGAACTAACTACCCATGCAGAGAGTCTGGACTACCTCAAGAGCCTGGGCCTGCCGGTCTCGCCGCGCTATCACGTGGTGCACAACATCGAAGACGCCATTGCTGAGATCGAGCAGATCGGCCAGAACCGCTCGAAGCTCGATTTTGATATGGACGGTGCCGTCATCAAAGTAAATGCTTTTGCACAGCGCGATTTGATGGGTTCGACCAACAAATTCCCGCGCTGGGCCATTGCGTTCAAGTACCCGCCGGAGGTCAAGGAGACGACGCTGCGCAGCATTGAAGTGGCTGTGGGCCGCACGGGCGTTCTGACTCCGACGGCCTGCTTTGACCCAGTCTTTCTGGCGGGGACTACCGTAGCGCGTGCGACGCTCCACAACGAGGACTTCATCCATCAGTTCGGCCTCTGCATCGGGGATACCATTCAGGTGCGCAAAGCCGGTGATATCATTCCGGAGGTCATCGGTGTGACCCGCCATGAGGAAGGCGCACAGCCCTATGAGATGCCCACAGTCTGCCCGTCCTGCGGCGCACCGGTTGTGCATCTGGAAGATGAGGCGGCACTGCGCTGTGTCAACCCGGAGTGCCCGGCACAGGCACTCCGCAACATCATCCACTTTGCTTCCCGCGATGCCATGGACATCGACGGCCTCGGTACGGCGGTTGCAACGCAGCTGGTGGATAAGGGGCTGGTGCACTCGGCGGCTGACCTTTACACCCTCACGCTGGAGCAGCTGCTGACGCTGGAAAAATTCAAGGAAAAGAGTGCGACCAATCTGCTGCAAGCCATCGCGCACTCCAGGGAAAACAATCTGGACAAGCTGCTGTTTGGCTTTGGCATCCGGAACATCGGCGATAAGGCTGCGGCTCTGCTGGCGGAACATTTCGGTTCGCTGGAAGCCATCCGGGAGGCGACCGAGGAGCAGATCAGCGAGATCGATGGCTTTGGCGGTGTGATGGCTCAGAGCGTGACCGAGTTCTTTGCAAAAGACGGCACGACCGACCTTGTCCATCGTCTGGCGGATGCCGGATTGAACATGCAGTGGAAGGGAGAGCCAAAGGGCGACAAACTTGCCGGAAAAACGCTGGTCGTGACCGGAACACTGGAGACCCTTTCCCGCAATGAGGCGGAAGCGCTGATCGTAAAGAACGGCGGCAAGGCCAGCGGTTCCGTCTCGAAAAAGACGGCCTATGTGGTGGCCGGAACGGCGGCAGGCTCGAAGCTGACCAAGGCACAGGCCCTTGGTGTGCCGGTGCTGACCGAAGCAGAGTTCCTCGCCCTGTTGAACGAGGAACCAAAGCCGGAAGCCTGAATCTTTCCGGCGTCCTGAATCAAAGAAGAACCTCATCAAACGCCCGTACAGTGGAACACGCTGTGCGGGCGTTTTTGCTGCCCGGTTCTATCTTCCGCCCGGCTGCATACAGTGATGACAAGAGACGCGGAAGGAGAATGCAGGATGGACGAGTATTATCAGGTGGTTCAATCGCTGCCGAGCTGGCTGGCTCGGCCGCTTCTGGACATGCCGTCAGCCCTTGCGCCCGATGTGCAGGAGCTTCGGCTGCGAGTGGGCTGTGCGCCAGCGTTCACGATGCGCGGGGCAGTCTGCACACCGCAGGAAATGGCGCAGGAGCTTTCCTCCTTGCAGCAGATGCTTCTGACGCCGCAGCAGATGGAGGAGATCTTGTTCACACTGTGCGGCGGGTCGGTCCACACGCATCAGACGGAGATCGCGCAGGGGTATGTGACGGGTCCCTCCGGGTGCCGGGCGGGCCTTGGTGGGCGCTTTCTGCAAAACCTGGAACAGGGCGTCGTTTTGCAGGAACTGACCTCCGTCAACCTGCGCGTTGCGCGGGAGAAAACTATCCCGCTCCCACAGGAACTGTGTGCAGCCATGCAGACGCATTTCATCGGGATGCTTCTCGTAGGCGAGCCGGGCAGCGGCAAAACGACGCTTCTGCGCAGCATGGCGCGGGAGCTTGTCTGCCAGAAAAAGCTGGTCTCGGTCATCGACGAGCGGCGGGAGTTGTTTTCGGGCAGCTCCCGGCAGAAGTCCCCCGGTGAAGCGCTGGATGTGATCGCCGGTATCCCGAAGGGACAGGCTGTGCAGATGGCGCTGCGGACGCTCTCGCCGCAGATCCTTTTGTTGGACGAGCTGGGCGGTCTGGATGAGGTGACAGCGCTCGAACAGGGGCTTTTCAGCGGCGTGGACTTTATCGCAACGCTCCATGCAGCGTCCCCGGAAGAAGCGGTCGGACGCCCACAGGTGCAGGCGCTACAGGCGCGGGGCGCACTCCATGTGCTGGTCTGGCTCAAAGGGCGGGCGGAGCCGGGGCAGGTGCGGGAGGTGCGGTTTTTATGAGCAGTCTCTTTTTGCATGGCATCGGGGCGGTCTGCCTGGTATTCTGCGGCTGGTGCGTTGGCGATGGGGTCTGCATCCGTGCAGAGGCACATCGGCAGGCACTGCAAAAGACCATTGCTCTGCTGGAACGCATCCGCCGGGAGATCGAATTCCGGCGCATGGATCTGAGATCTTTGCTTTGTGCTATGCAGCGGGAGGGCCTTGTGGGGCAGACAGAGCATTCGCTGCAAACGCTGGCTCCCGATCCGGCACTGACCCGGCGGGAGCAGAACGTGTTCCGGGCGTGCATGGCAGGGCTGGGCCATGCAGAAGCAGCGCAGGAATGCCGGCAGCTTGCATTTTACATCCAGCAGTTCGAGGCGTTTCAGACAGAGCTTGCACCGCAGCTGCGGCAAACGAACGAGCTTTCGCATAAGCTTGGCCTTGCGCTGGGGCTGGCGGCTGCAATTTTGCTGATTTGAGCGGAGAGGATGAAAAAGATGGAGATCGACCTGATCTTTAAGATCGCGGCCATTGGCATCATCGTAGCGGTGCTGAACCAATTGCTGATCCGCTCCGGGCGGGAGGACCAGGCGATGATGACGACACTGGCAGGGCTGGTCGTGGTCCTGTCCATTCTGGTGAAACAGATCAGCGCCCTGTTCGTGACCATCAAATCCCTGTTCGCACTATGAGTGCGGCGGCAGCGGCCTTTGGTCTGGCGCTTGTGGCAGCATTGCTTTATACGGTGCTCAGGCGCAGTGTCCCATCCTACGCGCTGCTGCTTTCGCTGGGGGCGGCACTGGTGCTTTTGGTGCGGGTCGGGTCTGCATTCCGGGCGGCGCTCCTCGGCATCGTCCGCCTGGGGGAGCAGACGAACGGCGCAGCCTTTTCGTGCCTGATGAAGAGCGCGGTCGTTCTGCTTCTGACGGACTATACCCACACCCTCTGCGAAGAAGCCGGAGCGGAATCGCTGGCGTGGTGCGTCGAGCTGGCCGGCCGCTGTCTGGTGCTTGCGGCGGCGTGGCCGCTGCTGGAAGAGATTTTACAGCGGATCGGGAGTATGACGGGATGAATAACTGGGATGTGCGCCTTCCGGGCGCAGAGACGTGGGGGCCTTATCTGGAACAAAGCCCGGTACCGCCTGCGGCGTTTGCAGAAGACCCCTGGGAGGCTCTGCGTAGTTTTCTGCCGGAGTCCCTGCCCTCGGCTCTGCATACCGCTGCAAGCGGGTATGCGGCGGTTCTGACCTTTCTGGTGCTGGGCGCTGTCATCGCACTGCTGTTGGGCGGCCATGCGGATGGAACACTGCTGGACCTCGTCTGCGCAGGGGGCTGCGGGGTCCTGCTATGGGAAAAGCTCGTGGAACTTTCCGAAACGCTCTGCACCCAGATCGAAAGCTGGAACCGGTTTCTTCTGGGATTTCTGCCGGTGTATGCAGGGGTCCTGACCCTGGGCGGCGAGAGCGTGGCAGGCGCTTCGGCAGGCGGTTTTCTTCTGACGCTGCTGTGTGTTCTGGCGCAGGGGCTCACGGTGCTGGTGCCGCCGCTGCTCCAATGCTATCTGGCCTTGAGCATGGCCTGCTGCATCTGTGCGGAGACTGGGCTGGGGAGCTTTTGCAAGGCGGTTGGCAGTGCGCTGGAAAAGCTGCTGGGGTGGGCGGGCAAACTTCTGGTTGCTCTTTTGGGTCTGGAGCGCATCTCAACGCTGCAGCTGGACCGTGCGGCCCTTCGCACCGGGCAGCTTCTGACCGGGACGGTGCCGATCATCGGGGAGACGCTGCGCGATGCCTCGGAGACGGTGCTGTCGAGCCTTCAGCTTTTGAAAAGCGGGCTGGGGCTGGCTGCACTGTTGACCATTGCAGCAGAATTCGTGCCGGTCTATCTGGGAATGCTTATCCAGCTGGGCCTGCTTTCCGGATGCGGACTTCTATGCGGAATGATGGGCAGTGAGCGCTGCCAGAACCTTCTGGAATGTTTTGCAGAGGCGCTTCGCTGTATGATGGCGGTGACGGCGCTGTTTGCGGGGCTTGCCATTGCAGGCACGGCACTGCTCTTTGTGGTAGGGGGTGGATGAAGTGCAGAACATCAAAGCGGCGGTGGCAGTTTTCTGCACGGCGTGTATCTGTGCGGAGCTGACCGCACAGCTCACAGGGCAGGGGTGGGCCCGGCGCAGCATAAAAGCGGTGGCTGGGTTATATGTTTTAGCAGTGGTCCTCTGTGTGCTTCCGCAGGCAAAAGGGGAGTGGCAGGCGTTCGCTCTCCCGGTGGCGTCTTCGGTGGAATTGGGAACACAGAAGGAGACCGTGCTTTGTGCGGCAGCGTCTCAGCTGGAAGACACCTTGGAAGCCCGCTGCCGTGAGGAGCTGGGCGCGGAGGTCACCATCCGCATCGAGCTGGAAGAGACAGCGGAGGGCGTACAGGTCCATTCCCTGACGGTGACGCCGACGGGAGAGGTAGAAAAAACGCGGGACGCGGTAGAGGAACTTCTTCAACATACGCTGGGCGTATCGCCTGTGTGGAACGTACCCGGCGGGGAGAATGCGCCATGAAACAGCGGGGAGAAGGAACGACATTCGATTTCCGGGCACTGCTGGAAAAGCAGAACCGCACCCGACTGGCCGTTGTGCTGGGCGGCGCGGCGATGCTGTTGCTACTGCTCTCCGAACTGCTGCCTGCAACGCCGCCTGCGGAACCATCCGCGGCGTCGGCTTCCCAGGCGTCAGTCTACCGGGAGCAGCTGGAAGCACAGCTCCAGGACCTGATCGGGCAAATCGACGGGGCCGGGGCCACGACCGTGATGGTGACACTGGAAACCGGGGAGGAGACCGTCTATGCAACGGACACGCAGTCGGGACAGACCCAAAGCCAGGAAACGCATGTGCTGTTGGATGACGGCACGGCTCTGGCGCAGACGGTCTATTATCCGCAGGTGTGCGGGGTCGCGGTCGTCTGTGACGGCGGGGGAGATGTCCGGGTCGCTGCACGGATCACCGAGCTTGTGCGGGCATTGCTGGATATTTCGTCTACCCGGATCTGTGTAGAACAACGCCGGTCCTGACCGGCTGTTTCAGAACCATTCAGTCGCAGAGACAAGGAGGAACATTTCCATGAGAGCTATTTCCAAGAACACCCGAAAAGTGACGGCGCTTACCCTGGCAGCGGCTCTGGTCGTTGCGGTCTATCTGAACTGGCAGTATGCGCGGGCGGGCGTCACGCTGGAGGAAAACGCCGTCCAGGTCGCGGCAGGAGCAGACACGGCGGACGAAGCCTCCGCGCCCATTCTGGACGGCCTGATGACCGAGGCGGAAGCCGTTTCCAGCGCCAACAAGAATTATGGAGAAGCACAGCTCGTCAGCGTAGCGAATCACAGCGGTTCCAAGTTTTTTGAGGAGGCCCGGCTCAAGCGGACCAAGGCGCACGACGAAGCAATGGACGCCGTGCAGAAGGCATTGAAATCGTCGTCGCTCTCCGCAGAAGAGAAAAAGAGCTACACCCAGCAGTTGACCGGCAATCTGGAAGACCTCCATGCAGAAAATGAGATCGAAACGATGGTCAAGGCCAAAGGCTTTGCAGACTGCCTCTGCTTTTTGCAGTCCGGCCGGGCAGACCTGACGGTGATGACCTCCGGCGACGCACTGACAGCAGCGCAGGTGGCGCAGATCCGGGATATCGTCCTGAGCAAAAGCAGCGTGACGGCGCAGAACATCACCATCGTAGAGGTAAAATAAGAGAGCGGTTGCGGGGGTCCGCCGGATGTGGTAATATAAAGAGGAACAAACAAACAAAGCGGGCCTGCCGCCCGGCGGGCCCCACAGGAGCGTCTATGAAAGAACCAAAACTGAAGACTGTTTACGTCTGTTCCAACTGCGGGGAGACCAGCCCGCGCTGGATGGGCCGCTGCCCCAGCTGCGGCAGCTGGAACACCATGAACGAAGATGTGGTCGCAGAGGCCCCCAAGGCGGGGCTTACCGGCGGAAAAGCCGCTGCCCCTGCCCGGCAGGAGGGAGTGACCTCACTGACGGCGAAGCGCCTGTCGGAGATCAGCACGACCGAGGAGAAAAGCCGCATTCTGACCGGCATCTCCGAACTGGACCGTGTGCTGGGCGGTGGCATCGTGCTGGGCGGTGTGGTCCTGCTCAGCGGTGAGCCGGGCGTGGGCAAATCCACCATGCTGCTACAGCTTTGTGGTGCCATCTCCAACCAGCATACGGTTTTGTATATTACGGGGGAAGAGTCGGTGCGGCAGGTCAAGCTGCGTGCCGCGCGGCTCAAGATCCCGCAGGAGAACATCTATCTGGTAGCCGAAAACGACGTGGACGAGATCTGCGGCCTGATCGAAAAGGAAAAGCCAGACCTTGTGGTCATCGACTCCATCCAGACCATGCGCTGCATGGATATCTCCTCTTCGTCCGGCACGGTCAGCCAGGTGAAGGAAAGCGCGGCCCGGCTGCTGGCAGTGGCCAAAAAGCAGGAGATCCCGATGTTCATTGTGGGCCATGTCAACAAGGATGGTGCCATTGCCGGCCCCAAGGTCATGGAGCACATCGTGGATACGGTGCTATACTTTGAGGGCGACAAAATGCTGCCTTACCGCATCCTGCGGGCAGCCAAAAATCGCTATGGCTCCACGAATGAACTGGGCATGTTCGATATGACGGGGCAGGGGCTGGAAGAGATCGAAAACCCCTCGCAGATGCTTCTGGAAGGCCGTCCACTCGGCGTTTCCGGCAACTGCGTTGCCTGTACGATGGAGGGCAGCCGCCCCATTCTGAGCGAAATTCAGGCGCTTGCGACGAAAACGAATTTCCCGGCACCGCGCCGCGCCTGCAGCGGCTATGATTACAACCGCATGAACCTTCTCATTGCGGTCCTTGAAAAACGCGCCGGGTATTTCTTCGGCAACCTGGATGTGTATATCAACATCGTCAGCGGCATCACGCTGCGGGATACGGCCTGCGACCTGGCGGTCTGCCTCAGCATAGTCTCATCGCTGCTGGACTGCCCGGTCAGCGACAAATTGATCGCCATCGGTGAAGTCGGTCTGGGCGGCGAGGTGCGCAGTGTGCCTAATCTGGAACAGCGTCTGCGGGAGGCGGAACGGATCGGCTTTGAACGTGCCGTCGTGCCGAAACACAGCCTCGCGCATCTGAACCCGGCGGATTATCCGGGCATGAAGCTCGTAGGGGCGGCTTATATCTCGGATGCGATCCATGCTTTAAAAAACGACCGCCTTTAATGGAAATGATAAGGAAACGATATGTCCATCTATCTTGATGAAAAGAATCCCAGCAAGCACAAACCGTTCGATGATGCTTCGGCGGACATTGTGGAGTATGTGCGTTATCTGGAAGTGATTGCAGGCAAAAGCGCGAACACAGCGTTCAGCTATTACTGCGATCTGCGCGGCTTCAGCCGCTTTATGAAGCGCCGCAGGGGCCTTGTGGCAGAGGATACGGAACTGAAAGAGATCGACCCCAAAGGGCTCGACACCGCATTCTGGGGCAGCGTGACAAAAGAGGACGTTTACGAATATCTGTATTTTCTGAACCGTGAATGTGGAAACAAAAAGTCCTCCACCGCCCGGCGGCTGGCCAGCCTGCATGGGTTTTACGACTATCTGGTCAATCAGGTCAACCGCCTTTCGCAGGACCCGACGGCCTCCATCAAACCGCCCAAGCAGGATAAAGTTCTGCCCAAATATCTGACGGCGGAGCAATCCATGCAGCTGCTGGAAAGCACCCAGCATCAGAGCGATTTCCCGGAGCGGGATTACTGCATGGTCGTGCTGTTTCTGAACTGCGGGATGCGTCTGGCAGAACTGGTCGGGATGGACCTTGGCGACATTGACCTGGAACAGCGGCAGATCCGGTTGTTCGGCAAAGGCCACAAGGAGCGCATGGTCTACCTGAATGATGCCTGCATCGAAGCGCTGCAATTGTATCTCAAAAAGCGGAACACGATGGAAGGTCTGGACCCCAAGGAAAAGGCCGTTTTTGTGACCCGCCGCATGAAAGACCGCATCTCGAACCGCCGCGTGGAACAGCTGGTGACAGGTGCCATGAAGGCGGCAGGGCTGAAGGGCTTTTCGACCCATAAGCTGCGGCATACAGCAGCTACGCTGATGTACCAGACCGGCAATGTGGATATTCTGACGCTCAAGCAGCTGCTCGGCCACAGCAGTGTGGGAACGACCCAGATCTATACGCATCTGCAAGAATTTCAGGTTCGCGCAGCCATTGAGCAGAACCCGCTGGGTGAAGTCCGGAAGACAAACTTGGATACAACGAAACAGGAGGCGGGGGAGACCCACGGGGGAATTTCGACGGACGGGGCAGAAATGGACGCAGGAGCGAAGGATGCTCCGGATGATGCAGCCGAAATGCCGACTGGGCCGATGGAAGCCTTTGATGGGGCTGCCAAAGACGGTTTCCGCGTAGATGTTTCGGCGTTACGTGACCCGGATGCAAGTGAGAAAATGGAGCACTGAAATGGATTATACGAAATTTTCAGGCACTTATACGGTGCGACGACTGCTCCGTGACGATATTCCGTCCATTTTTGCGCTTTGTGAGAAAAATCCGCAGTTTTATGAGCATTGTCCGCCGTTTGTGACGCCGGAAAAGATCGAAGCCGATATGAAGGCCCTGCCGCAGCGCAAGGCCGGTCAGGAACAGGATAAGTATTATCTGGGCTATTTTGACGTCCACCAGCGGCTTGTGGCTGTGATGGATTTCATCGACCATTATCCGGATGCGCAAAGTGGGTTCATCGGATTCTTTATGATGGAGAAAGACCTGCAAGGAACCGGCGTCGGAAGCTCGATCATCACGGAGCTGTGTGCCTGTCTGGCGCAATGGGATTATCAATACATTCGTTTGGGTTATGTGGATGGAAACGAACAAAGCAGATCGTTCTGGCTGAAGAATCAATTCACGGATACCGGCTTGAGAGATCATACAAACGATTACACCGTCGTTGTGATGAATCGTTTCTTGACAAAAGTGTAGATCAAAAAGCAGAAAAAACAGACCAAGAATACACCAATTGCATACATACCGCAAAAAGGCCGCTGGAGCTCAAAATCGAGCCCAGCGGCCTTAATTGGCAAAAATTGGAGAAAAGAGGGTTTTTTCACTCCCCTGTATTTCACATAACGTGCATTATACGAAACTTATGCTATTGAAAAACAGGCCCCCTCTTCTGCTGTGTTCCACACGCACAGCTTTGCCGGGAGGCTCGTTTTTCGTTTCTGTTTCAGGACGCACACCGTTGCAGGTTCAGGCCATGTGTAGTGCGGGATGCTCTCTTTGTGCCAGGTTTGGTTTATTCCGGCAGCGGTGTGATCTCAAAATATGTACAGATGGCTTCATAGTAAGCGCGGGCGGTTCGCCTGCAACCCTCTTCACTGCCAAACTGTGCAATATCGGCTGCACTGGTCACAAAGCACTGCTCTGCCAGAACGGCCGGACAGTTTGCATCTTCCAGGATGGTAAAGCTGCGCTCTGCCCGCACTTCGGTATGGCTGGTCTCGATCAGCTGCTTTGCTTCTCCGATATAATAAATGTAACGGACTCCTCCGCGCCCCCGCAGACTGGCCCCGGCGGAACGCATGGCGCTGGCCAGGAGTTTTGCGAAATAATAGCTTTCCTGATGCCAGGTGCGGCCCGGCACACTGGGATAGCACTCGAACCCGGAGGCTGTAGAGCCTTCCGGTGCAGAGTTCCCATGGATGGAAAGCAGCAGGTCCGGCGAGAGCGCATTGGCCGCAGCGGCGCGTTCTGCTGGCTTTGCCGTGGCGTCATAGCTTTCGCGGGTCTGGAGCGGGATAAAATTGGGGTCTGCCTCCAGCCACCCGCGCAGTGCTTCGGCGGTAGCTGCCGTCATCTCCTTTTCCGTTACGATCCCCTGCGCGCCGGGGTCCGAGCCGCCGTGCCCGGCATCGATCGCAATACGATAGGGCGGCGGGCCGAAGGTAGGACGGAAATCATCATCGTCTACAGCGGGTGTTCCCTGCCCGATCGTAAAGGATGCATACCACAAATAAAGGCCGAAACAGAGCCCGATGAAACAGAGGCAGAGAACGACCGCGTGACGAAATGAAAAGGCCTGATTTTTCTGTTTCTTTTTGCGATGGACTGCATGTTTTGCCATATAGACTTCCCTGCTTTGAATAAAACAAATCCTGCCCGCGAGATGGTTTCCGGGGCAGGTTTCCGGGAAATGCCCGGAGAAATTTTACTTCAGTTCGACCACGGTCACGCCGCTTTCCCCCTCGCCGTAGCGGCCAAGGCGGAAGCTCTTGACCATGCGGTTTCCGCGCAGATGCTTGTGGATGGCCGTGCGCAGTGCACCGGTGCCGTTGCCATGGATCAGATAGACCACGGTCTGGCCGTTCAGGATGGCGCGGTCGATGAAGGAATCCACCTCCGGCAGTGCCTCATCGACCGTCAGGCCCAGCAGATTGCACTCCATTTTGGCGCTGCGCTGCACCCGCTCTACCCTGCCGTTCGGGCGGTTGGCGTCACCGGTCAGGCGGGAATACCGCTGCTGCGCTTTGGTCTTGGCCTGCGGTTCCTTGACCAGCTTTTCGGGCTGCTTCAGGCCCAGGAGCGGAACTTTGGTCTTGATGATTCCGGCGCGAACGAGGACATCGCCATTTTTATCCGGCAAAGCCAGCACCGTTGCCAGCTGATTCAGCTCGGCGATGCAGACCTCCTGCCCCACCTTGACCTCCTTCAGCGGCACAAATTCCTTGACCGGGTTGTGCACGACCTCGGTGCCGATGAAGAGTTTTTCGGATTCTTTTTTGGCGATCTCCCGCGCGCGCTGAGCCTTCTGCTGAGTGCTCATCCGCTCATCCTTCTGGAGCTGACGCAGCTCATCCGTCAAAGCGTATGCTTTGCTTTCCACCTGCTGTGCCAGTGCACGGGCCTTGGCGCGGGCTGCTTCCAGCTCATTTTCGCCCTGCTGGATGAGTTCGTCCCGCTTTTTGCGGGCGGCATCCAGCTGATGGGCAGCCTCATTGCGAAGCTCTTCCACCTCGTCCTGGCTTTCCTTGAGCTGCAGTTTCAGGTCGTCCAGCTGGCCCAGAACCGCATCCAGACGCTTGTCCTCTGCCGAAAGATGCTGCTGTGCCGCTTCAATGACGCGCTCTGGGATGCCGAGCTTCTCGCTGATGAGGAAGGCGTTGGATTTGCCGGGAACGCCGACGCTCAGCTTGTATGTGGGGCGCAGCGTCTCAAGGTCAAATTCACAGCTGGCATTGACGACGCCTTTCGTCTCCAGAGCGAAGACCTTCAGCTCTGCATAGTGGGTGGTCGCCATCAGCAGCACACCACGGCGGCGCAGCTCCTCGATGATGGCGACTGCCAGCGCAGCACCCTCGGCGGGGTCTGTGCCTGCTCCCAATTCGTCCAGCAGGACCAGTGTGCGGGGCATGGCCAGTTCCAGGATGCTTGTGATCTTCTTCATGTGGCCGGAGAAGGTGGACAGGCTCTGTTCGATGCTCTGCTCGTCGCCGATGTCCACGAGGAACTCGTCAAACACGCAGATCTCGCTGCGCTCGTCGGCAGGAATAAGGAAGCCGCACTGTGCCATGGCACACAGCAGACCGGCCGTTTTCAGGGTGACCGTCTTGCCGCCGGTGTTCGGGCCGGTGATGATGAGCGAATCGTAGTCTCTGCCCAGCGCGATATCCACCGGGACGCACTTTTTGGGGTCGATGAGCGGATGCCGTGCCCGGATGAGTGAGAAGGACGAATCGGTCCGCACGGCAGGCTTGAAGGCCTTCATGTCCAGCGCCAGCCGTGCCTTGGCCAGCAGGACGTCGATCTCCAGCATGGCCTTATAGCTGTATTGGAATTGCGGCTCAATGGCGGCGACCTGTGCCGTGAAGGCAACCAGAATGCGCTCGATCTCCTGCGCCTCCTGAGCGCGGTATTGCAGGATGCGAGCGTTTGCCTCCACGACGGCCTGCGGCTCCACAAAGACCGTTGCGCCCGTGGAGGAGACATCGTGGATGATGCCGCTCACTTCGCCGCGATATTCACTTTTGACCGGGACGACATACCGGCCGTTTCGCATGGAAACGACGCTCTCTTGCAGATATTTGGAGGTGTCCATGTTGCGGACCATAGTTTCCAGACGGTCGCGGATGCTGTTTTCGGTGGCGTGGATCTTCTTGCGCAGCTCATTCAACGTGCGGGAAGCCGTGTCAGACATGGCATCCGGTGCCAGAATGGCGCTGGAGATCTGCTGCTCCAGGCCGGGCTGCGGGGCCAGCGCGTAGAACAGGTCGTCTGTCGGCAGCGCCTCGTGATCCGAGGAACCGTACCAGCTGCTCAGATTCTGGAAGTTGCGGAGTGCGCCCGCCACCATCAGCAGTTCTCCCATCGAGAGGACACCGCCCTTGACAGCGCGGGTCACCAGCTGGCTGACACCCTCCACACCGCCGAACCGGGGCGAACCGTTTTTGATGAGCAGGCTGTTGATGGCGTCCGTCTGTTCCAGCGAATAGCGGACCTCGTCCGGGTCGCACTGGGGCTCCAGCGCCAGCATCTGCGCTTTGGCCTCCCGGCAGACGCAGCCCTCGGCCGCGCGGGCAATGATCTTATCAAGCTCAAGTGTTTTTAAGTAGCTTGTTTCCATAGTAATGATCCCTTTAGAATTTGTTCGGTCAGGGCAGAACGGATTTCAGAAATGAATAGCTCTTCAGCGGCTTGTCGAGGTGGGTCAGCGCGTATTGCTCTGCCACCGCCGACAGCTTAGCTAGACTGCCGACCGAGATCTTGAATGCAAATATTTTTTTGTCCTCTACGAGGCAGATGTGCCGCAACGCATACAGCGCACCGGCGTCCAGGTTGCACGGCTTCCCTGCCTTCTGCGCACAGTCCGGGCAGAGCAGATAGCCCTCCTGCGGGTCGAGATAAAACGACGCATCGTCATACTTTCCGCACACATTGCAGCAGGCAAGCTGCGGCAAAAAGCCGCACTCGCTCATGGTGCGCAGCTCGAACACCGCCTTGATGACGCGCAGATCCGCTTTCTGGCGGCTGATCATGTACAGGCAGTTGAGCAGAAGCCGAAGCTCCTTGCCCGCTTCGGTGCCGGTCGGCGAGAGCGAGACCGCCATCTCATCCAGATACATGGCAAGCCCCATCCCCTCGATGGAGGAAGAAACTCCGTGGAAAATGGTGTTGACCGAAGCCTCCCGGACCGTGTACATATTCCGCCCCGGAACAAGGACAAATTCCGAGTAGCAAAAAAGCCCGCAGGCGCTGAATAATTTACTCTTCAGCCGCAGGCTGTTCGGCGCCGAAGCCGAGATCACACCAAGCTCCGGTGTCAGGATGGTCAGGATCCGGTCAGCCTCTTTGTACCGGGTCTCCCGCAGGACGAGCCCCATCGTTACGATCGTATCCATCAGTATCTTCTCCTGCCGGAACAACAGGCTGTTCCGCGTTCTGCTGCCTGTAATCCAGGTAGCGGAGGATGTTTCCGGTGCAGGCAAATGCCTGCCAGTGTGCGTCAGCGTCCATAGGCCTCCCCTTTCTGCGCGGCAGATGCCGCCCATGATAGTGTTGCCTTTATCCTAGCGCACCACCCGTGGAAAATCTGTCCGAATCGCGGCGCAGGCTCAGCGATTGTTCGGGTTCTGCTTGAAGCCAAAGTTGTTCAGCAAAAACTCATTGTCACGCCAGTCGGCTTTGACTTTGACCCAGCACTGCAGGTTGACACGGCAGCCGAGGAACTCCTCGCAGTCTGCACGGGCCGCGCTGGCGATCTTCTTCAGCATCGCGCCGCCCTTGCCGATGACCATGCCCTTGTGGCTCTCACGTTCGCAGTAAATGTTGACGTCGATGTCCACAAGGTCGGTGCCGGGACGCTCTTTGAAGCGCTCCACCACGACAGCGATGCCATGCGGGATCTCGTCTCGCATGAACAGCAGCGCCTTTTCGCGGATGACCTCAGCCACCAGCTCTTTTTCGGGCATGTCCGTGTAGGCGTCATCGTCAAAATAGTGAGGGCCTTCTACCGCATACTGGCTCAGCGCATCGAACAGCTCCTCGCAGCGGTCGTCGGCGCGGACGCTGACGGTATAGATGGCATCAAAGACACCGAGCGCCTTCAGCTCTGCCTTGCGGGCTTCGAGGTCCGCCGGGTCCTTGACGAGGTCGGTCTTGTTGATGACAGCAATGGCCGGGCCGCCGCTGCTGCGCAGAGCGTCCACCAGGACCATTTCCGGCTCATTGAGTGCACCGTATGGCTCAAACAGCATCATGGAAACATCGACGTCCGCGATGGAATCGCTGGCCGTCTTGTCCATCCGTTTGCCCAGTTTGTTGTGTGCCTTGTGTACGCCCGGCGTATCGAGCAGGACATACTGCAACGGCCCGCGCGTCACCACACCGGTGATGCGGGTGCGGGTCGTCTGGGGTTTGGAGGTGACGATGGCTACCTTCTCACCGACCAGACGATTTGTCAGGCTGGATTTGCCGACGTTCGGCCGGCCGATGACGGCCACAAAGACCGAAGAGGTCTCATAATGCTGCTGCATTGGGGCTGCGTTTTTCAAAATAGAACTCCTATCCCTTCCAAGGCTTCTGTGTTATTCCGTGTAGCTGACTGTGCGGGGCAGACCGAGCTGGGTCAGCACGGCCTCTTCCTTCTCGCGCATCCGCATGGCTTCCAGACCGCCGTTCTCGTGGTCATAGCCCAGCAGATGCAGCATCGAGTGCACCGTCAGGAAGGCGACTTCACGCTGCAGCGGATGACCGTAGAGCGTGGCCTGTTCCTGTGCGCGCTCCATGCTGATGACGATATCGCCCAGCATCTTGCAGCCGTTGTTCTCATCGACATCGTACACGCCGTTTTCGCCCAGAGGAAAGCTCAGAACGTCCGTAGGCATGGGTTTGTTGCGATACTGGTTGTTCAGCTCCGCAATGGAGGCGTTGTCAACGAAGGTCACGCTGATCTCAGCAGGGTCATCGAAATGTTCATATTCCAGCACGGCGTTGCAGGCACGGCGGATCAGGATGCGGAGGCCCGACGGGACCTTCACAGCCTTCTGGGAATTGGTGATCAAAACTTTATTGGACATAACAGTCCGCTCCTTTCTTTTTATGCTGCCTTTTTGAAAGCGTTATGGCTCTCAGCGCTTGGCGGGGTGCGCGGCGGCTTCGTATGCTTTGATGATCTCCTGGACCAGACGATGACGCACAACATCCTTTTCGGTAAAGTAGCATTGTGCGATGCCGTCCACATTTTTCAGAATCTGCAGCGCGTCCACAAGACCGCTGCGGGTACGGTCGGGCAGGTCGATCTGTGTCACATCGCCGGTCACGACCACTTTGGAACCTACACCCATACGGGTCAGAAACATCTTCATCTGTTCGGGGGTGGTATTCTGCGCTTCGTCCAGAATGATAAACGAGTCGTCCAGAGTGCGTCCGCGCATGTATGCGAGCGGCGCGACCTCGATGATCTGCTTTTCCACCAGACGCTCGTACGTTTCGGCCCCCAGCATATCGAACAGACCGTCGTAGAGCGGGCGCAGATAAGGGTCTACCTTCTGCTGCAGGTCGCCGGGCAGAAAACCAAGCTTCTCACCCGCTTCCACCGCCGGGCGAGTCAGGACGATACGAGAAACGTCTTTTGCCTTAAAGGCTTTGACGGCCATTGCGACAGCCAGATACGTTTTACCCGTACCCGCCGGGCCGACGCCAAAGGTCACTGCATTCTTGCGGATGGCGTTGAGGTATTCCTTCTGCCCCAGCGTTTTGGGGCGGATCGGACGCCCCTTTACGGTGACGGTCACGAAATCCTCCGTCAACTCTTTGACACGCTTTTCCTCGCCGTCATGCGCAAGGCTCAAGCAATAGCGCACGGTCTGCTCTTCCAGCGGGGTATGATTCTCGATCAGAAGAAGCATCCCCTCAATGGCACGTGCCGCAGCGGCAACATTGGCGCTTTCACCCGACAGGCGAAGCATTGTGCCGCGGCAGACAGCCGTGACGGAAAACTCTTTCTCCAACAGGCGGATGTTGCGGTCACAGTTTCCAAAAACCGCCGCCGCGATCTCCACACTATCCAGTTCGATGCTCTTTTCAGCCATACGGCTCCTCCCGAAATCTCAATAGAATTCCATGCTTATTGTACCACCAAAAGTGCAAGAAGAAAACTGTGAAAATTGCACAAAATTTTAGTGAAGGAATCTATCAGGCAAAAACTGCCCTCAAATCAGTAAAAGCGGAGCAGCTTTCGCCACTCTGCTTGGTCAAATAGCTGGTTCAGGAATCAAAGCCATCCATACGCCAACCGTTTTTATACTTTTCACAGTATTCAGAAAGCTCAAATGGATTTGCACCGGTACATTCGTCGGGATCACTTTCATCCAGGATGTCATCCTGCCAACCACAAAATTCGCAGATTTCATGAGAAAGGTACTTCGGAAATTCAGTTTTCCCGCACACAGGGCAGAGATGCTTTCTGGAGAGTCTCTTTCTGATTTCCTCCTTCGACAGTTTTGACATCATTTTCTCCTTCTTATTTTATTTTTCTATTATATCATGCTTTACCGTTCTTTGTAGTTTTTCTTTCAGCGGTAAAAATTAGTGAATACGGCATGAAAAAAGCGCCCCTGCCCGGCTGGGCAAAGACGCTTTCGATATTTGGTTGTTGGTGTCAGCACCAGTCGATATCGGAAATCTCGTCAGCAATCTCGGAAAGAGAGTGTCCATCAAAAATGGGGGTGTTCATGACGTCCTCCATGGTGTAAACGAGCTTTTCGTCTCCCTCATACCACAGAAGATAAGAAAAGTCTCCATTCTGAGCCCCATAAGGGTCTACATGGCCTTCTTTTCCGCGATATTGAAAAACGAGCATTGCCCAACCTTTGGAAAGTTCTTTCCGCAAAGAATCTGCTGTCATAAAATATCACTGTTCTCCTTCCGTTCAGCATCTGTCAGCTCGCGGGCTTTCCCATGGACAAGAACGCCCTTTTCGTTCGTGACATAATCCTGAGCGTGTTCACCATGCAGGCCGAGAGCTTCTTCTGCTTTGTGACCGTGGCCGTTATTGCTGATCTGCCTGGTCTGCCGACCATCCGGGCCGTAATAATTTCGGTCGATGCCGCCCTTGGCGTTGGTCTTTTGTTTGATGCCATTGCGAGGGCCGTTGATGTCACTTTTTGTTGACTTTAATGATAGTTTGCCCTGCGGCGTTTGTCAATGTGTTGTGGCGGGCCGCCCACGTTGCCTTGCTGCTCTGACTCCGGCCAAACCCGGAGACCATCGTGCGGGCTCTGTCCACCCGGCCGCCGGTCCTTGCGGTTCTGAACTTAGGACACTCATTAGAATGGGGGTTAAGATAATTGAAATAATATAATCACAAGTGGGAACAGGCATAGTGGTGGGCATAAAAATCAGGGTCGAAGATAATCTTCGGCCCTATTTTCTTAGTGCTCCGAGGCGGATGGATGTTGCAGGCTTTAGGAACGAATCCTAAAAATTTTGAGAAACTCCAAAGACCATGTTGCAAAAAGTGTTACAAAAAATTTATTCGGGCACTTTGTAAATAAGAAAAAGTCCTACGAACTTCGCAAAATCTAGCGATAATTCATAGGACTTTTGGAGCTACTGATCCGATTCGAACGGACGACCTGCTCATTACGAGTGAGCTGCTCTACCGGCTGAGCCACAGTAGCAGACCAATGTTCTGCAACGTGATGTATTCTACCATAAAAGCCGGTGAGTGTCAAGATGGGAATTTGTTTTTTGCGCAAAGTTCTTAGAACCCCTTCATCTGCCCGCACAGATACAGCATCCCCGTTGCGGCACCGCAGATGGGAAGCAGGAGAAACAATGTGCGGACGAACTGGCCGACCAGACTCCAGGCTCCGGCGGAGTAAAGCGACGTTCCGAAGGAGCAGCGCTGGATCTTTCCACTGACCTGCAGCGCCAGCGCGCCGAACAGACACAGACAGCCGGCGGCAAGCGCGGTCGGAAGCCCGGATGCGGCGGAATAGACCAACAGTGCCTTCCAGTTCAGGTTGGTCAACAGCTGAAAGGACAGCATCCCTGCCCCGGCCCCATAGAGGATCAGAAAACAGAAAATGGGCAGCGAACCAATTGCGGACAGACCCAGCAGGAGCAAAACGGTCAGCGCCCCGGAGGCGGTCAGAAGTTCCGTCCGGAAAAGGCCCATTGCCTGAGCCGCCGTTTCCGCTGCAAAGGAAGTCCGCCAGCAGCTGAGATAATAGTTGAGCGTTTCCAGCTCGCCGGCACTGCACAGAGCAGACAGAACACCCGCAAGAAAGGTCCCGAACAAATACGCACCCGCCAGCAGGATGCAGCTGTGATCGGCTCGCAGAGAGCGTTTCCGGGGCGTTTCCATCGGCTCCGGAACGGCCGGGAACGCTTGCGATGGTGCATCCGCCGGGAGCGGCTCATTTGGTTCTGGAAGCGTAACGTTGGTTTTGAGCGGTGCGCTGTCCGGCACAGACGGTGCAGACAGCGGTTCCAAGGGTTCGGACGATTCCGGCTTCTGATAGACCCACATCTTTGGACTCCTCCTGTTTTGCGCTCTCGAATCGTTTCAGTGATGCCGCCGTTCGGTGCGCAGCATCCCGAAGATGCCGCCCAGACAGCCAAATAAAAACACCAGAGCAAACCGCACAAGCTGCATTTCTGCGGGTGCAAACCCGGCATAGAGACCAAACCCGGTCAGGAGCAGTACGAACATTGCCCCCTGGATGGCTCCACAGACCAGCCCACGGCTGCGCTGAAAAAATGCGGCCAACCACCCGCTGAGCAGGCTGCCCGCGCAGACCGCAGCGCTTGCCATCGGCCAGGCCGCAGCCTGCGAAAGCCCATGCCGGACCATGAGATACGCCAGCCCTGCCATGCAGGCACCGGCAAACGCGCCGCCGATGCCGAACGCCAGCAGCGCCGCCCCTACGGAGATCTTCTTTTGTTCAGACATAAAAACGCGCCTCCCTGCACTACTGTATGCAGGAAGGCGCGTGAAAAAGTACCGGGTCTTGAAATTACTTTTTAGCGGGAGCGTTGTCCATGTTCAGCTTCTCAACAGAGCTGATGGCATTCTTGGTGAAGCGGATCTTCACGCGGTCAGCGCCGGTCTCCAGAACGAAGGTGTCGTCCTTGATGGCAACCACACGACCGATCACACCGCCGATGGTGGTGACCTGATCGCCGATCTCCAGAGCAGCACGCATGGCAGCGTCCTTCTTCTCCTGCTTCTTCTGGGGACGATAGATCATGAAATAGAGCAGAACCAGCATCAAAGCCAGGGTGAAGAACAGGCTGATGTAGCTTTCGGTCGTAGTCGTCAGAAATTGCATGGGCAAAATCTCCTCTCAAAATTCAGATGATCTTATTATAAACCCTTCTTCGGGCGGTTGCAAGGCCAAAGTGCGAAAAACTCAGATTCTTGTATCCAGGAGCTTCACATAGCGGTCATGGAAGGCAGTGAAGGTGCCTGCGTCCAGCTCGTCGCGGATGCGCTCCATCAGATGGTTGTAGAACCACAGGTTGTGCATGACGGCCAGACGCATCCCCAGCAGCTCTTCCGCCTTGAACAGATGGCGGATATAGGCGCGGGAGTAGTTCCGGCAGGCCGGGCAGCCGCAGGTGGGGTCGATGGGGCGCTCATCGCGCTCGTACTTGGCATTCTTGATGTTGATGATGCCGCCCCAGGTGTTCAGGTGGCCGTGGCGGGCGTTGCGGCTGGGCATGACGCAGTCGAACAGGTCCACGCCGCGGGAAACAGCTTCGATGATGTTGCCGGGTGTGCCGACGCCCATCAGGTAGCGGATCTTATCCTTGGGCATGTGAGGCTCCACCTGGCTGATCATCTCATACATCACATCGGTGGGCTCGCCCACTGCCAGACCGCCGATGGCATAGCCATCGAGGTCCATCTCGGCGATCTGCTTCATGTGCTCGACCCGCAGGTCGGCAAAGGTGCAGCCCTGGTTGATGCCAAACAGAAGCTGGTCCGGGTTGACGGCTCTGCCCTCGTGCTTCAGGCGGGCCATCTCCGTTTTGCAGCGGGCCAGCCAGCGGACGGTGCGGTCGCAGCTTGCCTTGGAATAATCGTGCTGTGCAGGGTTCTCCACACACTCATCAAAGGCCATGGCGATGGTCGAGCCCAGGTTCGCCTGGATCTGCATACTCTCTTCCGGGCCCATGAAGATCCGGTGTCCGTCCAGATGGGACGCAAAGGTCACGCCCTCTTCGGTGATCTTGCGCAGCTTGGACAGGCTGAACACCTGAAATCCGCCGCTGTCGGTCAGGATGGGGCCGTTCCAGCGGGTGAACTTGTGCAGGCCGCCCATGTCGGCCACCAGCTTGTCGCCGGGGCGCAGATGAAGGTGGTAGGTGTTGCAGAGCATGACCTGCGCACCGATATCCTTCAGGTCCTGTGCCGACAGGCCGCCCTTGATGGCACCTGCCGTTGCGACGTTCTGGAACGCCGGGGTCTGCACGGTGCCGTGCACGGTCTTGAACTCGCCCCGCCGGGCGTCGTGCTCCTGCTTGAGGAGCTTGTACGTGGTCAAAGAAGGCATAAACGTTTCCTTTCTGTGCACGGAAAACAGCCGTGCATCCTGTGCCGCAGACCTGCGGCGTCATCAGAAATAGTGTACCAGAGAACGACGGATCGTTATCTTTCTTGCTGGGCTAAAGAAGAATGTGTCTAAGGCTCAGTGTGCGCTTGTTGCAGGTTTGAACTCAACTTGAAGAATCATTCCCATTCCTGCCGCCAAACGCTGTCGCGAATTTTGTATCAGACGATCAGCATTGCATCGCCAAAACTGAAAAAGCGGTACTTCTGTTCCACAGCGACCTTGTATGCAGCCATGGTCTTTTCGTAGCCGTAGAGCGCCGATACCAGCATGATGAGGGTGCTTTCGGGCAGGTGGAAGTTGGTGATGAGGCCGTCGATGCAGTGGAACTGGACACCGGGATACAGGAAGATGGATGTGTTGCCGCTGCAGGCTTTGATCTCACCATACTTGGCGGCGACAGCCTCCAGGGTGCGGCAGCTGGTGGTGCCGACGGCGATGACGCGGTGCCCGGCGGCCTTGGTCTCCCGGATGCTCTGGGCGGTCTCCTCGCTGATGGAGTACCACTCGCTGTGCATCTTGTGGTCGGTGATCTCCTCCTCCATCACGGGGCGGAAGGTGCCGAGGCCCACATGCAGGGTCACTTCGGCGATGCCGACCCCCTTGGCGCGGAGGGTGTCCATCAGCTCCGGGGTAAAGTGGAGGCCTGCCGTGGGGGCAGCGGCGCTGCCCAGCTCCTTGGCATAGACGGTCTGGTACTGGCTCTGGTCATCCAGCTGCTTCGTGATGTAGGGCGGCAGAGGCATTTTGCCAAATTCATCCAGCTTTTCATAAAGGGTCTCGGTGTCATAATAGAATGTAACGAACTTGTTGCCGTCTTCCAGCGTCTCGTCCACCACGGCGGTCAGGGTGCCGTCGCCGAAGCTGACCTTTGTGCCCGGCTGCATCCGCTTGCCGGGCTTGGCCAGGCATTCCCACTGGTTGCCCCTGACCTGGCGGAGCAGCAGCAGCTCACAGACTGCGCCGGTGGGCTGCTTGACGCCCACGATGCGGGCAGGCAGGACCTTGGAATTGTTTACGACCAGCAGGTCGCCGGGCTCCAGATATTCCGGCAGGTCGCGGAAGATCCGGTGCTGGATGCTGTCGTCTTTCTGGCTCAGGACCATGAGGCGCGCGGCATCACGAGGGTCCGCAGGCTCCTGTGCAATGAGCTCTTTGGGTAAATCGTACCAAAAATCTTTTTTTAACATGCTTCGCATTTGCCTTTCCGATGATTGACACGAAGGTCGTATCAATGTTATCATAAAATCTGTATAAGCGGTATCTATTATATTGCATGGGCGTCCGGTTTGCAAGCCTGCGCTCTGTGTGAATTTCGTTTTTTTGAAAGGAAAGGTGCTGGAAATGGAAAAACAGTATAAAGTTGGCGTTGTCGGTGCGACTGGCATGGTCGGTCAGCGCTTCATCACACTGCTGGAGAATCACCCCTGGTTCAAGCTGACCACCCTGGCTGCATCCGGCCGCAGTGCAGGCAAGACCTATGAGGAGGCTGTCGGTTCCCGCTGGGCCATGACCACCCCGATGCCCGAAAGCGTGAAGAAGATGGTCGTGCTGGACGCTTCCAAGGTGGAAGAGGTCGCTTCGCAGGTGGACTTCATCTTCTGCGCCGTCAATATGCCCAAGGCCGAGATCAAGGCTCTTGAGGAGGCTTATGCCAAGGCAGAGTGCCCGGTCGTCTCCAACAACAGCGCCAACCGCGGCACCCCGGATGTCCCGATGGTGGTGCCGGAGATCAACGCCGACCACATTGAGATCATCCCGGCCCAGCGCAAGCGTCTGGGCACCAAGCGCGGCTTCATCGCCGTCAAGTCCAACTGCAGCCTGCAGAGCTATGTGCCGGCCCTGCATCCCCTGATGAAGGATTTCGGCGTCAGCAAGGCGCTGGTCTGCACCTACCAGGCCATCTCCGGTGCGGGCAAGACCTTTGACCGGATGCCGGAGATCGTGGACAACGTCATCCCCTACATCGGCGGCGAGGAAGAGAAGAGCGAGCAGGAGCCGCTGAAGCTGTGGGGCCACATCGAGGGCGACCGGATCGTCAATGCCGAGAAGCCCGTCATCACCGCACAGTGCTTCCGTGTTCCCGTCTCCGACGGCCACACCGCTGCGGTCTTCGTGAGCTTTGACAAGAAGCCCACCAAGGAGCAGATCCTTGCAGCATGGGCGAACTTCCGCGGCCCTGCGCAGGAGCTGGAGCTGCCCAGCGCACCCAAGCAGTTCCTGCACTACTTCACCGAGAACGACCGTCCTCAGCCCAAGCTGGACCGCAACACCGAGCACGGCATGGCCGTCTGCCTGGGCCGTCTGCGGGAGGACACCCTGTTCGATTACAAGTTTGCCTGCATGAGCCACAACACCCTGCGCGGTGCGGCAGGCGGTGCGGTCCTGCTGGCAGAGCTGCTGGCCGCCAAGGGCTATTTTGACTGATCTGCGTTCCCAAACACAGCAAAAGGAGATCTACACTATGAAAAATCCTGTCTTTACCGGCGCGGGCGTAGCGATCATCACCCCGATGTACGAGGATGGCAGCGTCAATTTTGACGAGCTGGGCCGCATCATCGAGGACCAGATCGCGCGCGGCACCGATGCCATCGTCATCTGCGGAACCACCGGTGAGTGCTCCACCATGACCGATGAAGAGCAGCTGGCTGCCATCAAGTTCACCGTTGATACCGTCAACCACCGGGTGCCCGTCATCGCGGGTGCCGGTTCCAATGACACCGACCACGGCTGCGCACTGGCTGCAAAGTCTGCCGAGTGCGGCGCCGATGCCCTGCTGCTGGTCACCCCGTACTACAACAAGACCACCCAGGCAGGCCTGATCGCGCACTTCACTGCCATGGCCGATGCGGCCGGGATCCCGGTCATCCTCTACAACGTGCCCTCCCGTACCGGCCTGAACATTGCCCCGGAGACGGCTCTGGAGCTGAGCAAGCACCCGCTCATCAATGGCATCAAGGAAGCGTCCGGCAACATTTCACAGGTGGCAAAGATTGCACAGCTGTGCGGTGACGAGCTGAACATCTACTCCGGCAACGACGACCAGGTGGTCCCCCTGCTGTCTCTCGGCGGCAAGGGCGTCATCAGCGTCGTCTCCAACGTCAAGCCGGAGCTGATGCACGACTGCTGCAAGGCCTGGTTCGACGGCGACACCCGGAAGGCCTGCCAGCTGCAGCTGGAGATCCTGCCGCTGGCAGACGCTCTCTTCTGCGAGGTCAACCCCATCCCGGTCAAGTACGCCATGAACGTGCTGGGCTGGAACGCCGGTGCCTGCCGCCTGCCTCTGGTGGAGCCCAGCGACGCGCACAAGGAGAAGATCGAACAGGCGCTTGCCGCAGAAGGCCTCCTGAAATAACAACAGAACAACGCACAAATGCCCGGTGGAACGTTCTTCCGGGCATTTGGCCTTTTCGGAAAATCAAAGAACGAGGTAAGATCAAATGACGGATATTATCATTCAGGGCATCGGCGGCCGGATGGGACATGTGCTGTGCGAGATGATCGCCCAGCGGGAGGACTGCCGTGTCATTGCCGGTATTGATGTGAAGGACGGCGAGCAGAACGGCATCCCCGTGTATGACAGCCTGGAAAAACTGAAGGCCAACAATTACGAATGGCAGCAGATCTTCATAAACAAACCTACCGTCGATATGGCAGCGGACGCGACCACTGTCGATGCTTCAAAGGGATTCTGGCAGATAACAGCGGCCAACACTGGAGCCAAAGCGATTACGGATATTACGAATGCCAAAGCCGGTGTAGCCTACATCATTGAATGTGGCAGCACGGAGAATGCCACTACCATCGCCAAGTCGGACAAGTTTGCCGACATTACGGAAGCTTATACTCCGACCAAAGAGGGTGACTATATAATGGTAATCCTGAACAGTAAGGGTAACTTCCTGGAACTGGAACGTCAGGTAGGCGGTGTACGCAAGGTGAACGCTGCACTCCAGCCCAACATTCCTGGAGTCAGATAATTGGTTGTCTATAAGAACAGATTGTTTTCAGGTAGCGCGGGGCGGGTCCACTTAAGCCCGCTCCGTTTTTTATAACTTAAAAACTAAAATTGTATGAAAGCAAAAAGAATTTCAAATC
>OIBG01000005.1_pt1 | contig 119265 bp, 126 predicted proteins | sample 1581011 | NCBI WGS metagenome assembly OIBG01 (sample SAMEA3882533, study PRJEB24775) | human gut metagenome | biome: human-associated habitat; feature: intestine environment; material: feces | place: Netherlands | collected 2009/2010 | reverse complement strand
GTCTTGCCGATGCCGGTGGGTGCCTGGCAGAGCAGTTGCCCGCCCTCGGTGCAAATCTTGTACACCGCGCTGATCATGGCCCGCTGGCCCGGACGATAGCTGGGAAACGGAAATTGCAGCGCCGCCAGTGACGCGCGGCTGATGCGCTGCCACTCGGCGGCACGCTTGGCCCACGGCGCGTACTGCGTCAGCAGGTCGGTCACAACGGCGTCCAGCGCGTCGGCGGTGTAGTCATGACTGAAACGAAATTCCAGTTCCTCATCGACCTGAAAGTAGGTCAGCCGCACCCGCATAGCGGACAGGCCGTTCTGCCGCGCGTAGATGGCCGCATAGATCTGCGCCTGTGCCCAGTGCTCCGGGCTTTGCTCACCGGTGATGAGCTCTGGCGGCAGAGTTGTGGTTTTGATCTCATCAATGGTCGGCATGCCGTCAGTATCGGTAAAAATACCGTCGGCACGGCCCTCCAGCGTGTAGGTGATTTGGGCACAGACATAGTCCTGCTTCAACGCCGCCTCGGCCTGGTAGTCCGGGTACTCTTTTACGGCGGCACGCTGCAATTTGCGGTGCAGGCGTGCACCCTCCAGCGCGCGGTCAAAGCCGGTAAAGCGGCTGTCAATGCTGCCGGTGCGCAATAAAAACTCCACCAGACGCCGTATGGGCAGCGTCAGTGCCAACACTTCAGGCTCCATGCCGCTTCCCTCCTTGCATCCGGTGGTATCTTTTTAATAGGTATGTTCGCAGACCTCTGTGATTTTCTGCCGCAGGGCCACAAAGTCGCCAAAGACAGCGGGCTTGTTGTCTGGGTAGCGCAACAGCGCTGCGGGGTGGTAGGTCGCCATGAACAGTGTGCCCTGCTTGTCGAAAAATTTACCGTGGTCGCGGGAAATCGAGAAGCCCGGGTCGAGCATCCGCTGCGCGGCCACGCGGCCCAGACAGACAACGATTTTGGGACGGATCAGCTGAAACTGCTGGCGCAGCCAAGGCATGCACGCGGCGGATTCTTCCGGCAGCGGGTCGCGGTTCTGCGGCGGGCGGCATTTGACGATATTGGCAATATAGACGTTTTTGTCACGGCTCAAATCGACGGCCTCCAGATAGTGGTCCAGTAACTGGCCGCTCTTGCCCACAAAGGGAAGCCCCTGCTCGTCCTCGTTGGCACCGGGGCCCTCGCCTACGAGCATGACCTCGGCGTGTGCGGCACCCTGGCCAAAGACGACGCTGTGGCGCGTCTCGCACAGGCCGCAGCGGGTGCAGTCGGCGCAGACGCTTTTCCGATTTTTTAGCAGAGCCGATTTTTATTGGCGGGCCGCACGCAAAAGAGAACATTCCAGTATTGTTTGTTGCGTCTTACAGCGCACCGTGATACAATAAACAAAAATCCATTTGAAAAAGGAGAATCCCAATGAAGCAATATCCCGGTTATACCGTCGTGCGCTGTGAGGACTGCCCCGAACAGCACGGTACCCTGACCGTGCTGACCCACGATGTCAGCGGTGCGACCATCCTGTTGGTGGAGAACGAAGATGTGAACAAGGCGTTCGGCATCGGCTTCGGCACCTTCCCATCGGATGACACGGGTGTGTTCCACATTCTGGAGCACTCGGTGCTGGCGGGCAGCGAAAAGTACCCGGTGACCTCGCCGTTTTTGCAGCTGCTCAAGAGCAGCATGGCGTCCTTCCTGAACGCGATGACCTTCCCGGATAAGACGGTCTACCCCTTCGCCACCCCCAACGAGACCGACTTCCGGAACCTGATGGACGTCTACCTGAACGCGGTGTTCTGCCCGCTGGCCATGGTGGACCGGGCTGTGTTCGAGCAGGAGGGCTGGCACCGCGATGCCGACGGCACCGTGAGCGGCGTCGTCTACAACGAGATGCAGGGCGCGCTGGCCTCCCCGGATGCACAATTGCAGGATGCGCTGGAACGGGCGATGTTCCCGGATACGGCCTACGGCTTTGTGTCCGGCGGCGACCCGGCCTCCATCCCGGCGCTGACCTATGAGAAGTACCAGCGGGTGTACCGCCGCCATTACAGCGCCGACAACTGCTGTGTGACCCTGTACGGCAGGATGGATATGGCCGAAAAACTGGCCTTCTTGGATGAACACTACCTGAGCAGGATGCCCAAGGGCACCAGCCAGCCCAGACTGACGCTGCAGGATGAGCAGCCGGGCGTCTGCGTGAACATTCCATACTACACCGAAAAGCCGGAGGCCGACCAGGTGCAGTGTGCGCTGGCCTGGTACACCGGCGCATTTGCCGACCGGGAACGCCAGCTGGGCGTGGAAATCCTGCTGGATGCGCTGCTGGGGTCGAACCAGTCGCCGCTGAAGGCTGCGCTTCTGGAACAGCAGCTGGGGGCCGACATCGACATCGGCTTTGATGACAGCACTTTGCAGCCCACGCTGGAACTGGTGCTGCGCGGTGCCACCGAAGAGACCGCAGGCCGGTTTGCGGCCGGGGTCCGGAGCGCCGTGGACGATATCCTGGCCAAGGGCATCCCGGAAGACCTGCTGCTGGCCAGCCTGAACGCGGCAGAGTTCGCCTCGCTGGAGCGGCCGGGCAGCCTGCCCGACGGTGTGCTGGACGCCATCCATGCAGCGACCGGCTGGCTCCACGCCGGGGACCCGACCCTGCTGCTCCACACGAATCAGCTCTTCGCTGCCCTGCGGGAGAAGATGGCCTCCGGCTGGTTCAACGACCTGCTGCGGGAGCTGTTCGCGGCTGCGCCGGTGCAGGTCATTCAGGTGCCGACCCTGCCCAAGGCAGAAGAACCCGATGCAGCCCCGGCCCGCACCGACGGCAAGCTGGCACTGGACCATCCGCTGACGGTGGCAGACCTGGGCGAGGGCAGCCCCAGCGCCGAGGGCGCTGTGGGCAGCGTGGCCGGTGCGGAGCTGCTGTACCACCCCTCCAAAGGCAGTTTGTATCTGAATATTTACTATGACCTCGGCGGGCTGACCACCGAAGAAGTGCAGTATCTCGACCTGCTGACCGATGTGCTGGACGAGCTGGACACTCCGCGCCACACGGCCCGCGAGCTGAACACCCTGCGCAGCACCTGGCTGGGCGACAGCCAGGCCTGCATTAGCTTCTGGACCGGGCGGCAGGCGGGAAACCCCTGCCACGCAAAGCTCACCCTGAATATGAGCCTGCTGGAGCGCAGTCTGGAAAAGGCTGTGGAACTCGGCGGCGAGTGGCTGTATGAGACCCGGCTGACCGGTGCAAAGGCCGAAGCGGCCTTCGCCCGTGTGCTGAGCCAGCAGAAGCTGAACATGGAGCAGCAGTTCCTCCAGATGGGCAACCAGTACGCCGCCGTGCGCGCCGGGAGCCACTATTCGGTGGAGTATGCGCTGAGCGAGGCATGCAGCGGCGTGGCAGGGTATCACTTCCTGTGCGCGCTGCTGGAACAGGCCGACTGGGCCGACCTGGGCCGGAAGCTGGAAGCCGTGCGGGAAAAGGTGCTGCACCACGCAGCCCTGACCATCAGCCTGCACGGCAGCGAGGATGCCCGGAAGCAGCTGGAAGCCCTGCTGCCCGGCAGTGCCTTTGCCGAGGGGATGCGTTCGCCCGCCCGGCCCTACACCCAGGCGCTGACGGCTCCGGTGAACGAAGCCTTCATCATCGACGGTGGGGTGAATTACGACATCCTGACCTGGCCGCAGGAGCGGAAGCCGGAGCGCCGGGTGCTGGCCCGCGTGATGAGCTACGAGTATCTGTGGCACCACATCCGCGAGGTGGGCGGCGCGTACGGCACCGGCATGGTGACCCGCGCCGAGACGGAGTATCTGTATACCTACCGTGACCCGCATCTGGCCGAGAGCTACGAGACCTTTGCAAAGGGCCCGGCGGAACTGGCCGCCCGCGCGTACACCGAAAAGGACCTGACGGATTCCATCGTGGGCACCGTCTCCGAGATGGACAAGCCCATGAAGCCCAGCGCAGAGGCGCGGGACCTCGACCGCCGGTACTTCTGCGGCATCACCGACGCGATGCTGGCCGCAGACCGCAAGGCCCTGTGCAGCGTAGACGCTGCCGCGCTGAAGGCCATGGCCGCAGAGCTGGGCACCGCGATGCAGCACGGCACCCGCGTGGCTTTTGGCAGCAAGGAGGCTGTGGAAGGCGCAAAGGGCCTGTTTGACCGCATCGAGACGCTGTAACACAAGATAAATAAGAGATCCCCCGGCGGCTGGAACGCTCTGAACGGAGAGCGGCCCGGCTGACCGGGGGATCTTTTGCTTTTTTACGGAGCGTCGTCCAGCGTTTCGGCGATGACATAGCGGGGGCGGCGTTTGACTTCGTCGTAGATCTTGGCGAGGTAGTAGCCGATGATGCCGAGGCTGAACATGAGCAGCGTGCCGGTGAAGAGCTGCAGCAGGATGACCGTGGTGAAACCTTCGAGCGCTTCGCCTGCAAAATAGCGGAACAACGCCTCACCGCCCACCAGAAGGGTGGCGATCAACATCAGAAAGCCCATCAGGATGACGAGGTAGAGCGGGGCCGACGTGAAGGACGCCAGGCTGGAAATGGCGTAGCGGATGAGGCTGAAGGTAGACCAGCTGCTCTGCCCGGCAGTGCGTGGCTGGACGTCGAACTCCACCCGCGCCGTGCGGAAGCCCACCCACGCCGAGAGGGCACGGTAGAAGGTGTTCCGCTCCGGCAGATTCAGCAGGACGAGGACGGCCTTGCGGTCCAGCAGCTTGAAGTCGGAGCTGCTGCGCAGGTCGGTCCTGGCCGCCTTGCTGATGAGCCCATAGAACCAGCGGGCGGCGGTGCGGTGGGCGGCGCTTTCGGTGCCGCGCTCGCGCTTGACGCCCTCCACGACCTCGATGCCCTGGGTCCAGAGCCGGTACATTTCGGGGATCGTTTCCACGGGGTGCTGCAAGTCACAGTCCAGCGTGACACAGCAGTCGCCGCGGGCGGCCTGCAGCCCGGCGTACAGGGCTGCTTCCTTGCCGAAAGCGCGGGAGAACCGGATGCCGCGCACCTGCGGGTACGCCTGCGCCGTCTGGCGGATGATGTCCCAGCTGCTGTCGGTGGAACCATCGTTGACGAAGAGAACCTCGTAGCGGATGTGGGCAGCGGTGAGGACCTCGGCCAGCCGCCGGGCCATTTTGGGGATGTTCTCCGCCTCGTTGTGGGCGGGGAGGATGACGGAGAGAAGCGGTTCAACGGCCAAGGTGCTCGACTTCCTTTCGGTTGAGGGTGTGCAGGGCATGGGCCTCGACCGCCCGGCCCTCGGACAGGTAGAAGGGGTGAAAATCGGTCTTTTGTGGGTCAAAGAAGGGACCGCCCGGCTCCACGCCGCCGGGGTGGAAGAGCAGCTCGACCGGCTGGCCGCGTTTCTGCGCCAGACGGAGGTACTGCGGCAGCACGGCCCGGACGCGGTCGGCGTCCATGTGGCCGGAGAAGAGGATGCCGCAGAACAGGGCCGTGGGGATGCCGCTGCGGCGGAATGCGGGGCGGTCCAGCAGCCAGCAGCCGTTCAGCACGGCCTGCTTGATGGCATTGACGGCGGAATAGCTGCCCCAGAGCCGGGGACAGCCGACAAAGGGCGACAGCGGCTCGGACGGGATGCGCAGATGTTCGACCGGAAGATGGTGGTCGGCAAGGATATGCAGCAGCGTCCGGAAGACCAGCGGGATCATGTGGGTGTGCTGGTGGCTGTCGATGCGCAGGGGCGTCCCGGCGGGGAAGAGGGCGGCATAGGCGAGGAGCTGACGCTCCAGTTCCCGGTAGAGCTGGGCGGCAAAGGCCCTGCGCCGGGGCGTCAGCGAGAGGCGCAGCAACCCGGTGAAGGAGTTGCAGAAGCTGCCGTCCGGCCGGACGAGCAGCGGGATCTCCGCAGCGGGAGAAAGGGCTTTGCCCTCTACCAGGTTGAGGTGGACGGCCAGCTTCAGCCCGGAAGGGCGCAGCGCGGCGACGGCTTCTTCCAGCGAACCGTTGGGCACGATGCTGACGCTGTTCAGGCAGCCGTGGGTCTGGCAGTCCCGGATGAGGGCATCGCCATGGGCAGTCATGCCGTAGTCATCGGCGTGAAAATAGAGGATGGGAAGTTCAGTCATCTGCATCGATCCCCTCTCCCGCCCGGATGACGATGGTATCGCCCACGACCGCGACCGAACCGGTCTGCGGCCAAAGGGGCATCTGACGGACTTCGTCCAGCGCGAGGAGCTGCTGCTTTTCTGCGCGGGTGGCAAACGTGTAGTCGGTGGAGCAGTAGTCGTTCAATGCAGCTGTGAGGACGCTCTGGCCCACCGTCGGATTATCGGCGAAGAGGATGAGGCCGGCCGTGTAGCCGGTCATTTCCGGGGAGAGGTCGGCGGAACAAGCCCTGGAATCGGGCAGATGGCCGATGACGGCGATCCGGGTGCAGGCATCCGCGCCGTCCAGCTGCTCGATGCGGTCTGCAATGCGCAGAAGGGTGCCGTAAGAACGTTCATAGCTCATCTGGGACAGGTGATAGCAGACATTGGCCAGCACGATGCAGTAGAAAACGACGGCCCCTCCCACGAGGAGGATGGCCCAGCTCCGGAGCACGGAAGCGCGCGGCGAGAGACCGTCCAGCCGCTCGTAGAACAGCACGAAGCACAGATAAAAGGCGGCGTAGCCCATGGTCATCAGGTTGTGGTAATCGACCCAGGGGTTGAGAAAATAGAGGGCCGCGGCCCCCAGCGGCAGTGCGGCCAGATAGACGAGCAGGAGCCAAAAGCGGGCCGGGTCGTGCCAAAGGGTCTGCTGTACGAGGGTGGTCAGCAGGAAAACGGCCAGCAGGGCAAAGACCAGAACGTTGAGTACGAACCAGACCGTGAGGCCGTTGTGCAGGTCAAAAAAGAAGCGGAAGAAGCGGGTGATGCAGCCGTGCAGAGCCGACCAGAGATGGAGCGAACCGACGGTGTCGAAGCCCTGATAGTCGGACAGGGCGGTGCCGGAAAAGGCCAGAACCAGCTGCAGGGCCACAGCATAGACCGCTCCGGCCAGCACACCGCCTGCCAGAAACCGCCCCGCACTGCGGAGGGACGCGGCAGCGCTGCGGCGGTGAAAGAGCAGATCGTCCAGCAGCCAGACCAGAAGCAGGGTGATGGTGACGGTCAGATAAGCCTGATAGATGCCCACGGAGAACCACAGGCAGGCTGCCCCCGCGAAGAAGGAACGCCGACCCGGCCGGGTGAGCAGAAGCGCACTGAGGCAGGCGGCCAGCATGGCCAGACAGTAGCCGTCGGCGACGTATTCATAGGCAAAGGTGGAGGTGACGGTGGGGAAGACCGCGATCAAAGCCCCGGTCAGCACCAGCGCCATCGGCTTTTTCAGGTGCAGCAGCGCCGCCACGCAGACCGCCGAACCAGCCAGGAACAACAAGCCCAGCAGCAGGTTCAGCCATGGCAGGTCGTAATAGGAGCTGAGCCCGCAGGCCAGCGAGAGAAAATAGCGGCCATATTGCAGCATCTGCTGGGCATCGTACCGGAAGACGAGGGAATCCCAGTTGGGGAGCCAGTTGGCCATTTTATAAAAGTGCGCGAGCAGGCCGAACCCGAAGGCGGAGAAAAACACGAGCCGCCATTCGGGCCGGAACCTGCGGGCAAACTGCGCAGGCAGCTGATCGGGGTGTACCATAAAAACCTCCGAAGGTCGAAATGAGACGAAGTTTAGTTCTAGTATAAACCATTGGAAAACGATACGCCAGACCATTTTTATGCTTTTCCTTAAAAAATTGAGGGCAGATCCCCCTGTTTGCGGAAAAAGAACGCGGACAGGGGAATTTTTATGCGACAAAATTGTACATAAAGGAAAATGCTCACAAAAAATTACAGAGCGGGCCTGCGAAAGGTTGCACTGTTGCGAAAAGATGATTAGTGGTATTATGTTGACAAACCAAAACGAAAGGATGTGAAATAAACCGAATGGCGCAGAAGATACGACCTTCGGCGGGCAAGGGGCTGGACAACCTGCACCGTACCACGGACACGTTGAGCACGATGCTGGCGCAGGAGGTGAAGGAACTGAACACCCGCCAGAAAGCGGCCCGCCGCGACGGTGCAGAGGCGGCCGGGACCATGAAGGGCCTGAAGGAAGCCACTGCGGTGCTCAAAGACCTGGCCGCTGTGGCCAAGGCGCTGAACGAACAGGGCGCGGATGCAGAGGGCCGGGAGTGCGGCGTGGTGCTGCTGCCGCCGGTGGAGGATGTATGAAGACTGGAACGAATGCGCCAGTCGTCTGGCGGCCCCAGCCCCGGCAGAGGGAGTTCATGCGCAGACCGGAGCCGGAGGCCCTCTACGGCGGCGCGGCAGGCGGCGGCAAGAGCGATGCGCTCATCATCGAGGCGCTGCGGCAGGTGCAGATCCCGCACTACCGGGGGCTCATCCTGCGCAAGACCTTTCCCCAGCTGAGCGACCTTGTGGACAAGAGTCTGGTCTACTACCGCCGGGCCTTCCCGGAGGCGCAGTACAACGCCACGAGCCATGTGTGGGTCTTCCCCAGTGGGGCAAAGATCTACTTCGGCTCGATGCAGTACACCAAGGACCGCACGAATTATCAGGGCAAGGCCTTTGATTTCATCGGCTTCGATGAGCTGACCCACTTCGAATGGGAGGAGTACAGCTACATGATGAGCCGCAACCGCCCCACCGGGCCCGGTACGCGGGTGTACCTGCGGGCCACCACCAACCCCGGCGGCGTCGGCCACGGCTGGGTCAAGGCCCGGTTCATCACCCCGGCCCCGCCCGGCACTCCCATCGTGGAAGCGTTCCCGGTGCGGATGCCGGATGGGACGGAAAAGGTGCTGCAGCGGGCGCGGGTGTTTATCCCATCCAGCGTCTTCGACAACCCGGCCCTGCTGGAAAACGACCCGGATTACCTTGCAAGTCTGGCCTCTCTGCCCGAAGCGGAAAAACAGGCCCTGCTCTATGGCAGCTGGGACAGTTTCTCCGGTCAGGTGTTCACCGAGTGGCGGAACGACCCCGCCCACTATCAGGACCAGCGCTGGACCCATGTCATCGCACCGTTCCCCATCCCGAAGCACTGGAAGATCTACCGCGGGTTCGACTTCGGGTTTTCGAAGCCGTTCTCGGTGGGGTGGTACGCGGCGGATGAGGAAGGGCGGCTCTACCGCATCAAAGAGCTGTACGGCTGCACAGGCCGCCCGAACGAGGGACTGCGGATCGACCCGGTGGAGCAGGCCCGGCGCATCCGGGAGGTGGAGCAGAACGACCCGCAGCTGCGCGGCCGGGTCATTCAGGGCATTGCGGACCCGGCCATCTTCGACGAGAGCCGGGGCGAGAGCATCGCCGCCATGATGGAGCGGGGGCCGAACTTCCTGCACTGGATGCCTGGCGACCACACCCGACTGGCCGGTAAGATGCAGTTCCACTACCGGCTGGCGTTTGACGGAGAGGGGCGGCCCATGTTTCAGGTGTTCGATACTTGCAGGCACTTCCTGCGCACCATCCCGAATCTGGTGTACGACGAGAGCAACGTGGAGGACATCGACACCCGGCAGGAAGACCACATTTACGACGAATGCCGGTATGTTCTGATGGAACATCCCATCTCGCCGCCCCGGCGCACGGCCCGCCCGCCGGTGGGGGACGACCCGCTGGAACTGCACCGGCAGGCAAGGTTTTATCGGATTTAGAAAGGAGTAGATTTTGGATATCGTGGAAGAAAAACTGCCCATCGGGCCGGAGGAGGTCGCCGAGGCGGCGGCTGTTCTGCAAAAGTACAAGGCAGGCAAGGCGGCGCTCGACAAACGGCTGGTGGACAACGAACTGTGGTTCCGGATGGGGCACTGGAAAAATTACCAGAACCCGATGATGGAGGGCAAGCCCCAGCCGTCCAGCGGGTGGCTGTTCAACTCCATCGCCAACAAACACGCCGATGCGATGGACAACTACCCGGCCCCGAACGTGCTGCCCCGCGCGGCAGACGACGAACAGACTGCGCGGGTGCTTTCCAGCATCCTGCCGGTGGTGCTGGAACAGGCCGATTATGAGCAGGTGTACAGCGACACCTGGTGGCGCAAGCTCAAGCAGGGCACCGGCGTCAAGGGCGTCTTCTGGGATCCGGAAGCGCACGGCGGCCTGGGCGAGATCGCCATCCGGCCCATGAATCTGCTCATGCTCTACTGGGAGCCGGGCGTGGAGGATATCCAGACATCGCCGAACTTTTTCTCGCTGCGGATGGAGAACACCAGACAGCTGGAGACCCGCTGGCCCCAGCTCAAGGGCCACAGCGCCAGTGTGCTGGATGTGCCCCGGTTCCTCCACGACGGCGGGCTGGACACCACCGAAAAGAGCGTCGTGGTGGACTGGTACTACAAAAAGCCGGACGCCGAGGGCCGGGTGCTGCTGCACTACTGCAAGTTCTGCAACGGGGTGGTGCTCTACGCCAGCGAGAACGACCCGGCGCTGGCCGGGCGCGGATTCTATGACCACGGCAAGTATCCGTTCGTGTTCGACCCGCTGTTCATGGAGGAGGACAGCCCGGCGGGCTTCGGATACATTGATGTGATGAAGGAGTGCCAGACCGCCATCGACCGGATGAACCATGCGATGGATGAGAATGTTCTGCTCGCCTCGAAGCAGCGGTATGTGCTGAGCGACACGGCCGGTGTGAACGAAGAAGAACTGGCAGACCTCTCGCGGGATATCGTCCATGTAGTGGGGCGGCTGGGCGACGACAGCTTTCGCCCCTTGCAGACGGCGGGCCTGCAGGGCAACAGCCTGAGCTACCGCAACAGCCGCATCGAGGAGCTGAAGGAGATCTCCGGCAACCGCGATATGACCCAGGGCGGCACCGCTGGCGGCGTGACGGCGGCTTCGGCCATTGCCGCCTTACAGGAGGCAGGCTCGAAGCTGAGCCGGGATATGCTCAAGAGCGCGTACCGCGCCTTTGCCAGGGAGTGTTACCTCATCCTGGACCTGATGCGGCAGTTCTACGACGAAGAGCGGGTCTTCCGCATCGTGGGGGCCGCAGGCCAGAACGAGTTCGTGCCCTTTTCCGGGGCCGCGCTCCGCCCGCAGCCGGCCGGCACCGTGGGCGGGGTGGAGCTGGGCAGCCGCGAACCGGTCTTCGACATCGTGGTGAGCGCCGAGAAAAAATCGACCTTCAGTCGTCTGAGCCAGAACGAGACCGCCAAGGAGTGCTATCAGCTGGGCTTCTTTGCCCCGGCCAACGCCGATGCGGCTCTGGCAGCGCTGGAGATGATGGATTTTGAGGGCATCGAGAAAGTCCGCCAGCGGGTGCGGCAGAACGGGACGCTGGCCATGCAGCTGGCCGTTTTGCAGAGCCGGTTGACGGCGCAGGAACAGCCGGGGAAGGCCGCTGTGACCGGCCCCGCAGACAATTTGAGCACAAAGGCCGCGGCAGATGCCATGGGCCTTGGAAAGGAGAACCGATGATCCGTGTGATCTACAGTGAACTGGACGGCCCGGAGGGCCTGACCCTGCGGCTGGAAGCGTCCGGCCACGCGGGCTATGCCCCCGCCGGGCAGGACATCGTCTGCGCCGGTGCCAGCACCCTGATGCAGGCTCTGGTGAGCCTGCTGGCAGGGGAAAAGACCGCTCGCAGCGATGCCTGGGATGAGCCGGAAGGCCCCCGGCTGGCCGTGACCGTCGCCGCCCCGCAGGAGCCGTGGGTAGAGGGGGCTTTTGAGCTGGCCAAGGCCGGGTTTGCCCTGCTGGCCGAGCGCTACCCGGACAACCTCCGCTTTGCAGACCTGAGCCGCCGGGGCGAAGCAGCCATGATGGACCTGCAACTGTTCGCAGAGGGCGGCAGCGAGACCGGTGGCGCAGGGAGCGCCCCGGCCCTGAGCGAGGCACAGGCCCGGCAGGCCGTCGCCTCCGGCACCCTGAAGCCGTGCCGGGAGGAGGCAGCGCCGCCGGAGACCCCGAAGGAGGAAATCCCGAAGACAAACCCCGGCCCGGAAGCACCCTGTCCCACCCCGGAACCGCCCCGCCCGCCGCTGCCGGAGCATCTGCCGGGCCGACAGGCCGTGGCCGCCCTGCACAGCCGCTGGGCAGCCGAAGAGGCAGCGCTGCGGCAGGTGGTGCCGGAGTTCTCGCTGAAAGCGGAGCTGCAGCACCCGGAGATGCGCCGTCTGATGCAGCTGCCGGGGATGCGGATGGCGGACGCCTACCGTCTGGCCCACTACGAGGACGCGCTGCGCCAGACCGCCCACGCCGTGGAGCAGGGCGTCGTGGAGCGCATCCGGCAGCGGGCGTCCCGCCCGGCAGAGAACGGCACCCGCCCCGGCAGCGCCGCCGTGACCGGGGCGGATGTTTCCCGCATGACCCGCGCCCAGCGGGAAGCGCTGGAACGCAAGGCCCTCCATGGGGAAGTCATCACGTTCTGAACGCAGCTCCTCTGGCAGGGGAGCGCGAATCAAAGAAGTCCGTATGTTACACCGCAAGAAAGAAAGGAAAACCGTATGAACGACACTGCAATGAAGTTCGACCTCCAGCTGTTCGCCGACCCTTCCGCCGCGCGGAACAATACCTCCGGCACCATGACCGCCGAGATGAAGACCTTCTATGAGAAGCGCCTCATCGACCAGGCCGAGCCGCGCCTTGTCCACGACCAGTTTGCGGATTACTACCCGGTGCCCCAGAACGGCGGTAAGACCATCGAGTTCCGCAAGTACGACAGCCTGCCCAAGGCCACCACCCCGCTGACCGAGGGTGTGACCCCCAACGGCCAGACCCTGAACGTGACCACCATCACCAGCGACCTGCACCAGTACGGCGGCTGGACCCCGCTGACCGATGTGCTGCAGATGACCGCCATCGACAACAACGTCGTGCAGGCCACCCGTGTGCTGGCCAGCCAGGCGGGCCGCACCATGGACAGCATCACCCGCGATGTGCTGGCGGGCGGCACCAACGTTCTCTATGCGCCCAAGCAGAGTGCCGACGGCACCGAGACGGCCGTGACCAGCCGCGCCGGTCTGGACAAGACCTGCACCCTGACCCCGAAGCTGTTCTTCCAGGCAGCGGCCCAGCTGGGCGCGATGAACGCCGACCCCATCGGCGACAGCTACATCGCCATCATTCACCCCTATGCCGCCTACGACCTGAAGACCAGCCGGGAGTTCATCGAGGTGCATAAGTACGCCGACCCGGAGGCCATGTTCCGCGGCGAGATCGGCAAGCTGGGCAACATCCGTTTCATCGAGACCAGCGAGGCCAAGATCTGGAAGGACGCCACCTGCCCGACCGGTCTGGCCGTGTTCGGCACGCTGGTGCTGGGTGCCCACGCCTATGGCGTCACCGAGCTGGAAGGCGGCGGTCTGGAGCACATCGTCAAGCAGCTGGGCTATGGCGACGATCCGCTGAACCAGCGCGCTTCCGTGGGCTGGAAGGGAATGCGCGCCGCCGAGCGTCTGGTGGAGCAGTACATGATCCGCATCGAGAGCGTGTCCAGCTACTCGGCCCATGCGGCGGCGAACTGACCCTCTTATTTGGCGGGCCGGTTCTGGCCCTGCTGAATGAGCAAACATGCGAGAAGTAAAAACAGGCGGGCCCTGCGACGGAGGGCAGAAAGGAGTTTCTATGAGCGAGAAAAAGGCAGTGCGCATCAAGCTGTTCAAGGACAACAGCCGCTATAAGGAGGACCTGTTCGTCAGCGTCAACGGCGTGAACTACAAGATCCGCCGGGGCGTGGAGGTGGAGGTCCCGCCCGAAGTGGCGGAGGTGCTGGAACACAGCCAGATGCAGGACGAGCGGACGGCTGCCCGCATCGCGGCAGCTGAAAACGCGGCCCAGTGACCTGAGAAAACAGCGGCCCGGCCGGGAACATCGCCCTGCCGGGTTTTTTCAAAAACGAAAGGAGTTTTGCAATGACGGTAGAACAGGCATTGGCGCGCGCACGGGAGCTGCGGCCGGGATGCAAGATCTCGGACGAGACCTGCCGCCGCTGGCTCTGCGAAGAAGATGCGCTGCTGCGCCAGCAGCTGTTTGAGAAGAGCGGGGCCGACGAATACGCCGCCGCAGGGGCCGACCTCGCGTGGAGCGGGGAGGCGCTGACCGACGATACAGTACTGCTGGTGCCGGTGCCCTTTGATGCGCTGTATCCGCACGTTCTGTGCGCCCGCATTGATGCGGCTCTGGGCGAGACCGACCGCTATGCCGGGGAGCAGGCCCAGTGCAGCGGTCTGTTAAATGAACTGGCTGTCTGGCTGCGGCAGAAGCACCCGCCCCGCTGCCGGGCGCAGTGGCGCTGGTGAGGAGGTGGACGCGATGAGCGGAACGAGCCGTGCGGCGGCAGCGACCAGCCGCACCCTGCTGCGGGCCTTTGGCGGCCTGAACGAGACGTACAGCTGCACCGAGGCCGAGGCGGGCAGCAGCAAAAATTTCAGCAGCCGGGATTTCCCGGCGCTGAGCACACGCATCCCCCGCCGCAGGCTGCGGAGCGTCGTGCAGATGAACGGCATCTACCACCTGAACGGCCTGCTGGTGGCGGCGGGGAAGAACCTCATCTACAATTCGGATGAGACCCCGCAGGAGGCCGAGTTTTTCTGGAATGCGGTGGCGGACAGCAAAAAGAAGATGGTGGGCATGGGCACCAAGGTCATCATCTTCCCGGACAAGATCGCCTTTGACACGCGGGACCGTTCGGTGACAAAGCTCGGCGCCGTGTGGGACAGCGGCGGTGCCGATGTGGTGCTGACCCCCTGCGATGCGTCCGGCAAGACCTATACCGTTTCCGGCAAGGGCACAAAGGAGCCGGAAAATCCGGCGGACGGACAGCTGTTCCTCAAGGTGAACAACATCCAGAAGCCGTACAGCAGTGAGAGCGTGCTGGAAGTCTACAACGAGGCTTCGGGCAACTGGTCGGCCATCGAGCTGAAGTGGTGCCGGATCGAGGCGGGCGGCATCGGGAAAGACTTTGCCGTTTGGGATACCGTGACGGTGAGCGGCGTGGAGGACGGCGATGACCTGCACTGGAAGGAGCTGAAAGGAGACCGCATCGTCACGGCGCGCGGCGACGACTGGGTGCAGGTGCAGGCCGAGCCGGGCGGCGATTATTTCTACGGGACCCTGACCAAGGGCCGGGAGATGCTCCGCTGGACCGGCATCGACGGCAAAGGCGCGACGATGGAAGGGAACACCGATGCCTTCCGGCTGGAACGCCGGGTGCCGGACCTAGACTATCTGACCGAGTGCGACAACCGGCTGTGGGGCTGCGCGCAGAATGAGAACGTCATCTACGGCTGCAAGCTGGGCGACCCTACCAACTGGTTCTCCTACCGCGGCATCGCGGAGGACAGCTATGCGGTCACGGTGGGCAGCGACGGGTCGTTTACCGGCGCGGCCACCTGCCTGGGGTCGGTGCTGTTCTTCAAGGAGAACGCTCTGCACAAGCTCTACGGCTCCAAGCCGTCGGATTTCCAGCTCAGTTCCCTGCGCTGCCGTGGGGTGGCCCGGAACGCGGCCGGCAGCCTCTGTGTGCTGAACGAGACGCTTTACTATCTCTCGCCGGACGGTGTGATGGCCTGGGACGGGAGCATCCCCACCAAGGTGTCCGAAAAACTGAACACGGCCCGGCTCTCCAACGTGCAGACGGCGGTGGGCGGTGCACTGGATGGCCGCTATTACCTCTATCTGGCGCGGGACAGCGGCCGGGAAGGAGACGCGCTCGAAGAGCGGCTCCTCGTCTACGACACCGAGCGGGGACTCTGGCAGGAGGAAGACGGCTGCTCCTACGCCATGGCCAGCACCGGCGGGCAGCTCTACCTCTGGGATGGGCACGACATCTGGGCCGCCGACCCCAGCCGTGAACGGGACTGGAAGACCACCGAGGGCGTGGAGGAAACGGTGGACTTTGAACTCATCACGGGTGCGTTCGGGATGGACGAGGCCGAGGACCGGTATCTCTCCCGGCTGACGCTCCAGATGGATGCCGTATGTGCCAGCACCGTGGAGCTGGCGATCTGCTACGACGACGGCCCCTGGGAGAAGCTGGCAGAATGGGCTGTGGCCGGGAAGCAGAAGCGGTTCGACCTGCACCTTGCGCCCCGCCGCTGCGGCATGTTCCGGCTGCGGCTGACCGGCAAAGGGCAGATCACCCTGCGCAGTCTGGCGCGCACCCTTGCGACGGCGCGGGGCAGACTTATGGAACAGGAGGTATGACAGGATGGCAAGCATTTCGGGCCTGAGCAAGCTGGGCCTGCCGAAGCTGAGTGAGAAGATGGACCCGGAGGATGCCCGCGCACTGCGGAACTACCTCTACCAGATGCAGGAGCAGCTGCAATACGTTCTGAGCAATCTGGACGTGGAGAACGTCTCGGACGAGCTGGGGGCCAAGCTGCGGAAACTGCAGTGAGAAAGGAGACTCTATGGCAAGCGACAAGAAAAAGAACTACTCCACCGAGGGGCTGAACAGCCGCCAGGAGGTGCAGGATGCACTGGCGTCGGCGGGGTATCAGCCCTCTGAGCAGGTGACGGAAGCAGAAGCGGCCCTGAAAGCGCAGCAGAGCGCTGCCCCCGGCGACTACCAGAGCCGGTATCAGGACCAGATCGACCGCACCCTGAGCGACCTGAACGCGCGGAGAGCGTTCCACTACAACTACGCGCAGGACCCGCTGTATCAACAGTATGCGCAGGCGTACACCCAGAACGCCCACAACGCCAGCGCCGATGCTGCCGCACAGGCTGCTGCGCTGACGGGCGGCTACGGCTCCAGCTATGCGGCCAGCGTGGCCCAGCAGGCCTACCAGCAGCAGATCGGGGCGCTGAATCAGGCCATCCCGACGCTGTATCAGCTGGCGCTGGACACCTACGACAGCGGCGGCGATGCACTGGTCTCCCAGCTGGACCAGCTCAACACGCAGGAGCAGAACGCGCAGGGGCTGTATCAGCAGAAACTTTCGGACTATTACACCCGGCTGGAACAGCTGGGCAACGCCTACAACACGGCCTATCAGCAGGACTACGGCCAGTATCAGGACTACCTGAGCCGTCTGGACACCCTGTATGGCAACTACGCCGCGCAGGAGCAGGAGGCCGCTGCCCAGAAGCAGCAGCGGTTCAACAATGCGGTCACGGTGCTGGGCCTCATCGGCGACGCGGTGCAGATCGCGCTCTCCGGCACCACGGGCCTCGGCTCGCTGGCGGGGTCGCTCGTGAACACCGGGTACAACATCTACGCGAACAACCGTGCCTATGAGGCAGACCGTGCGGATACGGCCTGGAACCAGCAGATGCAGGAAAAGCAGGTCCAGAACGCGCAGGCGCAACAGAAGTACGACAACGACTTTGCGCAGCAGCAGTATCAGGACAAGCTCCGCCAGCAGCAGTTCAATAATCAGGTGACCAGCGAAAAACTGAACATCGCCAAGGGCGAATGGGCCCTCAAGCAGTCCAAGGCGGCCCAGCAGGCCCAGAAAGCCAGCGCGGCAGCGGCCCAGAAAGCGGCAGCAGCGGGGGCTTCGGGCACGTCGGGTCCGGGCAGCGGAAACCTGAACGTGGGCAAGAGCGGTGTGCTGGGCAGCACGGCGGTGCCCTACACCGCCGCCCGCCTGCGCAGCCAGGGCCGGAGCGATGCCGCCATCCGGACGGAGCTGCTGAAGGAAGGCTACAGCAGCAAAGAAGTCGGGGAGATCATGAAACAGCTCAACAGCTGAAAAAAACAGCCGCAGTGCAGAAGTGGGGGCTTCTGTGCTGCGGCTGGGGTCGTTTTGGAACGGTGGAAGCAGAGAAACGCGGGGCCGTGCTGTTCGAGTCCCACAAGCGACCAATGTGGGGCCACGGTAGACATTCCTAATGGTCTAGGACCCGCGCACTAACAAACAGCCCACTGGGCTGTTTGTTACCCCGCCGCTGGCGGGGCCGTGCTGTTCGAGTCCCACAGAGAAACATGAAAGAAAAAAGACCAAAAATCATTTGATTCTTGGTCTTTTTGATGAGAGGGTGCCTTGTGGGACTCGAACCCACGGTCTCCAGATCCACAATCTGGCGCGTTAACCGACTACGCTAAAGGCACCACATAATGCGCCCGAAGGGACTCGAACCCCCGGCCCACTGCTTAGAAGGCAGTTGCTCTATCCACCTGAGCTACGGGCGCACGTTGTTATCCCATTGGGTTCCTTATCTTGGGCAGGCCACCGTCGGAGGCGGGCTGCGAGAAGTATAATACCATACCCATCGGGTTCTGTCAAGCAAAAAAGTGGATTTTTTTGAAATTTTTCGGCCGGGCGGGTCGAGCAGCTCTCAGAGCAGCCGCATTCCGACGATGCCAAGCGAAAAACCGAGCAGGGCACCGGCGATGACATCGCGTGGGAAATGCACCCCGGCCAGCACCCGCAGCACACAGATGGCCACGGTGACAGCGACCATGACGCCGCCGACCGCCGGATAAAAAGAGAACCACACGGCCGCCAGCACGGCCGCGCTCAGCGCGTGGCGGGAAGGGAAGGACTGGCCGTGGGTCTCCTTTTCCACCAGCGGGGTGAAGCCGGGCTGCTCATACGGGCGGGGAAAGTTGAGCTTTTTGCGCAGCAGGGTGCCGCCCAGAAAGACGAACCCCGGCACCAGAATGGCGCGGGCGATGTACTGCATAAAATCGAGGGCGGTCTGGTCCAGCCCGCCCCGCAGCAGCCGGAACCACTGAAGGTTCAGCAGCACCAGCAGCACCGGGTAGCAGACGAACGGCACCGCCGGGAGCCAGTGGTTCAGCAGGATGACGAGCTGCTTTGCCGCCGGGTGGGCGTTCAGCCAGTGCAGGATCTTCTGATAGCGTTCTGGTGTCATGGTGCAGGCCTCCCTTGGTCAGAAACAGGTGTCGAGATATTCTTCCACATCGAACGGCTCCGGGGTGGAATCCTTGCGCAGGTAGAGCGGGTGGTGGGGGTGGCCCTTCTTGCTCCGTTTGCCGAAGGTGACCCACGGGATCTCCCGCTCACGGGTCAGGGCCACCATCTCCCGCATCAGGCCGGGCAGGTAATCCCGCTTTTCGATCAGGGTGCCCCAGGCCGCCCACATGGTGGGCTCGGTCTCGGCCAGCACGGCCCGGAGCCAGCGCAGGTTCTCGTCGCAGAGGGCGCGGTCGGGGACCTTGTCCATATCGTTGGGATCGGTGGCACGCTGGGGGTAGACGTTGAACATGATCCAGCTGTCGAAGCCGTTGGCATTGGCCAGCCGTTCCACGCTTTTCAGGGTGGGGTCCAGTGCGCCGGGCTGCGCGGTGCTGGGGTTGATGCCGATGCAGACCAGCGGGTGTCTGCCCACCCGGCCCAGCACATAGCGGTAGGGCAGGTAGGTGTGTGGCTCATAATACCAGATGCCGCCGGGGTATTCGCCTGCTTCCAGACGGGGAAGCTGTTCCGTTTGCATAGTCGTTACCTCTCAAAATACGCTCTTCTTTTCTATCGTACCTGAAAATTTGACTGAAATCAACTCCTTCGGGGGAGAAAATCTCCCACAAATCCAAATTTCATGGTATACTGTGCTTGGAGCCGTGTATGCTCCAAAGAGTGGAAGAAACCCTTCATTTCCCTGGAAGGAGTCTTGCTATGATAGAAGATTACAGAAATGCGCTGCGTGCGGGCCAGCGTGCTTACCGTGCCTGCGTCGCGCGGGGGCAGTCGCCTTATCTGAAAGTCCTGGATGAGATCCTGAACGGTGTGGACATCGTGGCGCAGGAGCCGCTGGGGCTGGTGGACATCCCCGCCGAGAGCATCGTGGGCACCAAGACCAGCGGCCGCCACACGGCGTTTGCCGCCAACTTCATGCCCCTGCTGGACGATGACACCGAGTTCGCCGTCAAGTGGTCGAACCTCTGCGATGCCCATCTGGAAGAGGGCATCCATACCCCCATCATCGCCTACGAATACCTGAACCGGTTCTATGTGCAGGAAGGCAACAAGCGGGTGTCCGTCCTCAAATATTATGAGGCTGTCACCGTCCCCGGCACCGTGACCCGGCTCATCCCGGCCCGGAACGATACGCTGGAAAATAAGATCTACTACGAATTTCTCGATTTTTACAAGCTGTCCAAGGTGAACAACGTCCGCTTCTCCAAACTGGGCGGCTATGCAAAATTGCAGACTTTGGTCTGCAAGGCGTCGGGCGAAGCCTGGACGGACGACGACCGGCTGAATTTTTCGTCGCTCTACACCATGTTCAGCCAGCAGTTCTATGCGCTGGGTGGTTCGGCGCTGGACCTGACGCCGGGTGACGCCCTGCTGGTCTACCTTTCGGTCTACCGCTATTCGGACGCCTGCCAGTCCACCCCGGCGCAGGTGCGGGAGAACCTCTCCAAGCTGTGGGATGAGATCAAGATCCTGACCGAGCCCCACGCGGTAACGCTCTCGCTGGAGCCGAACTCCGCCAGCGAGCCGCTGCTGAGTAAGCTGAACATCTTCAGCCAGAAGCCCAGCCAGCTCAAGGTGGTCTTCCTGCACGAATACGACGCCAAAACGAGCGCCTGGGTGCGCGGCCACGAAAAGGGCATCGAGGCCCTCAAGGCGGAATTTGGCGACCGGCTCGTCATCACCAACCGGGAAAACGTGTCCCCGGAGGTGGATGCGGAACAGATCCTGGAAGAAGTGGCCCACGACAATGCGGATGTGGTGTTCACCACCAGCATCCGGATGCGGCCTGCCTGCCTGAAGGTGGCAGCCCAGCACCCGAAGACCAAAATCCTGAACTGCTGCCTGAACACCCCGCACCCGCTGGTGCGCACCTACTACCCGCGCACCTATGAAGTGAACTACCTGCTGGGTATGCTGGCGGGCATCCTCTCCAAGACAGACCGGGTGGGCTATGTGGCCGCGAACCCGGTGTACGGCATCCCGGCGGCGGTCAACGCCTTTGCGCGCGGGATGCGGGCCGTCCGGCCGGACGGCCATGTGGTGCTCCGCTGGGCCTGTGTGCCGGTGGAGGGCCAGCCGCTGGATTTCTCCGACCGGGAGGACATCACCCTGCTCTACGCCCGCAGCAGCAATGAACCGGCGGACAGCGACCGCGACTTCGGCCTCTGCCGCCGCCTGCCGGACGGCAGCCTGGAGCCGGTGGCGCTGCCGGTGTGGAAGTGGGAGACCTTCTACATCGGCATCATCCGTTCGATCTTCAATGGCACCTGGGGCAGCGAGGCCAGCGGCAAGGCAGTCAACTACTGGTGGGGCCTGCAGAGCGATGCCGAGCGGGTGGACTATTATGAAGAGCTGGCCGGCGGCACCCGCCAGCTGCTGAACATCATCGAGGAGAACCTGCGCAAGCATGAGCTGGCCATCTTCCCGTCGGGCGGGCTGTATGCGCAGGGGCATGTGAAAATGGTGCCGCAGGGGGATACCTACACGCCCAAAGAGCTGATGGAAATGGACTGGCTGGGCGAATGCGTGGAAGGCGCACTGCCGCTGTACGAAGACCTCAACGTCAAAACGCGCGGCCTGATGGAGATCAATGGTCTGGGCAGCCTGAAAGGGATGCCGCTGTAACGAGCAAAAAATTCAACAGAACGGAGCATTGCGGACGTGAAGATACTTGCGATTTCGGATACCCCCTCCAAAGCACTGTGGGATTACTGCACACGGGAGCGGCTGCAGGGGATCGACCTGATCCTTTCCTGCGGCGACCTGCCCAAGAAATACCTGGAATATCTGACGAATTTTACCTCGGCCCCGATCTTGTATGTGCACGGCAACCATGACGGCAGCTACCGCCACGGCGAGCCGGGTGGCTGCATCTGCGTGGACGATGAGGTCTACGTCTGGAAAGGGCTGCGCATCATGGGGCTGGGCGGCTGCATCCGCTACAACCGGGACGAAGATGCCTACCAGTACACCGAGCGGGAGATGCGCCGCCGGGTGCGGAAGCTCTGGTTCAAGGCCCACCACGCGGGCGGCATCGACCTGCTGCTGACCCATGCCCCGGCAGGTGGCCTGAACGATGGTTTTGACAAGGCCCACAAGGGGTTCGACTGCTTCAACGACCTACTGGAAGAATACCAGCCCAGGTGGTTCGTGCACGGCCATATCCACCTGAATTATGATGCAAAGCTGCCCCGCGTATGCAGCCGCGGACGCACGACGGTCATCAATGCGACTGAGCGGTATGAGTTCGAGATCCCGGACCCGGACCCGAAAGCCCGGCACAAATTTTTCTGGAAAAATCCAGCCTTCCCGACGGAAGAATGAAAAAGGAGAAGCCCTATGGAACAAACAGAACGACTGGCCCGCCTTGACGCATTGCAAAAGAAACTCTACGCCTATGCCTGCGCGGAGAATTCCCTCTATCTGGACGCCGTGACGGTGGCCCCGAAGAATACCGCCGAGGGCCGGGGCGTGGCTCTCGGCATCCTGGCCGGAGAGCACCAGAAGCTGATGACCGACCCGGAGACGAAGCGTCTGCTGGACGAACTGGCTGAGGCGTCCGGCTCGCTCGATGCTCTCCACAAGCGCGAGGTGGAGCTGCTGCGCCGCGAGAGCGGGAAACTGGCCCGCATCCCGGCGGACGAGTATATGGCCTACACCGAGCTGACCAACCGCGCCAGCGATGTCTGGCACAAGGCCAAGGAGAACGATGATTTTGCTTCGTTCTGCCCCATTTTGCAGGAGCTTGTGGATTACAACCGGAAATTTGCGGGCTACTACGATGCAGCCAAGGCTCCCTACGACGCCTTGCTGAACGAGTATGAGCGCGGGGTGGACACCCGGCAGCTGGACGCCTTCTTTGAGACGCTGCGGGATGGCATCGTGCCGCTTGTCCGGGCCATCGGCGAGAAGCCCCCGGTCGACGACAGCTTCCTGCATCTGGAATATCCGGTGGAGCAGCAGAAGGCCTTTGCTGATTACATCATGGAGGTCATGGGTATCGACCGCGGCCACTGCGGCCTCGGTGAGACCGAGCATCCCTTCACGCTGGAGTTCAACAACAAGGATGTCCGCATCACCACCCATTACGACCTGCACAACGTGGCCTCGTCGATGTACTCCGTCCTCCACGAGGGCGGCCATGCGCTGTACGAGCTGGGTATCCGGGATGACTTGCAGTATACCTGCCTGGCCGGCGGCGTCAGCATGGGCGTCCACGAGAGCCAGTCCCGCTTTTACGAGAACCTCATCGGTCGTTCCCGCGCGTTCCTTGAGGCCATCTACCCCAGGGTGCAGGCGTTCTTCCCGGAACAGCTGGGCGGGGTAAGCGCCGAGCAGTTCTACCGGGCCGTGAACAAGGTGGAGCCGAGCCTCATCCGCACCGAGTCGGACGAGCTGACCTACTGCCTGCACGTCATGGTGCGGTACGAGATCGAAAAACAGCTCATCGGCGGTACGCTGCGGGCAGAGGAAGTCCCGGCCGAGTGGGCCCGCCTGTATCGGGAATATCTGGGCGTGGAGGTCCCCAATGACCGGGAGGGCTGCCTGCAGGACAGCCACTGGTCCGGCGGCTCCTTCGGTTACTTCCCGTCGTACGCGCTGGGCAATGCCTACGGCGCGCAGATGCTCCGCAGGATGGAGCAGGCGTTCGATGTGTTCGGGCAGGTGGCAAAGGGCGACCTCTCCGGCGTGACCGGCTGGCTGCGGGAGCATGTGCACCAGTACGGCCAGCTGCTGGAACCGGCCGACGTGGTCCGGAATGCCTGCGGTACCCTTGACCCGCAGGTGTACCTCGATTACCTGACCCGAAAATACACAGAGCTGTACGCGCTGTAAGCTGTAAAAAACAAACAACAAAGCGGCACCGGATGCAGTTCCGATGCCGCTTTGTTGTTTCACAGTGGAGCCATCACAGTTGTGGGAACGGATGGGACACAGCCGCTCAGAGAGGGAGCTTGCCGCTGACTTTGTTCACGACGTAGTAAGCAGCTTCCTCTTCGGGCTTGATATACACCTTGCAGGACTGGACGCCGACCTTGTGGGTCAGGCGGTAATCGGCCTTGGCACGGTCTACCAGGTCGGTGATGTTGTACTGTTTGCCGCCGTGCTCAACGTAGACTTCCGGTGCCAGCGGCGGACGGCCGCGATGCGCCGTTTTGCCGGTCTTGGCAGTGGTTTTGGCAGCCTTGTCCGCTTTGGCCGTCTTACGCGCAGTCTTTTCCACAGCAGGAGCGTCTGCGGCGGTGGAGACAACGTTTTTTTTCTCAGACATGGATTCAACCTTCTTTCTCAAAAATATCTGCGCTGTATACAGCGCTGGAGGACCCCAATGAAAAGAATCGATTTCAAACGGTCACATATAATTATATAATAGTGACTTCGGAATCATTTGTAAAGAGGTTTTTCGAAAATAGGTCTGATTTCAGCAAGAATCTGCGTAAGAATCTGAAAAAGAATTACTCTTTGCATAGCTCTTCGGCACGGCAGACGATGGGGGAAAGCAGCGAAGAATCCCAATCTTCCGCAAGGACAAATAGATCGTCACAGATCTCCTTCCGGATGCGGTCGGTGCTGCGCCGCTGGGCAAGTGTGAACAGCGCAGCCAGGAGCCGCAGCTTCAGGGTGCGAAGCTCCTCCGGTGCATCCCACAGCCGGGCCAGGTCGTAGTTGTCGGTGTTGCCGCAGCGCATGGTGCAGGTGGCGCAGTTGGGTGCGACCCGGTGCTTCTCGGTCTCGACGATGTCCTGCATCCGGCGCAGAGCGTCCTCGGCGGCATCTGCCCTGGCCGCCTGCCGCAGCCCGGCGGCCAGAACGTGGTCGGTGTCTTCGGTCTTCGGTTCGTTGACGGTGGCGCGCGCCAGCCCGATCAGCGCGCCCAGCAAGCGGTCCCGCTGGCGCTGCGCAGCCGTCGCAGGAGCAGAAAGCAGTGAATCCATAGATCCTCCTTTTGATCGGGGAACTCTCCCCGGAATGGTGCATTCAGTATACACGAAAAAACCGAAGCTGACCAGAGATCGGGCCGTTTTGGAAAAAATATTTTTCCGGCTTGATTTTGCGGCAAAAATAGATTATAATATTACTGTTCTGTATGGAATCAGCCGGTGTGTCGGAATGGCAGACGAGGGGGACTCAAAATCCCTTGTGCTAATAACACGTGTGGGTTCGACCCCCACCACCGGCATAAAAAGGAAGCCCTCCAGCTTGTCTGGGGGGCTTTCTTTTTATCTGCGGCGTGTGAGCGGGTCGAACAGCACGACCCTGCACAGCAGGGGAGCAATCAGCCCTGCGGGCTGTTGCTCAGTGCGCGGGAGACCCCCACCACCGGCATTGCAAGCAGCTCGAAATCGAAAGATTTTGGGCTGCTTTTCTTTTTATCCCCTCACATCCGGCCCGTCTTCACATGTTTGTCTCCACCGGGAAACTGCTGACGATGTGCTTGAGGGTGTTATAAACGCAGAACTGAAAAAGGGCATCGGAGCTTTCCACGGATCCAAAGGATCCGGAAGGTTCCGGTGCTTTTTTGTATCAAAATTATTTCAGGTCGAACCGGACGATGACCAGCCGATACCACAGATACGGCACCATGTTCCAGATCATCCACAGTTCCATCAGGATGTAGTTGGGCAGGTCTTTCAGGCGGAAGGGGCGCTTGCCGAGCTGGCCGGAGCGGAGCAGGGCAAAGGCCTCGTGCATCCCTTTGTCCCAGGCCTCACCAAAGCCCTGCTTGTGGAATTTGTAGCACTTGAGCAGATAGCCCAGCGCCAGCGGGATGAAGTTGAGCAGGAGCATGAGCAGCGGCTCGTTCTTGAGCGGGAGCAGGATGCTGTTGCGGCCGCTCTGCTGGCTCTTGAAGGCGTTGTACTTGACGGCACCGGTGCTGGCACCGCAGATGTGGTAGCATCTGGCCGCAGGGCAGAGCACATTTTTATAGCCCGCATTGTTGGCGCGCCAGCTGAGGTCCACGTCTTCAAAGTAGGCGAAAAAGTTTTCGTCGAAGCCGCCGATCTCGTCCAGGATGCTCTTGCGGTAGAGCGATGCGCCGCCACAGGCCGAGAAGATGCGCTTCGTTCTAGTATAGCGGCTGGCCCGGCGGCCGTCGCCGGTCTTACAGGCAAAGCCCATCCAGGTGACGTAATCCCCGGCGTCGTCGGCCCGTTCGCGGTCGAAGTGGCGGATCATCAGGCTCTGCACGGCGAAGATCCGGGGGTCGGTCTCGGCGGTGCGGATGAGCTCCGCCAGCCACTGCGGCTCAGCGAAGGCGTCGTTGTTGAAGAGCACCACGAACTCGCTCTTGGCGCGGGCGATGCCTTGATTGACCGCATGGGAGAAGCCGGTGTTGCGGCCGTTCTCGATGAGGGTGAAGTTCGGGCGGGTGCAATAGCTGCGGGCCTGCTCCAGACTTTCGTCGGTGGAGCCGTTGTCCACGACGATGAGTTCAAAATCCTGTTCGGTCTGGGCATAGATGGACTCGATGGAGTCCCTGAGCCAGCCCTTGCCGTTGATGTTGGGGATGACGATGGTTGCTTTCATATCTACCTGCTCCTGCAAAGTTTCGGTTTCGTTGGTCCTGCTTGAAAGTATACCATAATCTGCACAAAAAGAAAACGGAAAGAACCAACAGACTTTTGTACGAAAACCACAACAGACAAAAGTGTCTTTTGTGCAATCTGCTCCTGAATTGTGACCAAATCGTGTAAAATATGAGAAAAAAGCTGAACAACTGTTTACAAAAGAGTAACAAGCTGGTATACTTTACGGCAGTGAATAACGACGCGATTCAAGGGAGATGGAACAACGTGGAAACTGCACCGCATCACGCATGGAAAAAACTGTCGGCGCTGCTCATGACGCTGGCGCTGATGATGACGCTTCTGCCTGCGGCTCTGGCCGTGGACTTAAACGTTGACGCCGGGTTCTACTTCAAGCAGAGCCGGGGCGGCACCTGCACACTGGCTTCGGCCGCGATGATGCTGCGCCGCCGCGCTTACTTTGATGGTCTGGACGGATGGGTCGATGTGACCGAGAACAGCATCAAGAGCACGGCGTGGGCCGGCGGTCTGTCCCACAGTTTTACATACAATGCGATGCACGTTGGCTACGCCACCCTTCCTTCCGGCAAGGCGGCCAAGACCGAAGCCCTCATCCGAATCTTGCAGGAGCACCCGGAGGGCATCGTCCTGTATGACCGCAGCCAGCCCCACGCGGTGCTGCTGACCGACTACACGAACGGTGTCTTCTACTGCTCAGACCCGGCGAACGGCGTTTCTGCGGGCCGTGTGCCGCTGTCCAGCGCCAGCATCTCGATCGCAGGGGCGTCCTGCTACTGGTACATCACTTCCGATGCCAACGACGACGGCATCGGTCTGGAAGAGCTGGAGGCCGCAGTCGTGGCCGAAGAGACGGCTGCGGAGACGGCCACCGAGACCACCGTGGTGGAACAGACCCCCACAACGGAGACGACGACCCAGAGCAGCGTGTTGAGCTGGCTGGACAGTCTGTTCCAGTAAAAGATACCGAAAAACCGCCGGGTGCAGATCAGATGCACACGGCGGTTTTTTGTCGGCGCGGCGCGGCTCACTGCCGCAGCTGGGTGCCGGGGAAGTAGTGGGCGAGGATCTGCGAAGCCGTCTGCCCCTGCTCGGCCAGCGCTCTGGCTCCCCACTGGCTCATCCCGACCCCGTGGCCGTAGCCTCTGGTGGTGAAGAAAAAGCTGCCGTTCTGATACTGCACCGTGAAGCAGGCGCTCCGCAGGCCCAGCGCCTTCCGCAGCGCCGGGCCGGTCACGGTCTGGCCGCAGACGGGCAGGGAGGCCACATAGCCGGAGGGAGTGAGGGCGGCATCCCCGAACCAGCCCTCCGGCGCGGAGAGGTCAGGCGCGAGGCCCAGCCCGGTCAGGAGCTGCTGCAGCTGTGCGGCAGAGAACGAGACGGTGTAGATGTAGTTGTCGGCGTTTTGGTCGGTGCTGCTGTCCACCGGGATGAGATAAGGGACGGCGGTGCCCCAGACGTTCTCGCTGGCTTCGGTCTGCCCGTCGGAGATGGCGAAATAGCTGGTCCCGGCGGGGGCATCCTCAAAGTAGAGCACCTGCGTCAGGACCGAATCCACCAGAGCCGAGAGCCGGGCGTAGTTGGCCTCATAAGCCGTGCCCCAATAGCTGCGGAGAACGGCATCGGTCAGATAGCCCTGCCGCCGGGCCGGGTCGGCGGTGAGCCAGCCTGCGGCGGGGTCCTGTGCGTGGTCCCGGCAGTAGAGGGCGTAGCTGTGGGCCGCGATGGCCTGGGCTTTCAGCGCCTCGTCCGGCCAGGTGATGGGCATTTCCGCCGCCACGGCCCCGATGAGGTAGTCCCGGCGGGGCACCGACACGACCGCGCCATCGCTCTGGTCGGCGATGAGGAAGGTCTCGCTGTCCCGGTCGGAGGGCGGCAGAGAGGCGGCATCGGGCGTTTCCGGTTCCGGGGCCGCGGCGGACGACGCCGGTGCCGAAGGCCCCAGCACGGTTTTGGCCAGCCGGTATCCGGCCAGCGGCAGCAGACTGCCCAGCACGAACAGCACGGCACAGAGCAGAAAAAAGGAACGTTTCATAGCAGCCCCTCCCGGACAGGCAGTTTCGTTTGGGCCAGTGTAGCAGGAACATACGGAGAAAAAGCGCAGATTTCATCTTCTTCTTGAATTTATTTCACAAAAGCGCTATGATAGACATGTGCCATCAGCGCGGATGGCAGGGAAAGGTATAAGAAATTCGAAACAGAAAGGGGAATCTGCGCATGAACTATCAACATGCAGAAGTGGCAACGCTGGACCCGCAGACGATGCAGACACTCTGCGAAGAGTACATTGCCAACAACTACATCGACCCGGAGACCAGTGAGCGGCTGGGGGTCAAGCGCGGCCTGCGCAATCCGGATGGCACCGGTGTGCTGGCAGGCCTGACCAACGTCTGCGACGTCGTCGGCTACAAAAAGGACCAGGAGGGGCATGTCATCCCCATCCCCGGCAAGCTGATCTACCGCGGTGTCAACATCGAGGAGATCGTGGAAGAAGCCTACCGCAACGACCGCTTCGTCTTTGAGGAGGTCATCTGGCTGCTGCTGTTCGGCAGCCTGCCCACCCAGACCCAGCTGGACGATTTCTGTGCGCTGCTGGCCGAGCACCGCGCACTGCCCGATGGCTTCATGGACACCATGAACGCGCCTTCGCCCAACGTGATGAACAAGCTGCAGCGTTGTGTGCTGGGTCTGTATTCCTACGATGAGCACGCCGAGGACCTGAGCCTGGAGAACATCCTGAACCAGAGCATCAACCTCATTGCAAGCATGCCCACCATGATGGTCAACGCCTACCAGATGAAGCGCCGCTATTACGATAAGCAGAGCATGTTCTTTCATCTGCCCAAGCCCGGCCAGAGCACGGCGGAGCACATCCTCAGCACCTACCGCCCGGACCAGAAGTTCACCCACGAGGAGGCCAAGCTGCTGGATATGTGCCTGCTGGTCCACGCGGACCACGGCGGCGGCAACTGCTCCACCTTCACCACCCGTGTGCTGTCCTCTTCGGGCACCGACACCTATTCGGCCATCGCAGCGGCCATCGGCGCACTGAAAGGCCCCAAGCACGGCGGTGCGAACCTGATGGTCAACCGTCAGCTGCAGGACATCCTGAAGCATGTCGAGCACCCCGACGATGACGACGAGGTCCGCGAGTATCTCCGCCGCATCCTCCGTAAGCAGGCGGGCGACGGCTCCGGCCTCATCTACGGCATGGGCCACGCGGTCTATACCATGAGCGACCCCCGCGAGGTCATCCTGAAGAACCGCGCCAGACACCTGGCCTACGAGAAAGGCTTTGAGGAAGAGTACAACATGCTGTGCAGCATCGAGCGGCTGGCCCCCGGCATCTTCGCCGAGGAAAAGGGCAGCACGAAGCCCGTCTGCGCCAACGTGGACCTGTTCAGCGGGCTGATCTACAACATGCTGGGCATCTCCGAGGACATCTACACCCCGCTGTTTGCCATTGCCCGTGTGCCGGGCTGGTGCGCCCACCGCGTGGAGGAGGTCATCTTCGCCAACCGTATCATCCGGCCCGCCTACAAGTATCTGGGTGTGCGCCAGAAATATAAACCGATCGAGGAACGCTGATGAATCCATTACTCACACTTGTTTTTGTTGTAGGAACGGCACTGGCCCTTGGCCGGGGCCTGGATCTGGGCTTCTGGACCGACCTGGAAAGCGGCCTGTGCATCGCCGGTTCGGTCTGGCTGCGGTATGCTGCGCTGGGCATCGCAGTGCTGGTGAGCCTGTTTGCGGGCTGGAAGCTGGCCTGTGAGCCGAAAAACTTGCAAAACCATTGCAAACCGTCCGGCATCGTCACGGCGATGGCCGGCGGCTTCTTTGCACTGGCAGCAGCGGCCCGCCTTGCGGTGGGCGTGACCGGGTTTGGTGCCATCGTGCGGGCCGTGCTGGAACTGCTCTGCGCGGTATGGCTGGCCCGGCTGGCGAAGAGCTGGCTGCGGAAGGACTGGCAGCCGCCCACAAAGAGCATGGCCTCCGGCATCTGGGGCACACTGGTGTTCTACTGGTGCGTTCTGAGCCGTTTCATGGAGAACAGCTCCAGCTGGCACCGCGTTTCACCCACGGCGCAGGTCTGGGTGCTGCTGGGAATGCTCGTCTTTCTGTCCAGTCTGGTGCGGGCGCTCTGGATGCCCGAAACGTCGGATGGGAAAGCCCTGTGCGCCTCCGGTCTGGCAGCCTTTGTCCTCGGCTTCTGCTGGGAGCTGCCCCAGACCCTGACGCTGGCGATGCCCTCACAGTTCGTCCTCACGGCGCTGCCCTCCATCTTTTTTGGTCTGGGCATGGCCTGCCTTGGGACGCTGGGCGTGTTCTGCACCGTGCGCACCGCAGGGCCTGCGGCCAGAACGAAGTAAAGGCCAGCACTCTGTTGGCTGAATTGCTGAAAACCGGCCCGGATAAGGGGCAAAAATCATACAAAAGCCAAAAAGTGAACAAACGAGTTGTTAATTTTTTAGCAGACACTTGAAACTTTTCGCGTTTTGGACTACAATAAAGATACCGTGAGATTATCCGATAAAAAAGGGTAAGAACATTTAGGAGGTATTATTAACATGGCTGTTAGAGTTGCTATCAATGGTTTTGGTCGTATTGGCCGTCTGGCTTTCCGTCAGATGTTTGATGCTGAGGGTTACGAGGTCGTCGCAATCAACGACCTGACCAGCCCCAAGATGCTGGCTCACCTGCTGAAGTACGACACTGCTCAGGGTTCCTTCTGCGGCAAGATCGGCGAAGGCAAGCACACTGTCGAGGCTACCGAGGATTCCATCATCGTCGACGGCAAGGAGATCAAGATCTATGCCGTTAAGGACGCAAAGGATGCTCCCTGGGGCGAGCTGAATGTTGATGTCGTTCTGGAGTGCACCGGCTTCTACACCAGCAAGGAGAAGAGCATGGCTCACATCCAGGCTGGCGCGAAGAAGGTCGTCATCTCTGCTCCCGCAGGTAACGACCTGAAGACCATCGTCTTCTCCGTCAACGAGAAGACCCTGTCCGCTGAGGATCAGGTCATCTCCGCTGCTTCCTGCACCACCAACTGCCTGGCTCCCATGGCCGACACCCTGAACAAGACCTATCCCATCGTTTCCGGCATCATGACCACTGTTCATGCTTACACCGGCGACCAGATGATCCTGGATGGTCCTCAGCGCAAGGGCGACCTGCGCCGTGCACGTGCTGGCGCACAGAACATCGTCCCCAACAGCACCGGTGCTGCCAAGGCCATCGGCCTGGTCATCCCTGAGCTGAACGGCAAGCTGATCGGCTCTGCTCAGCGTGTGCCTGTTCCCACCGGCTCTACCACCATCCTGGTTGCTGTCGTCAAGGGCAAGGACGTCACCAAGGAGTCCATCAACGCTGCAATGAAGGCTGCTTCTTCTGAGTCCTTCGGCTACAACGAGGATCAGATCGTCTCTTCTGACGTCATCGGCATGCGTTACGGCTCTCTGTTCGACGCTACCCAGACCATGGTCGCCAAGATCGACGACGACACCTATCAGGTTCAGGTCGTGTCCTGGTACGACAACGAGAACTCCTACACCTCTCAGATGGTCCGTACCATTAAGTACTTCGCTGAGAACTGCTAATCACGCAGCTGCGTTAAAAATTGGATGATTTGTCGGCCGGAGTTTGTCTTGCTCAACTATGAACAAGCCTGATTTGGTACGACAACCATATCTAGCGATTTTTCACCCTTTCTTTTGTGGTCCGCCATGAAGGAAAGGGTGTTTTTTTATGTGTTTGAAAGATCTCCGCGATGAATTTATCTACGACTGTGAATGCCGCCATCTGGCTAAAGGATCCCTGCGCAATTATAAGGCTGCGACCCGTTTTTTGCTGGAATATCTGGAGCTGAAGCAGATCACCGAGCTGGAAGACGTCCGTCCCCGCCACATCCGGGACCTGATGAAGGAGAAGCGGGACGCGGGCAGCACGTCCCGCTATATCAACGACCTGCTCAAGGTGTGGCGCACATGGTTCAACTATCTGGTCAATGAGGGTTATCCTCCACATGGAAAATGGAGGGCCATGAGCAAAATCTGGTGTTATTCCAACAGATTCAGCGCTTTTCTGCCCCTCATAGACACCTGATGGGAGAATATCCGGTTCATCTCCCTGCGCTTTCGGGTCAGGTCAGAGTGCACATAACGCTGTAAGGTGATGTTGGCATTGGCGTGTCCCAACAACTCGCTGAGGGTCTTTACATCGCACCCTGCCTGCAAACAGGTCGTTGCAAAGGTGTGGCGCAGCGCATGCGGACGTACTTGCCAGACAGTTGCCTGCTTCAGATATGCCTTGATGCTTTTCCGGTAGCAGCGGGGTTCTGTAGGCTTAGACTCATTTCCAGACAGAAACCATGTAGAATTACTGGCGTTTCCGCGCAGCTTTTTCAGCATCATAAGCAGCTGCTTCGGGATGGGAATTTCCCGGCGGGAGGTGAGGGTTTTCGGCGTTTGGATGACCACCTTTGTATGCCCGTTTCCGCAGGAAATTCGGCAGACCGTTCGGCTGATCTTCAATGTGCCGAGTTTCAGGTCGAAGTCACCCCATTGCAAGCCGCAGATCTCGCCAATACGCAGACCCAATTCCAGCCCCAGCAATAAGCCGATTTTGCGAGGCGTGGGGTTCTCCTGTATATAATGATAAAGCCGTTGCTGTTCCGTGGGGGAGAGTGGCTCAGAGATTTTATCAACAGCTTTTAGCAGCGCAACTTCCAGCTCCATCGGACGGATCAGGCGTAAATGTGCGGCATACTTGCAGATACGTCGCAGCATCGAGAGACATTCCCGTGCAGAAGAGTTCCCCGGCGACCATCCTTGCGTTTGCGAATATTTGCTCCCCGTCGTGCCATTTCTGTTTCCTCCTGCGGCTTGGACACCTATCTGACCACTTATTTTGTCCATCTTCGTTTTTAGCTGGATTTTTCATACAGAACTGGGCAACGTGCAAAAAACTTTCAGTTTCTGCGAGGTTTTTTCTAAGGTCATATGGGATACATTTGCAAGGAACTCTATTGATTCCCAGATATAACCATGATAAAATAAAAGGAGAATTCAAACAATGATGTCGAAAGATCGGTATCCTCTATTTTCCATGTAGAGGACACCTCTGATTTGCGGGGGGGGGCGAGTTGTATGGCATTGCGTTTGTTTGAGCACAACGAGAAAGCATATCATGCGGCAGTCCGGATGATGGAGCAGTATGGCAAGGCTGCTATCGTCCACCTTACCGGCACCGGAAAGAGCTACGTTGCGTTCAAGCTGATCGAGGACAACCCGGAGAAGGTCGTGATTTGGCTTTCTCCCAGTGAATACATCTTCAAGACCCAGCTGGAGAGCCTGAAAAGGAACGACCCGGATTTTCCGTTGGCAAACGTTCACTTTTATACCTACGCCAAACTGATGTGTTGTACGCAGACACAGCTGGAGGAAATTGCGGCGCAGAAGCCTGCCTATCTTATACTCGATGAATTCCACCGTGCCGGTGCTGAATGCTGGGGCAAAAGCACGGTGGCTTTATTAAAGTTATGCCCGGATGCAAAGCTTCTGGGGCTGACGGCAACAAACATCCGATATCTGGATAATAACCGCGATATGGCCGAAGAGCTTTTTGATGGCCGTGTTGCGAGCGACATGACCCTTGGCGAAGCAGTCGTCAGGGGCATTTTGCCTGCCCCGAAATATGTGACCACGGTCTACCAGTACCAGAAAGCGCTTGCAAAGTATCAGGCGCGGGTGGATAACCTACGAGCACCGGGCATTCAGGATGTGAATCAGAAATATCTGGACGCACTGCGCCGGGCGCTGGAACAGGCAGACGGCTTGGATAGAGTCTTTGCCCATCATATCACAAACAAGTCCGGCAAGTACATCGTGTTCTGCGCCAACAAGGAGCATATGGACGAGATGGTGTCCCATGTGCCGGAGTGGTTCGCTGGGGTCAACCCGGACGTGGCGGTATATGAAGCCTACTCGGATGACCCGAATACCGACAAGGCGTTTGCGGACTTCAAGACGGACACAAGCAACCGGCTGAAGCTGCTGTTCTGCATCGATATGCTCAATGAGGGCGTTCATGTGGAGGGGATTTCCGGGGTCATCCTGTTCCGACCTACCATTTCGCCCATTATCTACAAGCAGCAGATTGGCCGGACTTTAACCGCTGGGGATAATACGACACCACTTATCCTGGATGTTGTCAACAATTTCGAAGGTTTGACCAGTATTTCCGGTCTGCAAAGTGAGATGCAGGAAGCAGTCCATCGTCTGTATGCCAACGGCGAGGGCGATAAGATCGTAACCGAGCGGTTTGAGGTCATTGAGCAGGTGCACGACTGCCGGGTGCTGTTTGAGCGGCTGCAAGCAAGCTTGTCCTCTAGTTGGGACCATTATTTTTCGGAAGCAAGCATTTACTATATCGTAATCAACGCAGACGATTATTATGGAAAAGAGGGTTTCAAGGCCGTCCATGAGTATCTGGTGAATGGTGGCAAGTCCTGCATGGCTGGCTTTGTGCTGAAGAACACGCTGTCTGATAACGGCGGTGTGACTCGTGGTATCTGCAAGATGGATGAGAATGGAAACTTGACTGAGGTTGTGGAAACCAAGAACATCGTAAAGACTGCAGATGGAGCAGAGGCAGACGGTGTGGTTGTTGATGTGAATTCTCTGGTTTCCATGAATATGTGGGGACTAACTTCTGATTTTCTGAATGTGTTGGAAGAAGGTTTCAAAGAGTTTTTCGAGAAGGAAGTGCCGGGTAATCCTCTGAAAGCGGAGTATCTGATTCCTATTTTCATCGGTGAGCTGCTGGAGCAGGGCAAGATGTCTGTAAAGGTTCTGGAGACAAATGACACCTGGTACGGCATGACCTACCATGAAGATGTCGCAGCCGTAAAGAACAGCTTCAAGAAAATGTTAGAAAAAGGCGTGTACAAGGCTGATTTATTTGCAGACTTGTGATATACTGAAAGTACTGGGGGCAGACACCAGAAAAAAATATGAGCAGGATGATGCAGCTGTGCAGATAGCTGTGTCTAAAGTTGCTGGGGCACTGGGCGATACCGGTCGTATTCTGGTTTGTGAATCTGGCACTGAGTGGTCGTGCGTGTCATAGTAGAAGTACCTAACCATGATACTTGTCAGAAGTACATTTTCAGGTTGTGGAGAACGCCAAGAGCCAGGGGACGGAGTTTGAGAGAAGAATTGTAATGCCGTCATTCTTGTTCAACTTTTTTGAAACGTTATAGTCCCTGTATTAATTGATTTTGATGCAAGAAAAATTGCCCCTTGTACATGTTTTTATATCACGAGGTGGAATAATATGAGAATTGGAAATAAAATCGTTACTGCATCTGCACTAGGAAAAAGGCGACGGATGTTTAGGATTTTTGGTGATAAAGGAAAGTGTATTGTTGTTCCTTTGGACGACAACTTGATATCAAAGTACAATGAAGGATTAAAAAATTTACACGACAAAATAAAAGATATACAACAAGCAAAGCCTAATGGAGTACTTTGTTATTTAGGGACGGCTTCTATTATAGATAAATACGAAGTTCCAATTATATTGAACTTAACTGCTAGTACAGAATATAAAACACACACAAAAAAGATATTGGTTTCAACTATAGAACAGGCCATTGCAATAGATGCAGCTGCGGTTGCAGTACATATTAATGTTTCTAGCAGCTATGAATCAATAATGCTGGAGAATCTTGGAGCCGTTTCGGAAGTTTGTCAGAAGTATGGTATGCCGTTGTTGGTAATTGTGTATCCAAGAACTGAACATGCGGGGAAAGATTATAATTATGAAGATTTAAAAAAGGAGAATGAAGCAGAGTATACTAAACTTGTTTGCCACTGTGTTAGAATCGCATTTGAGTTAGGTGCAGATATTATAAAGACACAATTTACAGGTTCAGCGGAATCGTTTAGTAAAGTAGTTGAAGCAGCTAATGGGACTCCTGTTTTGATTGCGGGAGGAAAGATGAAAGATGAAAATGAGCTTTACGCAATGGTAAGTGATTCAATTAAGGCGGGCGGTGCAGGTGTTAGTATAGGGAGAAATGTATTTAACAGAGAAGATTCGTTGGAAGTGATTGAAAGGCTACGCAAGATAGTATTTGACTGAGGAGAAAACATGGGAACAAATAATTTTTTGACGATATCATCAAAGTGGGAGTACGTCTTGCCTCCTTCAAGACCTACTGTTTATGAGTTGCAAAGGATAGAAAGTACCGTGTCACTCTTTGACAAGAAAAAACCGGTTGCCGTTCTAGGAAGTACAATTGAGTTTCGTACGCTGCTTAACAGATTAGGATTTCAAGATATTTATATTTTTGAAAAAAACATAGATTTCTATAAGTGGACTTGTGAATGGTGTGCCTATGGAGTGGAAAACGAAAGAGTGATAGAGGGGGATTGGTGCAATACAATCAGCCTTTTTATAGAAAAGTTTCAATTTGTTCTGTCTGATTTGACGATGGGAAATATTGAATACGGTAAACGGAATAAATTCTACAATGATATTTCTAATTCTCTACAATATGGCGGATTGTTTATTGATAAGGTCCTGACAAATGAAAAACGGTTAATATCTCTGCGTGAGATTGGAGGCAAATATCGTAATCTCCCTATTAACCTTGAAACCGTGAATATGTTCAACTGTGAGGCGTTATTTGGAAGTGAACTTCTTGAGGGCGGGATAATTAATACAACGGATTTTTATGAGGTGCTCAGAGAAACATATAAAAATGATAAAGTGTTAACGAAGTTTGTTGAGAAGTGTCATTTGATAACACCGGAGGGATGTGTCTGGTATTATGGAGTAGCGTGGGAAAAACTGAGAAACGACTATTTTGCATACTATAGATCAAGCACAGCAATAGATGATATAGAGGGAAGCCCCTACTATGGTAGAACCAAGCAGTTTGTAAATATTAAATAAAATGGAGGATATTATGATAACTCGTGAATTTGCAACAAAGTGGTGTAATGATTTAAAATTTGCGTGGGAAAAATGTGATTTCCAGAAAATTATGAATATTTTTAGCGATACTTCAGAATATTACGAAGATCCTTTTGCGACCCCCGGAAAATCGGCTGATGATATTTTAGCTTTTTGGGAAGAAATTAAATATCAAAGAATATCAAAATTGGAATTGAAACCGATTGCGATTGACGGTAATCGCTTAATAGTGAGATGGTTTTTGGATTATACAGATGTTAGGGATGACTCGTTAGCGATTATGGATGGAGTATATCAAGTTGATTTTGATGAGTGTAGGAGATGTGTTAGTTTTACGCAGTGGTGGGTTATAAAAGAGTGATTCTTTCTCATTCGAAATGGAGTGCATATGAACGAAAAGAAAGAAAAAATGTTTCGAATAGGAACAATGATTGGTTCGATCCTTTTGTCAGTTATTGTTACCATCGTTTCAGCTTTGAAGTTTAAATCAGATGGTAATATCGGAGAAGGAAACATATCTTTGGATTCGTTACAGATCGGAATATCGTTATTGTTAGGTTGCTGTACCTTTATGATTATCGAATTGATTTCTTTGGTATTTTATTCTATTTCTTATACGATACAAAAGAGACAAGACGATGAATTTATGGAGAATATAACGGAATATTCGAAAATGCTCTACGATATAAATCGAGATTTTTATATTGTGAGTAAAGATAGCCATGGTCCGCATGATTTGTTTGTGACATATGCAAAAAAGGAAATTGAAAAGCTAAATTCAATATTAAGTAAGGCGGCAAATCAAAAGGAATTTAGTATTTCATCTGACTATATTGTTAATGCAAACGGTGTTTTTGATGCCTTCTCGCAAGTAACTGGAAAGAAAGTCCTTAAAATGACTTTCCCTATTTGGAAAGAGGATAACGCGATATTTACAAGTCAGGCAGATATACACTTTTTTGAAGTCCTAAAATTAAAGATGGATAGTAAAGAAGTTGATGGAGTTGAAGTGATTTTAATATATGATGATAAAAAACTCTTGGATAGGAGTGATGTAAAAAAGCTATTGAATTTCTTTTCTGCGGAAGAGGGATACACTTGTAAAGTAGCACTTTTGAATGATTTTAAGGCGGTTTGTGAGTCAAATGGTGTTTCATCACAATTTGTTGATTTCGGAATTTATGGCCCTAAAATGTTGTACATTACTGAACAATATCTCCCAATACATAAAGGAACATATTATAAAGATGAGACAAGAGTTCGGCATTATACGCGGTTGTTTGATGAGGTTTGGAATTCGGATGTGATAACAAAAGCAAATCCAAGTAATAATACAACACATGTGGAACTCGCAGAAATTATAAGATGAGGCATGCGATATGATAAATAGTGCAAAAGGAAGACTTGTAGCCTTTGATAATAAGAAGAATTTGGAATTGATTGGATTGATATTTGAAGCCGATGGAGGTGATAAGGAGAATATTATTATTCATGTGCATGGAAATTATGGGAATTTTTATAACAACAAATTCATTTGGAAAATGTCAGAAAAGTACTTGAGCTGTGGCGTATCATTTTTGACATTTAATTTATCTGCGCATGATGGATTGTGTGAGGGGTATCGAAAAGGAATATTAGACTATGTAGGCGGGGCGGTTTCAGATTATTCGGAGTCAATTCTAGATATAGAAGCGGCTGTTGATTTTGTAAAGATAGCAGGTTATAAAAAGATTACATTACAAGGACATAGTCTCGGATGTGATAAAATTCTTGAATACGTTTTAAATCATAATGATATTGAGAAAGTAATTTTGCTGTCTCCCGTTGATAGTTATGCTGTCCAAGAAAGATGGTTGTACATGCATAAAAATGAAACGGTGGAGGAGCAGCTAGATCGCCTAATAAAATTATGTGACTCAGAAAATGACGTTCTACAGTGGCTAGATTTAAATGAATATGGTGCAGAAGGATTAAATGATGACTGGATTTATAAGATTCCAGTTACGACAAAGGCGCTTCTTTCTATTTTACAGGGCTCAGCATTTAAATTTATTAAGCTAAAAAATGGAGAGGACTTTTTGGTCGATAAAGAAACATATGTTTTCTTAGGGAGAAATGATGGCCTCCGAATGTGCACACTGGATGACATGGTGAATTTTGTAAATAAACATTTTACGCAATGCTATGTTAATGATTGTATGGTATGCGATCATGATATCATAGGTGTAGAAGATATGCTTATTGATGATATAATACTTTGGTATAAAAAATGATGATTTTATCTTGAACTTAATTGAGACTTGTTGGAACCTGATACCATAAAGAGAAAATAAGGTTTCTTAAGAATTTATAAATAAAGTAAGGGGGCAAGATAGCTCCCTGCACTGCTCGTATAAATAATCACACACCTCTCCGTGGTGAGCAGCAGGCAACGATCTAAGAATCAGGGATTCGATGGTCGGCTGAGATGTGAGAAAAGAAAATGCCATAATAAGGAACGCAAAAATGTCAAAACAGGGAGAAGAATACGAATGTTTTGTTCAGGATGTGTATAGAGTATTAAACGCGAATGACGGCTTGAGCGATGTTGTGGTACAGCATAATGTGAAATTGAAAGGAATTAGTCGAGAGCATCAAATTGATGTGTATTGGCAATTTTCATATGGCACAGTAACATATAGAGTAGCTGTGGAGTGCAAGGACTACAAAAATCCTGTGACGGCAGAGAAGATAGAAGCATTCCGTTCCACATTATTAGATATCGGAAATATTCAGGGGATATTTGCATCAAGAAATGGGTTCCAATCCGGCGCACAGCAAGTGGCAAAAGCATACGGAATACAATTAATGCAAATTCGTGAGCCATTGGCTAGTGATTGGAATGGCTATATCAAAGACATATACATTAATTATGTATTTCGGAGTATTTTGAATGTCCATCCAATAATTCTTGTGGATTTGGATTGGGTAGAAAAGAATAAAATTGATAAAGACAAAGTATCAGGATTCTGTAGCGAACCCAAAGAAACTTTTGTTGTTATAAATAAAGGTACGCTGAGTGAATGCAAAACATCTTTTGCTGAACTTATAAATAAACTCCCATGTGATAAAGAAGGGAAAAATAAAATACTTGTCGAAAAATATGACGATGCTTACCTTGAGTATAAAGACATTTCTATGAAGATTAAGGGCATCAAGTTTGAATACGATGTTCAATTCAGCTATGAACAGCAGCATATTGATGCAATGGATATGGCAAAGGCAGTGGTAAACAATGTCATTACAGGGAAATCACTACTAATCAATATTCGCAATATGGTGAGTGATTTTGGAGGCAAAAAAACTGAAATCGAGGTGAGAGAATGAGTAATCTTGGGCTGTATCAATGGTTCACTACTACAGCTAAAAAAGTTGGTGGTCCAGCTAAACTTATAGGGATGTTTATAAGTGGTGGCGCAATCATAGGAGGCGCAGTGGGAAGCGTGATTACCAATAAATATAGAGACATCAAGGATAAAAAAGAACTGAAAACTCTGGGAACATATTCTGTGATAAAAGATGCAGAAATCAAGAAGATAAAACTTGTTTTGAAAACCGGTGATCAGGTTACTGTTCTTGCAGCGGATGATGATTCTATTTTGATTATTAAAAATGGAGATAAGAACAATCCTTATTTCGTGTCTGTCGACTTTTTGATAGAGTGCTCGGATTATAAGATGTGAGCACATTGCCCTCACTCCGACACACTACCACACTTAAACTACTAAAAAAGGAAAGAGGTTATCACCATGCCCAGAACGAAAGGCAGCAAGAACAAACCGAAGGCAATCAATGACTACGCATCCCAGATTACAGAGAAGCAGGAGACTATTGCGTCTCTGACTACCGAGATTGCATCCATCCAGAAAGCGATTGAGGAGCAGAAGAACACATTGAAAGAGAAGAAGATTGCTCTGAAGAAGGCCGAAAAAGAAGTGGCATCCATGGAAGCGAAGAAGGCAAAGGCAGATGCTAAGGCCGCTGAAGAAGCTAAGAAGGTTGAAGCCGAGAGTGTGGTTAAGAAACTGCTGGCAAGCGGCATGAGTGCGGATGAGATTCTGGAAAAGCTGAAATAACAAGAACCCAAGAAAAAATAAATGCCGTGTGGACAAAACTGAACTCCAGGAGTTCACACGGTATTTTTTGAAGATAGCTGTATAGTTTATAACGAAAATAAAAGAAGAACAATATTTAATGAAATGGAGTGTGACATAAAATGAACTTATCTAAAATACACCACATCGCAATCATCGTATCTGACTACGAAGCCGCAAAGGATTTCTATGTGAACAAACTGAGATTCTCTGTCATCAGAGAGAACTACCGCCCGGAGCGCAAGGACTGGAAGCTGGATCTTCGTGTTAACGAACACACAGAGCTGGAGATTTTTGCAGAAGAAAACCCGCCGAAGCGTGTGAACCGCCCGGAGGCCTGTGGCCTACGTCACCTTGCGTTCTGCGTTGATAGCGTGGAACAGACGGTGAATGAGCTGGCAGAGGTCGGGATTGAATGCGAGCCAATCCGCGTGGATGATTACACCGGCAAGAAGATGACTTTCTTCCACGACCCGGATGGACTGCCGCTGGAGCTGCATGAGTAAAATGAAGAAAACAAGAAAACCAGGCGGTGGCCGGAAGAAGTTGAAGCCAGAGTACGATGCCGGGAAAAACCTGAAAGAGCAGATGGATGCTGCTGTGGCGCTTTATGATTCTGAGATGTCCCTCCAGTCCATCGCAGATGCGTTGGCTCTAAACCCCATCAAGGTACGGAAACTGCTCATCACGGCTGGTGTGTATGAATCTGAAGTGGCGGAGAAAGTAAAAAACACTTTTGAAGAATACCGAAAAACACAAGATTACAAAACCGCCATCCTCTCAACATCCTCTACTCTTCAACTCTCCAAAGCCTCCGTTACCTCGTACCTACCATATCAGAAAGGCGTGTACTTTCCCAGTACAGAAAAAGAGAAGATCAGTGTTGGAGCAGAGCGGCAGCGGAGATACAGAGCGATGAAGCGGTGGAGGACTGATCCGACAGAAGAAAACTTCTGGGGTGTGGTTCTGGCTTATGCTGGTGTGAAATTCAAAACTTACTCTGGTTTGCTATTTTCTTACGAAATTAAAAAAGGCAGGAACGGCGAGTACACGAAACAGCTGTGGATCGACCGCCGGGAGAAGAGTAAAAGTCTGGCGTGGAGTTCTATTGTTTTGGCTCTGGGAAATATTAAAGGGGAAGTAGTAGACGGCCCCAAAGCTCTGGGCGATATCCGGGGCGTAACTTACATCTACGGGATGTTCTATCGGTTCGGCTTGATTGATGTGCCGGATGAAGTGAAGGAGAAGATGGGACATCCGAAAAACCGCAAAAAATATGTTGCTATGTGCAAAAGTCTACGGTAATATGTGCCGTAACTGAGGATGTGAATCTCAGTTGGGAAGGATGGTAGCATTATAGAAAAATTGAAGGAGATGCTGGAGGAGTATTTGAAGAAAACGAAACCAGAGTATTATCCACCAGTGGAGAATCTGCTGGATCTGATCTACGAACATTATACAGAGAACAACCCAGTAGAGAAAAACACAGTTGCCGGGAAAGCCGCAAAGACCAAGGAAAAAGAACTGGAAGAGTGGCTGCGAGGACTGGAAGGAATGGATAGGCTCGTAGATGATTACGTCGGAGAAAAGATTCCACTCTGGGAGAAGATCATGGACCGGCAGGGAACGGTGTGCTGTGCATGGGAGAAGACCGCTTTTGAGGAAGGTCTGAAAGTCGGGATACGACTCATGATGGAAGTATACGGTATGTAACAGAAATAAAATGAACTCCTAGAGTTCAAAAAAGCCCTCGCTTGTTACGGCGAGGGCGTGTGTTCTTATTATTCGTTTTTTTCAGCTTTTTTCTTTTTAGGTGCAATTTTGTGGCCGGAGTAGATTGCCATGCCCATGCAGACCAGAGTGCCACAAGCGAAATACTTGTGAGCCTGCATCAGTTTCTTGCAGCCCGTGTAGAAGCATCCTGCCATGCAGGCAAGTGCTCCGAGTGACCAATACTTATGTGTTTTCATTTTGTGTTCTCCTTATCTTCTTTTCGTATTCTGAGCAGTTCCTCTATTTCCATTTTACTCGCCGGTCGTACTGCCTTTTTATCATCGTGTGCTACCGCTCCACAGTCAGGACAACGGTCTGGCAGCTTCTCAGCAGAGAAGCAGTAGCGGCAGGCGTCGCAAAAGTAGTAGTTCAAGTCATCAAATCCCCTTCCAATTCTCAAAGTTCATCCACCAGCCACTGCATTTTGTTCAAAAAATCTACTGGAAACAGCATATAATTACCTCGCTACCGACCACCAGGTCGGTTTCTTTGTTTATCGGGCTTTTCGAGTCATCATATTAAAATGCTGCTCCTGATGCATGACCTTAAAGATCCGTTCAAAGACAGAACGCAGCTGTTCAACACTGGTGGCAGATGAGTCATAGTATAGTCCGTCATTGAAGCCAGTAGCACCAACATTCAGCATGGCAATCATGGCGGCAGCAGAAACATAGTCAGACCGATCTTCGCTACCATCATCCAAAATTCTTACGAATTCCCTTTCATTTTTATCCAGTAAGTCTGAACGTAGATTTCCATTTTGATAGCCGACCATCTGGATGAAGTAGTATTCAAGAATCTGGCGGATGACAATCAGGAGAGTATCCGGGTCACTGGTTGTGGCGTATTCATGCCAAAGGGTATCGTAAGTATTTCTTACTGGAGAACGATTGATAAGACCGCCACCGGCTATGGTGTCTTCATCTTGGCATTCTGTAATGCTGGTCTGATTTTGTGTGTCTTTCTTTATCTCAAAGAAGGACACACATTCGTAATCAGGCAGGCGGTTATAAGAAATCTCCCGGAAGAAGTAAGGGTTGTGTGTCATGCAGAAGAACTGTCGAATATGGTCATCCACAATTTCTTCATGAAGTGCATAATTGTTATAGCAGACAGCAATCATTTCACGAGTGAGGGAAGCAACCACAAAAAGAGAGCCACTGTCCATAGAGGAAACAGGATCATCGATTACAACAATCTTATCCTCGACTTTTCCAGCATCGGACTGACTGCCCATTACCATGTGATAGAAGTAAAGGAAAGCAATAAAATGCCGTTCGCCTTCACTGAGATCCTTATCAACAACAATCTTCTTGCCGTTCTGATTTCTTACCAGCTGATAGACATATTTGGCACCAGGCTTTTCCTGAAGTTCAAACCCTTTAAAACCGGCACTGGCGATGGCACGGTTAATATCTTGCATCGTTTTAGTGGTGTTGACAGTTTCGCTGTTCAATTTTGCAATCTCTTTGCTAAGAGCCTGGGATTTTGCCTTCAATTTGTTGCTTTCAGCCTTGATATAATTCATGGCTGAAATCACAGAATCTGTGTTGCGTCGGAAGGTATTTGTGAGTACCTGAGTCCGCTGAACGATTGCAGACCATGCCATATTGGTGCATTTTTTCTTTTGAGTCGGAATATCAGCGAGAACAGCATTTCTGGCTTTAATATCTTCGTTGATCTTGCGTGAAATTTGGTCGAGCTCGACAAGAAGGTCAGACAAATCTTCCAATACTATCACATCTGCTGGGCTGGCTGATTTCTGCTCCAACAGGGTCACATTGGCACGTGCCTTCTCCATAAACAGTTCGAAAGCAGCCTTGTAATCAGCCTGCAATGGCGAAGGAAAATTGTTCCCTTCGTTTGTATGAGCTGTTTTGTATACATTGTTTAATGCGTCTTTATATTGTTGAACAAACGAAGACAGTTTTTTCAGATCAGCTTTGTATTCGGCATCATAGCAGGCAGCAAGGTCATCCTCAAAAGTGTCTGGAATAGTTTGCTGACAGTAAGGACACTTCCCTTCAGAAGAGTGATACTTCGTATGTCCCTGAGTGATCCAGTCTAGGTTGCCAAGTGCACGTATGAATCGCGCGAACTCTGTATCACTACGGCTGAGAATCGGTGTGGACAAAAGATCAGATGCAGGAAGAGAAGTGGATGACAGCAAATGATAGGCACTATAGTTTGGCTGATTCTCACCATGAATGGTTTGATAAAGCGCCTCTATATCTGCAATTTCAATCATCGGTTCTTCTTCGGAATGATTTTCGCCTGCGGACATGCTCATATCTTCTTCATCAAAAGATGGAGCGTCTGGATCTATTTTAGCCGCTTTAGGAGTCATGCTTTGAATCTTATCAGCAAATTTCTTTTTGTCGCGCAGATAGGCTAATGCAAGAGGGAATTTATCCCGAAATTCCTTGGTGGCTCCCCAAATGGCTTCGACATAATCTCCATGCAGTTTATCCAATTCACCTTGCTTTGCTACCGCCTCTTTTCCCCTTGCGACAATAGTGTCATCTACGGACTTTTTCTCGATGGCCTTTTCGTCAGCTTCCTTTTTCTTCTGTGCATTGACTTCCGAGATAGTAAAGACACCTGGAATGTTACCATAACTCTGAACATTTTTGCGGATAAAATCCTCATTGTAAACAAGAACACGTTCTTCCGGGAATGGCTGACCATCCCATGTCAGTGCAGCGTTCCCATCTTTGAAAGAACGGGCAAGCGTAGATTTTCCGGTTCCATTTTTTCCATAAAAGAAATTGATCAATGTCGGTTCAAAGGTCACGTTACTGTAGGTCGGGGCATTGACGGTTGTTTTTGTGATGTGTACTCGTACCTTTTTCATATCCGTTCTACTCCTTTATTTTTCCCTCTCGTACCCATTCATCCACTTCGCTGAGCTTGAATTTATATCGCTTTCCCACTTTATAAGCGGGCAGCTTTCCATCTCTTACCCATGTCCGGGCTGTATCCTGCGTGATGCTCAGGTACTCGGCAATATCTTCAATGTTAAACCATTTATCTTTTAATTCTTCCATAGGATTCTCCTTATCTGATTTCGATTCCCACATTTGCAGCAATCTGGAGCAGGTTACCCTGTCGAATGCACCAGTGCTCTTCATCGAGCTGATTTCTGACACTGGTAGAAAGAAGGCTAAATGTATGGATGTTTTCGTTAATAAATTGTTGGTAAAATTGACCGCATGTAATAAATTTAAATTTGATCGTTTTTCCCTGACAGACGATTTCTGTCAGTTTCCCTACGAAAGCAGGGTAGTATGGCAAGGCTGTCTTGAAGTTCTGATTACGGCTGGCAAACAGACAAGGCATGGCTAGAAGCTCCGAAATAAGCGCAGGAGTCAATGGCTTAAAATGGTCACGGTATCGGGCACTGGTGTTTTTTTGCAGTGCAGTTTTCCTGTCAATGCAAAAAGCTCCACAGTCGTATCGCTCATTTTCAATAACAAACACATTAAAAATGTCAGTGTTGAGCAGGGCCCATTCTGCTGCATGGGATTCCATTTTAGGCCCGGCCATTTTTGCAATCAGGGCGAGAGCTTGTTGCGCTGTAAGGTCGAGATGCGCTTCCTGTATATTGATGCCGCCCTGAACAATGCCTGCGGCCACACCGTTGCCGCTTGCAGTGACTGTCATTTGAGATGTCTGAACCGGTAGGTTGTGATCGGTAGTAATTAAATTATCCGACATCTTTTGCTACCTCCCCGGAAAGACTCCGGCATCTTGAAGAACCTCAATCAAATCAACATTTTTAATAGTCCAATGTGTGCGTGTGTATTCAAACAGATGAAGTGCCAGTTCCTGCTGGTAAGTGCGGAGAATAGAATAAGGAAACGGAAAATATTTCTGAAAGTAGACTTTGATTCCGTTTTCCTGAATCCGAATATCTTTGATGAATGCGAACACAGCCTGCTGTGATTTGGTGCCATCCGCTTCACAGCTTATGACAGCTGGAATTTCCTTGATAGCGGTAATCGCCTCTGGGGTCAAATCACTAAACTTCGTTTTGACATCATTTTGTATGTATTCTGTAAGTGCGCGGTCTTTTGAAACCAGCACATAGTCTTTCTCAAAGGGGTCATATCCCATCAATAAAGCATAGTAGTCTTTACTGAGTGGGCTCTTTTTTCCATCGACCAGAACCACATTTAAGGTTGTGTTTACAGAATCTGTATATCCTATGGCAACACCTTCATGCTCAGCATGGATATTGATGGATGGCAAACTCTGTGATTGCTTTGCAATTTCATTGTCACTCATCGTTTTTCTTCCTCCGATCTCCAATATTGATGCCGCCATACACGATACCAGCTGCAATACCGCCGTCTTTTGCTTCAACATGGAACTGTGCAAGGATACGCTCACCAGTCAACGGATTTGTAACAGGAGCCTCATAGACTTCAACAGTCGGTTCGCTATAGTCAGTATCCTTCGCAGAATTGCCGCTGTTTTCTTCATGCATTTTTTCTGATTTAACAGAGAACAGATCAAATGTGATCTGTCGCGGATAGGTTTTTCCGATTGGACTGATAAATTTCCAACGGGCACCTACTTCATCTGCACGTTCGTGAAACTGTTCAAAAGTTGCACGTCCCTTTTCATTATCTGGACGATTCACAACAATATAGTGCCATACAGCAAGAAGAAGCGAAGAAAGGCAGTATTGGTCGAGGGCCAGAAGCTCTTTCTTAGAAATCGGAGATTCAGAAAGATAAAAAAGAGTGCCATCAGTGACAGAGTGATCTTCCGAAAGCAGAGTGAGAATTGCCTGGATAAGCCAACGCATCCTCTCATCGGACTCAGTATGCAGAAAATTGTCAACGAATGTGTCCATTTGGCGTACCACGCTTTGATATTGTGATTTGACCCGATTGTCAAATCCATCAATTTCTGTGGTGTCATCAAAAGGGAGATTTAATCCATGTGAAACCTTACACGCCCGATAGTCTGATGTATCGCCACTAAAAGTCTTTCCGACGGAAGGCTGATGGAAGGACGGTACGATAAGTTGAATAAGAGCTTCAAGTATATTTTTATTTGAAACACGGTCTTTTAACCCGCTTTGCAGTTGTCTGCGAGAAGCGGGTTTTTCTTTTGCCTCTGTCAGCAATAAGAAAAACACACCACCGCAGAGATAAGGTGAACATTGTTTTTCCATGATTGTCCTCAATTTTCATAATGGCTAACTCGGCTAACTCTGCTAACACTTGCAGCGTAGCAAGAGGAACACCAAGATTATTCTTGTAAGGAGAAAAGAAGTGATCCAAAGCACTAAGCAAATTGGTGTGTAACACATACAAACCAATACAAACACTTCTAAAATTATCATATCATATCCTACCATAAAAAACCAGAGCCATCGAGAACCGGAGATATGTAAAACAAAAAACTTTTTCCCAGATGGTTATAAAACAACCCCGAAAATCTGGCTGGTTAGAAAGGAGGAGCCACAGATGCAGAGAACAAGAGCTCCTTAGTGGAGAAGTACATAGCAGAGGGTAGTCAGCGAAAGCCCGTGGGTGGCAAGCCAGCCATCCCAAAGGAAGCTGGACGAAAAACAAAATAAACTGAGCCTGAAATTTAAAGCGCAAATGGCGAAGGATGATTTTCATACGGAAGATGCAAAGATGGACAAGCCATCCGAGCATCTCCGTGGAGACCACCCTTAATTCGCCATGCCATCAATCAGACAGGCTCCGTGGACGGATTGGGTAAAGTCTCTACCCAGTCCGGTTTTTCTTGGAATCTCCTTCGCCGCGCTTCAGCGAAAAAGGAGATTCCATTATGACAATCAATAATAAGACAACTTTTAAGGAACTGAAGAAACTGGTCGGCAGCACAAAGGAACTGGCAAAGCTCCCGACTGCCAAAGAACTGCGTAACTCCAATGAGGAGATCGTGTTTGATGGCGATGTGGCCGGCGCACACTTCATTATTTATAAGAGCGGCCTGTTTATTTACAGCCGCAGTGGACATGCCACTGTTTATGCAGTGGATCGCTGCACGGAGATCGAATACCCGTGTGTGTATGCAGATGAGGGCGGCCTGAATGTTACGGCCGGATGCAAGCACAGAGTCAAGATGGACCGCGACGGACAGAAGCACCTCATCATGATTGTGCCGGAAACGGAGTACATGAATGGCCCGTGGGCGATGCCGCTGGATGTTGTTGGTACACACCGGCTGGATCATAACAGTGACAGCCGCGAACAGAGCCACAGCGATTTCAGCCTGAGCAACGATGGTACGGACTGGGAAAACAAAGCAGTCACACCAGATTTCACGGATGTGCAGGAGGCGGAAGAACGGGAAGAGGAGCTGTGCAGGAAGCTGGAAGAAGCAAAAAAGAAGCTGACAGATAAGCAGAGAGAAGTGATCCGGCATGCCTTCTATGAAGATCCGGATCAGACACAGGAGGAGATGGCAAAGAAGATGAACTGTTCCCAGCCGATGGTCCACAAGCATCTGGATGCGGCACTCAAAAATCTTCGTAAGGGTATGGGGTTATAATTCCACCCCTCAAACCTGACTAAGTGCAAGGGGGCGATAAGCCCCCGGAAAGGAGTGCACACAAATGAAAAAAGTATATATCTGTTCACCGTATCGGCCGACTGGGCAGGACCCGGAGGCAGAGCGAAAGCGGAATGTAGAAAAGGCACAGACAGCCTGCAGGCTTGCAATCGATGCCGGGTATCTGCCGCTTGCACCGCATCTCTATTTTACCCAGATGCTCAATGACGATCAGCTGTTCGAGCGCTTTCTCGGTATGGCCTACGGCAGCCTGTGGCTGGACGAGGCAGATGAGATGTGGGTGATCGGTACGGAGCTTTCGGATGGAATGAAGCAGGAGCTGGAATATGCCCGGAAGAAAAATATCCGGGTCACGATGAAAAAAGTCTGATGCCGATGGTTATAAAAGCACCTGAAAATCTGGCTATGTGAAAGGGGCGGCAAAGCCCCGGAAAACAAATAAAGGAGATAAACAATATGTGTAAGAACGAGTACGAAGTGAAGATGCAGGCAATGGATCTCATGAGTGCGGCCATCAATGATGTGGTGTGTGCCATGGATGCAATCGATAAGTTCGCTGAGGCGTTTGGCCTTTGCGAAGACCAGGAAGCAGAGCGCGAGAAGGATCTGAAGATTCTGATCGATGCGGTGTGCGAACAGGAACCGGGCATTCCAAAGTGTACGGTGGACCGTGTCATCCGTACTGCTTTTGACCTGCTGGAAGATGACGAAGAGGAGGATGAGGATGATGAGTAAGGAACTGCTTTTGAAGCTGGCTGCGGATTATTCCGTTCTGGCGGAGGATCTGAAGAAGCTGGCGGGTGAGGAAGCCCCGGCGGAGAGCGAGAAGGAAGAAAAGGTGGATGTGCCTTTCGAGGTTGAGGAGAAGAAAGAGCCGCCGAAGCAGGAAAAGAAACCGGAGAAGAAGTACACGATGGCGGATGTCCGCAAGAAACTCTCCAGCCTTTCTTCCGGCGGCAAGACCGCAGAGGTGCGTGAGCTTCTGGTCAAGCACGGAGCAAACCGCCTTTCCGAGATCAAGCCGGAGGACTACGCCGTGTTGATGGAGGAGGCAGAGAATCTGTGAGTGCGCATTCTGAAAAAGGACCATCCAGCTCGGAACGCTGGATAAACTGTACACCGAGTGCAAAGCTCTGTGCCGATATGCCGGATGTATCGACCAGCTTTGCACAGGAGGGCACTGATGCCCATGAGGTGTGCGAGTATGAACTGAAGAAGGCTCTGGGGCAGAAGATGGCCTGCCCGGTGGAGAACCTTACTTATTATAATCCGGAAATGCAGGAGTGTGCAGACGGATACCGGGATTATGTCATGGAACTGGTGGAGGAAGCAAGGCAGCGGACAAAGGATGTGGTTGTGCTGGTGGAGCAGAAGATCCAGTACGAACGCTTTGTCAAAGGCGGCTTCGGCACAGCAGACTGCATCATCATCGCAGATGGTGTCCTGAATGTGGTTGATTTTAAGTATGGACTTGGAGTGGAAGTCTCTGCGATCGGGAATACCCAGATGCGCATTTATGCGTTGGGCGCACTGGAAATCTTCGACCCGCTGTACGACATCGATACCGTACAGATGACCATCTACCAGCCCCGGAAGGCAAACATCTCGGTGGATTCCATTTCCCGTAATGAATTGTATGACTGGGCAGAGCATGTGCTGAAACCGGCTGCACTGGAAGCGGACGAGGGCAATGGCGAGTTCCATGCCGGCCACTGGTGCCGCTTCTGTAAAGCACGCCATATCTGCCGGGAACGGGCAAAGAAGAATCTGGAACTGGCTGCCTATGAGTTTGCCGCGCCGCCTCTGCTTTCGGATGAGGAGATCGTGGAGATTCTGGAAAAGGTGGACAGTCTCCTTCGCTGGGCAAACGATGTGAAAGAGTATGCCCTGCAGGAAGCAGTTGCTGGTAAGAAGTGGGACGGCTATAAGTTGGTGGAAGGCCGATCCATTCGCAAGTACACCAGCGAGAAGTCTGTCGCAGAAGCAGCAGCCGCCGCCGGGTACGATCCGTATGAGAAACGGGTGCTGGGCGTGACCGAGATGCAGAAGATGATGGGCAAAAAGAAATTTGAAGAAATTCTGGGGGCAATGGTTATAAAACCCCAGGGCAAACCTGTCTTAGTGTCAAGGGATGATAAGCGTCCTGAGATGAATACGATAAACGATGATTTCAAGGAGGAAAATTAATCATGGCAAACAAAATGACAAATCCGATGAAGGTGATCACTGGTCCGAAGACCCGTTGGAGCTATGCAAATGTGTGGGAGCCGAAGAGCATCAACGGCGGCACGGCGAAATACTCCGTGTGTCTGCTGATCCCGAAAGAGGATACGGTGACGGTCGAGAAGATCAAGAAGGCAATCGAAGCCGCCTACAAGGAAGGCGAGGCAAAGCTGAAGGGCAATGGCAAGAGCGTACCTCCGCTGGCTGCTCTGAAGACACCGCTGCGTGATGGCGATGTGGAGAAGCCGGATGATGAGTCCTACGCAGGGCATTACTTCCTGAACGCCAACAATACGACTGCTCCTGGCATCGTGGATGCCGACCGCCAGCCGATCCTGCAGCGTTCCGAGGTGTACTCCGGTGTGTATGGCCGTGCATCCATCTCGTTCTATGCATTCAACAGCTCTGGCAGCAAGGGCATCGCGTGTTCGCTGAACAACCTGCAGAAGATCGCCGATGGTGAGCATCTGGGCGGTAAGGCAAGCGCAGAGGAGGACTTTGCAACGGAAGAGGACGACGATTTCCTCAGCTGATGATGGGAGGGGTGGTCCGCTGCCCCTCTTTTTTTAACTTTTTTCTGTCGGGACACGGCAGAATTACATAAATTCTGGAGGGAAAATTATGCCACATGTATTGGAAATCAAAGGTGGTGAGCTGCTCACCCCGTTTAATGTGTTTGATGTGATGGATGCGGTCGAGGACTATATGGGAACCGACATCCGGCAGTATCTGGAGGAGTATCTGGAAGGTGTGGAGAGCGATGCAGAGGAGATCACGGATGACGAGATCGCGGATCACTACAAGCAGGTACTTCTGAATATTCGGGATGAGACCGAGGAGGTTCTCAGGCTGATTGAAAAGCCCCGGATGGACCGGAAAGCGATCCGGGAAACACTGAACCTTATTGTAAAGATGATCGGAAGGGAGAAATAAGATGAAGGTAGGAAGAAGTTTGCAGGAAGTGCTGATGGAGCTTCAGCGGCAGAACCAGGCAAAGAAAGACTATATTGCTCCGGCGCAGAGCATGAGGCTGGAAAAGGATGGACGGACTTTCCAGATGGGGGAGCAGGCTCCTTTTGCAACCACACAGCTGTTCCATCGTCAGCTGGCATCCACGCTGGCGATCCCGGCAAAGTATTATGACCTGATGCAGAAAGAAAAGCCGGAACTGCTGGCAGAGAATGTGAACGTCTGGCTGGATACCAGACAGAGCAATTACATGATCCGGTCGATGGATTATGGCGCCGGCCCTGTGGCGAGAGCACTTCTCTCGGAAAGATACAGAAGGATCGACAACATGGAGATCGCCTCTGCGGTGCTGCCGCTGTTTGCAGGTAATGACGGATACAGCGTAGAGAGCTGTGAGGTGACGGAGAACAGACTCTATCTGAAGATTCTGAATAAGCGGCTGGAGATGGAAGTCCGGAAAGGCGATATCGTACAGGCTGGTGTCATAATCTCCAATTCCGAAGTCGGCCTTGGCGCAGTGTCCGTACAGCCGCTGGTGTACCGTTTGGTCTGCACCAATGGACTTATTATTGACGATTTCGGGGAGCGCAGGAACCATGTCGGCCGGCAGGCGAAGATGGCAGAGGACTTCACACTGTACTCGGACGAAACTTTGAAAGCAGAGGACAAGGCCTTTATGCTGAAATTACGCGACACCACAATGGCAGCCATCGAGGAGAGCCGCTTTGCGCAGGTAGTCGATAAGCTGAAAGAAGCGGCCGGTATCCCGATCAAGGGCAATGTGCAGGAAGTCGTGGAACTGACCGGCAGGGAGTTTGGTATCACGCAGGATGAGCAGAACGGTATCTTCAAGTATCTGGTGGAAGGCGGTGACCTTTCCCTTTACGGGCTGACCAATGCGGTCACCCGTGCTTCGCAGGATGTGGAGTCCTATGACCGTGCGACTGCGCTGGAAGGCATCGGCTGGCAGATCATGCAAAGGAGAGAACTGTATGTATAAAAAGAAGCAGAAGAAGGACCAGAAGAAAAAGAAGCAGATCAAGCAGACACCGAAAAAACAGTATACAGACCAGCGAAAGAGCATCAGCCGGATGATGCACAGACGGACTGTGTAAGGAGGTAGCCATGAAGGAATTACACATTGATATAGAAACGTATTCCTCTGCTGACCTTGCCAAGTGCGGCGTCTATAAATACACGGAATCCCCGGATTTTGAGATCCTGCTGTTTGGCTATTCCAGTGACGGCGGTGAGGTCAAGGTCGTGGATCTGGCGTGTGGAGAGAAGCTGCCAAAAGAGATATTGGCCGCACTGGAGGATGAGAGCGTGACGAAGCTGGCACACAATGCCTCATTCGAGCGTGTCTGCCTGTCCCGGTATCTGGGGTATCCGACCGGGGAGTATCTGAACCCGGAGGAGTGGAAGTGTACGATGGTCTGGTCTGCCTATATGGGACTGCCACTGTCTCTGGCCGGAGTCGGTGCAGTGTTGGGGCTGGATAAGCAGAAGATGGGAGAAGGCAAAGACCTGATCCGTTATTTTTGCGTACCCTGTGCACCGACAAAGACCAATGGTGGGCGGACAAGGAATCTTCCCTCCGATGCACCGGATAAGTGGGATGTCTTCAAAAAATATAATGTGCGGGATGTTGAGGTCGAGATGCAGATCCAGCAGAAGCTGGAGCGTTTCCCGGTGCCAGATTCCGTATGGGAGGAATATGCTATCGATCAGGAAATCAACGACCGTGGCGTAAGGATTGATGGCGTGCTGGTACAGAACGCCATTGCAATGGACACCGAGATCAAGGAAGAATTGAAAACAAAGATGCAGGAGCTGACTGCACTTGAGAACCCGAATTCCGTATCCCAGTTGTCCGGGTGGCTTGCTGATAACGGAGTGGAGACAGACAGTCTGGGTAAGAAGCAGGTCAAGGCTCTTATGGAAGAAGTACCGGAGGAGATCCGGGAAGTGCTGCGTCTGCGTCAGCAGCTGGCAAAAAGCAGTGTGAAAAAGTATCAGGCCATGAAGAATGCTGCCTGCTCGGACGGCCGGGCAAGAGGAATGTTCATGTTCTACGGAGCAAACCGCACCGGCAGGTTTTCAGGCCGCCTCATTCAGATGCAGAACCTTCCTCAGAACCATCTGCCGGATCTGGCAGAGGCGAGAGCACTGGTACGGCAGGGAAATCTGGAAGCGGTGAAGATGCTGTATGGGGATGTGCCGGATACATTGTCCCAGCTCATCCGTACTGCATTCATCCCCAGAGAGGGCGCAAGGTTCTATGTGGCAGACTTTTCCGCCATCGAAGCCAGAGTCCTTTCCTGGATCGCAGGGGAAGAATGGCGCATGGAGGTTTTTGCCTCTGGCGGCGATATCTACTGTGCAACGGCCTCCCGTATGTTCGGAGTGCCGGTCGTAAAGCATGGTGAGAATGGTGAACTGCGGCAGAAAGGGAAACAGGCGGAACTCAGCTGTGGTTACGGCGGCTCCGTTGGCGCATTGAAAGCGATGGGCGCTTTGGAACTTGGCATGAAAGAGGAAGAACTGAAACCGCTGGTGGATTCCTGGCGGTCAGCGAATCCGAACATCGTCCGGCTCTGGGGCGAGATCGAACGAGCAGCCATCCATGTCATCAAGACCAAAGAGCCACAGCAGGTGAAGTGCCTGCGGTTCACTTACCAGTCTGGTTTTCTCTTTATTTATCTTCCCTCTGGCAGAAAGTTGGCGTATGTGAAACCGAGACTGGGAGAAAACCAGTTCGGCGGAACTTCCATTACCTACGAGGGTGTTGGCGGTACAAAGAAGTGGGAGAGGCTGGAGAGCTTTGGCGGCAAGCTGACCGAGAACGTGATCCAGGCAATCAGCCGTGATATCCTCTGCTATGCCATGCGCACACTCCGCTGCTGTTCCATTGTGATGCATGTGCATGACGAGCTGATCATCGAAGCAGACCCACGGGTCAGCCTGGAAGCAATCTGTGAGCAGATGGGACGAACCCCGCCGTGGACACCGGGGCTGGTTTTGCGGGCAGATGGCTTTACTTCGGATTTTTATATGAAGGATTAAGGGACAAGAGAAAAAGGAACAAGAAAAACTGAAAAAAATTAAGAGAAACAGGTTATAAAAGACCTCCGAAAATCTGGCGTGGTAGAGGGGAGCACTCCCTTACTCTATAGATTTTCGGAGGTCATTTTATTATGTTAGAAGTTTTTGATTATCAGGGTCAGCAGGTTAGGACGGATTATAAGGACGAAGCCGTATGGTTTGTTGCAGCGGATGTGTGTCGGGTGCTGGATATCATCAACCCCACAATGGCAGTGGGGCGTTTGGATGATGACGAAAAGGGTCTAAGTAGTATTGAGACCCTTGGTGGAAATCAGCAGATGGTGGTAGTGAACGAAGCCGGGCTTTATTCTCTGATCCTCACGAGCCGTAAACCGCAGGCAAAGGAATTCAAGCGTTGGGTCACGCATGACGTACTGCCGTCCATCCGCAAGCATGGTCTGTATGCCATTGATGATGTGTTGGAAAATCCGGATTTGCTGATTAAGGCGCTGACAGAGCTGAAGAAGGAGCGCGAAGAGAAGAAACGTCTGGAACTGGAGAATGCAGTCAAGGCACAGCAGATCGCCGAGATGCAGCCGAAAGTTTCCTATTACGATATTGTCCTTGCCTGCCCGGATCTTGTAACCATTACCCAGATCGCAAAGGACTTCGGGATGTCGGCGAAAAAGCTCAATAAGATCCTGAAGGAAAAGAAGATCCAGTTTAAGCAGGGCAGGACATGGTTTTTGTATCAGAAGTATGCCGAGCAGGGCTACACCCAGAGCAAGACTTACCTCTATGACGAGGATAACCATACAGCCATGCATACGCTCTGGACGCAGAAAGGCCGGCTGTTTATTTATGAACTTCTGAAGGCAGACGGGATTTTGCCGGTTATGGAGCGTGAGTAAGGAAATGGAAAGAGAAGCAAGAAGTGTAGGAGGAAAGCGATGAGAGACTTGAATATTGCCTACGGCAACAGCTGCATGGCGAAGAAATGGTCGAATAAGACGATCACCTTTGGGGAGCTGTGCGGCCGGCTGGAAAATACGATAAGAACCACGGAGACAGTCGAGGAATACCAGAAGATGAAGCGCGCCGAGCGTGAAGCTGCCAAGGATAAGGGCGGCTTTGTCGGTGGTCAGCTGAAGGGCGGCAGAAGAAAGAGAGAAAATGTGGTCAGTCGTTCTATGCTGACGATGGATGTGGATAAGGGTGAAAAAGGCTTCATCGAAAGCTATGAGATGCTGGCCTCGTATACCTCTGTCCTCTATACCACCCACGGACACACCCCGGAAGCACCTCGTTTCCGCATCATCATCCCGCTGACCCGTGATGTGACCCCGGATGAATACCAGGCCATTGCCCGGTACTTCGCAGCCGAATGGGGCATCGACCAGTTTGATGAATGCTCGTATCGCCCGCATCAGCTGATGTACTGGCCGACTACGCCATCGAATGGAGAGTATGTCTGTGAAAAGGTGGAGGGCGAATGGCTTGACCCGGATGTTTTTCTTTCTTTGCACCCTAACTGGCAGGACTGTTCTCTGCTTCCGACCAGCAGTAGAGAGAGCGAGGTAAAGGAAAACAGCGGCAAGAAGATGGAGGACCCGGAGGCAAAAGGCGGCGTGGTTGGACTGTTCTGCCGCGCCTATCCGATCCGTGAAGCCATCGACACCTTCCTTTCCAATGTCTATGAGCCGTCTGCCAACATTCCTGGCCGCTATTCCTATATCCCGGCGGATTCCTCTGCCGGCGTGCAGATTTTTGAAGAGAAGTTCGCGCACTCCTTCCATGCATCTGACCCCGCCTGTGGCCGTTCTCTGAATTCCTTTGACCTTGTGCGGGTACACAAGTTTGGGGATGAAGATGAGAAAAAGAGCTTCCAGGCAATGTGTGATTTTGCGATGAGTCTGGATAAGGTCAGGGTGCTGGCGGCAGAGGAGAAGAAAGCGGAAGCCGATATGGACTTCGATGACGGTGAGGACTGGAGAGAGAAGTTAAGGTATATGCCCAGAAGCAAGGTACTGGAGAACAGTGTCTTTAACGAGGTGCTGATCCTTAATAATGACCCGGAATTCCAGAATTTTGCGTTTAACGAGATGGCAAACCGCATCCAGATCACAGGAGAAGTTCCGTGGAACCGCCCGGACGATAACAAGTTCTGGCGCGATGCAGATACCGCACAGCTGAAAGCCATCCTTGATACCCGCTATACCTCATTCTCTACCCGCAATCACGATGTGAGCTTTCTGAAAGTGGCGGACGACCGCAGTTTCCACCCAGTCAGGGATTATTTGGACGGCCTGCCGTCTTGGGACGGTAAGGAACGGGTGGATACCCTGTTGATTGATTATTTTGATGCGGACGATACTCTGTATGTCCGTGCGGTGACCCGGAAGATGCTGGTGGCAGCAGTCACCCGTATCTACCATCCCGGCACGAAGTTTGACTCTGTTCCGGTATTAGATGGTAAGCAGGGTATAGGAAAAAGTACGTTCTTAAAGGATCTGTGTGGAGAGGAATACTATGCCGACAACCTGAGTCTGACGGACATGAACGATAAGGCTGCCGCAGAGAAACTGCAGGGATTCTGGATCGTTGAGATTCCGGAGCTCGCCGGTATGAAGAAGGCGGACATCGAAAAGGTGAAGGCCTTCATTACGACCACCGATGATAAGTATCGTCCTTCTTACGGACGCACCGTGGAATCCCACCCGCGGCAGTGCGTAGTGATTGCCAGTGTCAACGGTGAGAGGGGATACCTGCGTGATATCACCGGCAACCGCCGCTTCTGGGTCGTTAAGCTGAAGCAGACAGAGCAGAAGCGTAAGTGGCACTTTACACAGGAGGAGAAAGACCAGATCTGGGCGGAAGCCAAGAAGTACTATGAAGAAGGGGAGAAATTGTATTTAGAGGGTGAGCTGCTGGAGAGTGCAGAAATGGAACAGAAGAAGGCGATGGAGCTGGATGAGCGTCAGGGAATTGTCGAAGATTACCTGAATATGCTTCTGCCGGAACGCTGGGAGAAGATGGACCTCTATGCGAGAAGAAGCTATATCAACGAGAAGGATGGGCCGACGGTAGAAAAGGGAACGGTGAAGAGGGAGTATGTCAGCAATGTGGAGATCTGGAGCGAGTGCTTCGGACGCTCGCCGTCTGATATGAAACCTGCGGATTCTTATTCTATCGCCGCGCTCATGACGCAGATTCCGGGCTGGGAGAGATCGAAAGACTGTAGGAAAAAGGGAATCTACGGAAAGCAGAGAGTGTACGTCAGAACAGAGGAACAGGAAAAGTAAGAAAAATCAAGGGAACAGGGAACAAGTGACAGGAAAGCGGTAAAAGAAAACAGGTAACAAGGGAACAGGAGAACAAGCAAAACGCAAAAGAAAAACGTATAGCGGAGAGGGCGGGGTGGGCGGTAGCTAAGTTCAAAAGGTGTCAACTATATGGGACAAGACCAACTTTTTCTATATAGAGTCTTTTGGTAAAAAGAAAAAACAGAAGAGTGTGTAATACGCATATAGGGGAAATAGCTATATAGAGAAAAAAGCGTGCTTGTTGTGAACCTGTTCCTTTTTACTTTATATCAACCCTAAAAAATAGCGTAAATACAAGGAAAAACGGGAAAATGGCAAAGGGGAACAGAAGCCGAAAAAAGACAACAGATAAGGAAAAACGAAACAAGAAGGATGGCGCGGTGCCGCGCAGGGCGGGTTTTGGGGTATAGAGGAGATTAAGAATATGAGGGAGAGAGACGTAGAGCAGAAATTAAGGAGCGAGGTAGAAAAGAGGGGTGGCAGGTGCTTTAAGTTTTTGTCTTCCGTATCTGGTGTGCCAGATCGGCTGCTTTTACTTCCCGGTGGTCTAGTAATTTTCGTGGAACTGAAGAAAGAGGGCGAGAAGCCAAGGAAGCTGCAGGAGGTACAGATGCGAAAAATAAGGGAATTGGGGTTTCATGTCCGGGTCGTGGACAGCGAACAGGGAATTCAGGAATTAATGAGGGAGATAGAAGATTGGAAAAGTTAAAGAGGGAGAATATGCACGAGTACCAGAGGTACTGTGTGGATTTCATAGAGACCCATGAAGAGGCAGCTGTATTGTTGGATATGGGACTGGGCAAAACAGCGATCGCACTGACTGCAATCTTTGATCTGGTCTATGACTTCTTTCTGGTGAGAAAGGTGCTGGTGGTGGCACCGCTTAGAGTGGCGAGAGATCAGTGGATCGCGGAAGTCGGAAAATGGGAGCATTTGTCGGATTTGAGGGTAAGCGTGGTGGTAGGTAGTGAACAGGAGAGAAAGGTCGCACTTATGCGAAGCGCGGATGTGTATGTGATAAATCGTGAGAATGTGGCATGGCTGGTAGAAAAAAGCGGAGCCGTTCTGGATTTTGACATGCTCGTGGTGGATGAGCTGAGTTCTTTTAAGAATTCAGACAGTAAGAGGTTCAAGGGGTTGATGAAATTAAGACCGAAGATAAAAAGAACGGTAGGTCTGACAGGCACACCTGCATCCAACGGCTTAATGGATCTCTTTGCTGAGTATAAGCTGCTGGATAAGGGAAAGCGGCTGGGAAGGTTCATTACGAGGTACCGGGCTGATTACTTCAAGCCGGACAAGATGAACGGAGCAGTGGTCTACTCCTACAAGCCGCTCCCGTTTGCTGAGGAGGAAATCTATAAAAAGATTTCTGACATGACCATTTCCATGAAGTCTACGGATTACTTACAGATGCCGGAAAAGGTCGTGACCGAGTGTATGGTCACGATGGATGAAAAGGAAAAGAAAAAATATGATGAGCTGAAAAAAGAATTGGTGCTGAACATGGGGGAAGAAAACGAGATCACAGCAGCAAATGCAGCTGCTCTCTGCGGAAAACTATCCCAGCTGGCGAATGGTGCAATCTACACCGATGACAAAAAGGTGATGCAGTTCCATGATAAAAAGCTGGATGCCCTGGAAGACCTGATTGAGGCCGCCAATGGAAAACCGGTTCTGGTAGCGTACTGGTACCAGCATGATCTGGAACGGATCAGGAAAAGACTGGATGAGAAGAAGATCGAGTATGACAAGATCGACAGCGGCGAGAGCATTAAGCGGTGGAATGCCGGTCAGCTTCCGGTCGGTCTGATCCACCCGGCTTCTGCCGGTCATGGGCTGAATCTTCAGAGCGGCGGCAACTGTATCATCTGGTTTGGAATCACATGGTCGCTGGAACTTTACCAGCAGACCAACGGAAGATTGTGGCGGCAGGGACAAAATTCTCAGACGGTGGTTATAAATCATATCATCACATCTGGCACTATAGATGAGAGGATTCTCCGGGTGCTCAAAGGTAAGGATGCGACACAGGAGGAGCTGATCGATGCAGTAAAAGCTAACTTAGGAGGATAAAAAGATGGCAAGTGAATTTGAACCGTATGAGAATCTGGCTAATGCGATTATTATTTCGGCAGCAGAGGACTACCGGGTCGCACTCCGCAGACAGATGCGGCATCCCGACGGTCAAGAGACAAAACACACAGTGGACCGTTTGGAGAACTTTTTCCGATCGGCATGGTTTGGAGTGTTGACGGATGTTGACGGTGAGTATCTGATGGCCCGTATCAGAAAAGAAGTTGAAGCAGCATAAAACGGGAAACGATGACAAACAAAGACAAAACATGCCAATCCGAGTGGAATAAAAATTCGGAGGTATGCAAGATGAGCATTATGTGGAAGTACCTGGATAAGAGAGCGGCAGCAATTAAGGCTATCGGTGACTACGATAATATGCAGTTCATTATCCGCAATACAAAAGATGAGATTACGGTTGAGAGTGACAGAATGGTGGGTGTGGGAAGCCCGAACATGGATGGCATGCCACACGCCCACAATCCGCAGGCGGGAGAGGAGAGGATTCTGGATGGCATCGAGAAAATTGATATTCTGAAAGAACGGTATCGGCAGGCGGTCGAGTACATGGACTGGTTTCAGCCAGCGTGGGATGGTCTGACGGAAGATGACAAGTATGTTCTGGAATGCTTCTATCAGACGGAAAGCAGCGATGTGAATCTGATCTGCGACCACTTCGGTATTGAACGTTCCTCAGCTTATAACAAAAAGAACCGTGCGCTGGACAAGTTGGTCACACGGCTCTATGGCAAGGATTGATTCACGGGGCTCCGAAAGGGGCCTCGATTTTTTTGCCGTTTTGTGGATTTTTTGTGATGAGTAAAATCGTGGACGACTTTATGGCAGGAGTGTGTTATGATGGGAGCATGAAAAAAGGCCAGACGAGAATGGCCGGAGCAAATGAGTAAAATCGTGGACGACATGGCGGACAAAGTGTGCTATGCTAGTACCATGAAAATAGGCCCGGAGGAAATCCGGGAGAGCAGAAGCCTTGGAGGATTGATTCCCCCAGGGCTATTTTTATGCCCGGAAGGGGGAGGATAAGATGGGCAGAAAGAACCGACCTGTAAAAATACGTAAGAAGTCGCTTCCTGATGTCACCAGAATTCAGCCGCCAAAGCGGATGGACATCTGGTACGCACATTTGAGAGAGAACACTGGAACCTCAGTGCAGGAGGGCAGTCGTCCGGTGCTGGTCATCAGCAATGATATGGCAAATAAGAATTCTGATGTGGTCACTGTGATCCCGCTGACTAGTCAGATGAAGAGAATTGAACTGCCGACGCACTGCATTATTCATGATCTGCTGGACGAGGATTCTGTTGTTCTGGCAGAGCAGATCACTGCAATTCCGAAGTGGAGATTACACAGGAAACTGTGCAGCTGCACGGATGAAGTGCAGGTAAGTGAAATAGAAAGAGCTGTAAAGGTACAGCTTGGATTGGAGGACGAAACCAATGAGTAAGATCATCACCTGTGAACAGGTCAGCAATGGCCATCCAGATAAGATCTGTGACCAGATCGCAGATGCCATCGTGACCGACATTCTCCAGCATGACAGGAACGCCCGTGTGGCGATCGAGTGTCTGCTGAAAAAGAGCCAGCTCTTTATTGCCGGCGAAGTCACCACCGATTATCGGCCAAACTATCAGCAGATCGTTCACGATGTGTTCAACCGCATCGGTACCGAAAAGTTGGGGTGGAATCTGACCGAGCTTCTTCGCATCGGCATTCTGGTGGACAAGCAGTCGCCGGATATTGCGCTTGGTGTGGACAAGGGCGGTGCCGGTGATCAGGGAATTATGTATGGCTACGCCACCAACGAGACGGCAGAGCAGATGCCGATCCCGTACATGGTCGCCACCAAGTTCCTGCAGCTGTTGAAGGACCATCCGTCTAAGATGTTCCGGGCAGATGCCAAGGCGCAGGTCAGCTACGATTACGACACCGGTCGTATCACCACCTTCCTCTGCTCCGTGCAGCACAGCCCGGATGTGGAGGTCAGCGACTTCCGGCACATCATCGAATCCATGATGGTGCTTGCCGCCTGCGAGTATGGACTGGACGGTGATTTCACGAAGCTGGTCAATCCGACCGGTCGTTTTGTGCTGGGTGGCAGTTACGCTGACTGTGGTGTGACTGGTCGGAAGCTGGCGTGCGATACCTACGGCGGCATTGGTCGCATGGGTGGCGGTGCTCTGAGCGGTAAAGACCCCACCAAGGTGGACCGCTCTGCAGCATACATGGCGAGGAAGATTGCCAAGGACATTGTGCAGGCGGGCTACGCTGACAAGTGCGAAGTCCAGCTGGCTTACGCCATCGGCGTGGTGCAGCCGGTCGGTGTGTCGGTGGAGTGCTTCGGTACGGAGCATCAGTCCCTTGACTTCATCGAAGCCTACGTCCATGACAGCTATGACCTGACCCCGCAGGGTATCATCAAGCGGCTGGGACTGCTGGATGTAGATTACAACAAGGTCAGTGCTTACGGTCACTTTGGTAAGGCTGGTCTTCCGTGGGAGGACTGACCCATGCCGTACAGACCAAAGACACCGTGCCGTCATCCCGGCTGCCCGGAGCTGGTGGAACCCGGCCGGCTTTACTGTGAGAAGCACCTGCCTCTCCACCCAGAGGTCATTCGCCCGGCGGCGAAGCGTGGATACAACAGGCGGTGGCAGAAAGCCAGAAAGTCGTATCTCGAAGCACATCCGCTCTGTGTGCAGTGTGCCAAGCAGGGCAAGTATGTCCGGGCAACGGTGGTGGATCACATCATTCCGCACCGTGGTGACCAGAAACTTTTCTGGGACCAGAACAACTGGCAGCCACTCTGTAAGAGCTGCCACGATAAGAAGACGCTGACAGAGGACATCAACCCGACCTACACCTACTGACACCCCCGCCGGGGCCGGGGTCACTTCTCTACAGTGAAGTCACACGGAGACCGGTGCGCCCTTTTCTGTGAAAAACCGCAAAATTCATAGGCCGGGGGTCAGAGGAATAACGGCGCAAAATGAAACAGGAAAATGTACAGGCATCGGAGCTTCGGTTCCGGTGCCATTCTTTTTCCCCGAAATGAACCAAAGTGTGTGAAACCTCTCGTAAACAGGGAGCTTTCGCACATTTTAGCTTGTTCCGGGAGGAGCAGGGGCGAGCGGGAATCGGCCGCCGCAACAACGATCCAACCTGGCGGGGCAGTGCCGATTTCCACTTCGCCGCTTTTCGTATGAATTATGAGATTTTTCTAAGAAACCGCCGAAGAAACGGCGAAAAATGAGAGTGAGGTGAGGGCAGATGGAAGATTACACGGCTGAGATGATCAGGGACATGGCTTTTTCTTTCTGCCCTCAGTGCGGTACGGCAATCGTACCAAATCATAAAGGCAGACCCCGGAAGTTCTGCTCTCCGGAATGCCGGTCACGGTGGAACAACACCCATCCAAAGCCGGAGAACTGGAAGACCGTGCGGTCGAAGATCTGCCCGGTGTGCGGCGGGGAGTTTTCCTACCGGCACCAGTATGGTCTGGAACGGAAATATTGCAGCCGTGCCTGTGCAAACAAAGGACGCTGGAAGGAGGGCGATGCAAATGGAAGAACCGCTGAACATAGAACGTGATGTGGTAAAGAACGGTGTCCGGCTGGACTGTGTGTTTGAGGGCTATGAGTACCGCCCGGAGAGAGAAGAAGTCCGAAGCCAGCGGCTTGCCGGGTTTGAGTGTTCAGAGATCGCAGAAGACACAGGGTTTTCTTTGGAACAGGTCACGGATTACTGCCGGGAACTGGGGTTGCCGGAAACAGGGAGCTGCCAGTTACAGCCGCCGGATGGGTCGGGGGAACGGCGCTGCCCGGTGTGCGGACGGATTCTCGTGCAGAGAGGGAACAGTGGTCGGAGACGGTTCTGTTCTCCTGATTGCCGGGAGGAATATTACAGGCAGCATAAGTCTTTCCGGATCGCGGTCTGTAAAAACTGTGGAAGGGAGTTCCATGCCGTAGATGAAGGAAAACGGCAGCGGAAGTTCTGCAGTCTGAATTGTTATTGGGATTATCGATACGGGATGAAGGGAGTGGATGAGGATGAGTAAGATTATCGTTGTGTTTCCGATGTTCAACACCGGGGGTATCTGTGTACATGCGATTGACGATGCGGAAGATAAGGTGCTGGCATCTGTGAACGGGGAAAACCCGGAATGGTGCGAGATGGCTGAACAGCCGCAGGAAGATGGCGAGGAGATGGAGTCGGGCTTTGTGTTCGGCTCCTTTTTCGTGCCGTTCTCCGGGGTCATGCGCGTGTGAATCTGAACGAGGAGGAGCTTACATGAAAGCAACCGCTGAACTGAAAATGCTGCCGGTTTCCGTACTCAAGCCGGCCGCATACAATCCCCGGAAAAAGCTGAAGCCGGGGGACAAGGAGTACGAAAAAATCAAGAACTCCATTACGGAGTTCGGGTTCGCTGATCCGCTGGTGGTCAATGCCGATATGACGATCATCGGCGGCCACCAGCGTCTGACCGTTGCGATGGAGCTGGGCTACACTGAAGTGCCTTGTGCGGTGGTGGACATCGACAAGACCAGAGAGAAAGCCCTGAACATTGCGCTCAATAAGATCACGGGTGCATGGGATGATTCCCTGCTGGCTGACCTGTTGAAAGATATCGAAGATTCCAACTTCGACCTTGGCAAGACGGGCTTTGACCCGCCTGAGATCGAGACGCTGTTCAACAAGGTACACAGCAAAGAAGTCAAGGAAGATGACTTCGATGTGGAATCCGAGCTAAAGCAGCCATGCTTCTCCAAAGAGGGCGACCTCTGGCATCTGGGAAAGCACAGCGTTCTGTGCGGCGATTCCACCAAAGCAGAATGCTACGACACCTTGATGGATGGCACCAAAGCCAACCTTGTGCTTTCGGACCCGCCTTACAATGTAGACGTGGAAGAAACGGCCGGCAAGATCCTGAACGACAACATGGGCGATTCGGAATTCTACCAGTTCCTGCTGGCAGCGTTTCAGCAGATGCACGAGCATCTGGCCGATGACGGCTCTATCTACATTTTCCATGCAGACACCGAGGGGCTGAACTTCCGAAAGGCATTCAAGGATGCAGGGTTCTACCTGTCCGGGTGCTGTATCTGGAAGAAGAATGCTCTGGTGCTGGGCCGCAGTCCTTACCAGTGGCAGCACGAGCCGTGCCTCTACGGTTGGAAACAGAAGGGCAAGCACCAGTGGTATTCCGACCGGAAGCAGACGACTATTTGGGAGTATGACCGGCCGAAGTCCAACAAGGACCATCCGACCATGAAGCCCATCGGCCTGATGAGTTATCCCATCCGCAACTCGACCATGACCAACGGCATCGTTCTCGACCCGTTCCTCGGCAGCGGCTCGACGCTGATTGCCTGTGAGAAAACCGACCGTGTGTGCCGGGGTATTGAGCTGGACCCGAAGTTCGTGGATGTTATCGTGAAGCGGTACATCGAACACAGCGAGGGTCACTACGATGATGTGTATGTTATCCGGGATGGTCAGAAGCTGAAGTTCGAGGAAGTAGCAACCTTTGAGCCGGAAAGCGAGGACGCCGATGCCTGATGTGAAATGCGTTCTCATCCATGACAACTTCCAGAACTTCAAGTCCTACAACATCCCCAAGGCGCAGCTGGTGATTGCAGACATTCCGTACAACATCGGTACGGATTTCTACGCCAGCCGGCCGGACTGGTATGTAGATGGCGACAACAAAAATGGGGAGAGCAGTAAGGCGAGGAAGGCAGCGTTCAATACCGACTTCACTTTCAATATCGCAGAGTATTTCCACTTCTGCAACCGCCTGCTGAAGAAAGAACCCGGCACGGGTGAAAAAGATGCGCCGTGCATGATCGTGTTCTGTGCGTTCCAGCAGATCCCGAAAGTAATCACCGAAGCCGAGAAATACGGCTTCAAGAATTATATCCCTCTGGTGTTCTGCAAGAACTACAGTCCGCAGGTGCTCAAAGCCAATATGAAGATCGTGGGCGCAACGGAGTACGCGCTGGTGCTGTACCGGGGCAAGCTCCCGAAGTTCCGCAATCTCGGTGAGGACGGTAAGTCCCACATGATCTTCAACTGGTTTGACTGGAAGAGAGATGGGAAGGAGTATCCGAAGATCCATCCCTCCCAGAAACCAATCTCCGTGATGAAGCGCCTGATCGAGACTTTCACTGACCCCGGCGATGTGGTCATTGACCCGTGCGCTGGTAGCGGCTCGACCCTTCGTGCAGCACGAGAGCTGGGGCGCAACAGCTATGGATTTGAAGTATCCAGAGATTTTTACCAGAAAGCCAAGGAGCAGATGCTCGGAGAGGAGGATGGCGGATGAACACAGAACAGAATAAGCCTTTGACCCTCGGCAGCCTCTTCGATGGCTCCGGGGGTTTTCCTTTGGGCGGTCTTTTGACCGGGCAGATCACTTCGCTGTGGAGCAGTGAAATCGAGCCGTTTGCCATCCGGGTCACGACCAAGCGTCTGCCGTGGGTGAAGCATTACGGTGATGTGTCTGCTATCAGCGGTGCAGACCTGCCGCCCGTGGACATCATCACTTTTGGTTCACCCTGTCAGGATATGTCCATCGCCGGTAAGAGGGACGGTCTGGATGGTTCACGGTCCAGCCTGTTTTACGAAGCAATCCGAATCGTGAAGGAAATGAGGTGTAAGACCAATGGAGAAAAACCAAGATTTATCGTCTGGGAGAATGTGCCAGGGGCCTTCTCCTCAAACAAAGGACAGGACTTCAAAGCAGTCCTCGAAGCCGTCATCGGTGTTAAAGAACCGGCCGCCACGGTGCCTGCGCCTGAGAAGAAAGGATGGCCCGACGCCGATTACTATGTGGGAGACGGATGGAGCGTCGCGTATCGAGTTCTTGATGCACAATGGTGGGGCGTTCCCCAAAGAAGAAAACGCATCTACCTTGTCGCAGATTTTGCAGACCAGAGTGCCCCAAAGGTACTATTTGAGTCCGAAGGCATGTCTCGGTATTCTGCGGAGGGCTTCCGTGCGTGGCAAAGAGCTGCCGCCGGTGCTGAAGGCAGCATTGGAGAGACAGGCTGCTGTGGATTCGACGGATACAACGGATGCCTGACAGGAAATGTATCCTCGACCATCGGTGAAAACTGCGGGATGTCTACAGGCCGAAATAGTGTGGTGGTCCTGAACGACCAGGGCGGCACACAGATGGATGTTTCCGAAGATGTGACCGGGACCCTCCGGACGCAGGAGCATGGGCATCAGCCTTGTGTTCTGGAAGCAGCCGGCTTCTGTACCGAGCATTCGGCAAATGCCAGAAGCATCGGGTATGAGGAAGAACGGTCGCCAACCCTCCGGGCTAGGGTCGTGCCTGCCGCCATCGCATTGGAAAATCATCCAGCGGATAGCCGAGTGAAGATTTCCGAGGATGGCAAGGTGCAGACACTGACAAGTCGGTGTGGGACAGGAGGCGGCAATGTCCCAATGGTCATGGATACAGTTGAGAACTCCCCGGCAGTCACATTGAAGATCCGTTCTGGGTGTGAGGGCGGCGGCAAGGGAGCCATCTGGCAGGAAGAAAAGTCTGCTACTCTTGGCTGTAACAATGACCAGACGCTATTCGTTCCCAAGTGCTATGGTGTCTGCTCGAAAGCCAGCCATTCCATGATGTCCGACAATCCGCACAGTGGATTCTATGAAGCCGAAACTTCCCGGACGCTGGACCGCAGCGGCGGTGACCCGACGTGCAATCAAGGTGGGCTGTGTATCTGTGAACCTGTTGTCTGCGTGGATCAGGGCGGTGGTAAGTCGAACTGCACAGTGGATGAACGGGTGGCACCACCCCTTGCCTGTACCCACGGTGGCGCACCGGCTGTTGCCTTTACCCAGAACCAGCGGGATGAAGTCCGGAATCTAGGGGATAAGTCAGCGGCACTAGCAGCAGAGCCGGGGATGAAGCAGCAGACCTTTGTGGCACAGCCGGAAGATGTGACGGCTTTCCATGTAAACCAGCGCAATGAGCTGATCGACCTGCATGGTAAGTCCGGTGCGCTTATGGCAACCCGGAGCGACCAGATGCAGACCTTCGTCCTGCAGGGCAACATGATCGGCCGCAAGGACGAGAATGGTCCGCAGGGAGATGGCGTCAATGAGGATGTATGCTTTACCTTGGATGCGACAGACCGACACGCAGTCTGCACACCGGAAGATGTGTATGCCATGACCACCGGCTCCTTTATGAGAATAGAGGAAAATGTATCTCCGACCCTGATGGCAAGGGATTACAAAGACCCGGCCACCATCGCACCGGTGCCGCATCTGAACGAGGGTGTTATGGGAACGGTGGCAACCGGAGCACATCCAAGCGGTTTTAACGGGCAGGACGCTTTTAATGACCGGCTGGTCATTGACAACCCGGAAGTACAGCCTGCACCTGTGACCTACACCGTCCGCCGCCTGACACCGACAGAGTGTGCCAGACTGCAAGGCTTCCCAGACTGGTGGTGCAGAAACCTTGGAACGGAAAATCCGACTGAGGAGGAGCTTGCATTCTGGGCAGATGTGTTTGAAACGCACCGTAAGATCGTGACACACGCGAAAAAGCCGAAGACGGAGAAGCAGATCCGTAAATGGCTCACTGACCCTTATACGGATTCGGCGGAATACCGTATCTGGGGCAACGGCATTTGCTTGGCAAACGCATTTTTTGTTCTGGCCGGCATCGCATGGTGCGCAGGACTGGAAGAATAAACTGGCCCGCTATATTACTAGGTAGGACAACTACCCGATGATATGGTGGGCTTACATATTGGTTCCATTTACACAACAGGTTTTGCAGTCCATTGTGTAAATGGTCGAACATGAAGAATATCGGAAAATGGCCTTGCTATTTGCTCGGTTTAGAGCGATATATGTGCTACCGAAAAGAACATCGGGATGCACAAAAACAAAAGAACAAGCAAAAGGAGCGATGAATTATGTTGAAATTTGAACTGAACGTAGCCGAGCGCAAGACCCTCGCAAAACGCATGGAGGACCTGACGGGCATCCACCCTTACTACACCAAAGCACCGCTGTACTCCTACGACATCGGCAACTACACCATCGACCGGGATGGCAACCTGCTGGTCGAACCGGAGAATGCGGATGCCGAACTGCTGACGACCCTGCTGAATGAGGGTTTGATCCGCGGCGGTGAGAGCATCGAGGATGCGGATGCACAGAACCAGCCGGAGAACACAGAGCTGACTGTGGATGAGGAGCCTGTGACCGAAGCGGAAGCAGAGGAAGTGGAAGCCGAAGAAGCAGAACAGCAGACCGATGCAGAGCAGGAGATTCTGGATGAGCAGGAAGCCGATGATGTGGATACCACAGAACCGGAGGAGTCTTCGGAAACCGAAGCCGGGGAAGCACAGGAATCGGATGATATGGCAGCGGATGGTACAGCAGAGGATGCGCCGGAAGAAGAGCCGGAGAATGAAGAACCGCAGGAAGCAGAAGATCAGACGGATGAAGTTCCTCTGGATTTGGAGCTTTCCTTCCCGGTCAGCCAGCACAACGGCGTGACTCTCCGCAACCTGGTCAACCTTCTCTACAGCCGCGGTAAGCTCATCGGAAAAGCGACTGGCGGACACTTCCATGTGGATGAAGGGCTGGTCGAAAAGCTGAAGGATGACAGCTGCACCTTTGCCATTATGAACTTCATCAATGCGGTCAGCAATTATGAAGCCGAGCATGGTGTGGCACTGGAAGGTCTGAGAATTACCACCGAAAAGGTCACCTTTACCGGCTTCCCGACTGCACCGGACCACGATCACCTGACGGCTTTCGCACAGCTGGCCGTCCTGATGAACCAGCAGGCCATCAGCCAGAAGCGCATCCAGGCAAAGGCTGTCAATGATGAGAATGAGAAGTACGCACTCCGCACTTGGCTCCTGCGGCTGGGCATGAACGGTCCGGACTTCAAGGAGACCCGTAAGATTCTCATGGAGAGACTTTCCGGTCATGCGGCTTTCCGCACGGATGAGGAAGCACAGAAGTTCCTTGCAAGGGAAAAGGCAAAGCGGGATGCCCTGAAAGCCGCGAAACAGGCGGTACAGGAGGGCGGTTCCTCCGCTGGGGAAACGGTCGAGCAGGATGCAACCCAGCCGACACAGCCCGACTGTGGGGCAGACACGGCGCAGATGATGGAGGCGGGAGCGTAAGCTCCCAAGCCCCAATGGGGGCCGGAAAATATGCGAGACCCTCTTCCATTGTACCGATATTAACTCGATAAATGTACATTATCAAGCGGATAAACCGCAGAAATGTACACGATCTTTCACCCTCATATTTGTCGAATATATGTTCTTTTATGGCCTTGATAAATGCGAGAAACAGCGGCATATATACAGTGCCGCCAGACAAGAGCGGAAAAGAAAGGAGTGCGAAATTTTATGAAAAATAAGATGAAAAGAAAGAAATACTACATCGCTTACGGCAATAGCCTGTCTGTAGGACAGATGATGCAGAGGTGTCCGGGGGCACAGATCGTGGGGCAAGCGGTGCTTGTGGGCTGGGAGCTTTTATTCCGGGGGTGCGCAACCATCGCACCGAATCCGAAGAAAAACACACCGGCTCTGGTGTGGAAAATTTCGGAGAGGGATGAGAGGTGTCTCGATGCCTACGAGGGCTTTCCGCACAACTTCCGCAAGGAATACTTGAGCATTGAACTGCTTCGTGAGGGTGCAGAACCGGAAATTGTGACTGCGATGACTTACATCATGGAGAAAGACTTCGGGTGCTGTGCGCCGAGTCCGTATTACTACAAAATCCTGAAAGACGGCTACAAGGCATTCCACTTCCCAATGCATATCCTCGAAGATGCGCTGAAGAAATGTAGGAGCGGAGAGGCCGGTCGGCAGATGAGCAAGGAGGGACAGAGATGAGTTGCCCTGATAGAAAGACAGTTGAACGCCTCCGGGCAGAATACCCGGTGGGATGCCGCATTGTCCTCGATGAGATGGATGACAAACAGGCTCCGAAAATCGGAACGCAGGGAACCTGCATGGGAGTCGATGATGCCGGAAGCATTATGGTGTCGCGGGACAGCGGCGGCAGCTTGAATGTTGCCTACGGCGCGGACAGTTGCCACCGTGTGGCTTCGGAGGGAGAAATCAAGGAATCCCTCGACCACCTCGGTAAAACGCGACAGACCGGCCCACGCTGCCCTAGGTGCGGAGCAAAGCCGGACTGTTACGATCATCAGCAGCAGGCACTCAGCAGGAGGGCAGACATCCAAGTTTGTAACCGCTGTGGAAACATCGAAGCGATGGAAGATTTCGCTGGAAACAAGAGTCTGCTGGCAGACTGGGCAATTGTGAAAGCGGGGTGGGTCGAATGAAAGTGCTTTTGATTAAGCCGATGGAACATCCGCAGGTGGTGGATATTGAGGATTCTCTGGATGAATTTTACCGCATCCTCGAATGTGACTGCATTACGGCAGCCTACCCTTGGGCAGACCGGGTTGCATTGGTGACGGATGACAATGGAGGATTCACCGAGAAGTCATTCAGCAGATACATCCCAGAACTGGAGCAGCCCATCAAGGGAAACTTCTTCCTTTGCGGACTGGGGGAGGAGAACTTCACAGAATTGCCGGAAAACCTCATCCGAAAATATACGGAACGCTTCTGGGGGCCGGAAGCATTCGTCAGTATGTTCGGTCAGATGAGCATCATCCGGATGGATGACGGAACAAAGCCAGAATAAGAAAAATAGCCCTCTCGGAAATCCGGGAGGGTTTGGTTTGAGCTGAAATGGGGCCTCGAAATAACGAGATCCCTCTTCCAGTTTACTGTATCTTAACTCTGGATAGCAACAATAGCAAGCAGAACCGCTGCCATAATGTACACAAACATCTGACAGTGGTTTTGTGTATCCGAACCAACGAAAGCGAAGGATACGAGGAACAGCCCCAGCTCATGCTGGGGAGTCCCTTTGGAAAATTTCTTTAGAAGAAATCCCTCATGCTCATGCCGACTTCGTTGAGCTGTTCCTCCATGCTGCGGTAGTGACATTCTTCCTCGGTTTCTTCTTCCTCAAGCTCCTCTGGGAAAGGGTCGTGCTTCCAGCCGCCTTTTCTGTATTCTTCTTCTCGGATGTCGTTGCGGTCGTAAATGTCCAGCTCATATTCTTCTTCAAGCTCTGCGATGCGTTCCTCGATGATGCTTTCAATTTCGGTAATGGTCTTTTTCATGGTCTGTATCCTCCGTTTTCGTTTGTTTTTCTTTGCTTTCGTTGTGTGTATAATGCCGCAGAAACACATATATAGCAAGCAAATTCGGAGGCATATATGTACCAAACATGGCATTGAATCCTTGTCGATAATATGAGGTTTTATGGCCTTGCTATTATCCGGCTCTGACGGTAATATAGGCACACCGAACCGGAAAGGAGAAATGAACATGGAACGGTATACCTACGAAATTGCCTTTACGCGGCTGGATGGCCAGCTCGATGGGGCGCAGCAGTTCACGGATGAGGCTTATGCAAGAGAACTCCTCCGGATTTTTGATGATCCAGACTGTGCAGAGTTCTACAGCCGCATCCAGCTGACCCGCCATGACAGGAAAACCGGTGCAGATGAAATTTTGGAAACCCTGAATTTTTGAGGAGGATATGAACATGGAAAAGAAATGGAACAAGACCCGCTTAAATGCGCTGGCGGCAGATTTTGACAATGTGGCATCCCGCTGCCAGATGGTGCAGGAGTTCGGAAATTACCCGGATGCCCTGTGGGGTGAAAATGAAAACGGGGAGAAAGTAATGCTCAGCATCTGCAAGGACGGAATCACCGCGCGTGTATTCCAGAAAAATCAATGGGTGCGCGTCAACGAGTATGATGCCAAAGGGTATATGACCGGCGAAACCTATGAGGGCCGTTGGGCAGAACTGCCGAAGGCTGCGGAGGCGGAATCAACAGAGGACTTGAAACTTTCAGATGAGCAGACTGCCCGGAACGATGAAGTCTACAACGCTGCCTATGATTTTTGCAAGATCATGGCAGAGGATGAGAACCTCGAATGGAATATGGAGATACTTGGACAGCTGGCAGATTTCGCCGCAGAGCTTCTGACCGGCCACGGCAGCAAGGTGCGGTACCCGTCTGTGGTGACCGAGCCGGATGGCAGGCAGCATATCGAGGAATTTTATGGGGTGGGAGATTAACACATCTGCCCGAATATCCGGCTGAATGATCGTGTACATTAGCCGCTTGCTATGATCCGCATAAGACGGTAACATACAGCTACCAAAACGAAAGGGGAACACGAATATGACTTACACGAAAATCAATCTTTATCTGGACAGCGGAATCCCGGAGGCACTCAGCAACCTTTGGTATGGCACCGACAGTTCGGTGGTGGAAATTAGGGACGCCGTTGAGGATGCGAAAAACGGCGAGGATTTGCTGAACCGCATCCAGAAGATGAAGCTCCTGCGGAAGTTTACCCTCGACCGGGAAAATGAGAAGCGAGTGCGGCTGAAAGCCACCGACTTCTGCGGAAACATCAGCTACCTCGAAATCATCCGATAAGAACAAGACCGACAGGCGCAAGGGGCTGGAACCGACCAGCCTTTTGCTCGTGTCTGTCTTCCGAAAGATGGCATAAAAAGCACATAAATATGACGATTACGGGGCTGAATAATCGTGTAGTATAGCCGCTTGATAGTGTGCCAAGGTGACGGTAATATACAGTCACCGAAAGGGAAAACCACAGAACAACGTAAAATGGAGGACACGACAATGACGAAGAATGAAGAGCGGCTGAGCAAACTTTTTAATGAGCTGGTACCGGACATGGGCAAGGCAGACAGCCTCGCAGGGGAGCTGGTCAGAGCCATTAACCGAATCGGATACCGATTCTGCAACGATGGCGACATGGTTAACCAGGGATACGGCAAGGAAACCTGCAACGCTCCGGCTCGATTCCTGATGGCCAAGGGCAACCACGAAATTGCAGACCTGACGGTCGCCCTTTGGGAGATTTTCAGCGAGGATGCCTACGAAAAGGTGATGGACACCCTTGAGGGAGCAGTTGCCGACTACATCGAGCAGAACCCAGACCTCCGCAGCCAGCCGACCGAGGATATGTGGAGCTTCTTCGATGAGGAAGAGGACAAGGATGACAGCTGGATGGAAGAGGAAGAATACTACTAAACTAGAGAAATACACGGGGCTTGCCGGAAACGGTGGCCCTTTTCTTCTGCCATAATTACCACAAATCTGGTGCTGCGTCTTTGTGTAGTATGGCCGCTTGATAATGTGCCAAAGTGACGGTAATATGCACATACCGAAACGGAAAACGAAGAAAAACGGAGGAAACTACCATGAAGAAGAACATCACCAAGACCGAAGAAAAAGCCCTGCTGGAGATTGCCAAGCGTCTGATGGCATCGGTGGACAGCCGCGGCGACCTCGAAGAACACGGATGTGACAGCGAGGACTTCATTGAAGTGTCCGTCTGGAGTCTCAAGAAAACGCTGGAAGAAGCCTACCAGCTTGGCAAGGCAAAACGCTAAGCCCAGACAGCCCGACACAGCCCCACAGAGGGGCAGGTGTGGCGGCGTGGAATGCGCCGGGAGGGAGAAGCACATGGACGATATGATGATGGAGCTTATTGCGAAGATCTATGGTTATATGGACGATGCGGAAAAAGCCAGCTTTACGCTGGAGGCTGCCAAAGAGATGGTCGAAGACCAAATCCAAATTGATAAGGATCACGGTCGGAAACCGCTGGAGTACGACCCTGAACTTTTCTACGATACCATGCGAGTTTATCCGGCAGGATGCAGAGGACGAGGATTGACGTACATTCTGCCCGGTATTCCGGGCAGATGATCGTGTAGTATAGCCGCTTGCTATCCTCCGCACAGGACGGTAATATACAGTCACACCGAGAGGGAAAACCCTACGGAAAAACAAAAACACGGAGGATTTACCATGAAAAAGCACCTGATTAACTTCCCCGACAACGGCATCAGCATCGAGAGCTACTACGATCGGCTTAGCCCCTGCAACGACAGCATCATGCAGTTCGGCGACCGAGTCCTGGTTGCCAAGACGAACTGGAAAGGCAGCGTGGAGGCTGCGGTGTACGGTTTCGCAGAAGACCCCAAGGAAGGGCTTTCGGAGATTGAGTGCCGACTGGAACTTCTGAAGATTTCCGATGAAACCTACGCTGATGCCGGACACGCAATAGAGTGGTGCATTAAGAATGCACACTGAAAAATGGGCAGGGCTCCCGAACGGGGGCTTTTGCTCGTTGTGGTGAAAATACGCTGTGTCAGAAATACACATAAATCCGACAAATGCCGGCGCAGATAATCGTGCAGCATAGCCGCTTGCTATATCCCGGCAGCGACGGTAATATACAGTCATACCAAGGGGAACAGCCCCAAAGAAAGTAAAACACACGGAGGAAACAAACCATGATGAAGAAAGCCAAGACCTACCTTGCCAGCATTCAGACGGCTACCACTGAGCGTGAACTGACCGGCATCGAAATCAAGTTCAAGCAGGATGTGAGCATCGACTGGGATGACATCAGTAAACTTTGCAGGGCAGCAGATGACCGGAGGTACATCCTGCGAAATAAGGTGGACACCATCCAGCTCAAGGAAATCCTGTTCAAGAGGACAGGAGCCGAGATGGATGCCTATCACGACATGAGCCGCAAGCCGGAAAGCTGGTCGGCAGAGGAAATCGAGAAGCAGCGGATTCGCTTCTGTGCAGTCTGGCAGGTTATTGAAGAAGCGGAGCTGGTCGATGAGTACGAGGTTTGGAAAGCAACCAACTTCAATGCCTAACATCTAAAGGACACATGCCCCGAAAGGGGCTGTGCCTCGTATCCGATGTGTTTTATATAGATTACAAGGACTTCTTCGGAGGTTCTTTTCTTTTACCCATTTTTGAGGAGAGGAGGGGAAGCCAATGGCTACCAGAGGCAGAAAACCAAAGCCGACCGCTATGAAAGAACTGGAAGGCAATCCGGGCAAGCATCCGCTGAATACCAGCGAACCGAAGCCCAATAAGAAAGCACCGGCCTGTCCGAAGTGGCTGGAGCCGGAAGCGAAAAAAGAGTGGCGCAGACTTGCCAAGCAGATGGAAGCCATCGGCATCCTGACCGAAGTGGATATGGCAGCCTTCGCCGGTTACTGTCAGGCGTATGCCCGGTGGAAAGAGGCTGAGGAATTCATCACTCAGCACGGCACCATCGTCAAGACCCCGTCCGGATACTGGCAGCAAGTGCCGCAGGTGTCTATCGCACAGACTTATCTGAAAATCATGAATAAGTTCGCAGAGCAGTTCGGCCTGACCCCGTCCTCTCGAAGCAGGATCATTGCTTCGGATGGTGGCCCGGCGGATGCAAACGATGAGATGGAGAATTTGCTGGGAGGAGACGGCAGTTGATGGCAGAAACAAGACCAAAGAATTATCCGAAACTGAAAGATTACAAGCCCAGTCGGTTCATGCTCTCGACCTGTCACTACGATGTAGCTAAAGCAGACCGGGCGGTAACTTTCATTGAAAACCTGCGTCATACCAAAGGCAAATGGGCCGGGAAGCGGTTCTGGCTGCTTCCTTGGCAGGAGCAGATCATCCGGGATGTGTTTGGCATCGTGGATGAAAGAGGAAACCGTCAGTTCCGCACAGCGTATGTCGAAATCGGAAAGAAAAACGGCAAGTCCGAACTTGCCGCTGCGGTGGCTCTGTATCTGCTTTTTGCCGACAACGAACCCTCTGCGGAAGTCTATGGTGCTGCAGCAGACCGTCAACAGGCATCCATCGTTTTCGATGTTGCCCACCAGATGGTGCAGATGACCCCGGCACTGCTGAAGCGGTGCAAGATTATGGCAGCCACCAAGCGCATTGTGAACTACGGCAACGCAGGATTCTACCAAGTCCTGTCTGCTGAAGTTGGTACAAAGCATGGCTTGAATGTGTCCGGACTCGTTCTGGATGAAGTTCACGCCCAGCCCAACCGCAAGCTCTATGATGTTCTTACCAAAGGTTCCGGTGATGCCCGTGAACAGCCATTGTTCTTCCTGATCACCACGGCCGGCACGGACAAGGAAAGCATCTGCTACGAACTGCACATGAAAGCCCTTGATCTACTGGCCGGCCGCAAGATAGACCACACCTTTTACCCGGTGGTCTACGGTCTGACCGATGAGGATGACTGGCATGATGAAGCCAACTGGTATAAGGCAAATCCATCCCTCGGACAGACCATCCAGATCCAGCGTGTCCGGGATGCCTATCAGGAGGCTCTGGACAATCCGGCAGAGGAGAATGTATTCAAACAGCTTCGTCTGAATATGTGGGTGTCCTCGCTGACCCGGTTTATCCCGGAACACATCTACAACCTTGGCAACCAGCCAATCGATATGGAGGCCCTCAAAGGCCGTGACTGTTATGGAGGTCTGGACTTGTCCAGCACCGGAGACATCACGGCTTTTGTGTTGATTTTTCCACCGAGAGTTCCAGAAGAAAAGTACATCATGCTTCCGTTCTTCTGGATTCCGGAGGATACGATTCCACAGCGTGTGCGTAGAGCATCCGTTCCGTATGATATCTGGTATCAGCAGGGCTACCTGATAGCGACCGAGGGCAATGTGATTCACTACGGCTTTATCGAAAAAGTCATCGAAGAACTGGGCAAGACCTATCACATTAAAGAAATCGCCTTTGACCGATGGGGAGCGGTGCAGATGACCCAGAACCTTGAAGGGATGGGCTTTACGGTCGTTCCTTTCGGCCAGGGATTCAAAGATATGAGCCCTCCCACCAAGGAGTTTTACAAGCTCCTGATGGAAGGACGAATCATCCACGGTGGCAACCCGGTTATGGCATGGATGGCCGGCAATGTGGTCGTGGACACCGACCCGGCGGGCAACATCAAGCCGACCAAGGCAAAGTCGCCGGAGAAGATTGATGGTATCGTCGCTGCGATCATGGCACTGGACCGCTGCATCCGGAACGAAGGACAGCAGCAGGAAAGCGTTTATGACGAACGTGACATGATCGTTTTTTGATATGAAAATTTGGAGGAAAAAGCTATGAAGTATCTGATGAGTGCAGAATGGTGGAAGGCAGCCGGCATCCGTGCTGCAAAGACGATGTTCCAGACCGGCGCGGCCCTGGTCGTAACACAGCTTCCCGGTGGAAGCGTGGACTGGGTGGCAATCGGCAGTGCCGCAATCGTGGCCGGCGTTGCTTCACTTGGCACCAGCCTTGCTGGTCTGCCGGAGCTGGAGAAGGGAGATAATGCCTGATGGGATTCTGGGAATGGATGGGATTTGAAAATCCAAGGGATTCTCCTAAAACAGAACAGCCGAAAGAGGGTCTGCCGCAGGTCACGGATAATGTCCGCGATTCCGGGCAGACCTTTGTGTTTGGCCGTTCCAATGCCGGGGAGCAGGTGGACGAGAAAGCCGCCATGCAGATCCCGACCGTGTATGCCTGTGTTCGTCTGCTGGCAGAGTCCATTGCGGCACTGCCACTGCATCTGTACCGGATGACCGATGATAACGGCAACAAGGAAAAGGCACGGGATCATCCGCTGTACAAGATTTTGTATCGGCAGCCAAACCCGGAAATGACATCCTTTGTCTTCTGGGAAACCCTGATGACCCACTTGCTCCTCTGGGGCAATGCCTATGCACAGATTGTCCGGGATGGTAAAAACACGGTGTTGGGTCTGTATCCGCTTTTGCCGGAGAATGTCGAGGTGGACCGTGATGAGAGCGGCGAACTCTACTATATCTACCACGCATACACGGATGAAGTTCCGGGAGAGCAGAACAAGGATATCTATTTTCGCCGGGATGAAATCTTTCATGTGCCGGGGTTGGGCTTCAATGGCCTAATCGGTTTCTCACCGATTGCCATGATGAAGAACTCTCTCGGCACTTCCATTGCGGTGGACAAGTACGGCTCTTCCTTTTTTAAGAATGGCGCACAGCCCAGCGGTGTGTTGGAACACCCCGGCGTCCTGAAAGACCCGAACCGTGTCCGGGATAACTGGGAAGCTGCCTACGGTGGTGCGGCCAATGCGCATCGTGTGGCAGTGCTGGAAGAGGGCATGGTCTACAAACCAATCTCCCTGCCGCCAGAGGACAGCCAGTTCCTTGAAACGAAGCAGTTCTCGGTGACGGAGATCTGCCGCATTTTCCGTGTGCCTCCGCATCTGGTAGCTGACCTGTCCAGAGCGACCTTTTCCAACATTGAATACCAGTCGCTGAACTTCGTGATGCACAGCTTGACTCCGTGGCTTGTCCGTATCGAGCAGGGCATCATCAAGGATTTGCTGCTGGAAGAGGAGCAGGATACCTACTTTCCCAAGTTTAATGTGGACGGATTACTCCGGGGCGACTACCAGAGTCGGATGAACGGCTATGCCACCGGCATCAGCAATGGCTTCCTCTCCCCGAACGATGTGCATCGGCTCGAAAACATGGACCTCATCCCGGCAGAGGAGGGCGGCGATGATTACTACCTGAACGGCGGCTATGTGAAGCTGAAAGATGCAGGTGTGGCGCAGCAGAATAAAGCGGCAGCAGTCCAGCAGAATCAGCCCAAGGAAACACAGACCGATCCGGAAGAAGAACCTGACAGCGATAACCGGCTGAGTGAGAGTAAGCCACGGAAAAATGGAAGGAGAACCCGATGAAGAAATTCTGGAACTGGATCAAAAACAGTGATGACACCAGAATCCTCCGGCTGGAAGGACCCATCGATGAGGAATCTTTCTGGGGCGATGAGATCACGCCGCAGATGTTCCGGGATGAGCTGGAATCCGGCGAGGGGGATGTGACCGTCTGGATCAACAGTCCGGGCGGAAATGTGTTCGCCGCCGCCGAGATCTATACCATGCTTAAGGATTACAAGGGCAGCATCACGGTCAAGATCGATGCGATTGCAGCTTCGGCGGCATCTGTTGTCGCAATGGCCGGTGATACTGTCCAGATGAGTCCTGTCGCCATGCTGATGATCCATGACCCCAGCACCGTTGCGATGGGCAACACCAAGGACATGGAGAAGGCCATCGAGGTGCTGGAGGAAGTCAAGGAGAGCATCATCAATGCTTACGCTGCAAAGAGCGGCCTGACCCATGCCCGCATTGCCAACCTCATGAGCAATGAGACTTGGATGAATGCGAAGAAGGCAGTGGAGCTGGGCTTTGCAGACGAGATCCTCTTTGCAAAGAAAGAGGACGAGCCGGACAGTGACCCGGCAGACCCGGAGAATCCTGATGATTCGGAGGAAAACCCAGACAGTAAACCGGGCGAGGACGGAGAAAAGCAGTCGCTCCAGATGGATGCGGCAGGGCACCTTTTCTCCAGTCGTCAGATGGATTTAATCGTCCTGAACCGTCTGGGTGTGAAGCCGGAAGCTGTGGGACAGAAGCACACCGCGCCTGAGAAGCCGCCTGCTGACCCGAAACCATCCGCAGAACAGACCCCTCCGGCAGAACTGCCTGCCAACTCCAAACCCGTCCTTGATATGGACGGGAAGACCGAGGATGGCAGTATTCCTTACAATATCCTGATGAAGCAGCTTGAGTGCATGAAGTGATGTGCATTCAGGCTGTTTTTCATATCACCACAAATCAATCTATGGAGGAAAACGACTATGAGTAAGATTTTGAAACTGCGCACGAAGCGCAACACTCTCTGGGAGCAGACCAAGGACTTTCTGGAGAAGAACCGCGGCGAGAACGGTCTGGTGAAGGCCGAAGCCGTGGAGCAGTACAACAAGATGGCGCAGGAGGTCAAGGACCTCGGCGCGGAGATCGAGCGTCTGGAGCAGCAGGCACAGATCGAGGCACAGCTGTCCGCACCGACTTCCACCCCTGTCCATGCTGACCCGAAGAGCGGTGCCAAGAAGGATGTCAAGCCGACTGCCACTGCCGAGTATGCCGAGAACTTCTGGAACATGATCCGCAACCGTGGCCATTACGGCGAAGTTCGCAATGCCCTGTCTGTGGGCGAGGATTCTGAGGGCGGTTTTACTGTTCCCGATGAGTTCGAGAAGAAGCTGGTGGAGGCACTGGAAGAGAACAACATCTTCCGTGGCATGGCAACCGTCATCCGCACCAGCTCCGGCACCCGTAAGATTCCCATTGCAGAAGATACCGGTGAGGCCAGCTGGATCGATGAGGGCGAGGAGATCCCGGAGAGCGATACCACCTTCGGTCAGACCATGCTGTCCGCTTACAAGCTGGGCACCATGATTAAGATTTCCAACGAACTGCTGAACGATTCCGCTTTTGACCTTGCTACCTATATTGCTCGCCGCTTCGGTGTGCGCATGGGCAATGCCGAGGAGCGCGCCTTTATTACCGGTGACGGTGTGGGCAAGCCTCTGGGTCTGCTGGCCGAAGCTGGCGGCGCAAAGGTCGGTGTGACCGCTGCTCAGAAGGATGCCGTGTCTTTCGATGAAATCTTCAAACTCTACTACGCACTGAAAGCTCCGTACCGCAAGAAGGCACAGTTCCTCTGCAACGAAGCCCTGGTGCTGCAGCTGATGACCATCAAGGACAACAATGGCAACTATATCTGGAAGCCGGGTCTGGAAATCGGCAAGCCTGATACCCTGCTGAACCGCCCGCTGAAGACGTCCGCATTTATGCCGGAGATCAAGGGCGGCAGCAAGGTCATGGCTTTTGGCGATTACAGCTACTACTGGGTGGCTGATCGCCAGAACCGCACCTTCCGTCGTCTGAACGAGCTGTATGCCCGTACTGATCAGGTCGGCTTCCTGACCACCCAGCGTGTCGATGGTAAGCTGATCCTGCCCGAAGCCGTCCAGCTGCTTCAGATGGCACCGCAGGGCTAAGAAAGGGGGATGTTGGTCATGGCATTGATTCCGCTTTACGAAGCAAAGACCTACCTTCGGGTAGACAGCAGTGATGAAGATGCCCTGATCGGCATCCTCTTATCTTCTGCGGAGCAGATGTGCAAGGATGTGGGCCGCCTTTCGGAAGACCAGTGGGAGGCAGTCAATGCTGCTGACCGGGATGCCGAGAACGGGGTACAGCCCACAAGGGAACTGGAAGCCCTGCGCAGCACCTGCCGTGTGGCAATTTTGTATGCGCTGGGGTATCTCTATGAACACCGGGACGAAGCCGACCATCACCAGCTGATGCTGACGCTTCGTTCAATTTTGTTTGCTGTGAGGGAGGGGGTGTTCTGATGATCGAAAAGCTGAATGAGCGGATCACGATTGAAAAAAGCACAGTCGTGACCGATAAGGTCGGAAACCATCGGAACACATGGGAGGAATATTTCACCTGCTTCGCCTACGTTTTGACCTATGAATCGCAGGAGGAAGATGGTGAGGTCACAGCCGAACAGAAAAGCGTGGTGTTCACGGTCCGTTGGTGCAGTGAAACCAGAGGGCTGACCTCTACTGGTTACCGCATCCGCTTCCGAGAGCAGCTCTACGATATCGAATCCATTGACCCGATGAATTTCCAAAAGAAAACGCTGAAGATTCACTGCCGTTTGGAAAGGAGGCAGCCGGATGAGCAGAACCGTCAGCATCGATGAGATGGCAGATGCCATCAATGAGGGCTTGAAAGAGTATGCAACCCTTGCCTCCACCGAGGTCAAGAAAGCTGTCCGCAAGTCTGCGAAAACGGTCAAAGACCAGATTTCCTCTAATGCCCCGTCCCGAACGGGTGCATACAAAGAAAGCTGGGTGGCGACCAAGCAATCTGAATCCAGCCAGAGCCTTCAGATGGTGGTGCATTCCAAGAACCGCTATCAGTTGGCACATTTGCTGGAAAAAGGCCATGCCAAACGTGGTGGTGGCCGGGTGGCTGCAAGACCCCACATTGCTCCGGCAGAACAGGCTGGTATCGAGCTGCTCCAATCCCTCATCGAAAAGGCACTGAAATAGGAGGTACACATGACCCACGAAGAAGTGAAAGCTCTGGTGGAGGAGATGGGGCTTCCGTATGCGTATGACCATTTTGCAGAAGGGAAGAGCCCTGACCCACCGTTTATCTGCTTCCTGTATCCGAAAGCCGAGAACTTCGGTGCGGACAACCTTGTGTACCACCATTTCAACCGGCTGGACATTGAGGTGTACACCGATTATAAAGACCCGGATATGGAGGCAAGCATTGAAGAAGTCCTGACGGCGCATGAACTCTACTATGAGAAAAGCGAGGTCTGGATCGAAACCGAAAAGATGTATGAAGTCCTGTATGAGCTGACTGTGTGAGCCAGCCGCAGGGCTATTTTATTGGGAGGTAACCTATGTCGAAGAAAAGCAATAAGGTCAAATTTGGCCTGAAAAACTGCCATTATGCCAAGGCAACCTTTGACGAAGATGGCAGTGTCACCTATGCAAAGCCGGTCCGCATCCCCGGTGCAGTCAGCCTGTCGATGGATGCCAATGGCGAGATCGAGCCGTTTTACGCGGATAATGTTGCCTATTATGTTGTGAATAACAACTCCGGCTACGAAGGTGATCTGGAAATCGCACTGGTTCCGGAGAGCTTCCTCACGGACATCATGCACGAGGAGTTGGATGGCAACGGTGTTCTGGCAGAGAACGCCAACGTGGAGCTGGAGCATTTCGCATTCCTGTTCGAGTTCGATGGCGACCAGCGTCATACCCGTCATGTCTTTTACAACTGTGTGGCAAGCCGCCCTGCTGTTGAGGGTGAGACCACCGAGGACAGCAAAGAGGTCAAGACCGAAACGCTGAGCCTGCAGGCGACCCCTCTGGCAAACGGTTATGTCAAGGCCAAGACTGGTACCAACACCACCGATGAGGTTTACAACAAGTGGTACGATGCCGTCTACGAGCCGCAGGCGGAGGCGATGGACACCGCTGAACCCGGCCAGACCGAAGAGCAGCCGCAGGGCTGAGAAACACTTATACACCGCAGAGCTTCGACTCTGCCTACACTATTATAATAGGAGAACAAAACTATGAAGAAGATCATTCCGCTGTTTGCATTTATTCTTGTTGTCTTTCTGGCCGTCTGCTCGTTTAGCATCATCCCTACCGGATACACTGGCGTGAAGACCAGTTTTGGTCAGATCCAGGAAACCACCATCCAGAGCGGCAAGCTCAACTTCTGCATTCCCTTTGTACAGAGCATCCACAAGGTCAACAACAAGCAGCAGGATAAGCACATCGAGGCGCAGGTCTGGGGTGAAGCCTCCGACAAGACTCCGGTGTATGCCGCTGATGTCATTGTGACCTATCAGGTACTTCCTGAGAAGAGCGCATGGCTGTATGCGAATGTGTCCGACATCAAGAATCTGGTCGGTGATGAACTGGTGGCATCTGCCATCAAGTCTGCGATGGCAGAACTTGGTCCCAATGAAGTGACAAACCGTACCAAGATTGAGCCTCTGGCTCAGCAGAAGCTGGCAGAGTCGCTGGAACAGAAATACGGCGAGGGCGTTGTGTTTGTGAACAAGGTCGTAATCAACGATATGGATTTCGAGGATGCTTATAACGACGCAATCCAGCAGAAGTCCATTGCACAGCAGAACGCCGATAAGCAGAAGATTGAGAACGAAGCCGCCATTGCCAAGGCAGAAGCTGACAAGCAGGTGGCAATCACCAATGCGGAGGCTGAAGCCCAGAAGACTTCCATTGCTGCAGAAGCGCAGGCCGAGGCAAACCGCAAGATTGCAGAGAGTCTGTCCTATACGCTGATCGAGTATCAGAAAGTTCAGAAGTGGGATGGCAAGCTGCCCACTGTGAGCGGTGGCAATGCTCTGGTGAGCATCGACCCGGCTGAGTAAGAAACACGATATACGGCAGAGCTTCGGCTCTGCCACTTTTACATGAAATTTTTGGAGGATACGATTATGGCAGTTACGAAGAAAATCGAGATCGATGGCAAAGAAGTCACTTTCAAGGCCAGTGCCGCTGTGCCTCGCCTGTACCGCATCAAGTTCGGACGCGACATCTACAAAGACCTGCGCCAGCTGGAAAAGAGTGTGGGGGAGAACGACGAGGACAATTCCAACCTTGATCTGTTCAGTCTGGAGATGTTCGAGGATCTGGCATGGCTGATGGCCCGTCATGCAGACCCTGCGAATGTGCCGGACAGCCCGGAGGAGTTCCTTGACCAGTTCAACACCTTCTCCATCTACCAGATTCTGCCCCAGCTGATCGAACTGTGGGGCCTGAATGTGCAGACCGAGGTGGAATCCCGAAAAAACCTCGCAAAAGTGAGCGGGAAATGACCACCCCGCTCTTTCTGCTGCGCTGTGTGCAGCTCGGTATCAGCATCGCCGACCTCGACCTGCTGACCATCGGGTTGGTCAATGATATGTTCACGGAGCGACAGAATGACGATTATCCGTACAAAGAGCTGGCAAGTCAGTCGGACTTCGACCACTTCTAAAGAAAAAACAGACGACCGTGCTTATATTGCAAACGAAATAAGCACAGTCGTCTGACAGCAGGGTATAAAAAATCCCCCAGCCGTGCACAACTGGGGGAGAAAGAAGGTGGCCCGGAGGTCATCTTCCCGGTCTCAGACCTCGCAAGGTTACTGAAACCTGATCGCTAATGAATTATAGCTGATTGGGTGTAAATAGTCAACTAAGTATTTCATGCAGAAGCGGAATCGGTGGGTTTGCGTGTATCTTCAAAGACATTGCGAAGGTAATCAGGGCCTTCCATCCATAGGCCAGTAGAATAATCGAACAACTCCTTATAAGCAGGGGAAGTCGAAAACTCAAAGAATGCCTGATCAAAGGGGATGCCCGATTCGGCGCAGTAATCTTCGAGCATTGCCCGCATGACATTTACAGCACAAGACTCGCGCTGTTCGTCACTGACATTATAGGTGCTTGAAGTCATAGTTGTCACTCCTTATAAATTCGAGAGATTGGATCGCTTTTTCGTTGCAGAAGCAGAACTGGTCTTCTAGGCGATTCGGCAGTAGCATTTTGATAGCAAAGCTATCGGCATCTTCAGAGCCGGGTTCACCATAAGCGCGTGTGGTGTAAAGCTGTAAAGTGCGGGCAGTTTGGTCGTCGGCTATTTTTCCTCCGATGATGTCAAACTTGGCGTACTGTTCCCGGACATCTGGGAACAAGGTTCTTCTACGGTTTGAAGCAACAAAATGGAGCCAATTCCTATCAGCAGCATTGAATAGGTGAATGGCGATATCGGGATTTAAATGGAGTTTGAAAACAGAAATGTAACCGGATGCTGTGCCAGAAGGCAGTTTCCCTTCGTTTACCTGTTTGTTTACAGACAGAGGAACAAAACCTTGAGCCTGCTTGTAGGAGCTTGTGACGTAGAAACCGCGCCCGAAATCTTTGCCTTGTTTACATTTGCTAAGATCGATTTCGGACACCTGGATGAAACTGCCGTGATAGAGCAACATTCCGTTTGTTAATGTCAGCATACGGCAACACCTCGGCTTTTCAGCATTTCCTCGACATCATCCAAAGCGCACTCATAGCTGCTTAAATGGAGAAAGTCGTAACACCTGGCGATAAATCCAAACACATCATTATCCTGAAATATCTTCGCGCAGGCTTCAGGAGACTTTTTCCACTTGGATTGAGCCATACGGAAAACCCAGCACTGCATATCGGCAATATCAATTTGATGTTCACTCATAGAGCATACCTCCTTTGAGTACAATTTTTCAATTTAAGTATAGCTCTTTTTTCGGCTTATAGCAACGAAAGATTTGTAAATTTCTAAGTTGCAAGCCCACTTCCCAAAAAAAGTAACTCACGAGTTAGTAACTTACGAGTATATTATTTTACCGCTTTAGCCTGTCTGCCTCGTGCAGATGGGCTTTTTTCATGCCCACGAGGAGGTGGTTACCCGCATGGCATCCAGAATCCAGGGCATCGCCGTTGAAATCGGCGGCGATACCACAAAGCTCTCCAAAGCACTGGAAGGTGTAAACAAATCAATAAAGGGGACGCAGTCCGGACTGAAGGATGTCAACAAACTCCTGAAGCTGGACCCCTCGAATACTGAACTGGTCGTCCAGAAGCAGAAGATGCTCAAGGATGCCATTGAAGCCACCAAGGAAAAGCTGGCAACCTTAAAGACCGCTGCACAGCAGGCCAATGAACAGCTTGCCAATGGTGAAATCACCCAGCAACAGTACGATGCTCTCCAGCGTGAGATTGCTGAGACAGAACAGAATCTGAAATCCCTGCAGGAGCAGGCGGCGACCACTAACGCGACCCTTGCCAAAATCGATGAGGCCGGCGAAAAATTACAGAACCTTGGCTCTTCGGTCGAAAATGTGGGTAAGAAGTTCCTTCCTGTGACCGCAGCTGTGACCGGCCTCGGCACAGCGGCAGTGAAAACAGCGGCTGACTTCGATGCTGAGATGAGCAAGGTTTCTGCTATTTCCGGTGCGACCGGGGCTGACTTTGACAAACTCCGTGCGAAAGCCCGTGAGATGGGCGCAAAGACCAAATTCTCCGCAACAGAAGCCGCCTCCGCGATGGAGTATATGGCGATGGCCGGTTGGCGCACCGAAGATATGCTTTCTGGTATTGAGGGCATTATGAACCTCGCGGCCGCTTCCGGTGAAGACCTCGCCACGACCTCGGATATCGTCACGGACGCCCTTACCGCTTTCGGCCTGTCGGCTTCAGATTCCGGTCATTTTGCGGATATCCTTGCGGCAGCTTCTTCCAACGCGAACACCAACGTCAGCATGATGGGCGAGACGTTCAAGTACTGTGCGCCTATCGCCGGCGCGTTGGGATTCTCGGCAGAGGATACCGCAGAAGCCATCGGCCTCATGGCAAACAGCGGTATCAAGGCCTCGCAGGCTGGTACTTCTCTGCGTTCCATTATGAACAACCTTGCCGGTGATGTGACCTTTGTCGGCAAGAACATCGGTGAGGTCACGATTGCTACCAGCAATGCAGACGGCAGTATGAGAAGCCTGAATGACATTCTTGCAGACTGCCGTGTGGCTTTTGAAGGATTGTCTGAATCCGAAAAGGCAGCCAATGCGGAAGCTCTGGTCGGCAAGAATGCAATGTCCGGCTTCCTCGCTCTGATGAATGCCGGCGAGGGGGATATCAATAAACTCCGTGGTGCAATCGAGGGATGCGATGGCGCATCCGAACGCATGGCAGAAACCATGCAGGACAATTTAAGTGGTCAGCTCACCATTCTGAAATCTCAGTTGGAGGAGCTGGCCATTTCTTTTGCCGATATCCTGATGCCGACCATCCGCAAAATCGTATCGGCGGTGCAGCAGTTTGTTGATAAGCTGAACAGCATGGACGACAGCACCAGAGAGGTGATTATCCGAGTCGCGCTGCTGGCAGCTGCGATTGGTCCGCTGCTCATTGTTCTGGGTAAGACCATATCAACGGTCGGCACAGCGATGCGGGGATTCAGTTCTCTCGCAAAGGGTGTCCGGCTGCTCATTACCCACGTGGGTGGTGCCAGCGGTGCATTCGGCAAACTGGGCGCAGTGCTGGGCGGCCTATCCGGGCCGGTTGTGGCGGTGGTCGCGGTCATCGGTACACTGGTAGCAGCATTTCTCGATTTGTGGAATACAAACGAGGAATTCCGTACAGCAATCACTGGCATCTGGAACGATATCGTATCCAAAGTGAAAGCCTTCTGCGACCAGTTGACGCAGCGGATCAATGCACTCGGCTTTGATTTTAAGGATATCACTCAGGTTCTGCAATCAATCTGGAACGGATTCTGTCAGTTGCTGGCCCCACTGTTCGAAGGCGCATTTCAGAATATCTCTACTATCCTCGGCGTCGTGCTTGATTCGATGGTCGGTCTGCTCGATGTTTTCTCTAACATTTTCTCCGGAAATTGGCGTGGAGCGTGGGAGTCGGCAAAGAGTATTTTCTCTGGAATCTGGCAGGGCATCCGCTCGATTCTCTCTGTTACCCTTACGACTCTGCGGAATACGCTGGATGTTTTCCTTGGATTCTTCGGTACAAGCTGGCAGTCTGTCTGGAGCGGCATCCAGCAGTTCTTTGTGTCGATTTGGAGTGGAATCAGCGGATTTTTCTCGGATACGGCTTCGTCCATTTATTCGGTGGCAATCTCTGTGTTTACGGGGATTTCCGGATTCTTCACTTCGATTTTGACCTCGATCCAGACGACCTTCCGCACGACATGGACGGCGATTTCGCAGTCGGTTTCGTCTGCACTGACCGTGATCCACGACACTGTGGTGCGTGTATGGATGGCAATCTCGACTGTAATCTCGTCTGTGATGACTTCCATCTGTGAGACAATCCTGCAGGTTTGGTCCGGAATCTACACCACGATCCAGCCTCTGCTGGAGGCATTCCAATACCTGTTCAAGACGATTTGGCAGGCCATTCAGATTTTGGTCGGTGCTGCACTGACGGAAATTCACTCGAAAATCGTTTCGATTTGGAATTCTATCGTTGCATTTGTGACACCCCTACTTTCTGGCCTACAGTCGGTTTTCTCGGCAGCATGGACAGACATCCAGCTGGCGATCTCTACGGTGCTGACGGCAATCCGGACTTCGGTGACATCTATCTGGAATGCAATCGTATCGTTCCTCTCGCCGCTGCTGACCGGAATCCAGACTCGGATGACCTCCGCATGGATGGCAATCCAGAATGTGATTTCGACTACTCTCTCGACAATCCATTCGGTGGTGTCGTCTATTTGGATGGCTATTAGCAGTAAAATTTCGTCTGTGGTTTCGGGCATCCGGTCCGTGATTTCTTCCGGCTGGAACTTCATGAAATCCACAGTTACGAATCTCAGCAACGAAATCCGCTCGGCAGCGACAAGTGCATTCGAGTCTATGAAGTCTGGAATCTCGTCCACAATTTCGGGCATCCAGACTACGATTTCGACCGGATTCAACAATGCAGTTTCGTTCATCAAGGGGTTGATAGGGCAGGCGTTCTCGTGGGGCTCTGACCTGATCGGAAACATCGTGTCGGGCATCAAGTCACGGATTCAGGATGTGACAAATGCAGTGACCGGTGTGGCAGATAAGATCCGCTCAGTCCTTCACTTTTCTGTGCCGGATGAAGGCCCACTTTCCGATGCAGATGAGTATATGCCCGACTTCATGAAGCTGCTGGCGACCGGAATTAAGAAAAATGTCCGTGTTGTCGTGAAGGCGGTGCGTGGTCTGGCTTCGTCTATGAGTGACAATCTGACCACTCCCGTCGATTCTCTGAGCGACTGGATGGATTCTGTAGTCGGTGGTTTTGCAACGACCATTCACAGAAGCGAACGCGGAATCGGCTCGGCGGCAGGAAGCGTGGGTCGCAGCATTCAATCGCAGCTCATGTCCGGACTTTCCGGCGTGAAGACGCAGTTCCAGCAGCTCTGGACCGACCTGCAGGGTATCACCAAGGCAGCAGTCGGCAACATGAGCGATGAAGTGAAGCAGGGCTTCGCGGATATGAAATCTTCCATTAGTGAACTGAGTCAGGAAACCAGTTCACTTGGCAGTGCAATCCGCAGTCTCGGCGACACTTTCAACTCTGATTTCCTGAAAAATCTGGGAAATGGCATCAGCAAAATCGGCGATACGGTAGACAGCGTCATCCGCATTGTGGACAAGATCGGCTCCATGAAGACCACGATTGGAAATCTCGGAAGTACGATGCAGAACCTCGGCAACATTCTCGGTACAGAGAATGGCGGTGGTCTGCTGTCTAACCTTGGCAGTTTCCTGTCGAAAATCGGTACTGCGGATGGCGGCCAGATCGTAGCCAAATTCGGAGAGTTAATCTCCGGTTTGACCTCTAAAATGGGCGGTCTGGGGCAGGGAATTTCCAGCATCCTCTCTAAACTGGGAAGCCTCGGCTCCAGCAGTAGCGGAATCCTATCGAGCCTCGGCAGTCTGGCGTCCGGTGTGATCTCCAAACTTGGAGGTCTGGGCGGCAGCCTGACCGGATTGCTCTCCGGAATTGGCTCATCGCTGGGTAGCATCGCCGGGTCGGTCGGCTCAGCATTGGCAGGTCTGTTCGGGTCAGTCGGCTCTACCGTCTCCAGTCTGGCCGCTGGCGCAGGCACAGCCCTTGCTGGCGTGGCAAGTTCAGCAGGTGGCCTCCTCGCATCGGCAGGTACAGCACTCGCGGGTCTGGCTGGTCCGGCCGGCATCGCAGTCGCGGCAGTCGGCGGTATCGGCCTTGGTTTGACCGCTCTCTGGAAGCATTGCGATGGTTTCCGTGAGGGTGTGACGAATATTTGGAACAAAGTGACATCGGTATTCTCGAAGGGCGCGGCGGCGATCAAGAACGGAATCTCCAATGCGGCGTCTGCGATAAGCAGCGTGGCATCGTCTATTTGGAGTGGCATTAAGAATGTGACCTCGTCTGCCTGGAACTGGGGTAAGGATATCGTCGGTGGTATCGCCGGTGGCATCAAAAAAGGGGTGAGCTGGGTCGGTAGTGCGGTGAAGAGCGTAGCAAAGGGAATCCGCTCGTTCCTTCACTTCTCTGTGCCGGACGAAGGCCCGTTGTCTGATGCTGACACCTATATGCCGGACTTTATGAAGCTCTTGACGAGTGGCATCAAGGGCAGCGAGGGCGGTCTGCTGAAACAGGTCCGCTCTATGGTATCTAAGGTACAGCAAGGAATGGCGGGCATCAGTTCCTTCAGCCTGCCGGAACTGACCCTGCCGCACTTTGACGGTTTCGCATGGAACTTCCCACAGGCGGCACTGGCCGGAGGCAACACTACGCGGACGACAAACCTTGGCGGTGTGTATATCACGGTCAACGGTTACAACGCCCGGAACGATGATGAACTGGCACAGACCGTTGCCGATAAAATCAACGGCATGATTCATGAAGATGATTCGGTATTCAAGTAAAGGGGGAGATGCGTATGGGCTACAATGCCCCAAAGCAGACTGTATCGCAGTTTCAGCTTAAAGGCAGATATGCCAGACAGTATCTGTCGTTTGCAGGGAAGTCCAGCAAGGACTTCCTTTTATATTTATCTGGTCCCGGTGTGTATGATTCTCCGGCTGCGGATGTGGATACCACCTCGGTTCCCGGCCGCAATGGAGATATTATCACAGAAAAGGCAAAAGCCGGACGGCGTCGGTATCAGAATGTGGATATCAAGTACAAGGCCTTCTTCTTCAACGGCCTGCCGGCCAAGACCGCAGCAGTCAAGGCATGGCTGCTCTCGCCGGTGGGGTATCAAAAATTGCAGGACACCTACGACCCGGATTTCTTCCGAATGGCGGTCTGCAAAGATGCCCTTGCCTTTGATGTGACTGCCCAGAGAGCCGCGGAAATGGAGCTAACCTTTAACTGCAAGCCCCAGCGGTGGAGTGTAGAGGGGCAGAGAAGCATTCGGCTGGAAAGCAGAGCAACGCTCAAAAATCCCTTTGCTTTCCCTGCACAGCCCATCTTCAAGGTCTATGGAGACAGCGGCGGTGAGCTGTATGTGGGCGAAGAGAAGATCACCATTCACAGCATCACGGACTATGTGCTGCTCAACTGTGAAACGCACAATGCCTACAATGCTACCGGATTTTGCAATGAAACCATTCTTTCGAATGACTTTCCAGAACTGCCGGAGGGCAAGACACAGATCACATGGACAGGCGGTATTACGGCAGTGGAGGTCATTCCACGTTGGTGGACGCTTTGATGGGAGATGAGGCCGGTGATCCCATGCTTATATGATTCCAAAGAAATGAAGTTCACCCATAACGGCATCGGGAAGCTGGCCGACACACAGTCCTGTACTGTGACCGAAAAGCGAAACGGCAGTTATGAGCTGAAGCTGGTCTGTCCGGCAGATGGTATCCATGCCGAAATGCTGGAGGAGGGGAATATCATCCTCGCCAAGCCCTCCGACACTATGCAGAGCCAGCCGTTCCGTATCTACAAGATCACCACTCCCATTGACGGGAAACTGGAAGTGCAGGCACGGCACATTTCCTATCAGCTCAACTTTATTACAGTTTCCCCGTTTTCAGTGACCGGGTGTATCGGAGCAATGCAGGGACTGAAAAGTCATGCGGCTTCCGACTGCCCATTCGATGTCTGGACGGATGTGGATTCCAGTGCAACCTTTACGCTGGGGGTTCCATCCTCGTTTCGTAACTGTCTGGGCGGCATGGATGCTTCTGTGCTGGATACCTTCGATGGAGAATTCGAGTGGGATAGATATCTGGTCAAGTTCCATAAGGCCAGAGGTGCGGATCATAATGTCCACATCACCTACGGCAAGAATCTGACTGACTTCAAGATGGAAAAATCCATCGAGAACACCATCACAGGTGTGCATCCGTATTGGGCGGACAGCGAAACACAGGAGGTCATGGAACTGCCGGAAAAGGTAGTGCTGATGAGCAAGAAGTTTGTTCCATATCAGAAAATCACTGTGCTGGACTGCACCAGTGACTTTCAGGAGAAACCTACGGAGGACGCACTGAGAGAATTTGCCCAGAACTATATCGACACGACCGACCTGATCGAGCCGGAGATTGACATCAAAATCGACTTTGTTCAGCTCTGGAATACACCAGGATACGAGGATATTGTGGAAGCGGAGCGTGTTTCCCTCTGCGATACCGTCCATGTGTATATCTCGAAGCTGGGCATCGAGGTCAGCTCTAAGGTCACGGAAACCGAGTATGATTCGCTGCTGGAACGGTATAACAGCATCACGCTGTCGAACTCCACGGTCAGCAGTCGGAATTCCTCGTTGACAGGTTCGCTGAACAGTATCCGGAATACAGCGACCATTGCTTACGACACTGCAATCCGTGCAGAAACAGCTGTGGGAGAACAGGTCGGTGGAATCACAGCATCGATCATCTATGACGGTACACTTTTTGCTGCGCTGTTCGGACTACATTATAAAAATGAGACTGACAGCAAAGGCAACACTGTCCGCTATGCGTTCAATGCCAGAGCTTTGAGTCAGTCTACGGTAGCGTGGAAAAACAGCTCTGCCGGGTTATTTGTATCTACCGATGGTGGTAAGACGTGGGGCTATGGCTGGGAGTCAGATGATACTGCAGACAAAACAGCAATCCTGCTGGAACAGACCCTCAAGGAACTGGACGACCGCTATAAGAAAGCAACAGAGCTTTCCGAAGATTTACTGAAAGAGCTGGATGAACGGTACAAAACGGCGACCGCCATTTCTGCAGAGCTTCAGAAAACACTCGATCAGCGGTATGAAACAGCAAAGAAGCTGTCCAAAGAGCTGTATGAGGAGTTGGACAAGCGGTATGGAACTGGAAACACGGGAATCCCTGTGTCGGAAACAACACCGGAAGCCCCGGCAGTCGATACCCTCTGGGTCGATAAGAAGAACCTGCGGTTAAAGCTCTGGGATGGCGAGCAGTGGCAGACGGTTGGCTATGAGCCGGAGAAACCCGACCCGGAACCAACTGATCCAGAGCCCACGGAACCCACAGAGCCAGAGATTCCAGATACAGAAGACAAAGAAGAAGGTGACACCGAGGAAGGAGGGGGCGCGTAATGGTCACAAGCATTTATCAGGAAGTGGAGCTGTCGCTGACGGAAAATCTCATCCCGGTGACAGTTCCGGTCAAGCAGTATGACAACAAAGCACGGAAAGTTCGCTGTGTCCTATATAACAACTCCGTGCAGTATTCTGTGCCGCAGGACTGCATCGTAGCCTGTTCCGGCACCAGACCGGACGGTACGATTTTTCACTACACCAGCGAAACGGCAACTGACCTTGTATTTGTCGAAAATGGAGCGGTCGTCTTTACGATTACGGCTTTCATGACCGCGCAGGCAGGACGGTTTCCGCTGGATATTGTTATGCTCAGCACAGCAGGTGATGTCCTTGGCTCGTTCTCCCTCACACTGAAAGTGGAGCGGGCGGCCATCAACAACGGTAAGATCGCCACTTACACTTATGCCGGTGTGGTGGAAGCCATCCGCAAAGGACTGCTGGAAGTATATATCACGGACGATGGCTATTTTGCCATTGTGTCGGAGGATGGGCTTGGCTTCAGCGATAAGTCGGAGTCCAGTACCATCCAGAAGTTCATCGAGAATCTGCTCAATTGCACGGTCACGGATGACGGCTATCTTGCCTTCACCACGGAAGATGGCCTGAAGCTCATCTTCTCGATGGACGATGACGGACGACTGGTCGTAGAGTTTGCAAACGGCTGATGCAGCCGGGAAAGGAGAAAAATATGTCGGAATATATCGGCAATCGTATCGTTCCGCACCATGATGGTGTTTGGGACAAAACGAAAGAATATGAACCGTTGACCATTGTATATGAGGAAGCAACGGGTGACAGCTATATCAGCCGCAAACCTGTGCCGGCCGGAACGCTTCTGTCGCAGGAGAAATACTGGGCGATGTGTTCCCGGTTCTCGGAGCAGATGGCACTTCATCGGAAAAAGACTGCGCAGGATGTGGCTGATATCACGAAGAAAGTGGATGCCACCAACAGTGCCGTTGCTGCGAATAAGGCAGAAATGGACAAGACCGCAGAAACGCTGAAAGCCCAGATTGATGCCAATGTCAAGGCATCTACGGACAAAAATGCCAACTATGCGCAGGAGTTGGTGGATGCTCGTGTGGATGATACCGGAAAAACCTATGGCACGGCAGGCGACAATGTCCGAGCCATCGGCAGAGTGCGTTCCATGCAGGATGTCATGAAGAACTGGTATCTGAATGCCGGCTATGTGAACAAAAACGGCTACATTACTGCGTCTGAGAGCTGGCGTGTGGCGCATCTAATCCCAGTCAGTGGTGATTCCATTCTGGTGACTGGTCAGTTCGGCTATATGAGCGGCAGTGATGAGTACAACAATGTGGTCTGCTATGACATGGATCGCAAATTCCTCGGCGGCTGCTTCCGGGCAGAAAATAACAAAGTCTATGACAATTATGTGATCACGTTGCTCCCGAATACCCGTTTCATTTCCATTACTACTAGTGAAAAGCTGCTGCCGAAGCTCTCTGTATACCTTTACGACAATATGCTCCCGTTGAATCTTTTGTCGAATTACGCGACTAGCTGGCAGTGGATGAACGGAAGCGTGGACATCAGGTTTACGGGTAGTAAGGTGACCGTTACCTTCCCGGAGGGTAAGAATGTATATGTCTGCCGCCGCCCGAATGGTACTCAGTATGAGCAGACGCTGTTGACTGATGCAAGCAGCATTTCGGTGGATTTCTCCACAAAAAAGTGGTGGGCTGTCTACTATGATGGCAAGGAAGTATCTGCGGACGAGTCTGGAACGAAGATTGAAGTTCCGGTCATCAGGGTGGCAAATACCGATGGGGACTGGGGCAAGTTGTTCACCCGGAACCGTTTTGTGTTTGCTGTGTTTTATGATGGTAATGTCGTATATGCTGCTCCATCCAACAACGGTACGGTCATCAACGGCATCGACTACGGTAATCCGGCGAAGATTGCTTATAATGCGGTGACCCAGCACAAGTACCGCTCGGCGAAGATGTTCCTTTCCACGGGTCAGCTCATGATTGACACCGTCAACCGCACCATTCAGGTCACTAAACGGATTCTTGCTGCGGTGGATAACGGCACCTACTACTGGATTAGTGTCGGTGAGGAGCCTGTGCCGATACTGGACAGCGAGGAAGCAGAAAAGCACCACATGCTGATTTTGGCCTATGATTCCTCCAAGGGTGAAATCAACCTTTACAACACTGCGCAATTCCGTGCGTTGGGAGCTTTTGGCTATTATATCGCCGCATGGTATGAGAATCACTTCTGGTATCCGCACATGGGCTCGTCCTTCAGCATCGTACTGAATGGTACGGAGTATAAGGCAGGTGCACTGTTCGATGAGGAGCGCCGTGATTCTTATGTTGAGAAAAAGTATGCGAACCAGTTCCAGCAGATTCGTTCTGACCTTGCCGGCCGCGATTCCCGGCACATGTATCTGGCAAGTGGTGGAATCACCATCGATCAGAATGCTGGCACGATTCAGGTCAGCTCCAAGTGTCTGGGTGTGCCGGATACGTTCCACTATCAGTGGATCACCGCAAGTGACCCGGTGGAGATGGCGTTCAATACGGCCGGTTCTTATGGAATGCCGATGCGTATCCTCGCTTACGATGCCAGTACGCAGACCATTAACCTGTATGACACCAGCCTGTTCCGAAAGCTGGGCACGAACGGTTTCTATATCGCAAGCTGGTATCTGAGCAAGCTGTATAATCCGCATATCAACCCGGATGTGACCTTTATCGTAAACGGAAAGGAATACAAAGCTGGTGACCTGTTTGCGGACAATGAGGCATCCTTTATCCCGAAGCGTATTACTGACTATGTTCAGAAAGCAGTATCGGGTAACACAGAGGATGACATCGTGACCCCGTCCCATTGGGACTGCATGGAGGGGCGGCAATTGTCTATCTTCTATGACTGCCTTTCCCGGCATGATGGCAAGGAAAATCTGTATGTGTTCGCCAAAGGTACGAATGCGCCGACGTTGACCCGGAACGAATACTGCATGAACTACACCCCGACCACTGAAAGCTCGGATTTCTCCCTGACGGTTCGCCGTCTGGATGAGAATGACTGCCACATCGTTTCTTCCAAAGCGGTGCAGGTGAAAGTCCACCATAAGCTGAAGAATAAGCTCACGAAGAATGTCTGCATTTGCGGTGATTCTCTCGTGGACAATGGTCATGTGGCAACGGAAGTGTACCGGCTGCTGGCAGAGGATGGCGACTGTGTGATCCATCAGCTCGGCACGAGAGGCCCGGACGGTGGTAAGCATGAGGGGCGCGGCAGTTGGACCTTCGCCCGGTATCTGGCAGACAGCGACTACGCCGGCAAGACCAATGCTTTCTGGGATAAGCTCAAGAGTCGGCTGGACTTCCAGAAGTACTGTGAAACCAACGGCTATGAGGGCATCGATTACTTTCTGATTGCACTTGGCACCAATGATGTGTCTCAGGGCAGTACGCTGTACCGCACCGAGGCAGAAGTGCAGAAGTTCGTGGACCAGGCAAAGCAGTTCATTGATGCGCTGCTGGATAAGGAAACCGGCTTCCCGAACTGCAAGGTCGGTATTGGCCTTTGTGGTCCCGGCTCGGATTACTCCTACCAGTGCGGTGCAAGCATGGGCATTTTCCATATGAGCATTAATACGCTGAACCTCGCACTGATCAAGGCATTTGATGCTGGCAAGTACCATAAGAACGTGACCTGCTTTGCACATGGTCTGCGTACTGACCGCCGTCTGGCATTCCCGTATGCAGACAAGCCTGTGACGAACCGCTTTACGGAAACGAGCCGGACGCTGACCAACAGCATCCATCCTTCCGCACGAGGATATCAGGCATGGGCAGACGGTTACTACTGCCAGATCCGTGCATGGCTGACCGAGGACAGCAAGTAAATCTCCATCGTCAATGGCAGACAGGGGTTATATTTGTCTGTTAAACGGTGTTCATTATAGAAGTTTTTACACAAGGCGGCATCGACCGTCTATTTTTATGCCCAAAAGGGCGGAAAGGGTAAGATTATGCAGAATGTGATCGACAAGATTGAGTGGATGTTCGCAGGTCTGGGTGGTTTCCTGGGCTGGTTCTTCGGTGGCTTTGATGGCTTCCTTTATGCATTGGTGGTGTTTGTGGTCTGCGACTACTTCACCGGCGTGCTGGCGGCAGCCATCAAGCACGAACTGTCCTCTGCGGTCGGCTTCCGTGGTATCGCCAAGAAGGTGTGCATCTTTGTGCTGGTTGGCATCGCCAACATCATCGACACGCAGATCCTCCAGAACGGCGCGGCCATCCGTACCGCAGTGGTGTTCTTCTATCTGGCAAATGAGGGCTTGAGCTGTTTGGAGAATGCAGCAGTGATCGGTCTGCCGGTGCCGGACAAGCTCAAGGAGATGCTGGCGCAGCTGAAGGAAGAAAAGAATAAGGACGAGTAACCAATGGGGAGAGGTGTAACAGCCTTTCTCTGAATTTTATAGGAGGCAAACATTATGAGTAAGAAAGAGTATCCCGCAAAGCTGACGACTGGCTATTACCGTGTGCGTGAGGTCTGGGAGGATGAGGCATCTCAGCTGGGCGCGTACCGTTTGCTGGCGAACGCAAAAGCCAAGTGCGATGAGAATCCCGGCAGTCGTGTGTTCGACAATGACGGCAATGTGATCTACCCGGAGGAAGCTGTGCTTGTTACCGGAGCAGAGGAAGAAGAGGAGCATCCGGTACAGGATGAGCCAGAGGAAAAAGGGCCGGAAACCGAGGAACAGCCCAAGGAAGATGCCCCAGCAGATAAGGAGAAGTCTGACGAGGAGAAGAATCAGGAGTCCGCTGTGGACGAGAATGAGTTCCCGACCGCAGAGGAGCTTCCGGCCACCATTGCCTATGGCAAGCTCAAGACTCTCATGAATATCCGCAAAAACCCCAGTCTGGATGCGGAGATCGTAGCGGTCTACAAGAAGAACACCCTTGTGGAGATCATCCAGTTCTGCGATGGCTGGCTGAAGATCAAGTGCTCGGAATCGGAGGATGGTGTGGCGTATGTTCTGAACAGCGCGGACACCTATGCGTTCACTGCCAGCAAGATCTATGAGGTCCGTCCCGGCGACAACCTCTGGAAGATTGCGGTGACTGAACTGGGAGATGGCAATCGCTGTGCGGACATCCGTGCCTTGAACGGTCTGACTTCCAATGCCATCCGGGTCGGTATGAAACTGCTGATCCCGTGACAACAAAATAACCACAGCACAAGGCTCGGAGCAATCCGGGCCTTAACTTTTTTCAGGAGGGAATCACTATGGGATATACCAATAGTCCACTCGTTGTTTATACCAAACTCTCCCCGAACCATTCTGGGCAGAGAACACAGAGCATTGACCGCATCACACCGCATTGTGTGGTCGGTCAGCTTTCTGCAGAAAGCATCTGCGGCTGCTTCACCAGCACGAGTCGTCAGGCAAGCTGTAACTACGGCATCGGCACGGATGGTCGTGTATCGCTTTGTGTCGAGGAAAAGAATCGCAGCTGGTGTTCATCCAGTAATGTCAATGACCAGAGAGCAGTTACCATCGAATGTGCCAGTGATAAGAGTGAGCCGTATGCTATGAACAGTGCAGTGTACAATTCGCTCATCAAGCTCTGCATCGATATCTGCCAGCGTAACGGCAAGAAGAAGCTCTTGTGGCTGGGCGATAAGAATAAAACTCTCAATTACGCGCCGGCAACAGATGAAATGGTGCTGACGGTTCACCGGTGGTTTGCCAACAAAAGCTGCCCCGGCGACTGGCTCTATAACCGTCTGGATGATCTGGCCGCAAAAGTAACGGCGGCACTGAGCGGTTCATCTACTTCATCCGGTATGCAGGCAACTTCGCTGAAGAATCTCACCGAGGCAGAAGCAGTTGCAAAGATTGGTCCGCTGTTTACTGCGAACCAGAAAACCACGGGCATCCTTGCTTGCGTGTCGATGGCACAGTTCATTCTGGAGTCTGGATACGGCAAATCCGAGTTGGCGCAAAAGGCCAATAACTGCTTCGGCATGAAAACCTCTCTTTCTGGGAACAGCTGGCCGAATTCCGCATGGGACGGCAAGTCCGTCTACACGAAGAAAACGCAGGAGCAGAATGCAGCCGGCTCGATGGTCACGATCACCGCCGACTTTCGCAAGTACGCTTGTGTCGAGGACTCCATTGCCGACCATGCGGCGTATCTGCTTGGTGCGATGAACGGCAGTAAGAAACGCTACGAGGGTCTGGAGGGCTGTACCGATTGCAAGAAAGCGGCACAGATCATCAAGGATGGCGGTTACGCCACCAGCCACACCTATGTGCAGAATTTCTGCAATATCATCGAGCGTTGGAATCTGACACAGTACAATGCCACCTCCGGCAGCAGCACCACCATTTCTGGCTGGTACCGTGTGCGTAAGAGCTGGCAGAATGCTGCGTCCCAGAAGGGCGCATTCCATGACCTCACCTATGCGAAGCAGTGTGCGGATAAGAATCCGGGCTATTATGTCTTCGACCCGGATGGTAAGGCAACCTATCCTGTGACCCAAACCTCGTCTGTCCCGTATGCAGTCCGGGTGTCCATCAGCAATCTCAATATCCGCAAGGGTCCGGGCACGAACTATGCGAAGACCGGGCAGCACACCGGCAAGGGGGTGTTCACCATTATTGCGGAATTTGCCGGCGCGGGTTCCACGAAAGGCTGGGGCAAGCTGAAATCCGGTGCAGGCTGGATCAGTCTGGATTACGCCGCTCGTATCTAAAACAGTCCCCGTCCTCCTTGGGCGGGGCGTACATATGGTGCAAATAGGACAATAATCAACCGCATTATTCTCCGTCTTTCTGCGGCCAAATTTACTTGATAATATCACGAAACAGAGGGAATATGTGACTGCCCAAAGAGAAGAAGCGGGCAGGAAGGAGCGATGATTTATGAGTGCTGGTACGGATTTCCTTGCAAGTTTGCAGAAAAAGACTGTGAAAAGTACAGTCCAACAGAAACAGCAGAAGAGAGCGAATGCATCCGCTGTGGATGTCTCGGCTTTACTGGAAGCCGCTCTCAGGCAGAAGAAACCTACGGAAGCTGTGGCAGATGTTCGTCAAAGTGCGGATGTCGCCACAGCTTCTTTTTTACCACCGACTGACACGCATCAAGGCAAGTCTACTCAACAAAAGCCGAAAAGCGCGTCAGATAAAGCAGTACTACAGAAGCAATCAACCTCAAAATCCAAAGACATCGTTGATGCCGGTATCACAGCCCTTATCCAGAAAGCTCTGGATGCCAAAAAGGTTATGGAGCAGCCGGATATTGCAGAAAGGCTGCAAAGTAGTATGGAGAGCGAGTTCACACAGCTTTTCGCTGCCGAGAATGAACCGCAGGAAAGCAAGTTTGTTTCGACTGCGACATTCCGCACCACCAAAAAGAAGATTGGAAGCATCCGTGTGGCGGCTTATATCCGCGTGTCCACGGATATGAGCGACCAGGAGAACTCATACGAAACGCAGGAAAAGTATTTTAATCAGCTGATTCAAAGCAATCCGGAATGGAATGCAGTCGGTGTGTACTCCGATTACGGTATCTCCGGCACTTCCAAGGAAAAGAGAACTGGATTCCGCAGGCTGATGCGCCACTGTAAGGATGGCAAAATCGACCGCATTGTGTGCAAGTCCATTTCCCGATTTGCCCGAAATACGGCTGACTTTATGACGGCACTGGATACCCTGCACGACTGCGGAGTGACGATTCTGTTCGAGAAAGAAAATCTGGATACGGCAGACCCGACCAGCGACTTCATCCTTACAACGCTGGCCGCCATCGCACAGGAAGAAAGCCGCAGCATTTCCGGTAACATCCGACAGGGCAATAAGATGCGCTTTCCGAAAGGGGAAGTTCCCAACAAGATTATGTACGGATACCGCTACAACGGGAAGATGGTTACTTCCGAGAGCGGATATGAGTATAAAGACATCGAGGTCGTGGAAGAAGAAGCCAAGGTCGTCCGGCGCATTTTCAACGAAGTCGTGGAAGGCAAAGCCTATACGGAAATCGCAAGGGGACTGAATCTGGATAAGATTCCGGCTCCGGAGTCAGATATGGCGAGGGCCAGAAAGCGGAATTCCAAGAAAGGACAGCTGAACAGTGATTTACAGGACGGCTGGACTGGAGGGAATATCACGAGAATCGTCCGTGCCGAGCGATACATGGGAGCAGTTCTCATTCAGAAGGTGTTCACACCGGATTATCTGACCCATACGGTTCAGAAAAACAACGGTGAAGTTCCACAGTATTTTGTCCGGAACCACCATCCGGCAATCATTGATGAGGATTTGTTTCAAAAAGCGCAGGAAGTCGTAAAGGCAAACAGTGAACTGTATAACAGGACAAGGTTCAAGAAGAAGCCGAGAGCATTTTCTCAGAGGCTCATCTGTGGGGAGTGTGGACGGTTCTACTCTGTGACAAATGGAAACGGAAGCAATCCCATTTGGAGATGCCCTACGAGCAGCCAGACGACTGGAAAGTGCATCTGCCATGCAGAGAAAGTATACGAGGAACAGATTGTTCGTGTATTCCGTAAGGCGATTCTGGAACGGTTCCGGCTGACCATCAAGCCCATTCACGACAATGTGGCTGTGGCAGATATCATGAGCGGACGTTTCAAAGAGCAGTATGACAACTTCACACCGGAAGCGGATTCCTTTGTGAGCCAGATGCTTGCAAGACTGGAAAGCATTCAAAAGCTGGACTTCATGGAACGCGACCGTGCTTTTTATAAGAAGCAGATTGCCGCCGCCCACACCAGTGTGGAAAGCACCAATAAGAAGATTCGGCTTCTGAAAAGTCAGGTAGATGTGATGCATACTCGTCTGGAAGTCCTCGGAGATGAGATGATCAGTCCGGCTTCCATTGAGGAAAAGAAAAAACTCATTGAGAAGCTGGAGCAGGATGTTCAAAAAGACACAGACACTGAGCAGAAGCTGACCGAACAGCTCGACTACATGGAAAACTACTGGGAAGAGCTGGAGAGCGACTATGAACGCAGGGAAAAGGCAATCGAGTGGATGAAGAACCTCCCGGTGGGTCGGGATGGTACGGTGGCTTTCTTAAATGAAGTGACCGAAGAACACTGCAAGGCATTTATCCTTTCGATTACCATCTATTCACCGCTGAAGTTCACGGTTCACTGGTTTGATGATACCAAGACCGAGGTGCAGATGGATTCCAACATTGAAGATTACCGCAATACCGCAAGCTACTATGACGGGCATACGATGCGTGATGGCAGCCAGCGGAAAAAGTATGTAAGAAGAACCAGAAGAAAATAAGAGCCAGTCATAAGGCTGGCAGAAAGGGGCAGATTATGACAAGACAAAAAGTAGATGTGATTCCCGCCAGTGTACGTTCGGTACAGAACGGCGGTCAGCTCAAAAGCCAGACCAATATCCGAGTGGCAGCCTACTGCCGTGTCTCCACGGGAGATGAGAGCCAGCAGACTTCCTACACGACCCAGAAAGCATTCTACAAAGACCTCATCACTCGGAAAACCGGCTGGATTTTTGCTGGCATCTATGCAGATGAAGCAAAGTCTGGTACGAACCGAGAGCATCGTGAGGAATTTAACCGCATGATGAAGGACGCGATGGATGGCAAGCTGGACTACATTGTTACGAAGTCCATTTCCCGATTCGCACGAAATACCATCGACTCCCTGACCTGTACCCGTGAGCTTCGACAGTTGAAGCCGCCCGTGGGTATCTACTTTGAAAAAGAAAATATCGACACGCTGGATGCCAAAGGCGAACTGATTTTGACGATTCTTTCGGCTTTGGCACAGGATGAGAGCCGTTCCATTTCGGACAATATCCGCTGGAGCATCCAGAAGAAGTTTCAGGCTGGTGTTCCGCACATCAATCTGAAGCGGATGCTGGGGTATGAGCTGGGGCCTAATAAGCAGTGGGTCATCGTGCCAGAGCAGGCAGAAATCATCCGGTACATTTTCGACCGCTATGTGAAAGGACAGACGGCGAATAAAATTGCACGGGAACTGAACCAGATGGAGAAGCTCACGGTCAACGGGAAGAAGTGGAGAGCAAGTTCCATTCTGATCGTCCTGCGGAATGAAAAGTATGTGGGCGACATCGAGATGCAGAAGACCATCACCAAAGACTTCCTGACCCACCGTTCCAGCATCAACAAGGGCGAGGCACCCCGTTACTATGTGAAAAACCATCATGTGGGCATCATCGACCGTGTAACTTGGGACAAGGTGCAGACCATGCTGTTCGAGAAGCCGAGGACGGACATGACCAAAGGCCCCGGCAAGAAAAAGGTAAAGAGCATCAAAGGTTCTCCATTTGGAAACCTGCGCTGTGGTGCAATTTTGGAGAACGGACCGGATGCCGGAAAGCCCTGCGGTGAGGGATTCTTCCGTGTGACCTACACGGGAGTGGCAAACGGTTATACTGATGAGCGGAGCTTACAGGCGACCGGGGAGGATACCGGAGAGTATCTGGAAAAATACACCTATTCCTATCCAGTCTGGCGGTGTAAGAGAAAAGTTGGAGAGAGGGATGGTGAACCGCCGAAGAATGGTACACCCGACCAGAAAGCGTATTGCCGGAGCAAACTTGGACGCTTGTCGGATGAGGAACGCAAAGCCGCTGATGAGCGGTGTCCATCGGAAGTCTACCATGAATGTGCGCTGGAACAGAGCTTCATGGAACTGCTCTACAGCATGAAGCGTGATTATGAACAGCACGGAGACGCTTCCATGATCGTGACCATGTTCGATAACGCCTATGAGCAGGCTGTCCAACTGGCAAACAACAGCAGTATCTCGGTACAGAGGATGGCGACCGTAGAGAACCAGATTAAAGAGATGGAAGAACGCCTGCAGGATGCTATCAGCCATCAGGTGGCGGCTCTTCGGGAAGCTGCTCTGGAGCAGAGTGCGGAACTGAACGAAGCCCTTTCCAATGGTGAGATGACCATTGATGATATCGACATGGACATCCGAAGCGGACTGACACCGGGTAGTATCGGAGTGAGCTTCTATGGGACGGAAACGGAGGAAGGCTCGGAAGCCCAGATTTATACGGAGCTTGTGAATGACCTGCAGGAACGCTTGCAAACACTCAGGCAGGAACGGCAGACTATTGAAGAAGAGCAGGGTGTTCTGGCCATCATGAAGAAGAACTTTGAATACTTCCTCGCCTGCCTGAAAGAACTGCCGGATGCCAATGCAAGTGGGATGCCCCTGAAAGTCAACGGGCTGGATGTACAGGGAAGCCTGATGCGAGATGCCGAGGGAAAGCCAATTGATGGAAAGACCGCTGCCGTCCACAATGGAAAAATCAAGTTGACGCCTGAGCGGATTGCGGAAGCCCCCGATATGCTTCATTTTGAAAAAGGTATCTATTGTGCTTTCATTGAAAGTGGAGTATTGCAGGGAGATGTGGCGACCTACAAGACAAACTTCGGTGTGACACTGACTTCAAAGGGTAACCGTAGAACACTCACCAGCTTCATGGGCTATAAGCGGAGTGACCTGAACGGCAATGTGGTCTACATTGATGCCCCTTACAAAGTGTACGGATTCAGCATTCAGTACCGCCGGTATCTGACAACCGCTGCAAAGCGTGAGAGGAAAGAAGCAGTATAAGGATGAGATATGACCCTGCTGGGTGTGGCTTTTGTGGCTGCATCTGGCAGGGCCTTTTTTGTTTGTGGGAGATTTTATTCTTTTTTACATGTGGGGATTGCTATGTGCAGAGATCTGTTATATGTTGTGGATGACGAGGAATACACATAGCAGGAGAGATGACGATATGAAAAAATTATCGTGGTTATCGGTAGAGGATTATGGAACAACACCATTGGAAGTGATAATCGTGAGTGCAATGAAAGGGTATCTGGGAGAAATGCCAGAGAGTAAAGCATTGAAAAAGATCGAGGAAGTCTTTGACCCAAAGGTCATCCGGCTGTTCGGTGACGATGGCGCACCAATGCCCGTACAAAGCACTGTTGACGGTGCAAAATTCGCTGCATTCATCGACGAGGCAGTAGCTGATGTGGTGAAACGAATGGAATCGGACATGAGCGACATCGGGCAGATTGCACTGGAGGCTTTGCGAGATATAGACGGGAAGGTGATCGTTGAAACGATGAGTCCTGAGTTTGTGAGCTTCCTAGGGGATGTGTATAGAAGTTTGAAATTTGACAAATAAAAACGGAAAACCCGTTGATATTTTCTGGCGATAGGGGTATAATAAGATTGCAAGAAAATAAAAACGATAAATCCGTTTTTAGAAGGGAGAATGATACATGAAAATACTACGTATCACCGCACAGGGACTTCCACTGTTTAAAGAAAACCTGGATATCTGTTTTTACACACAGCAGCGCGTAAGTGAGGATGATAAGTGTAGTCTATATAATTTGATTGATAATTATTATCTTCACACTACCAATGCGTTTATTGGAATCAATGCGTCTGGTAAGACCTCTGTGTTAAAGGTTATCAATTTGGCTCTGAACATTGTAAAGAATGAGCCCATTAATCATGTAGAGGCAAAAACTATTCTTGGTGGAGCAAGAGAAGCTACGATTTGCACTTATTTTTATGATAATCGTAAATATGTCTGCTGCCTAGAAACTGTAATTACGGCAAAAAAAGCAAAGGCAGGAGATTATGTGTATTCGATCCTGTCCGAAAGACTGTGGGAAAAATCAATTGTCAGTATCAAGTCGAAGAAGTATTTGACGGATTTCACCGGAATGGAGCCTGTGGCATCGCGTAATAGCGATGAAGCATATCTTTCAGATGATGTCAGCTTTATCATTGCACATAATAAAAAAGCAAATGATACGGTGGAAGTGTTTAGCTTACTTTCTTACACGAATGTGAATGTGCTTCCCTTTACTGAGGATATTCCATTGGAAGTGATTGCTTTTCTGGACCCAACCATTGAAAAATTGTGCTTCGAGCAAACAGAGGGAAAGACATTTATCCATTTGAAATTCCGAAATGAAGATGAAATTGTTTTAAACAATGCAGTGGACCTTGAGCAGTATCTGTCTTCCGGTACAATCAAAGGTATTATTACATTCTCAATGGTGAAGGAGGTACTTCAATCTGGTGGATACTTGCTGGTAGATGAAATTGAAAACCATTTTAATAAGGAAATTGTAACAACACTGATTCGTTTCTTTATGGATGGCCGACTTAACAAAAAAGGTGGAACACTGATTTTTACAACACATTATCCAGAGTTGTTGGATGAATATGACCGCAATGATGGAATTTGTATCGTAAGAAACCGTAATGGCATCACAGTAGAAAACCTGAGCTATATATTGAAACGTAATGATATTAAAAAAAGCGATGCATATCAGAGTGGATTTCTGGAAGGAACGACCCCTGCGTATGAGGCCTATATGCGCTTGAAGAAGAACCTGGCTGCTTCAATTCATTAAGGAGGCGGCAGAATGGAATTGGCAAAATATAAGGCGTGTATCTGCGAGGGTTCGGCGGAGGCTGCGATTATCGATATACTGGTCGATAATGACCTTTTGATCTTTACCTGAGAAGAAATGCTCAATGAAGAAGTTATCCGATGCAGGAACGCAAAGAAATTTGAGGAACGTTACTTACGTAAGGAATTTGCAGATCAGGTTTCTGTCATACGGATTCTAGATTCGCGCAGGGAAGAATTTCGACTCAGCAAGGCATACGAAAATAAGATTGATGTTATTAATGTCATTACAGCTCCCGAAATAGAAATGTTGATTATCCATAATGAGGGAGAGTATGAACATTTTAAGCGTTCTGGGAAGAAGCCGAGTGAGTTTTGTAAAGTGAATCTCCGTATGCATAATGTAAAGTCGTATGAATTCGTGAAAGACTATTTTAGTGATCCACAAACACTGGTGGGGGCGATTAAAGAATATCGTAGAACCGCAAATATCCCAAATGGAGAATACTGCTTGTCTGACTTGCTAAAGCAATGAGAAACGGCAGTCATGTACAAGGCCACAGGAGATATAAGAAAAGAAGCGCATAATTGAAAATAATTGGCCCACTGGCGCACTGTGTAGAATCCTACATGGTACGTTGGTGGGTTTCTTTTTTTGCCTTACCCGCATGAACCACAGACAGCACCTCGGTGTGATCCGAAGTGCAGCTGTGGCTTATGCGGGCTTTTTTGTTATATGGTCAACGAGTTACAAAGTCAGATGCCTAACCCGTATAAAATCGCTTTCATCTCCTTTACCATCCGGGTGAGGATTTCCTGTTCAGTTGCATTGCAGTCCAAAAGCAGTCGGTGAATCTCCGTATCAGCTGTAGAGGTGGAATGCGTCAGGCTGTCTACGAGAAGGTCGTCTGCCGATACATTCAAGATATTTGCAATCTGCACGAGAGATTCCAAACTGGGCTTACTCTTTCCGAGTTCAATGTTGCTGATGTGCTTATAGCCAACCTCACACCTGAAAGCGAGTTCTTCCTGTGATAAATTTCCTTTGTTCCTAAAATTGGCGATGCGCTGTCCAAGCGCAGTATAGTCAATTGCCATACAGTCCTCCTTATGGTTTACCCGCATAAGGCTGATATGATTATCTCGCAGGAGAAAATGTATGGCAACAGAGTGAGGACACTCTAAGACCGCAGAGCCACTTACCCCTATCAGTAGTGTGGTCTTAGCCTGTTATTCCACCTGATAGGTGGAATTTTCGACTTCATTCCATCTGACAGGTGGAAGTCAAAGCACCGCACATATTCTATAATATAAATGTAGTAAAAGACTGCAATTGGAAAGGAAAGACAATGGCAAGTAAAGAGCAAGTGGGGATTCTTACATTATATAGTGATGTACAGGCGACTTCTGTTCGCTGGCTGTGGTATCCGTTCATTGCAGTTGGAAAGATCACATTGCTTCAAGGCGACCCCGGTGACGGAAAGTCCACAATGATGATGAATCTGATTGCCGGTTTGTCCAATGGTGGGAGCCTCCCGGATGGTAAGCCGGTCGGGATGCCACAGAGGGTTATTTATCAGTGTTCGGAAGATGGCGTTTCGGATACCATCAAGCCTCGGCTGGAAAAGTGCGGAGCCGATTGCAGGAATGTGGCGTTCATAAATGAAGAAACCTACAGTGGGCTGACGCTGGATGATGAACGTATCCGGCAGGCTATTATAGAATTCCGGCCGAGGCTGGTAGTCATCGACCCGATACAGGCGTATCTCGGAAGTGACTCTGACCTCCAGATTGCAGGCAGAGCCAGAAAGTTGATGCAGCGTCTTGGAATGTGGGCATCCGTATATGATTGTGCCATTGTGCTGATCGGTCACCTCAACAAGAAAGAGGGAACAAAAGGTCTGTATCGGAGTCTCGGCAGTATCGATGTGGTGGCGGCTGCCCGGAGTGTCCTGCAGGTGGAGAGAGATCCAGAGAACGCCGATATCCGCATCGTCCGGCAGATAAAGAACAGTCTGGCTCCATCCGATGGTGAAATCCGGTTTTCGATAACAGCAGAGCAGGGCTTCAAATGGCTGGAATGTGAAGTTGCACCAAATCCGGCAGCAGAGCCGGAAGCACCAAACTTTGAATCGAAAGCCGAGAAAGCGGCCTATCTGATTAAGAAACTGCTTTCAGAGGGTGATATGAGATCCAGAGAAATCTACATAAGGCTGAGCGATGAAGGTATCAGCCGCAGGACAGCAGAAAACATAAAAAAGGAACTCGGCATCCGAAGTTACCGGAGGATGCGTCAGTGGTATTGGAGCATCCAGCCGGAAGATTGAGAGGAAACAAATGACAAAAAGTGAACGGCAAGAGCGCAAACAAAAAATTAGAGAACGTTATAAAGGCACGGATACATCCAGAATTAAAGTAATTCCTGCGAAATCTTCAGAGAACTTGGAAACAAGCAACACCATTCGTCGTGTTGCTGCTTATGTACGTGTTTCAACTGATAATGATGAACAGACTTCATCCTATGAGCTTCAGAAGAATTATTATACTAAGTATATCAAGGCGCAACCAGGTTGGGAGTTCGCTGGAATTTATGCTGACGAGGGCATCAGTGGTACTTCTCTTGAGCACCGAAAGGGAATGCAGAAGCTAATTGAAGATTGTAAAGCTGGGAAAATTGACCTTATACTTACAAAATCGATTTCTCGATTCGCTAGAAACATTGTAGATTGCCTTTCAATAGTTGGTATGTTGAAGGATCTTGAGCCACCCGTAGGTGTAAAGTTTGAAACAGATAATATTTCAACGTTAGACATCAATGGACGGATGCTCTTGTCCATTGTGGCTTCTTTGGCAGAGGAGGAATCTCATAATAAATCTCTTCTGATGAATTGGTCTCTTGAACAACGTTATAAAGACGGAATGTTTCTTATTCCAGAACTTTTGGGGTACGATCTGGATGAAAATGGTAACCTTGTGGTTAATCCAGAAGAAGCACAGACTGTAAAGGTGATTTATTATTTGTATTTGAACGGATTCTCGCTTACGGAAATTGCTGAACTGTTGACCGATTATAGAAGGAAAACAAAATTAGGTAATACAGAATGGAATCCAAGTTCTTTGGCTGCTGTGATCGCCAATGAAAGACATTGTGGAGATCTTTTAGCAAGAAAAACTTACACACCCAATTATTTGACTCATAAATCGAAGAAAATCAAAAATAACGAACGTGCACAATATTGGAATTTCGACCATCATGAGGCAATTGTATCCAGAGAGGTCTATAATGCAGCAAATCATCTGCGAGCATCCCGGAGCTATGCAAAGCGAAAACGTCCTCTGCCAGTTTTGAGTGTGGTCGATGACGGCATTCTTCGTGGATATGTACCTTTCGACAAAGACTGGACAGGATTTTCAGCAGAGGAATATCGAGAGGCTTCTGAAAGTGTAATGCTGGAGAAAGAAACTGACACGGTAGAAGTCATGAATCGTTTGGATTTGACCGGCTATGAAGTAGTCCGTGCACAGTATTTCTCGACTTTGCGGAATCCGGCCATGACGATTTCAAATGGAAGGTTGCGGTTTAATACAGCTTGTCTGAAAAAATTTGAAAATGTTGAGTATGTAGAACTGCTTCTGAACTCGGTTGACCGCTGTGTTGCTATCCGCCCCTGCGAAAAGAGCAATCCGAATGCAATTCATTGGGGGCGATTGAAAGAGGGACGGTGGTGTGCCAGTACACTTGTTTGCCGTGGTCTAGCAAAAGCACTTTTTGACATCATGGAATGGGAAGATGGCTTAAAATACCGTTTTCGTGGACAGTTTGTGGAGCAGGGCGATAATAAGTTGATGCTCTTTGAACTGGACGAACCGGAAATGGTCAAAGTCGAAGAAATCGTTCTTCCGCCCAAGGGAGAAGATGCTGAAGGCGAAACAGTTAAGCAGACGATTTACATTCTTCCGCCGGAATGGGCAGGAACCTTTGGACAACCAATCACAAGCATTGCGCAGATTAGCCTCTTACAACAGAAACATTATGCCGGAAACTGGGATGTACTTAGACCAGCAGCAGAAATAGAAGAAATGAATACATTTACGGTAGAAAATTTAAATGCGTTGCTTCACGAAGCGGAAGAAATAATGGAAGGATGGACTGATACAGATGGAGGAGAACAAAACGAGTGTTCCGATGAATGAACAGTCAGTAGAAAATGATAGAGATGCACGGGCTGAAGAACTGGAAAGTACATTTTCGTATGACGGATACCAAGTCGTGCGTAAGGAACTTTTTGCACATCTGCGTGACCCGGCCATCGTGATCCGCAAGGACAGCATCACGTTCAACACGGCCTGTATCACTGGGCTGGAGGATGTGGTCTATGTACACGTCATGTTCAACAGCGACTTGAAGCGCATTGTCGTGCGCGGCTGCGATGAAAATGAAAAAGATGCGCTACGCTGGTGCATCGCCAAGGAGGACAAGCGCAAAAGTCGGAAGATGTCCTGCAAGCCTTTTTCAGAACTGGTCTATAAGGAAATGGGATGGGATAGGGAATGTCGGTACAAGATGCTGGGCTACAGAATCACCTTTGAGGGTGAAACTTTGTACGTTTTTGATCTGCTCGTGCCAGAGGTTTTTTATGAACCCCAGAAGCGCAAGAAGGGTGCTGCTCCTCAGACACAGGATGTAAGACCTGCGAATGCGAGAAAGGGATTTTACCCAGATGATATTGCAGGTACTTTCGGTGTGCCAGTGGAAGAACATCTAAAAGAATCCGAAATCAAGCAGATGGACGGATATGTGTCGATGGGCATCTTGACAGGAAAAAATGAACCCGACACCGGAAATAAATAAAAACACTCAACAGAAACCAAGGGAGAAGTGCGCCCATTTTTAAGGAGGGGAGAGAAGTGAATGAAAGAACATGGAATCAGCGGATGCTGGGCCTGACCTTTAATGCTGTAGATGGAAGAATCACTATCTTCCGCAGTACATTGGAGGAACTCGGCTGGCCGACCAACTATCGGTTTCTGTATAATCGGAAAGCAAAACAGGTAGCAGTCCAGAACTGCGCGGCCGAAGATGCAGGTTCTCATAAGACACCGAAGCTGAATGCGAGCAACAGCTGCGAAATCAAGTGTATGGCGTTTGTGAGGATGATCTATCGGGATATGCGGTGGAACCAGGACAATACATATCGTCTGGAGGGGAAAAGTATCCCCGGACAGCAGCTTGTGAGCTTCGATTTATCTTCCCCGTTTTTAGTGGAAAACGGAATAGCTCTGGACGAAAATCTAAGCCCAACAAAGCCCCTGTGTGGCGAAGAAATGTCCTCTGCGGAAAGTTCCTCGGCCTTGCCGATAAAACGCGACAGTGGGGCAGTGTAAGGGGCGTGTGGCGAAGCAGGCCAAAAAAAGCCCACCGGGTCACGGTCCAGGATGCTTGCAAGGCAGCAAGGCGGAAGGTGACCGGGTGGGCAGGAGACATTTTGGATGAGTCTACTCAACAAGTGAATAAAATCACTTTTGTATCTGCGAACGACAAAAATAAGTGATTAAGCTCACTTATAGCTATTGAAAATAAGTGATTCTGTTCACTTAGAAAAAGTGAGCTTTTTACGCCATCCTAGATTTTAGATGAAGTCGTCATCCAGCAAAAATAAGTGAATATAATCACTTAAAAACATCAAAAATCCAAATAAGTGAGCTTAATCACTTATCCGAAGAAAAGTGAACATTTTACTCCCTGACCGGGTTTGAGGTCGTCGATTAGTCCATAATCGACGGCTTCTTTTTTATGCTCAAAAAAGGGGGTATGTAGCTACATAACGCAATAAGTGAGCTTTATACGCCACTGTCGAGCAACTTCGCCGCGGTATGTTTAGTCCAGAAATGTCTACTTAACAAAATCAGTTGAGGTCTGATGGTCTATGGTGGAGCGTAATACACATGCGATAATAGGCGTTTTCGCATAAATATACGTTGCATTTTACTGTGAAAATCATGTTTTGTGCAGTAGGTTGTTAATACTGATAAGAGAGTTAAAGAAAAAATTGAAAATTCCTCATTTATATCCCAATGGATCTCTATGTCTATACTATCCGGATTATAACGAATGGAATGCAGATGACTTATGGGCTGATTCTATAATTCCATGGACCTGCCTTTGGCTGTATTTTTTTGAATTATGGATAGCAACTGGGGAGTGGTTGGGTGGAGGAATTCATCCAGGAAATAACAATTGAATGTTGCAACGAATCTAGGCAAACAAAAATACCCGAACAAAAGAAAGCAAGCCGTGTGGACAAACTGAACTCCAGGAGTTCACACGGTAATTTTTGAAGGTTGCTATATAGTTTGTAACTGAAATAAAAGTAATGGAGCGTAAGAAAAATGAATTTATCAAAAATACATCATATTGCAATTATTGTATCTGACTACGAAGCCGCAAAGAATTTTTATGTGAACAAGCTGGGATTCTCTGTCATCAGAGAAAACTACCGCCCGGAGCGTAAGGACTGGAAGCTGGATCTTCGTATTAATGAGCACACAGAGCTGGAGATTTTCGCTGAGGAAAATCCGCCGAAGCGTGTGAACTGCCCGGAAGCCTGTGGGCTGCGTCACCTTGCGTTCTGCGTTGATAGCGTGGAACAGACAGTGAATGAGCTGGCAGAGGTCGGGATTGAATGTGAGCCGATCCGGGTTGACGATTACACCGGCAAGAAGATGACTTTCTTCCATGACCCGGACGGACTGCCGCTGGAATTGCACGAATAATTATGGGAGAGAAAAGAGCGTATAAAGCCAGAAAGCCTGGCGGTGGCAGGAAAAAGCTGAAGCCAGAATATGATGCAGAGAAAAATCTGAAAGAGCAGATGAATGCTGCTGTATCCCTCTATAAAAACAACTCTCTCCAAGCCATTGCAAATGAACTGACTCTCAACCCTATCAAGGTTCGCAAGCTGCTCATCACAGCTGGTGTGTATGAGTCGGATATAGCGGAGATGGTACGGCGTACTTTTTATAGGTATAGAAAAATACAGAACTATAAAGAAGCAATCCTCTCCACCGCATCAGAACTCAAGCTGTCCAAAGCCTCGGTCACTTCGTATCTGCCGTATGAAAAGGGCGTGTATTTCCCAAGCACAACCTCAACAGAGAAGATCAGTGTGGGTGCAGAGCGGCAGAGGAGATACCGGGCAACGAAGAAGCTGCGAGCAGCGCCGACAGAGGAACATCTGTGGGAAGTGGTTCTGGCATATCAAAAAGTGCGTTTTAAAACCTATTCCGGCTTGCCATTCTCTTATGAAATACGAAAAGGCAGAAGCGGCGAATACACAAAAGAGCTCTGGATCGACAGGCGAGAGAGCAGCAAGAGTCTGGCGTGGAGCTCGGTGTTGCTGGCGCTGGGCAATGTAAAAGAGGTCGGAGCAGTGGTTGACCGTCCGAAAGCGTTGGGTGATATTCGTGGAGTGACCTACATCTACGGGATGTTCTACCGGTTTGGGCTGATTGATGTGCCGGACGCGGTAAAGGAGAAGATGAATAAGCGCGGGTGTATTTCCAAGGGCTGATATACGGACACTTATGTGTGCAACTAACGGTACGTAGAGTAACAAGGTTTCATATCGAACAAAAATACACTGTTTCCTACACCATCTCCTAAAATCATGTCCGGTGAAATTTCAGCAAAAGAGGCATCAGAGGAGCGCATCTGGGCAGAGCAAACGCCCCCGGCGGCAGCTCCGGGCCCCGGACGCTCCGAACTATGTGTTCCATGAAAATAGACTTTCAAATATGAGAAAATGCAGACCGGATGTGAAATTGACGGAAACCTTGCAAATGACGCTGAAACGTGATATAATCGTGGTACGAACAAGCCGGTTTTGGTACGACAACGGTATGCTGTAGTACTGTAACTGTTGTTTCGAAATTATGAACGACTACAAAAAATGTGTGAAAATTTAGCGTAGCTACGACGACACCTATCAGGTTCAGGTCGTGTCCTGGTACGACAACGAGAACTCCTACACCTCTCAGATGGTCCGTACCATTAAGTACTTCGCCGAGAACTGCTAGTCACAGCTCTACGCTCAAAAGTGCTTGAGATGCCGTGCTGAGTAACAGCCTGTGTTGACCTTTCTGGTACGAACATGCTGTGATAGGTGCGACAACAGGAACTTGAGTTCTACACCCTTCCTTTTGCGGGTCTCCGTGAGAGGAAGGGTGTTTTGTTATGTGAGCTCTATCATAAACCACGCGCCCCTTCCGATGTGGTCTGCCACAGGGAAGGGGCGCGTTTGAATGCGGGATATTTTATTTTTTGCTATTTCCCACCCGCATCTTGAAATCCTCATACCCGAACTTTACAAGCTCGCGGCAGGTGCCGGCGGCGTCCATCGCCCAGATGGGCGGGAGGGGCATGCCGTTGAAGGTATTGTTCTTGCAGGTGGTGTAGATGGCCATATCCCCGAAGAGGAGACGGTCGCCCTCGGTGAGGGGGGCGTCGAAGCTATAATCGCCGATGACATCCCCGGCCAGACAGGTCGGGCCGCCGAGTCGGAAGGTGACAGCCTTTTCGCCGGGGTCGCCCGCGTTCAGCAGGGGCGGGCGGTAGGGCATCTCGATGACGTCCGGTGTGTGGCAGGCAGCGGACAGATCCAGGATGGCAAGGTTGGTATCGCCGTTGCGCAGGGTGTCTAGCACCGTGGTGACGAGATAGCCTGCGTTCAGCGCCCAGGCCTCGCCGGGTTCCAGATAGACCTGTACGCCGTACTTCGTCTGCGTCTCGGTGATGCAGCGCTCCAGCGTGGGCAGGTCGTAGCCGGGGCGGGTGATGTGGTGTCCGCCGCCAAAGTTCAGCCACTGCATCCGGGGCAGCAGGTCGCCGAAGCGGTCTTCCACGGCGGCCAGCGTCAGGGCCAGCGCGTCGGAATCCTGCTCACACAGGGTGTGGAAGTGCAGGCCGTCCAGCAGACCCGGCAGGGCCGGGTCTGCCTGCACAGCGGCGTCCCACTGGGCACGAGTGGTGCCCAGGCGGCTGCCGGGGGCGCAGGGGTCGTAGATCGCGTGGCCTTCCTGGGTCGAGCATTCCGGGTTGATGCGCAGCCCGACGCTCTTGCCCGCCGCTTTGGCTGCCGGGCCGAATCTGGCCAGCTGGCGGGGCGAGTTGAAGACGATGTGGTCGGCGTAGTGCAGCAGCTCGTCGAATGCGTCGGCCCGGTAGGCGGCGCAGAACACGTGGTTCTCCTTGTCGGGCAGCGTTTCCCGGCCGAGGCGGCTCTCATAGAGGCCGCTGGCCTCGGTGCCCGCCAGATAAGGCGCCAGCAGGGGATAGAGGTCGAAGTTCGAGAACGCCTTCTGCGCCAGCAGGATCTTGCAGCCGGTGCGCTGCTGCACCCCCAGCAGAAGTTCGCCGTTGCGGCGCAGCTGGGCTTCGTCCAGCAGATAGCAGGGGGTGGGCAGGGCAGACAGCGCGGTCTCGGAGAGGTTCGCCAGCCCGGCAAAGGGCGGGCGCGTGTCCCGCAGCCGCATCAGTCCACCAGAGCCGGGGCGTGGCTCTCAGAACGGGGCAGGCCGTACTTGTCCAGAGCGTCCAGATACGGGTCCGGATCGAACTCTTCCACCGTGTGGACGCCCTTGGTGGTCCACTTGCCGGTCAGCAGCATGAGGGCACCGCACATGGCAGGCACACCGGTGGTGTAGCTGATGGCCTGCGAGCCGACCTCGCGGTAGCACTCCTGATGGTCGCAGACATTGTAGATATAGTAGGTCTTTTCCTTGCCGTCCTTCTTGCCGGTGAAGATGCAGCCGATGTTGGTCTTACCCTTGGTGCGGGGGCCGAGGCTGGCGGGGTCGGGCAGGAGGGCCTTGAGGAACT